>Ga0181537_10000590_pt1 | contig 34166 bp, 23 predicted proteins | sample PEATcosm2014_Bin_39_FD_119765 | JGI IMG/M metagenome (GOLD analysis project Ga0181537, IMG submission 119765) | Peatland microbial communities from MTU Mesocosm Facility, Houghton, MI, USA - PEATcosm2014_Bin23_10_metaG | ecosystem: Environmental > Terrestrial > Soil > Wetlands > Peat | place... | reverse complement strand
TTGCGCTCCGAGGCGCCCTGCGCAATCGCGCGCACGTTGATCGCGGCGGCGCCGAGCGAATTGAACACCTTGGCCGCGACGCCGTGCGCCCCGGCCATGCCGTCCCCGACGACGGCCAGGATGCTCATGCCGAGAGCGACTTCGACGCGCTGAATCTGTCCGTCGCGCAGTTCCACATCGAACGCGCGCCGCACCGCTTCCTCGGCGCGCACCGCCTGCGCCTGTGGAATGGCGAAGCAGATGGAGTGCTCGGAACTGCCCTGCGAAATGAGGATCACCGAGATGCCCGCATCGCGCAGCGCGCCGAACAGGCGATGCGCGGTTCCGGGAACGCCGATCATTCCGGCGCCCTCGAGATTGACGAGCGCGACCGGATCGATGGTGGTGATTCCCTTCACCTTGAGCGCCGACTTGGGGTGCGCGCAAATGAGAGTGCCGTGCTTGTGCGGCGCGAAGGTGTTGCGGATATAGATGGGAATATCGCGCGCGACCGCCGGCTCCATGGTTTGCGGATGAATCACTTTGGCGCCGAAGTACGCGAGCTCCATGGCCTCGTTGTACGACAGCTGATCGATCACCTGGGCGTTCGGCACCAGCCGGGGATCGGCCGACAGCACGCCGTCGACATCGGTCCAGATGATGATTTCCGAGGCGTTGAGCAGCGCGCCGAAGATGGAGCCGGAGAAGTCGCTGCCGTTGCGGCCGAGGGTGGTTTGATTCCCTCTGACCGTGGAGGCGACGAATCCGGTCACGATCAGCCGGCCATTGAAGACCTGCGGCACCAGCCGCTTCAGGTTCGCCTCGCTGACCGACCATTGCACGGCAGGCCCCAGCGATCCCCATTCGATGATGACCACTTCACGCGCGTCGATCCACAGCACATCGCCCTTGATGCGGCCGCGCTCGCGCAGGAACGGCGCGAACAGGCGCGTCGACCAGATTTCGCCGTAGCCGGAAATGACGTCGCGCATCGAGTAGGTCGAGGAGCGTATCAAGCGCACGGTCTGCAGCATGCCGGCGATGTCCGCGCAATCACGCTCGAGCTGCGTGTTGTAGCGCTCGCAGGCTTCCTCCGAAACCAACGATGCCGCCAGATCCTTGTGGCGCTGCTTGAGCGCCTCGATCGCAGGCGCGAAATCGCGGTCCGGCTTCTCCGCGAGCGTCACCAGGGCCAGCAGCGCGTCCGTCACCCCGCGGCAGGCGGACAGCACCACCGCCTCGCGCGGATTGGGCGATGCCTCGACGATGTCGGCCACCCGACGGAAACAGCCCGCGTCAGCGACGCTCGAACCTCCAAACTTGTGAACGATCCAATTGTCCATGCTTTATACGCACCTGCATCGCGCCGGCGCCTTACCGCTCCCACATCTTATAAGTTACTGAATTGCGGTAGGAAACCGCAGGCAGAGCGAACTTTAATCGCAGCGCGGGGAACCTAGCAAGCGATTCCGTTCGCTTCAGGGCCGGCCCCGACGCAAACCGCCGCTGCCGCGGCCCGGCTTGCCGGCATTCGCGCGCCCCGATTTGGGCAATCCCGTGTGCTGGGTGCGAAACGGCAGAGTCGCCGCCCGCGTCCGGCCGCGGGACGATGCCACCGGTTGGTACGCGGGAATCAGGTGGCGGGCGCCGTTGCCGATCAAGTCGGCGCGGCCCATGCGCTTCAACGCCTCGCGCAGCAGCGGCCAATTATCCGGATCGTGGTAACGCAGAAACGCCTTGTGCAAGCGGCGCACTTTGATCCCCTTCGGGATGAACACCTCCTCGCTGCCGCGCGTCACGCGCCGCAGCGGATTCTTGCCCGAGTGAAACATCGCGGTGGCCGTGGCCATCGGCGAGGGCAGGAATGCCTGAACCTGATCCGCCCGAAATCCGTTCTGCTTGAGCCACAGCGCGAGCTCGAGCATGTCCTGGTCGCGGGTCCCGGGATGAGCCGCGATGAAATAAGGAATCAAGTACTGTTCCTTGCCCGCTTCCTTCGAATATTTGTCGAACAACTCCTTGAAGCGGTAGTACGTCCCGACCCCGGGCTTCATCATCTTCGAGAGCGGCCCCTCGCCGATGGCCTCGGGCGCAATCTTCAGGTACCCGCCGGTGTGGTGGGTCGCGAGCTCGCGGACGTACTCCGGCGATTCGATCGCGAGGTCATAGCGCACGCCCGAGGCGATCAGAACCTTTTTTATGCCCTTCAATGCCCGCGCGCGCCGGTACAGATTGATGAGAGGCGCATGGTCGGTGTTCAAATTCGGGCATATGCCCGGGAACACGCACGATGGCCGGCGGCACGCCGACTCGATCGCCGGGCTCGCGCAGTGCAGCCGGTACATGTTGGCGGTCGGGCCGCCGAGATCGGAAATCACGCCGGTGAATCCGCTCACCCGGTCGCGGATGGTCTCGATCTCCCGGATCACGGAATCCTCCGAGCGGCTCTGGATGATGCGCCCCTCATGCTCGGTGATCGAACAAAAAGTGCAGCCGCCGAAGCAGCCGCGCTGGATCGCCACCGAGAATCGGATCATGTGATAGGCGGGAATTTTCGCATCGCCGTAGGATGGATGCGGCCGGCGCGCATAGGGCAATTCATAGACCGCATCCATGTCGGCCGTGGTGAGCGCAAGCGGCGGCGGATTGACCCATAGCTCCCATGAACCGTGGCGCTGCACCAGCGCGCGTGCATTTCCGGGATTCGACTCCAAGTGCAAAATGCGCGATGCGTGCGCGTACAACACCGGATCCCGGCTCACCTGCTCGAAGGACGGCAGGCGGATCACGCTGTGCTGACGCTGTGCATTGGGCACTTTGCGGTAGAACTTGACGACGGTGTGCGCGGGCGCCGGCGTCGCAGCGGCCGGGGCGAGTGTCGCGCGCCGCTGCTCTTCGCTCGCATAGGGATCGAGGGGCGGATTCAACGCCCCCGGCGCATCGAGCTCGCTTGAATCTATTTCCACCCATCCGGCGGGCATGCCGCGGCGCAGAAAAGCCGTGCCGCGTAAATCGTCGATATCTGCGATGCTCTCGCCGGCATTGAGGCGTTGTGCGATGGCGCTGATTTGCCGTTCAGCATTGCCATAGACCAAGAGATCCGCTTTCGCGTCCGCCAGTACCGAACGGCGCACCTGTTCGGACCAATAATCGAAATGCGCGATGCGCCGCAAGCTCGCCTCGATGCCGCCGATCACGATGGGTATGGCCTTGAAGGCTTCGCGAATGCGCTGCGAGTACACGATGACGCAGCGGTCGGGCCGCTTGCCGCCCTGCCCGCCCGGCGTGTAGGCGTCATCGCTTCGCACCCGCCGCTCGGATGTGTAGCGATTCACCATCGAATCCATATTGCCGCCGGTGACACCGAAGAACAGGCGCGGCGCGCCCAGCGCTTCGAAATCCCGTGTGCCGTGCCAGTCAGGCTGAGCGATGATGCCGACTCTGAAGCCTTGCGCCTCCAGGACCCGCCCGATGATGGCCATGCCGAAGCTGGGGTGATCGACGTAGGCATCGCCGGTGACGATGATGATGTCGCATTGCGACCAGCCGAGCGCCGCCATTTCCGCGCGGCTGGTGGGCAGGAAAGCCGCCGGCGCAGCCCGCCCAAGGCTCTCTGCGACACTGTAAAATAGAGGGGTGGCCGTTTGCACGCCCGCGATTAGGCCTGATCCCTCATCCTATGTCGACGGGAACGTAGATCTGCGCATCATCGCGCTGGATCAGGAGGGCGACGCTGTGCCCGGCCCGCGCCACTTCGCGCTTCAAGTCGGCCACCGTGGCGACCCCGGATCCGTTGACACCCAACACCACGTCGCCCGCCTGCAGGCCGGCAGCGAGCGCCGGGCCTGAAACGTCTTCGACCACCAGCCGGCCCCTCGTGTGCAGCTCCTGCTGCTCCTTGGGATCGAGCTGACGCACCGCCAGGCCCAGTTTGCCGCCGCCGTCTTCGCTTTCGTTGCGCGCCGCTTGCACCGGCTCGTCGTCGAGCAGCACGGTTTTGACATCCACCTCGGCCGCCTTGTGATCGTGCCAGATCCCGATATGCGCCAAGGTTCCCGGTGGAATATCGGCGATGATCGTCGGCAGGTCGAAGGAATGATCGATATTGTGGCCGTTGACGCTGGTGATGACATCGCCCGGCTTGAGGCCGGCATGCTCGCCCGGTCCTTTCGGTTCCACGGTGCTGATGAGGGCGCCATGCGGCGTGCCCAGGCCGAACGTGGTGGCCAACTTCTGGTCGACCTCCTGTACCGCCACACCGATGCGGCTGCGGCTCACCTTGCCCTTGGTCAGCAGTTGCTTCTCCACGTTGAGCGCCAGATCGATGGGAATGGCAAAGGACATGCCCATGTAGCCGCCCGTGCGGCTGTAGATCTGGGCATTGATGCCGATCACCTGGCCGTCGACATTGAACAAAGGGCCGCCGGAGTTGCCCGGGTTGATGGCCGCGTCGGTCTGAATGAACGGCACGTAGTTCTCGTCGAGCGGACGCGCAGTGGCGCTCACCACGCCCGCCGTCACGCTGTTCGCAAAGCCGAACGGCGAACCGATCGCGATCACCCACTGGCCGGGACGCAGCCGCGAGGAGTCCCCGAAATGCACGGTGGGCAGGCCGCCCGCGGCGATCTTGATCAGGGCCACATCGCTGCGCTTGTCGACACCGATCACCTTGGCCACGAACTCGCGCCGATCGGTGAGCTTGACCGTCACCTCGGATGCATCCGAGACCACATGCGCGTTCGTGAGGATGTAGCCGTCCGCACTCACGATGAATCCCGAGCCTATGCCATGGCTCGGCGGGGCCCGTTCCGGGCTCGGCATCTGATAGCGGCGAAAGAACTGCGACAGCGGATCTTCGGCCTCGCTCGGGTCACCCGGGGCTCCCGGTTTGGCGGCCTTCTCGACCACACTGATATTGACCACCGCGGCACCGTTTTCCGCGACCAGACCCGAGAAATCCGGCAATCCGGTCACGCGGCCGGCAGCGGGCGCCGTCGAGATCGAGGGTTCGGCCCCCGGCGCGGGCGCGGCGCCCGCACCGGCATCCGATCGCTGGTGTGCGACGACCACCACGAAAATTCCCGCAACCAGTGCCAGCGACCAAGTTCTGATGCTTCCCATGAAATACGACCTCTCTTACACACTGTCGGGATATTTGGATATTCTAGAGACTCCCGCAACGGGCTATGGTTTCAATTTTCGGCCCAAGGGGCGGGAAATGTGAATTTCCGACGGGCCAGGCCTCATTTCTGACATTACGCTGCACGTCCCGAGGGCCAGACTCGATCTATGCAAGACCGGACCGATCCAATTCTGCTGGTGGTGGGCGGCGACACAAAGCGCCTGCAATGGCTCACGCACCACGTCACGAGTCGTTGGCCGAACGCCCAGGTCACCACCGTGCCGGCGGCGGACCCTGCTGCGTTGAACCAACTGCTGCTGGAACGCGTGCCGGACGCGGTGATCCTGCATGCGGATTTCGCCGCCGAAGCCGCGGCCGGCGCCGTGCTGCAATGCCTGTCCCAGTTGCTGCAGACACGTCCCAGCTTGCACTGCATGGTGCTCGCCGGCAACGGCAATGAACTGACGGCCGTGCGCGCCATGAAAGCCGGCGCCAAGGACTATTTGCCGCTGGCGCGTATTACGCGCGATCAGCTCCTCGCCGCGGTCAACGACATCTGGTCGAAGCGCCGCGCGGCCCAAGCAGCCGCCAAAGAAGCCACCAAGGCGCTGAGCCCTTCCGTCGCCGAAAGCAGCGGCGTCGAGGTGCCCGGCTACTCCATCGTCAAGGACATCGCGACCAGCAATTTCTCGCAGGTTTTTTTGGCGCGCAGCGAGCGCCTGCGCCGCAACGTCGTGCTCAAGGTGATGAATCGCGGCGAATCGCAGCGCGAGCTCGATGACGCCGAACGCTTTCAGCGCGAGTACGAGATCATCTCGAGCATCGCCCATCGCGCGATCGCCGAAATCTACGATTTTGGGTCCCTGCCGCGGCATCTATACCTGGCGATGGAGTATTTTCCGTGCGGCGATCTGCGCGACCGCCTGCGCAATCCCATGAGCGTGGAGGAGAGTTTGTACTATCTGCGCACCATCGCCGAGGCGTTGCGAGTGATCCACGTGTTCGGGATCCTGCACCGCGACTTGAAACCCGCGAACGTCATGTTGCGCGATGATAATTCCCCGGTGCTCATCGACTTCGGCCTGGCGCGGCGCACGCTGCAGGACTCGAGTACCACCGGCATTGGACAGGTGCTCGGCTCGCCGTATTACATCAGCCCGGAACAGTCGCAAGGGCAGCGCGTCGATGTGCGCACGGACCTGTATAGTTTGGGAGTCATGTTCTACGAGATGCTGACCGGCCAGAAGCCCTACGTCGGCAAAACGGCGCTGGCCATCATGACCCAGCACACGACCGAGCCCGTCCCCACTCTGCCCGCGGTTTTGGCGCCGCAGCAACCGCTGCTCGATCGCCTCATGGCGAAGCGGCCGAATTCGCGCTACGTCTCGGTCGATGAGTTGCTCGCCGATATCGGCCCCGGGGTACCGGCCGCGGCGCTCACTGTGACCTGAGTCGCAGTTGCGGCTGTCGCGGTGGCAGGATATGTAGCCGGCCGATCCTACTGTGATCGCCATCAATCCCACTGCCGCGGGCGGGTGGCACTCTGCCGGCACATGTTCATCACACTCAAACGCCACGAGCGCGAAAAGCAGGATCTGCTCGGCGCGAGCACCCGCCTGACCGATGCCATATTGAAGGGCAGCTCGCAAGGACTGTTCCTGCTCGACTCGAAAGACAAGGTCTTGTCGCAGGTTTCGAACTCCCTGAGCACGCTGTTTCGGCGCCAGGACTTCGCCAATCTGAGCTTCGAGAAACTCATCGCACCGGTCGTGTCCGCGAAGAATCTGAGCATTGCCCGCACCTATGTGAATAAATTGCTAGACACCGCGGTGGCCACCGAGGATATGCCGCCAAACCCTCTGCAGGATGTGGAAGTGCGTCTGCCCAACGGCGACGGCAGCTTTACAACCCTGCATTACTGCTTCGAATTCAATCCGGTGCACCTGCCGCGCGAACCACGGGGCTGGCTGGTGCGCATCACGGACATCACCACGCGCGTGCAGCAGGTTCGCGAACTCGAGGACTTGCGCACTCAAGTACAGACCCAGGGCGAGATCCTGCGCGGTGTGTTGCTCGGCGGAGGCGCGCGCTTCGGCGCGTTCCTGCAGCGCACCGACGCTGCGATGCGCGCGATCAATGGAGTGTTGAAGAAACCGGCGCGCCAGACCGATGCCTTTCGCAACAAGCTCGAAGAGACTCTGGACGAGGTGGACCGGGTACGCCGCGACGCGGCGGCGTTCAAGCTCACCGGGCTCGAAGCGGCGGCACGCCTGTTGGAGGACGCGCTTCAGGAATTACGCAGCCGCGGCGCATTGAGCGGCAGCGACTTTCTGCCCCTCGCCGTCAAGCTCGATCAGCTGTACGGCGAGTTTGCGCTGCTGCGCTCACTCGTCACGCAGGCAAGTCCGGGCGTGCAGGCCGACGAAGACGCCGCGGAGCCGCGGCTCACGGATAACGGCGCCGAGATCATCGAGGCCCCGAAATTCATCGAGCCTGCGCAATTCGCCGCCGAGCTCGACCCCAAATCGGCGCCGGCGAAAGCGCAACGCAGCGCGCAGGCCGGCAGTCTCGACAGCACGCTGCAGGGGCTCACCGAACTGGTCGCGCAAGAGCATCACAAGACCGTGGTGCTCGAGAGCGAGGGCCTGCAGCTGGTTCCGCCGCGCTATCAGGCCACCGTCAAGAACGTCGCCATTCAATTGATTCGAAACGCCGTGATGCACGGCATCGAGAGCTGCGCGGCGCGCGCCGCGGCGGCCAAGCCGGTGCACGGAACTTTGCGCTTGGAATTCAAGGTTCTGCCCGACCAAAGCTACCAGCTGCACTTTCAGGACGACGGCTGCGGGCTCGATGCGGAACGGGTGCTCGCCACCGCCGTCGCCAAGGGCGTGATCGACGCGGAGGCGGCCACCCGCATGCGCGACCGCCAGGCCATCAAATTGATCTTCAAGTCACGCTACACGACCTTGGACTCGATCCCGGGCGAAGCGCCGCACGGCACCGGCATGGCAATGGTACGGCGCTATATTCATGAGTCCGGCGGCCGCATTGCGCTCGCCACCCTGCCCGGGCATGAAACCCGCTTCAAGATCACACTGCCGTCGTTGGCCAAGACCGATGCGCTGTTGAACGGCGAGGCGCAGGAGCCTGCAAACTCGCTGCCATCGATGGACGTGCAGGAGCCGACCAACTCGCTGCCCGCCGATGGGCAACAGCAGCGGGACCAGCGGGTCGCTTAAGTCCCGCGGGGCGTAAGTTCCACCAGAATCGCTCCGGCGGCGACCCGCTCAGCCACCCCGAAGGCAATGCGCGCAACCGTGCCGTCGTACGGAGCGCTCAAGGTATGTTCCATTTTCATCGCCTCGACGGTCACCAATGGTGCGCCGCGGGTGACTTGTTGCCCCGCAGTCACGTGCACCGCGACCACGGTGCCCGGCAGGGGCGTGATCAAAGATCCTTGCTCCGCCACGGCGCTGACGGAGAGCGCATCTTCGGTGCGGGTGAGATGCAATGCGACCGCATGTCCGTCGCGGAACAAGTGCAGCTCCTGATCGATTTCGACGATGCGCACATACTGCATCCGTCCGCCCAACTCCACGTGCAACGCTTGCGCGTCGCGGGCCGCCATGCGCAGCGGGTACTCGTGGGTCCCCAGGCGCGCGAGATAGCGGTCCGGCGCGCTTGACTCGACGCGCACCGTGCGATCGCCGAAGGACCAGGCGCTCGAGGGCGCCGCCGCCAGCCGCCAGCCGCGAGTGTCGGCCCACAGCGCATCGTCCGCGGTGCAGCGGGTCGCGCACCAGAGGGCCGCCAGCACGGCGTCGAGATCGCCGGCGGCCGGCTCGCCGAATGACAGGTGCGCGCCGCGCACACCAAGAAAATTCGTGGCGACGCCGCCGCGGCGGAACTCCGCGTCGTCGAGCACGCTCACGAGCAGCGCGCGATTGGTGGTTACACCCAGGATCTCGATGGCGGCGAGCGCCTGCCGCAGCCGGTCGGCCGCCGCGCCACGCGAATCGCTCCACGCGATGACCTTGCCCAGCATCGGATCGTAGTAGGTCGAGACTTCATCGCCCGCGTCGACGCCGGCATCGACGCGCAGACCTGCTGAGATCTGCGGCCAGTCAAGCCGGCTGATCCGGCCGACGCTCGGCAGATACCCATGCTGCGGATCCTCCGCGTACAGGCGCGCCTCGATGGCGCAGCCCTGCTGCACGATGGCGCTCTGGGGTTTCGGCAACGGCTCGCCGCGGGCGACGCGCAGCTGCCACTCGACCAGGTCGATGCCGGTGATGAATTCGGTGACCGGATGCTCGACCTGCAGGCGCGTGTTCATTTCCATGAAGTAGAACTGTTGCGCTTCGTCGACCAGAAACTCGACCGTCCCCGCGCCCACGTAGCCGACCGCGCGCGCCGTTTGGATGGCCGCCTGCGACATGGCCGCGCGCACGTCGTCGCCGAGCCCGGGCGCCGGCGCCTCCTCGATGATTTTCTGGTGGCGGCGCTGCACCGAGCAATCGCGATCGAACAGGCTCACGATGCCGCCGTGCGAGTCGGCGAACACCTGGACCTCGACGTGGCGCGCCTGCGGAAAATAACGCTCGAGCAGCAGCCGATCGTCGCCGAATGCGGTGCGGGCCAGGCGCTGCGCCGACTCGACCGCGGCGGGCACCTCGGCGGCCGAGTTGACCACTTGCATGCCCTTGCCGCCGCCGCCGGCGCTGGCCTTGATGATGAGCGGAAAGCCGACGCGCTGCGCTTCCGCCGCGAGCCTCTGCGCGCTTTGCTCCTCGCCGTGATAGCCGGGCGCCACCGGCACGCCGACGGCCGCCATCGCGGCCTTGGATGCGCTCTTCGAGCCCATGGCGCGAATCGCGGCGGCAGGGGGGCCGACGAATATCAATCCGGCCTCGACCACGGCCGCGGCAAAGGCGGCGTTTTCGGACAAGAATCCGTATCCCGGGTGCACCGCATCGGCGGCGACGCGCTTGGCGAGCGCGACAATTTTTGCAATATCGAGATAACTCTCGGCCGCCGGTGCCGGCCCCAGGTGGTAGGCCTCGTCGGCGAGGCGCACATGGCGCGCCGCCGCGTCCGCGTCCGAATACAGGGCAATGCTGGTGATGCCCATCCGGCGCGCGGTGCGCGCGATGCGGCAGACAATCTCGCCGCGGTTGGCGATCAGCAAGCGTCGCACCACGAGCTCGCTCACATCCGGAACACGCCGAAGCGCGTCGCGGCCGGTGGTTGCGCCCGCGTCAGGGCGAGAGCGAGGCCGAGCACGCGCCGCGTGTCGAGCGGATCGATCACGCCATCGTCCCAGAGGCGCGCGGATGCGTAGTAGGGATGCCCTTGACGCTCGAATTGCTCGCGGATCGGCGCCTTCAGTTGCTCCTCTTCGGCCGGGCTCAAGCCGCCGCCGCTGCGTTGCAAGGCCTCGCGCTTGATGGTCGCGAGGACACTCGCCGCCTGTTCACCGCCCATCACCGAGGTGCGCGCGTTCGGCCATTGAAACAGAAAGCGCGGACTGTAGGCGCGGCCGCACATGGCGTAATTGCCGGCGCCGAAGCTGCCGCCGATCACGATGGTGTATTTCGGCACCGCCGCGCAGGCGACCGCGGTCACGAGTTTGGCGCCGTCTTTGGCGATGCCGCCCGCCTCGGCCGCCTGGCCCACCATGAAGCCGGCGATGTTCTGCAGGAACAGCAGGGGTATGTCCTCGCGGCAGCACAGTTCGATGAAGTGAGTGCCCTTCAAGGCGCTTTCCGAGAACAGAATGCCGTTGTTGGCAAGAATGCCGACGGTCGAGCCGTGAATTTCGGCGAAGCCGCACACCAAGGTCGTGCCGTATAGCGCCTTGAATTCATCGAACCAGGAGCGGTCGACCAGGCGCGCGATGATTTCGCGCACATCGTAGGGCTTGCGCGAAGTCGGCGGGATGATGCCGTAGAGCTCCGCAGGGTCGTACTTGGGATCGCCGCCCGGCGCGCCGCCCGCGGGCCTGACCGCCGGCGGCTTGAGCCGCGCCACGGCGCGGCGGGCGAACGCCAAGGCATGCGTGTCGTTCTCGGCGTAATAATCGGTCACGCCCGAGCGCCGGCAATGCACATCGGCGCCGCCGAGGGACTCGGCATCGATCTCCTCGCCCGTGGCCGCCCGCACCAGGGGCGGGCCGCCGAGAAACACGCGGCCCTGGTTGCGCACGATGACGGCATGATCCGACATCGCCGGGACGTACGCGCCGCCGGCGGTGCATGAGCCATGCACCACGGCAATCTGCGCGATGCCTTGCGCGGAGAGGCGCGCCTGATTGAAAAATATCCGGCCGAAATGCTCGCGGTCCGGAAACACCTCATCCTGCTTCGGCAGGAATGCCCCGCCGCTCTCCACCAGATAGACGCACGGCAAGGCGTTCTCGCCGGCGATCTCCTGGGCGCGCAGGTGCTTCTTGACCGTCAGCGGATAGTAGGTCCCGCCCTTCACGGTCGGGTCGTTCGCCACCACCATGCACTCGCGGCCCGCGACGCGGCCGATGCCGCTGATGAGGCCGGCGCCGGGCAACGCCTCGCCATACACCCCCTGCGCCGCCAGGGCGGACAGCTCCAGGAAAGGCGAGCCCGGATCGAGCAGCACCGCGATGCGTTCGCGGGCGAGGAGCTTGCCCGATTGGGTGTGCTTGTCGCGTGCCGCCGCGCTGCCGCCCGCGGCATTGCGAGCGAGCGTGGCGCGCAAATCCTCGACCAGCGGCTGCATGGCGGCGCGGTTGGCGGCGAATTCTGCGGAGCGGACGGCGATTTTCGAGACGATTTGGGCCATTGGCTTTACGGCTTCGAGAGTGGCAAAATTGTCCGACAGTCCGATTATCCAACGATTTGGGGTCCGCTGACAATGGGGGTCCGGTGAGTCATGGCGAATTCTGCATACCGTGAATTCAACTTCGGGCTCGGCGAAGTCATCGATACGGTGCGCGATCAGGTGCAGCGCTTCGCCGAGGAACGCATCGCGCCGCGCGCCAACGAAATCGACCGCAGCAACCTGTTCCCGCGCGACCTGTGGCGTGAATTGGGCGAACTCGGGCTTCTCGGCATGACCGTGAGTCCCGATTACGGCGGCGCGGGCCTCGGGTATCTCGCGCATCTGGTGGCCATGGAGGAGATTTCGCGCTCCTCCGCCGCGGTGGGATTGAGTTACGGTGCGCACTCGAACTTGTGCGTGAACCAGCTCGCGCTGAATGCGAGCGAGGCGCAGAAGCGCAAATACCTGCCGCGGCTGTTGAGCGGCGAGCACGTGGGCGCGCTCGCCATGTCCGAGCCCGGCGCCGGATCCGACGTCGTCTCCATGCAGCTCAAGGCGACTTTGCATGGCGATCACTATGTGCTCGACGGCCGCAAGATGTGGATCACCAATGGCCCGGAGGCCGATGTGCTGGTGGTGTACGCGAAGACGGCGCCGCAGGCCGGCGCCCGCGGCATCAGCGCCTTCATCATCGAGAAGGGATTCAAAGGGTTCACGCCGGCGCAAAAGCTCGACAAGCTCGGCATGCGCGGCTCGAGCACCAGCGAACTGGTATTCGACGGCTGCGAGGTCCCGGCGGAGAACCTGGTGGGCCAGGAGAATCAGGGCGTGCGGGTGCTGATGCGCGGCTTGGATTATGAGCGCGTGGTGCTGTCGGGGGGCCCGCTCGGCATCATGGCCGCGGCGCTCGATGTGGCCGTCCCGTATGTGCGCGAGCGGCGCCAGTTCGGCCAGGCCATCGGCACATTCGAATTGGTGCAAGGCAAGCTGGCCGACATGTACGCCTCGCTCAATGCCTGCCGCAGCTATGCCTACATGGTGGCGGGGGCCTGCGATCGCGCGGACGCCACCCGCAAGGATGCGGCGGCCTGCATATTGTTCTGCGCCGAGGCGGCGACCCAGGCGGCGCTCGATGCGATCCAGCTGTTGGGCGGCAACGGCTACATCAACGACTATCCGACGGGGCGCCTGCTGCGCGACGCCAAGCTGTATGAAATCGGCGCCGGAACCTCGGAGATCCGCCGCATGCTGATCGGCCGCGAGCTGTTCGGAGAGGGCTGATGGCGGATCTATTCCTGCCGCTCGACGCCCGCCCCGCGTACCGTCAGATAGCCGATCTCATCGAAGAGCGCATCGTCGGCCGCTCGCTGCGCGCCGGCGATGCCCTGCCCTCGGAGACCGATCTGGCGCGCCAATTCGGCGTCAACCGCTCGACCATCCGCGAGGCGATCCGCGAACTCGAAACCCACGGCCTGCTCGGCCGTGTGCGCGGCCAGAAGCGGCTGCGCGTGACGCGCCCGGAACCGCGGCGCGTGAGTTCCGGTGTGAGCCGCGCGCTGGCGCTGCACGATGTGACCTTTCTCGAGCTGTGGGAGGCCATGATGGCGATCGAACCGGTGGCCGCCCACTACGCGGCGGCACGGCGCAGCGCCGCGCAAATGCAGTCTCTGGTGCGCGCGGGCGCGCGCTTTGCGCGCGAAGGCGCCGACACCGCCGCGGCCGTCGCCGCAGTGGTGGATTATTTCACCGCGGTCGCCGCGGCCAGCGGCAACCAAGTTCTGGCGCTCTCGCAGGCGCCGCTCAATCTGCTGCTCGCTCCGGCCCTCACGCAGATGATCGACCGGGTGCCGCAGGCGCGCGCGCGCATTCATGAAGCGCAGGGCAAGATCACGCAGGCGGTCAAACTGCGGCGCAGTGAACAGGCACGCACCTGGATGGAGAAGCATATCCGCGATTTCAAACGCGGCCACGATCTTACGGCCGACGGTTAGAGTATCTGCTCGCGCACGGTGTCGCCGCCCAAGGGGTCGTGCAGATTGGTGCTGAACGACACCAGCACCATGGTCGCATCGCCGGTGTTGCGAAACGCATGCACCACCCCCGGTGGAATGGTCAGACGCCAGATCTCCCCCGCCGGCACGCGGATGTCGCGGAGCACTCCGTCTTCTTTCAGCCGGATGAGACACGGTCCGACGAGGCTCGTGGTTTCCACCGCGGTGTGATGCATGTGATTGCCGCGCACCTCGTTGGGTGCGGTGAGAACCACATGCACGTTCCTTTGGGCGGTGAGTTCCGCATCGGTGAGCGGCTCGAACAATGCGCCGCGCGCATCGCGATGCGTCCTGACCGATTGCACGATGACGCGCGTCTTTGCTGCATCCATGGCGCGCGAGTATAGCCGACCGCTATCGCGAGCGGCGGGCGCTGTTGCGCCGATCGTTCGGGCGCCGGCCGGCGAGCAGCACACCGGCGACGAACAGCGTGTCCCACCAATCCACGGCTCCCCCGCCGCCGCTCGGCGGCACCGACACGGTCAAATCGGCTGAAGCGCTCGTGGCGTTGCCGCCCGCCGGGGCAGTGGACAGGGAGTGCGGGGCGATCGAGTTGGTGTAATTGCCCGCGGCCGCCGTTTTCACGCTGACGGTGATTGAACAGCTGCCGTCCGCCGGAATGACCGCACCGCTCAAGGTCACCGAACTCGTCGAGCTCGTGAACGTGCCGGATGCGCCGGCGCAGGTGGTGGTCGGCGCCGGCAGGGTTTGAATCGTGAGAGCCGCCGGCAGAGATTCGGTGAAGGACGCCTGGGTCAATGCGAAGGCATTGGTGTTCCGGAAGGTGATGGTCAACGTCGATGCGACATTCTCATTGACGGTGGCCGGCGAGAACGACGTGCTGACGATGGGCGCCACGGGCGCCACGGTCAAGGGAGTCGGACACGCCGTCACGGCGGTGCCGGCCGAGGGTGGCGCATTGATCTTGGCCGCGCCCTGCGCGTTGAACGTGACGGTGCCCCGGTCCGTGTGGCCCGCCGAATCGGTCACCGTGAGCGTCAAAGTGCCCGCACCGGTCACCGCCACGACGACCTGCGGCGAATTGCCGCCCGAGCTGATCGAGACACCCCCGCTCGCGCTCCACATGAAGGAAGCGACCGTCAAATTGCAGGCCGCCGCGCTGCCGCTGGCATCGAAACTCGTGGACCCGGTGGCCGCAATCACGGCGATCGGATTGAGCGCGGCGTTGACGGCGCTGAACGCATTGATCATGCCGGCACCGCATTGACCGGATACGCAGGCGCATTCCAACCCCGGATCGGAACCCGGCGAGCCGCATTGCGCCACACCCGAGGGTTGCGGAAACGCGGTCGCGCTCGATTTGATTCGGGCGATGAGCTGCGCCGGCGTCAGATTGGCATTGACCGCACGCATCAGGGCCGCGATTCCCGAGACGATGGGCGCCGAAAAACTCGTCCCCAGATTGGGGTTGCTCTGATCGGTGTAGCTGTTGGTTCCCGGCGTGGTCAAACCGAGATTGGTGGTGGTATCGATGGAGCGCAGACACGGCGGCGCGGATGGGGTGACGCAGTTGCCCGCCGGCGCTGAAATGCCCACTTCCGGCCCGAAGCTGCTGTAACCCACCTTGGTTCCGACATTGCGCAACCCGGCGACCGCCAACACGCCGCCGCAATTGCCGGGGGCATCGACCGGACCGCTTTCGTTGCCGGCCGAGGCAACCACCAACACACCCATCGCATTCAAGGTGCTGATGGCATTCTGATAGATGCTGGGGCAGCTGCCGCTGCCTCCCAGACTCAGGTTGATGATGTCGGCCGGATAGGGATTGTCCGGCACACCGCTCACGGTGAGCCCGGCCGCCCATTGCATGCCGGCGACGATGTCCGAGTCGTAGCCGCCGCACTTGCCCAAGGCGCGCACCGGCAGGATGTACGGGTTCCACGTCATCCCGGCAATACCCACGTCGTTATTCGTCAGCGCTCCGAGTAAGCCGACGACGCGGGTGCCGTGCCAGGAACTGTTTTCGACCGCGCAGCTCTTGGCGGGGAACAGGATATTCGACTGGTCGGCGAGGCTGATCCAGTCGCCGGGATCGGAGGGATCGGGATCCCAGCCGTCGCCGTCGTTGGCAGCCAGAAAGGTGCCGAGCGCCGCCCCCGTGTCGGGGTTGTAGTCCTGATCGACGAAATCGTAGCCCGGCAGCAGACGGCCGCCCATCCCGGCGCGCAGCAAATCAGGATGATCGAAGCGCACGCCGGTATCGACGTCTGCAATGACCGTTCCGGAACTGCCGGTGGTGATCGCCCAGGCCGACACCGCATCGGTTGCGGATAAATCCATCGTCGTAAAACCATCGAGTACCAACGGGGTTGCGCTCGGTGTCTGTAAGTACCACTGACCCACCGCTCCGACGGTCGGCTTGAACAGCGGATCGTCCGGCAGTTGATGCGGGTAGCGGCGCTGATCGACATCCGCAAACAGCACGCTGGGATCGGCGCGCAGCCTCTTCAGAAGTGTGGCGACATCGGCGCCGTAGAGCGTCTTTTGCAGAAACAGGACATGCATGCTCGGCGTAATCTGCCGCGATTGCGCCATCGCCAAGCCGATGCGCTGCGCGAGCCCTGCCACATCGGCGTCCGTCGTCCTCGCCTGGACGAGCGTGATGTTCTGCGCCCGGGCCCGTGGTTTGAAGGATTTCACTTCGGCGTTGCTGTCGGTGGCGCGAAAGCCGACCACCAAGCGCCGCGCTTCCGGTCCAATTTGGATGGGCCGCGCGCGCACCGCGTTCCACTCCGGTGCGGCCGTGCCTGCGCCCGGTGCCGCCACGGCAAAGGCGCCGCCAAGGGCGGCGGCGAGCAACAGTCGTCCGACAACGGGCATACACACTCTCGCAGCCTAACAATAATGGCGCACTCGGAATGCGAACTACGACCGCAAAACCCCCGCAGGTCAAGCCGGCGTCCGCGGCCGGCCGCCAAGCGTCGGCGGTTGGCGACAACACCCTGCGCGGCGCCCGGTCAGCGGGTAGAATGAGCGTGCTTCAATCCATGTATTTTTGAGGGGCAATTGAATGACGTACGACAATCGGCAGTTCTACATTGACGGCGCCTGGGTCGACCCGATCGAGGCGCAGGTGTTCGAAGTCATCAACCCGGCCGACGAAACCCTGGCCGGCGTCATTTCGATGGGCAGCCCCAAGGATGTGGACCGGGCGGTCGCGGCGGCACGCCGCGCCTTCGACAGCTACTCGCGCAGTTCGCCGGCAGAGCGCCTGGCGCTGATGGAGCGCATCCTCGCCGCCTATAAGGCGCACTACGACGAGATCGCGCAGGCGATCTCCACTGAAATGGGTGCACCGATGACCCTTGCCAAAGGCTCGCAGACGCGGATCGGCGTCGGCCACATCAGCACCATGATCGAGGTGCTGAAGACCTTCAAGTTCGAGGAAATGCGCGGCAACGTGCGGCTGGTGCAAGAACCGGTCGGTGTCTGCGCGCTGATCACGCCGTGGAATTGGCCGATGAACCAGGTGGCGGCGAAAGTCGTTCCCGCGCTCGCCGCCGGCTGCACCATGGTGCTCAAACCCTCGGAATATTCCCCGTTCAGCGCCATCCTCTGGGCGAAGGTGATGCACGAGGCCGGCGTTCCCGCTGGCGTGTTCAATTTGGTGAACGGCGACGGCACCCACGTCGGCGCGCCGCTGGCGTCGCATCGCGAGATCGACATGGTCTCCTTCACCGGGTCGACGCGTGCCGGCACGGAAGTCGCGCGCAGCGCCGCGGCATCGGTCAAACGCGTGCATCAGGAACTCGGCGGCAAGTCGCCGAACGTATTGCTGGACGACGCCGACTTCGAGCGCGCCGTGGAAAAGAGCGTATTGCATGTGTTCCAGAATTCGGGACAGTCGTGCAATGCGCCGACCCGCATGCTGGTGCCGGCGGGGAAAATGGCCGAGGTCGAGGCCATCGCCAAACGCGTCACCGACACGCTGGTGAAGGTCGGAGATCCGGCCTCGGAGAAAACCACCGTCGGCCCACTGGTGTCCAAATTGCAATACGAGCGCGTGACTGGATTCATCGCCAAGGGAATTGCGGAAGGCGCAAAGGTCGTCACCGGGGGTGCCGGCCGTCCCGACGGATTGAACAAGGGCTATTTCGTCAAACCGACGATATTCTCCAATGTGCGCAACGACATGACGATTGCGCGCGAGGAGATCTTCGGCCCGGTGCTGTGCATCCTGCCCTACCAGACCGAAGAGGAAGCGGTGCAGATCGCCAACGACACGCCCTACGGACTCGCCGCCTATGTGTGGTCGCAGGACAAGGTGCGCGCGCGGCGCGTGGGAAATCGCATTCGCGCGGGCCAGGTGGCCTTGAACGGCGCCTCGGGGGATATGCAAACCCCCTTCGGGGGATTCAAGATGTCGGGGAACGGCCGCGAATACGGCGAGTTCGGCCTGCGTGATTTCCTGGAAGTCAAAGCCATGATCGGAGTCGATGCCGCTTGACACGGACGGCCTCGGCCGATCCTGCCGTCGTGCGGCTCGAGAGTCTGAGCAAACGCTATTCGCCGGATCGCCCGGCGCTGTTCGACGGTCTCGACCTCGAACTCGAGCCGGGCGAGTATCTGGCCGTGATGGGCGAATCCGGCGTCGGCAAATCGACGCTCCTCAACCTGCTGGCCGGGCTGGATCGGCCGGACTCGGGCCGCGTCATACTCGAGGGCGTCGATCTTTCGACGTTGGACGATGATGCCAGCACGCTGCTGCGCCGCCGGTCGGTGGGCTTCGTGTTCCAGGCTTTCCATGTGCTGCCGTACTTGAGCGTCGAGCAGAATGTCGCCCTGCCACTCGATCTGCTGGCGATCCGCGAGCCGGAGCGCTCACGCCGGACCTTGGAGATGCTGGCAGCGGTCGGTATCGCGCCGCTCGCCCGCCGCTACGCGCGCGAATTGTCGGGCGGCGAGGTCCAGCGCGTCGCGATCGCACGCGCGCTGGTGCATCGGCCGCGGCTGGTGTTGGCGGATGAGCCGACGGGAAACCTCGACCCGCGCACCGCCGCGCAGACTCTGGCGCTGCTGCGCGCACAGATCAAGGCGAACGCCGCTGCGGGGATCTTGATCACCCACTCGCGCACCGCTGCCGAGACGGCCGATCGCATCGTCACGCTCGATGCCGGGGGTTTCCGGCCGCTCCACCCCTCATGAGCGCGGGCGATTCCCGCGGCGCGTTCGTCTGGCGGATATTGCTGCTCGCGCAGCTGCGCGAATCGCCGGGGCGCCTGGCGGTCACGGTGCTCGCGATCGCACTCGGCGTGTCCTTGGGGGCCGGCGTGTACCTCGTGAACAGCGCCGCGCTCAATGAGTTTGGCCTGGCGACCAAGCGTCTGGTGGGAGAGGCCGATGTCGTGGTGCGGGGGCCGCGCGAGGGCTTCCCGGAGCAGATCTTCACGCAGTTGGCGGCCAACGCCGCGGTGAGCGAGGCGAGTCCCGTGTTGGAAATCGAGGCGGCGCTGCCGGGGCGGCGGGACCCGCTCAAGCTCATGGGGCTGGACCCGTTTCGCGCCGCCACCCTGCAACCAGCGCTCATCGGCGACATCGGCGGCGGCGTACTGGCGCTATTCCAACCCGACAGCATCTATCTGAGCAGCAGCGCTGCGCAGGAGCTGCACGTGATGCGCGGCGATGTGCTGCAGGTCATCGTCGCGAGCGCGCCCAAGGCGCTGCATGTGGTCGGCATTCTCGCCGCGGCCGATTCCCCCCAGCCTCTGGGATTGATGGATATCGCCCAGGCGCAATCGAGCTTCAATCGAATCGGCGTACTCAACCGCATCGACCTGCGCCTTGGTGCGGGCACCGATGTCGATGCCTTCCGCCGCGCGCTCAGCGCCACCCTGCCGGCCGGCGTTCTTGCGATCGCGCCGCAAGTCGAGCGCGACCGCGCCATCAGCGTGACGCGCGCCTATCGGGTGAACTTGAACATGCTGGCGCTGGTCGCGCTCTGGACCGGCGCCTTTCTGGTTTTCTCGACACAGTCCCTGTCGGTGCTGCGGCGGCGCCGCTCGCTTGCGTTGCTGCGCGCACTCGGGGTCACGCGGGGTCAATTGCAGCGCGCGCTCATCGGCGAGGGCATCGCGCTCGGCGTCGCTGGATCCTTGCTCGGCGTAATTCTAGGCTGCGGTCTGGCGGCCGTCATTCTCGAGTTCCTGACGGGAGATCTCGGCAACGGTCAATTGCGGGCGGTCGGCGCCTCGCTGCGCGCCGCGACGCCACCCATGCTGGCGTTTTTCGCCATCGGGACCTGCGTGGCGAGCCTTGGCGCCTGGCTGCCGGCGCGCAATGCCTCACGCCGGTCGCCGGCCCGCTCCCTGAAGGGCGGAGACGGCGACTACGGCATCATCGCACATGCGAGCGCCCGCTCGGGCGTGGCCCTGCTTGTGCTCGGCGCCGTGCTCGCTCCATTGCCCGCAGTGGGCGGCCTGCCGTTGTTCGGCTATGCCGCGATCGCCGCATTGTTATTCGGTGCGGTGCTGTTGGTGCCGGCCCTGACCGTGCTGGCCTTGAGTCTCGCGCCGCGCACGCGCCGCATCGTGCTCGACACCGCCGTGGCGCAGCTGCGTGAAAACGTCGGGCTCTCGACTCTGAGCCTCGCCTCGATCATCGTGAGTTTCAGCCTGATGGTGGCGATGGCCATCATGGTGTACTCGTTTCGAGTCTCATTCGATCACTGGCTGATCAAGCTCCTGCCCGCCGACATGCAAATGCGCGAGCCCTTGGGCAGCGACACCGCGTATTGGTCGGGCGGCGATCAGGCGCGGCTCGCTTCGGTTGCGGGCATTTCGCGCATCGAGTTCCGGCGCACGCGCCAGTTGCTGCTCGATCCTGCCCGTGCGCCGGTCACCTTGATCGCGCGCGGCGCGAGCGACGCCGAAGCGGCTGGGGAGCTTCCGATGCTGCGCGCGGGCAAACCGCCGCCGCCCTCGAACGCCCCGCCCGCATGGGTTTCCGAGGAGGTCCAGGACTTATACGGCTATGGCCTCGGCGATCGGATCGACCTGCCGCTCGCCGGACGCAGCCAGCCGTTTACCGTGGCGGGCATCTGGCGCGACTATGCGCGCCCCTCGGGCGCGGTCGTCATCTCGCGCCCTGCGTATCAAGCCGCCACCGGCGATCGCAGCGCCAATGAGGGATCCGTCTGGCTGAACGCGGGCGTGAACCCGGCGGCCGTCGAGGCCTTGCTTCGCGCGCAATTTGCGCGCGGCGATTCCTTGGAGATCTTGACGAGCACGGCGCTGCGTGAGCGCTCCCTGCAGATATTCGATCGGGCTTTCGCCATCACCTACGCCCTCGAGGCCATCGCCGTCATCATCGGTCTCACGGGCATCAGTTTCGCGGCGAGCTCCACCGCCCTCGCCCGCCGCGCCGAGTTCGGCATGCTGCGACACATTGGCATGCTGCGCCGGCAGATCGTCGGCATGTTGGCGAGCGAGGGCATTCTGACGAGTGCATTTGGAGTCATCTATGGCTTGGCGCTCGGCGCAGCGCTAAGTTTGGTGTTGGTCTACGTGGTCAATCGACAATCCTTCAATTGGAGCATCGATCTCACCGTCCCCGCGTGGCAGCTCGCGGTGCTGAGCCTCACCCTGGTTGCGGCTGCCGCATTTACCGCCGTCTGGAGCGGACGTGCGGCGATGAGCCGGGACGCCGTGCAAGCCGTGCGCGAGGATTGGTGAGAAAGAACCTCTCGGCCGGCTGGGCGGCAGGGCTCCTCGCGGGCACGCTCCTCAGCCTCGGCGCGGCAGCCGCGGCGCCCTCTTATGCGCCGGTCATCGCGGGCCATCCGCTCACGTTTCCGGCGGACTACGGCAGCCATCCTACGTTTCGCACCGAATGGTGGTACGTCACCGGCTGGCTGAACACCGGCGCGGGCGAGCCGCTCGGTTTTCAAATCACGTTCTTTCGTACCAAGCCCGCGATCGATGAGACTAATCCGAGCGCCTTCACTCCGCATCAATTGCTGATCGCGCACTGCGCCATCAGCGATCCAAAGCGCGGGCGCCTGTGGCAGGATCAGCGGATTCGCCGCGCCGGGATGGGGTTGGCCGAGGCCGCGGTCGGCAATACCCACGTGTGGATCGACCGCTGGTCGCTCGAGCGCGATGCGGCCTCTTACACTGCAAAGATCAGCGGCGAGGATTTCTCTTTCGACCTCAGGCTGTTCGAGACTCAAGCAGTGCTGCTCAACGGCGATTCCGGGGTCAGCCGCAAGGGCGCCGCCGCGCAGGCCGCGAGTTATTACTACAGTCTGCCGCATCTCAAGGTTGCCGGCAGCATCGTGCGGCAAGGCAGGACCGATACGGTCAAGGGCGAGGCATGGCTCGATCATGAGTGGTCGAGCGAGTACTTGGACAAGGAGGCTGTGGGCTGGGACTGGATCGGCCTCAATTTCGACGACGGCGCGGCACTCATGGCCTTTCGCATGCGCGGCGCGCATAGCGAACCGCGGTGGGCCGGCGGCACGCTGCGCAGCGGCGACGGCAAGGTTCAGACTTTCGAGCCGTCCGACATCGAATTTCGTGCCGGTCGACGCTGGCTGTCTCCGCAAACGGGAATCAGCTACCCGGTGCAGTGGTCGGTGCGCGCCGGTGGCCGGCAGATCGATCTCGAACCGCTGCTCGACAATCAAGAGAACGACACGCGGCTATCGACGGGAGCGATCTACTGGGAGGGTGCGGTGCGGGCTTTCGAGGGTCATCAGCCGGTTGGGCGCGGCTATCTGGAATTAACGGGCTACGGTCAAAGATTGAACTTGCCATGATCGCACCTGACATCAAAGTGTCACCTTCCTGCATCAGAGTCGAACGGGGCCCGTATTTGGGAAACCCGCATCATGAGCGCACGACAAATTCCGCAGGTTTCCATCTACCACAGCATCCTCTGGTCGAAATACAAGGGCGTGGTTTTCTCCGAGGTCTATTCGCAGAGCAACGATCGCGGCGTCGAAACATCGTTCATTCAAGTTGCCGAAACTGAAGTGCAGCGGGTCGGCCTCACCGGCATAGATCTTTCCTACCACCGCTACCCCTATCGGCTGTTGTTTCACGGCGCCTACGAAAACGTGCCGCTGTACCGCCGGGTCATCGCCTTGGCGAGGGACGTGATCAAGAACCGCAGCGACCTGATTGTGTTGCCCAATTATGACCGCATCGAGTATTGGGTGATGCTCGGGCTCTGCATGCTGCTGCGTCGCAAGCGCGCCGTGATATGCGACTCAACGGGGCACGATTCTGCCCGGCAGCCCTGGAAAGAGGTGGCCAAGCGCGTATTCTTTCGGCATTGCGACGGATACTTCTGCTACGGCATCAGGAGCAAACAATACCTTCTGAGCTATGGAGTGGATGAAGTCAAAATCAAGTATCGTCGGCAAGCCGCCGCCCTTCCGCACGAGTATCACTCGCAGCGTATTTGCGCGTATTACCAGAATGCCCCGCTCGCAAGCTCAGCCGCGCCAAGCTTCCTCTACATCGGGCGCTTCTCCAAGGAGAAAGGACTGTTCGACCTGCTCGATGCTTTTCACGATTTGCGTAAGAAACTGCCCGCTTCAACGCTCAACCTCGTCGGTGATGGACCATTGAAGTCGTCGCTGGCAGAGCGCGTAGCGGCACTGGGCCTCGGATCGTCGGTCACGTTTCGAGGTTCGATGAACCTCGAGAAGATTGCGCCGTTTCTCCTGGCGAGCTCCGCCTTGGTGTTGCCAAGTCGCCACGAACCCTGGGGACTGGTCGTGAACGAGGCGCTCAGTTACGGCTGTCCGGTGGTGGTGAGCGATGTATGCGGTTGCGTGCCGGAACTGGTGCGCGACGGCGTGACCGGCTTTTCCTTCCCGGTTGGAAATGTAGCCGCACTCAGCCAGGCCATGCTGGCCGCTGTGGCCTTGTCCGCGGATCGACCGTCGGTCGCCAAAAGATGCCTGGATGTCATCGCCGCCTATAGCCCGCAAAATTCGGCTTCTCAAATGCTGGACGGCTGCATTCAGATTATTGCGGCGGCTTGATTCTCTTATGCTGCCCGCGGAAAATCCGCTATGCTCTTGCGAGCGGCCGCGACGCGCCCCGACGAACCATGCAAAACGAACAGCCACCCCGCGTCCAAGATCTAGCCCGGTTCAAACTGCCAGAAAATTTCCGCGGCCGATCCGGCATCGTAGTGCAGCTCTGGTGGCTGGTCCAAGCCACCCTATTCCGCTGCTCGCCCCAGCTTTTCTACGGGTTTCGACGGTGGCTGCTGCGGGCATTTGGCGCCCAGATCGGCGCGGGCGTGATCATTCGGCCGAGCGCCACAATAACGTATCCGTGGAAAGTAAGAATTGGTGACTACGCATGGATTGGCGACGATGTGGTGATCTACAGTTTCGCCGACATCACCATTGGAAAACACGCCGTCGTTTCTCAGAAGAGTTATCTTTGTGCCGGCACGCACAACTATAAAAGTCCGACTTTTGACATCTACGCTCTGCCCATAGTCATCGAAGATGAGGCATGGATAGCTGCGGACGTTTTTGTCGCACCCGGCGTGACCGTGGGAAAAGGCGCCGTTGTGGGCTCGCGTAGCTCCGTCTTTGCCAATCTGCCGCCCATGATGGTGTGCGTGGGCTCTCCTGCTCGTCCATCGCACCCCAGGATGTGAGATGCATTCAGTCGACGCACGTGAATTGCCGATATTGATCACCTCGGCGATCGCCGTTTCGGCCGACCAGACCCAGATGATGGACATCGATCTACGGATAAGGTCAACCATCCATGCCGCGCTCAAGTGGCGACAACTCAATCCGCAAGCACGAATCGTTTTGTGCGATGGCTCCGGCTTCGATCTAAAGCGACATTTGAGCAATGAACCGACACTTGCAAGCAATCTGGAATTTATCGGATTCCTAAATGACTTTGAACTTGTAAAGACTTTTGGAAAAGGCCGTGGCGAAGGCGAAATCATCAACTACGCGCTGGACCATAGCGACTATCTCGCCGAAGCAGACGTGTTTTGCAAATGCACTGGAAAACTGTGGGTCGAAAACCACGAATCGTTTGTCAGAGCGCGTCGAGGACCGTTCGCGTTCGATTACCACGGAAGAATCCTACCCTTTAGGATTGACACCAGGTATTACGTCGCGAGCAAACGAGAATTCTCCGAAATCCTTCGCAACGCCTTTCTCGCAGTCGATGAACCAAAAGGCGTTGATCTCGAATCGGCTTATGCGAGCGCCCTGGGAAATATCGCGCTCAACCGATACGTCTCCCCAATCGTCCCGCTCATTAACGGTCTGTCGGGTTCGATGGGAGTGACTTATTCGCCGGCGCGGGGTCGCTCGCTGCTGAAAGGCTTGAGGAACCGGCTGGTGCGCAGGATCTTTGGGAGAGCGCTCAACCAAAGGCCGACATCTCCCGGGAATTGATTTACCGACCGGCTGCGCCAGCGGCACCCGAAGTTTTCTCGAAAGTGACATGAGCACCGCGAATTCCTGGTATCCCTGCTAACCTAAATGCGAATGCAACACAGTCAAAATGGCGCGCGCAAGCGCGTACTCATACTCGAACTCAGTGTAAACGGTCACCACCCGACCTATGTTCGCAGGCTCCTTGAATCGGAAATTCCGCAATTCGCCGACATTATCCTGGCTTCTCGCAAAGAGCTGTTCTCTCATCCGGAGATCCGTTCCTTTTCGGATCGATTCTTGGCGCACGAGATCAAACCCGCTCCGTCGGCGGCGGCTCTGCACAAAGACTTCAGCGCCGCCAGTCTGATTTCCAGCAGCTGGCGAATTGGCAAGCTGTACCGCCAGACATATCGCGAATTGTCAAAGACGATGGACATCGAATTCATCATCGTGCCCTTTCTAGACGACTGCCTGTTGGGCCTCGCCCTACCGACCGCTCCGTTTGGCGGAAAGCCATGGCTTGCCGTCACGATGCGTGCCATGTTCCATTTCCGCCGGATGGGGATCATCGCGCCTCGCCAGAGGCTTAACGCCCTGCGCCAACGATTGTTTAGCCGAATCCTGCACCAACGTTCGACAGTCGCGATTTTGACAATAGACCCGACTCTCGCGAAGTTTGCCAGAGAGCAACGCAAGCCGGGTTACGGAAAGATCGAATATTTGCCCGATCCTGCCGTGCGCCATGAAGCGCTGCCATCAAAGACTGATGCGAGGAGGCGGCTCAATATCCCCGGCCAGGCCCGGGTAGTGTTGCTATATGGCGAGATTGCCGCCCGCAAGGGCGTGATCTCCCTTTTGGAATCTGCGGCGGATCCAACTTGCAGCGCAGAGTTACATGTCCTGTTGGCCGGAAGGCACGAGCACGCGCCTCTCATGATGAACAACCCCGCGTACATCAGCTTGCTGGCCCAACATCGCGTTCACAGAGTGGATGGATTTCTCGACGATGACGGCGAGCGCACGGTCCTCGCAGCAACCGACTGCATGTGGGTCGGCTACGCCAATTTCTATCTGATGAGCGGCATCATGGTGTTATCCGGGCGGCACGGCATCCCCGTCATCGCCACCTCCAACGGCCTTATCGGTTACTGGACCACGGAAAAGAATATCGGAATAGCTGTTGACGTGAGCAATCGTTCCTGCGTGGTGGCAGCTCTCAATCAACTAGTATTCGAACCGGAGTTGTTCGCGCGCATGGGCGAGAATGGGATCGAAGCGTTCTCGGAGCATCGACCGGCGGCATTGCAGCAACTCGTCATTGAAAAGCTCAGGGAATACGGCTTTTAATTGAATCTCTCAGCATCAAATAAAGGCTAATTCCATCGTAAGAAATTCCCAAGGCGGGCATGCGGCGCGGCGAAGCACCCTGCTTCGTTTGGCCATAGTTTCGTCCGGATTGAGCAAGGTCTTTGGTCTCGGGCTCCAGGCGATTGCCATTCCTTTGGTTTATCACGCGCTCGGCCAGCATCGTTACGAGCTCTATTTGCTCCTCACCGCCGCGCTGGCGACATTGGCCATAACCCAAATGGGAGCTGGACCCGGCCTCACGCAGGGAATTGCCAATGCCCACGCGAAAGGAGAGCAAGAGACTGAAGCCTCGTTGCTGAGCGCGGCCTTCCGACTGGTTGGCGCAGCAGCCGCCATCGGTGGAGGCGCAATATTGGCTGTTAGTCATTTTATTTCGCCGGAAACATTATTCGGCGCCGCCTTTGCTCCCGATCGGGTCGAAATCATTCACGTTGTGAACACCTGCGTCATCCTGTTGATGGCCCAGATTGTTTTCGGAGTCGTCGATTCGGCATTGGCGGGCTATCAGGAACAGGTATTCGCCAACATTGGCGCAATGTTCTCGAACATTCTGAGCATCGGCGCACTGATCGCTGTCTGTCGCTTCGCGCCGTCGATCAGCGGCGTCATTGTAGCGCTGTACGGATTGCCGACGGTCTCACGGATCATAAATTTGGGTCTGCTATTTTTTCGCCGCCCGTATCTATTGCCGACGCGCACGCGCCGTGATGCCCGGCCCTATGGGCGGCTTCTCAGCGTTGGATTGGCGTTCTGGCTGATGCAGATCGGCGGCGTTCTCGAGCAAAATGGCGGAACATATCTATTGGCAAGATTGAGTTCGACCACCCAAACGAATCTCTTCGCGATCGTGTACAAGAGTCTCTCGCTGGCAGGAGCACTGGTGGCGATGCTGACGCAGCCGCTCTGGCCGGCGTTCACAGACGCCATCGCGCACCGAGATATCGCATGGATACGCGAAGCCTATTTGAAGATTCGTCGCCTACTTACAATTTACTCATGTACGTTGGCCCTGGTATTGGCCGTCGCAGGGCAATGGATCTTCCAGAAAGTCATGCATGTACACGTCGAAGGTGATCGGGTGTTTTTCGGGATTTTTGCAGCCTATTTCATTGCGAATATCTGGACACATCTGTTCTACGTAACGATGATGGGGATGAGCGGCATATGGACGATCGCGGCGATCGTGCTGGCGGAGAACTTTCTGATGCTCCTTTATGGAGCACTTTTGTCGCCGTCATTCGGCGCAACTGGAATGGCCGCTGCCTATCTCGCCGCCAGCGTGTGCCTGCCCGCTTGGCTCCTGCCGCGTCTGATGAAGAAAGGTCTCGTCGAGATCGATCGGTCTACTCGCGCCGCCGGATCAGCAGAATAAGTTCAATCGTTTCGGCAGGAAAATCTTGTTGGTCGCATTCTGCTCCGCGAGTCAAGTATCAATGTCACACTAACCGCTGACACGCGTCGGGTCCTGAGAAAAAAAATAACGCAGCATGCGAGATTTCGCGGCGATGTCCTCGTCGAGAGACAATAGATATGCGCAATCTTATGAAATAGCCTTCCGCGATCGCTGGGATTTGGCCCAGCCACTAACGGAAGCTGTTGATGGCCCACAAATCTTCGAGTGACGATGCGAAGTCGCAGATCCAATCTTCTTTCGGCGATTGCAAATGCAATTACACCGTAGCCAGTTTGCGACTTCTGGTCGTTTGCCTCCTGATTGGTGCCGCATACGGCTGCAGCGGCTCTTCGAACTCTTCTTCTGAATCGCCTCTCGCTTCGAGTTCTACTACCGAAGCCTCCAATGTGGACAAGCCCGCGACGAACAGCGGCTCTGTTTTGGCACCTCCGTCGCCGGCAGCGAGCCCGAGCACGGGATCGGCTGCGACAACACCATCCGCGAGTCCGATTTTGGGATCGTCGGCGACACCGACGACTCCAGCCACCGCGGTAGTCAAATCGACGAGCGGTCTGTACTGCAACGCGCCGACGACCAGCACCGTTTCCACGGTAAGCGCCGCGCCCGCAATCGACGTTGTGCTCGAAGGGGACGATAAGAGTCAAACGTACAGTGCGGGCTCGAATTTCTGGGTTCATCTCAATACCACGTTGCCTAAGCCCGACAGCCTGACATGGCAAATTTCGAACTTCGGAGGGACAACGATTGCCACTGGAACAGTAGCTGTCGGTATGGGCACCAGCTCAGTGGTCGTACCTTGCGTGGCCAATTCGCCGGGATACTTCACTGTGACTGTCAAGTTGCAGAAAGCCTCGGTCATGTTGCCGCAGAAAGGCAGCCGGCCGGCGGGTTTTGCGAGTTTCGGGGTACTGCCGGATTTTTCGAGCATCCTGCCGAAGACTCAGAGCGCGGCCCTCGAAAAGCACTGGTTCGGATTACAAGGAACGAATTTTCTCGAAAGCGGCAAGCTTGAGGTCGGTACGGGCCTGCAGCCGGTCAATCAGAATCTCGGCAGCAGCATGGTGATCGATTCACGCAGCTGGAGGCAGATGGAGCCGCAGTTCGCAGGCCAGTATAACCCTGCGACGATCGTCATCGATCTGGGATTTCGGCAAGGCAATCTCATGAGAATGGTCCGGTTAGACGGAATACCTGCATGGGCAAGTGCTTCGCCGTCGCCCGCTACGATAGGATCCTTCCCACCAAAGTCATACGCCGCGTTTCAGGCCTATACGAGCAAAGTTGCGCAGGAAACCAGCCGGCAAACCAAGACATACATTCCGCAGCAAGGGATAAATTACTATCAGGTTACATGGGAGCCGGACACCGGCAACGTCGACAAATGGATGGGTAGTGACGAGGACTTTGTTTCTCTGTACAAAGCTGCGTGGCAGGGTGTCCACTCAGGCGACCCAGCTGCTGCGGTAATTGGTCCGGCCACGTCGACCATATCCGCCTCCATATCTTGGCTCACCCGGCTGTCAGCGCTTGGGTTCGGCAATTATATCGATGCCGTCGGAATCCACGGCTACTATCGCAAGGAGGCTGGTGTATCTTACGCCCCGGAGGACTCAGACCTGCCGCAACAAATGCAGGAATTGCGTCACACTGTTGCAACGCTGCTGCCGACCAAGACCAAGCTGCTTGTTACCGAGACTGGAATCGCCTATCCACCGGGTTCCAAATATTCCGCGACTTATCCAACGACAGATGCACTGCGCCAGCACGCCGAAAATGTGGTTCGCGCGCACCTGATCTTGCTGGGGGAAGGGGCGGACGCATCTTTTCTGTTTTATTCTGCTGATTATTTGTCAGAGGTTGGATTCGGGCTGTATTTTAATTTGGCCATGCAGACCGTTGATTTTGGCTCACCTGATATCAGTCCGAAACCCGCGGCCATGGCCGTTGCTGCCATGACGAGAATCATAGACGGCACAAAAACGCTCGGTGCAGTGAAGCAGATGCCGGCGAACGCTTACGGGTATTCGTTCGAGCTCAACGACGCGACACACGTCATAACGGCGCTATGGGTTCATGACGCGACATCTGCCGCCAACGTACCTTTCTCATTCACGATCGACAACCCCGGAACATCCGGTTCCGTTACGATTGTGGACGGAATGGGGAACGCAAATGTCCAGCAATACTCCGATGGAAAGCTCCAGACTACTCTGACGGAGATGCCGGCCTATGTGATTTCGTCCAACATTGCGGCCATAACGCCTCAGTTACGAACTCCCGAAGGCTTTTAGTCGCCGGCACTATCCGCCTTTGATCGAGAGATTTTTCCCTATCACGTACGTCGGTTTGGCGCTCAACTTCAGAGTGCTGGAAGTTCGGAGCGGAGCCGCAGCGCAATTTCCCATCCAATCGCAAATTTTCGGGGAATCATTTCCCGCGATTAAAGCAACATTTGAAGCGCTCATATAATCCCACAGCACGAGTATCTGTGTATCTCCTCGTGCAAATTGATATCCCATCTGCGATCCGGACAGCCCCTGAATTGGACCTTGCGACTGTGAACCATCCAGGATATAGGTCATTGCCGCATATGCAGGGACAACCGGCTTAGGTCCAACCTTGTTCGTTCCGTATTCCAAAGCGGGATTGAGGTTCCAATAGAAACCCCAGCTTTGTCCGCCGGTCTGCGGGCTCTTGTTCCAGAAGTCGGCCACATAAAAATTAATGACGATTTGGGCCCCCTCTCCCAATAAAATCACCGTGCTCCTTATATTGGCGAGCGCCTGGTTGAGAATTCCGTATTTTTCCGACTGGAATCCATGTTCTGTGGATATGAAAGGCACTTGCTTGTGAGCCGCTTCTCTTACCAACGAAACCTGCCTCAGTAAATCCTCCTTGAATCCGCTGATTTCCAGCGGCCACTTATCACTCTCTTCGTAGGCGTGCAGTGAGAACACGTCAATGTAATCGGCGAAGCCGGCTTTCAAAAGATCCCGCAGCTGCTGTTCCGAAGCCTTGTAAAGCACCAGAGTTGGTCCTGCGACCATCGCGCGGCCGTCATTCCTGTGGATTGCGTCATACGACAGCTTGTAGATATCAACCAGCTGTGCGCTCGTCCCTCCATAACCGTCGGGGAACATTGGTTCCCAAGTAACTTGATAAATGTGCGAGGTTTGATTTGGATAGTCAAAGGCAACCTCTTCGGCATGCGCGGCAGCGAACGCGGTGAAATCCTGCCTTTTGTCAGCAGCTATCGCGCTGAAATTGACTCCTCCCCCCGACTTCCCCGCCGAAGCGGCATCGAGAGCCCACTTCGGAAGCTTGCCTTGCGTGAGCATCGCGATTACGTAAGTCTGCCATTTCTGCCCGTTGAAATTGAGTTTCTCGAGATCACTCTTGTTGCGCAGCGAAGCCGATCCGGCGGCGCGGGCGGTATCGATGCTCTTCCTGAATTGACCCGGAGAGTTCTGTTCAGCAGAACCCCACTCGGCAGCCTGCTGAAAAACGTACCGAACACCCAGCAATGGGATGACGTTGACGTCCCGATTGAATCCTCCCTGAAGACCAAATCGGGATAGCTGATCTCCATAATCCTGCCGCGACGCGGGGTCCATGACGACAGCGTAAGAGAAGACGCCCGCCGGGCGCGTGCCGAGTGCAGGAATCGAAGTGCCATCGCTAAGCGTGGCCACGACCGAGTAATAGCCCGTCCTATCGGACGGGACGATCGCAGTGAAGTCGGCGCTCCCCGTATTGTCTACGGAAATTTTCTGCTGCCGTTCAGCAACGACCGTATTGCCGCTTTCGTCGATAATCTTATACGTTACGGCAGATACAATTCCCTGATTGGCCGCTGAAATATGAAAATGTATTTCGATGCGCTCGCCCTGCACATAGGTACTGCTCGCAGGCTTGCTCGAATCGACATTTATCTGCGCCGCATGCAGCTCACTTGCAGCTGATAAAATCGTGACCAAGACGAGGCCCCTTGCAACATGTCCCCTACCTTTGCTCACAAAATTCTCCAGATATCATGCCTTGCTGCGCCTGTTTTTTGGCAGCCTTGCGGCGGCTCGCTCGTCCGGCATGGTCCACGGCGCGTCCTTCAAACAGGCACCGGCGTCACAATTTTCGGTTCGCGGTGACAATATACCCTTAAATTCCCCACCTCATTTCGAGAAAACAGTACTATTTGTCCAAGTACTTCGGAAGGTATTCAAAGTGTTAGCACCCCGCAGATTCGGGTCGACTCTCAAAGGAAAAGTTCCCATCCAACTTGGCCGCGCGATTGCAGCCGAATCCCCGGGTCTGCAGGCGAACCCGTTTGGCCTGGCGGGCGCCGACATAACGGGCTGGTTCTGGTCGCTGACGCTACTCCAAAAAGCCTTGCTCCTGGCGGTCGGCTTTTTCTTCGCGAGTCCTTACGGGACCAATTACATTCTTACGGTGGGAGACAACTTTGTCGGAGATGCGATCATTGCACCGGCGATTTTCGTGTATCTCGTGTCTGTACGTAGTGCCGCGCCTATCCGGCACGAACTGTTCAGCGGATTGAAGGGCTTATGCTTCGTCGGTCTCTTCCTGTTATTCGTTGGTGGCGCGATAGCGACCGACGGAAACGTCGTTGCATCATTCACTGACTTTCGTTGTGCGTGTCTAATTCTAGGATTTTATCTCCTATGCAGCTCCAACGATGACAAGATAAGAGTCAACACAATCTACGGTGCTGTCGTCATGGCCGTCGTTTCGCTGTTGGCGAGCGCCGTTTACTATCGATTTTTCCCCAGCGAGGACGGTGGAGTCAAAAACTATTTTCCCTCCTACGGCATTTTGTTGCTCGCTGCGGTCGCGGTCTACGAAGCGAAGCCGTTCCTTGCCATTCTGGGGTTTGTCTTGTCGCTTTATGTTGCGGCGACCTCTTTCTATCGGTCGCTGATGTTTCTACCGATCATTTTTCTGCTCATCCTCGCAAGAAACTTCTTTCGCGACATATCCAAGCGCGAACGCGAGCCACGTCGCAATGCGCTGATTATCGGTACTTTCTTCCTTGCCGGTGTGCTTTCCAGCGGCTTTGTCGCGGACGCCATAATGGAAAACCTCAACTCCAGCGAAGGCGCTGTAGAGCAGGGAGTCACGAAACTCTACAACTTGGTCGGTATTTTTCAGGGGAAAGGCCTTGGCGAAGGCGACGATCTCCGTGCCGAGTATCTTAAATACATCGGGTCACATCTATTCTCGTTTATCGTTCCGAGCGGCTTTGGGCACAAACCCCTCATCGGTCACTGGGGTCCAGTCTGGACGGATGACAAATTGGACCAAGTAGGGTCCAACTCCCTCGATGGCATGCATCTGTTTTTTCTATGTCACTTCGGACTGGTGCTGTCTGTGCTCATCATTTCGTACGTATCGATTCGCCTCTCCCGAAGTCTGCTCCGGACAGAAGGTACAACCTTCGCTCTTCGGACAGTAATCTTGTGCTTCATCCTGGGCGATTCATTCGTGACCGCTTCGCCTTTCGCTTTGATCTCGAACGCCATCTTCTGCGGAGCAACCATAGGCTGCCTTGTGTTTCTGCAGTTGCCGCAGACCTCTATGGCGGAGTCCTGGTATCAACGGGTCCCTTTATAGCTTTGGCTCCGCTCCCCGAGTGCATGGTCGCGCGCGGCTCGCTCAGGTGAGTCTCAGTTGGTGCGACCACCCTCCTTCACGGTTACGCGGAGGCTTAGTACGTTGTCGGTGAATGCGAAGCGGGGCTCGTTGGAGTCGTGTCTTTCGTGCGCGTATCCAAAATCGAAGACTACGAATTTGAAGGGTGTGTATTTGACCGTGGTTCCGAAAGATGTCAGCTTATCGCGACGAGTGCCCTGCGAAATCTCGTTTGCGCCAATACCGATGTAATCCTGGTCCTCAAAGCTCGCAACCGCATTTACCGAAATCTTTTCGGAAGGTATCCAAATTGGTGCAATCTTCGCGCCCTTGGAGACATAGTAATCCGATTGCGTGGTTACGTATGCCTGAAGATTTCGCCACCCGTCGAGTGTGAATTGC
>Ga0181537_10000589_pt1 | contig 34178 bp, 47 predicted proteins | sample PEATcosm2014_Bin_39_FD_119765 | JGI IMG/M metagenome (GOLD analysis project Ga0181537, IMG submission 119765) | Peatland microbial communities from MTU Mesocosm Facility, Houghton, MI, USA - PEATcosm2014_Bin23_10_metaG | ecosystem: Environmental > Terrestrial > Soil > Wetlands > Peat | place... | reverse complement strand
TCGACGCCGATGAGATGCAGGAGAACGGGGAGGTGCTGACCTTCGTGAAGGACGGCCGCCGCGTCGCCCGCTTCAGCCAGTACATGGGCTGGGTCGAGCGGATCGAGGAGGAGAAGCCGCCAAAGGAGCCCGCCTCGGTGCTGTCGATCGTACCCGACCGCCCACCGCCAGGAGATGCCGCATGAGTAACCCTACAGACCCGATCGTCCCTGATGACAAGCGAGCGGAGGTCACCGCGGCGATCGCGTTGGCAATGCAGTCAGTGTACGGGGAGAAGAACCAGGTGGGGTGCGTGGTCGTGTGGTGCGATGGCGGCGGCCCCGTGCACCTGACCAGCAACTTGCCTGTGATGCCACTCTTCGAGATGCTAGGTGAGGCGATTGCGCGGGTCGCCCACGGACCGGCTGCTGGGTATATTGCTGAACCGGCCGCGCCTCCGAGCCGGCAGCAGTGAATTCGATCGTCGATCCGGACTCGATGTTTCAGAGCGTCCCCATGTGGATGTGCCCGAGCTGTGGGCGCACGGTGACTTTGCCCTTCGGCACCTCGACGTCGATGCCGGAGCACACAATCTGCCATTGTGCCGGTCGCTTGGGCAACGACGGCAAGTTCTACGGGCACTACACGATGATGGTCGGCAACAAAGCCGGTCGGGAGTTCGACGAGCGATGGCGCCGGTACTGGGAGGAGAAGCGTAAGGCTGATCTCGAAGCCCAGCAGCGCTGGCTGGAGAAGCGCCGGGTCAGCCAGGAGCTGTGGGGGCGGATCTATCAGAGCCTCGCAGATATGGACGCATGGCTGCCAGTGGCGGTACCCTCGGCGCCTATGTCAACGGGACCTAACGCATGAACAAAGCCCAGATGATGGCGCTGCACGGGCAGGGAGAGACGCACAAGTGCGCCCCGAAGCCGTGGCAGGAGATCCCGGTGCTGACCGGCGACTACGACCTCGACGCGACCGTGATGCACCGGGACAACCCGAACATCCCCGACCGCCTGGAGATGTACGTGAAGCACGCCGGCCGGGCCTACAGCCCGCGCACCGGCTACAACAGCTACCACGCCTCCGGCGGCGATGACTGATGTTCGGCTTCGGGATCTGCTGGGGGCCGATCCTGCCGCTCGAGCTCCTGCAGGGCGTTGACCGGGAGCCCGAAGACCCAGACGAAGACAACGATGAGGACGCGCCCGGCGCGCGCTTCAACGAGTGCACCGAGACAATCCACGATCCTGGGGAGGATGACGATGGCGACGAAGATTGAGCCCACCATAGGGCGCGTGGTGTGGTACTGGCCGGCGACCGTGCCCGCGTATGACCAGGGGCAGTACGACAAGACGACCCCCTACACCGCCCAGATCTGCTACGTCCACAAGGACGGGAAGATCAACATTTCAGGCTTCAAGCACGACGGTAACCCCTTCATCTGCCTCGGCATTGAGCTGCACCAGGGCGATGATGAGCACCCGGTCAACTGCGCGACCTGGATGCCCTACCAGAAGGGCCAGGCGGCGAAGACCGAGGCGCTCGAGCGCGAACGCGCCGCACCGACGCTGCAGCCGTAAGGCCATGCGAGGACCGTGCGCGAAGCGCCAGGTGGTCTGCACCATCGTCGGCATCAACGGTGCGCGCTACGTCGGCGAGAACGACTGCGCGAACCCCCAGAAGGTCTGCCCGAGGGCTGAGGGGGAGGGCTACGAGAAATGTGGTTCTGTGTGTCAGCAGGCCGGACACGCGGAGGCCGAAGCGGTCAGCAAGGCGGGGCTCAATGCCCGCGGTGGTCATGCCACACTCTTCGGTCATCACTGGATCTGCGAGCCTTGCGGCCGAGCGTTGAGTGATGCAGGCGTTGCCTCGGTCACGATCGTGTACCCGTGAAGCCGCTGGCGATCGATCTGTACTGTGGTCTGGGCGGCTGGACCGAAGGGCTCCTCGCGGAAGGGTACGACGTCGTCGGTTTCGACGTCGAGCAGCACCAGTACGGTGATCACCGGTACCCGGCTCAGCTGGTAATCCAGGACGTCCTGACGCTTCACGGCCGGCAGTTCAAGGACGCCGCGCTGATCGTCGGCTCCTCGCCATGTCAGGAGTTCAGCTGGCGCGCCATGCCGTGGACCGCCGCCAAGAACGCCCCCCCCCCGGAGCTGGGCATGAAGCTGTTCCGAGCGCAGTTTCGGATCCAGCAGGAGGCCTGCGAGGCAGCTGGGCGACACATCCCGATGGTGGTGGAGAACGTGTGTGGCGCCCAGAAGTGGATGGGCCAGGCGCGCTGCCGCTACGGCAGCTACTACCTGTGGGGAGACGTGCCGGCTCTGATGCCCATGGTGCGCAGGCACGCGAAGGTCGGCGGCCTTGACTGGTCGAAGTACGGCCAGCCGGACTACAAGTCGAGCGGAGCGGCGGGATACTTTCGAGACACAGCCTTCAAGAACCAGGGTGGCAGCTGGTTCGCTCAGTCGCACAACAAAGTCCCCATGTCACGGGGCGATGCGCTGAAGGAGGCTGGCCTGAAGCAGGGCGGTCAGTGGTTCACGAAGTACGGACCCGGCAACACCAACCCGATGCGGCGCACGGGTTCGAAGTCGACGCAGCGCAAGATGGCCAGCGCCATGATCGCGAAGATTCCCCTGCCGCTGTCCTCATACATCGCCCGCATCTATCACCCGGCCGCCAATGCCCACGCCGGGTAAAAGGGGCCGCGGGCAGCCCACGAAGTACGATCCGGACCGCATGCTGCCGGTCGTGCGGGCGATGGCGAGGCTCGGGGCTACCGACATGGAGATCGCCCAGGCGTTGCGGGTCTCGATCAGCGTGGTGGAGCTATGGTGCCGAGTTCACAAGGAATTCTTGAGGGCCGTAAAGCCCCCCAAGGGTGTTGCCGACGATCGGGCCGAGCGCTCGCTTTTTCGCAGCGCCACCGGCTACAGCTACGAGTCCGAGGAGCTGTTCCTGGTCGATGTGGTGACCGAGAAGAAGGTCCCAGGCGAGAAGCCCGAGGACCGACCGACCATCGTCACTACCCGCACCAAGGAGGTCATCCGGGCGCCCGTGGTGAAGCACCAGGCGCCGCACCCCACCTCCCTGATCTTCTGGCTGAAGAACCGCCGGAAGGACCGCTGGCGCGACTTCAAGGCCACCGAGCTGTCGACCCCTCCTGGCAAGCCCTTCGAGGTGATCCACGGAGGCCCGGGTGAGCCCGAACTCATCGGCCAGTACTATGAGCGTCTCAAGCGTGCGGGGCGCCCCGCAGCGCCAGGTAGCCCCGCTCGTGCCCATCCCGGTGCTGATCCGGGAGTGGGTGAGGGAGGACAAGAACCTCAAGGACAAGGCGGCCGTCCGGCGCCTGGCAAAGGCTGACCGCTACTACCTGCTGGTGCGCATCCTCGGGCGCTCGGACTGCCTGCATGACTGGATCTACGAACGCTGCCGGGAGGTGGAGGCGAACCCCGACGGGTACATCGACATCTGGGCGCGCGAGCACTACAAGTCCACGGTCATCACCTTCGCGGGCATCATCCAGGAGATCCTGCTGGATCCTGAGATCACGATCGGGATCTTCAGCCACACCAAGGGCACCGCCTCCAAGTTCCTGTTGCAGATCAAGCAGGAGCTGGAGACCAATGAGCTGCTGAAGTGGGCGTTCCCGGAGATCCTGTGGAGCAACGCCACCGAGCAGGCCTCGAAGTGGTCCGAGCGGGCGCTTGTGGTGCGCCGGCGCGGCAACCCGAAGGAAGCCACGATCGAGGCCTGGGGCCTGGTCGATGGCATGCCCACCGGTGCGCACTTCAAGCTGATGGTCTACGACGATGTCGTGACCGACAAATCGGTCAACACGCCCGATCAGATCCTGAAGACCACCGAGGCCTGGTCGCTCTCCTCGAACCTCTCCACCGAGGGTGGCCGCAAGTGGTACATCGGCACCCGCTACCACTTCGCCGACACCTACCAGACGGTGATGGACCGCAAGTCCGCGATCCCGCGTATCCACGCGGCGACCAACACCGGCACCAAGGATGGCATCCCGGTGCTGTTTTCCCCCTTCGAGTGGGAGAAGCGCAAGACCGACAGCCTCGACTCAACGCTCGCCTGCCAGATGCTGTGCAGCCCGCTCGCCGGCAGCCAGCGCATGTTCAACGTCGAGGACCTGCAGGTGTACGAGGCGCGGCCGCGCACCCTTCAGTGCTACCTGCTGGTGGACCCGGCGCGCTCGAAGAAGAAAAACAGCGCCGACACCGCGATGGTGGTGATCGGGATCGATGTCGCCGGGAACAAGTACTTCCTGGACGGGGTCGCCCACAAAATGGATCTCATGGAGCGCTGGTGCTGGTTCCGGGACCTGTGGAAGAAGTGGTCCGAGGCCCCGGGCGTCATGGGCCTGGTGGCAGGCTACGAGAGCTTCGGCGCCCAGGCGGACCTGGACTACATCAAGGAGCGCCAGCAGCTGGATCGTTGCCAGTTCGAGGTGGTGGAGCTCGCCTGGCCCAGGGACGGGGAGGAGAGCAAACAGGACCGCATCCAGCGCCTGGTGCCGGACGTGAAGGGGCACCGGTTCTACATGCCCTACCCGACCGATGATGAGCGCCTCACCCGCCTGCAGCGCTCGATGCTCGCCGCCGGCTACGACTACCGGATCGCCCGGCGGATCATGCGCATGGACGAGGAGCAGCGGATCTACGATGTGGCCGAGCGCCTGCGGCTGCAGTTCGACTTCTTCCCCTTCGGCGGCAAGGTGGACTTGATCGACGCGGTCGCTCGCATCTACGATGCCTCCCCGACCAAGCCGGAAAGCGACCTGGGCGGGGGCACCGTGGAGCCGGATGACACATGAGTCACCTCACCGAGCACGAGCTCGACACGCTGCTTCGCGCGCAATCGGATACGCTGCGGCAGATGATGGCCCGCCTGCTCTCCGAGCTTCGGGAGCTGCGCGAGCAGGCCGGTGAGCGCGAACGCATGGCAGCAGAGGAGCGAGAAGCGTAATGGCAGGCCCCCTTCCCCCGCTGAACCCCGCCCTGGGCAACCAGGTCACGAGTCGCCAGTTCAGCCTAGCCGAGATGGTCGAGCGCGCCTGGGGCGCGGAGTACGCGGCCCCCGACCACGGCATCTACGAGATGTCGAACGGCCGGCGCTTTGACTCCACCGACATGGGCACGACCGGCATCTACCGCCCGCCCGCCTTCATCCCGCCCGAAGGGTACCCGGAGTGAGCAGCACCGACATCGAGAGCAAGCCGCCGGGCTACTACAACGTCATCGAGTACCTGGTCGACGGCGGGGTCACACGCTACGCGGTGGAGGCGAACTGCCCGTGCGGGTGCGGGCATGGGATTTGGCTCCCGATCACGGGCCCCGGGGTGCCGAAGACCGAGCACCACTGGACCTGGGACGGCAACAAGGCGCAGCCGACCTTAGGACCGAGCATCAAGCGGATAGGGGGCTGCGCCTTCCACGGCTACCTGCAGGGCGGGGCCTGGTCAAGCGCCGGGGATGGTGCGCCGCTGCACCCTCAGGTATACCGTGGCGGACCCGACCACCCCGTGGAACCCAGGAGAGACCTCACCATGAAGACCCCTGCACCCGCACCAGCCCCTGCGCCGCGCGCAGCGCCGGCTCCCGCCCCTGCACCCGCACCGGCCGCCGCCCCCACCAACAAGCTCCCTGCGCCCACCACGGCGCCCCCGGGGCACGTGAAGACCGCTCACCTGCGCTACCGCGGTGGACGCCTGCAGCAGGCCTACCAGTCGGGTAACGATCCGGGCGCGCCGCTCGCGTGGGTGGAGATCGAGGGCCAGCCTGAGAAGATCCCGGCCCCCGCCGGTGGTGACTGGCCCGCCAAGGGAAGCCCGACCGAGCCGCACGTCCCCGAAGCTTAAAAGAAGGGCCGCATGGCCGATCTGATCGTCCACGTCGAGAAGGGGGACCCGGATGAGAGCCGGGACCTCGAGCTTGCGACCGCGATCACAGGTGCCTTGGAGAAGGCCTACCCGAACCACTACTGGCTGGTGTCCTTCGCCGGGCACAACCTCATCGTCCGGCACGTGCTGATCGCCAGCTGGGTGACGGTGGAGACGGGCAAGGAGGGCTTCGGGAGCTTGCTGCCGCGGGACAAGATCGGCACAGTCCACGAGGCGTGTGCGACGGCGGTGAAGTTCGCAGGGGCGCTGCTCGAGGCCTTCAAGCTGCCGCGGTGCGCCTGGGACGGGACGACGATGCCGGAGCTGCCACAGGACCTCAAGACCGAGCTCCTCGCGCGCCGGCAGCTTCGCGGGTGGGGGCTGCAGTGAGGCGCAGGTTTCAGGCGACTGTGTCCACGAAGCGGCACTTGCGCGCAACTCTGCCTCATCGCCACGAGTTCTCGCGGTGTGGCTTCTACTGTGTGCCGAGCCTATTGGTGGAAGACTGGAGAGAAGCCACATGCCTCTCATGCTTGAAACTTCAGGGAGTCGATCGAACGACGGTCTATGTGGATCCTGCTGGCTCAATGCCCGCAGTGAGTGGTCGCATTTTGTCGAGGCGCTACGTGGTGCCAGAAGGTCCTGGGGATCTGAATGAACTAGTTCGATTAGCGACCGGGTACGTCACGACCAGAACGCGTGTCGTCCGTATGGATGGGAGGCCTGTGCGGATTTCTTACCAACATCACGAGCCGCCTAACGTCATGGCGCAGCGCGAATTGTTGGCGCGCAGGCAGCTGCGTGGGTGGGGGCTTCGATGAATACACAAAGACGGGCCTGCCTGTTGTGAATCCATAAATGGAACAGGAACCATCAGGCCCCATGGCAGAGGCCGCCCCGGCGGGGGATCTCCCCCGCCGGGTGCAGCCCAACCGCCGCGGCCAGCAGATGCAGCCCATGGCAGGCGAGCGACAGAAGATCATCGGCAAGCAATTCGAGACGGTGGCCTTTGCCAACCGTCGCCAGAAGAACCGGGCCAGGCGCGAGCTCGCCAAGGCCTCCAGGAAGAAGAACCGGTGACCGGGATCCGCAAAGTACCCGAAGGCTTCCGACCGACCCACGGGCCCGCCACGCACCTGATGCCGGACATGGAAGCCTTCGTCGACCTGATCACGCTGCACGACAAGCGCGGCCTGCCACACAGCTACGCGCGCACGCAACGCGGGTTCCATGTGCCGATCGAGTGCATGAGCCAGGAGGACATCCGCGAAGCCCTCGAGGTGCGCGGTGGCCAGTAACAACCGCTACCGCCCGTTCGTAAGCTCCAAGGGCCCGCAGCAGGCCCCGCACCAGCCTGACCCGCCGGAGGGCAATGCCCGCCTGATGACCATGGGCGATGAGCGCGAGGAGGCCGGCGGCACCGTGCAGCGCCCGGGCGCGCCTCCGCAGGTGAGCAAGGATGCCCAGGGGAACGGCGCCAAGGACACCCTGCACGAGGACCCGGCCGATGCGCGCGGGGGCAGCGGTGGGGGCGATGGCGGGGATGAGCCGCCCGATGACAGGGACGAGGGTGACGAGGAGGAGCAGCAGCCGGACTGGAAGGCGCGCGCCAAGGCCGCCTACCGCACCAGCACCGACTTCATGGACTCCAACTTCAGGAAGCCCCTCGAGGACAGCCTCCGCGCCTTCAACAACCAGCACCCGCAGGACTCGAAGTACAACACCGAGACCTTCAGGAAGCGCAGCCACCTGTACCGCCCGAAGATCCGCTCGATCAACCGCAAGAACGAGGCCGCCCTGTGCGCCGCGCTCTTCTCGAACCTGGACCTCATCGAGTGCAGCGCGACCAACCCCTCGAAGATCGACAGCATCGTGGGCGCCGAGGTCATGCAGGCGCTGCTGCAGGAGCGCCTCACGGTGAGCATGCCGTGGTTCCAGTTCGCGATCGGCAGCGTGCAGGACGCCCAGGTGCAAGGCGTTGTCATCGCCCACAGCTACTGGAAGTACCAGGGATCAGGGCGCGGCCACGAGTACGCGATCAAGAAGGACCAGCCATGCCAGGAGCTTGTCCCGCTTGAGAATTTCCGCTTCGACCCGTGCGCCCAGTGGTACGACGTGGTGGGCACCAGCCCCTACCTGATCCACATCATCCCGATGTACATAGGCGCGGTGAAAGAGCGCATGGACTACCCGGACCCGAAGGGTCGCAAGTGGCACCCGCTGGAGGACGAGGAGATCGCCGCCTGCGTGGTGAACGATGACCAGTCCACGCGCGCCGCCCGCAACAACTTTAGCCAAGATCCTACCGAGCAGGCCCGGGAGGTCACCGACTACGATGTGGTGTGGGTGCAGCGGCACATCCACAAATGGCGGGGCGAGGACTACGAGTGGTACATGCTCGGGGACAAGCACATGCTCACCGACCCTGAGCCCCTGGTCGACAACGTCTGGTTCGGGGAGCGCCCGTACGTGGTCGGCACCTGCGCGATCGAGACGCACAAGCCGATCCCCACGAGCCTGAACAACCTGCTGCGGCCTCTGGCGGACGCGGCGAACGACCTCGACAACCAGGCGAGCGACAACCTCAAGTTCATCCTGAACAAGCGCTGGCTGGTGAAGCGCGGCCAGAACGTCGACACCGCCGGCATGGCCCGGAACATCCCGGGCGGTGTGACGATGGTCAACGATGTCGAGAAGGACGTGAAGGAGATCACCTGGGCGGACCTGCCGCAGTCGGTGTCAGTGGAGAAGACCCGGATCGACGCGGACTTCGACAACTTAGGCGGCAACTTCAACCCGATGCAGATCGCCCAGACCCGCACCCCGCGCGAGAGCTTCCGGACCGTGAACGCGGTGCAGTCCCCAGCGATGATGATGACCGAGTACACGCTGATGACCCTGGTGCAGACGTTCCTCCTGCCGTGCCTGCGGCAGCTGGTGCTGCTCGAGCAGTACTACGAGACCGACGAGGTGCTGCTGGCCACGGCGGGCGAGAAGGCGAAGGTCATGGAGCGCTTCAACGTGAGCAAGGTCACCGACAGCATGCTCACCCAGAAGATGGTGGTGAACGTGAACCTTGGCATGGGGGCGACGGACCCGTCGATGAAGCAGCAGCGCCTGTCCGCCTGCCTGCAGCAGGTGCAGCAGCTCGCCGCGAAGCCGGTGCCGGGCCTGGACCTGAAGGAGGTCTTCAAGGAGCTCTTTGCGCTGGCCGGCTACCGCGATGCGGTGCGTTTCCTCGCGGAGGGCGCTGACCCGCAGGTCGCCCAGATGGCCAAGACCATCCAGGCGCTGATGAAGAAACTCTCGGTGTACGAGGTGAAGGACAAGAACCGGGAGCGGGAGGCGAACGTCAAACTGATCACCAGCCGCGAGGGCAACATCACCAAGCTCGCGCTCGCCGGCAAAGAGGACGATCATCAGTCCCGGCACCTGCTGATCGGGCACCTCCTGGAGATGGAGAAGGTCGACAAACAGACCGAGAACCAGAGCAAGCTGCAGGCGGAAGGGGCCATGCAGACCCAGGCCACGCAGGCCCAGAAGCCTCAGCCACAACCGGGAGCCGGCAAAGCCGCTTAAGCACCTATGGATCGATCAGGGGAGGAGGCGGAGTCGGATCTGGAGGCAGACCCGGCCGGTGTCGTGGCCATCTTCGGCCGCGAGGTGGAGATGTTCATCGACGAGGACCCGATCGGGCAGTACCTGATCGCGCGCGCGCGCCAGGACATCCAGGAAGCCCAGGACGAGCTCCTCGAGGTGGATCCGGCGAAGACCGAGGACGTGCGCAAACTTCAATTCAAAGCCGCCGTCGCCAACAGCGTACGGCGCTGGCTGGGCGAGGCGATCCAGAACGGCCGCGCCGCGGCGGCTCAACTGCAAATGGAGCGGGACGAACATGGCAATTAGGCTTTTCGGTCGGGCGTTTCGGGCACCGGAGGAGGAGGGCGGCAGCGGCGGCGGGGAGCGCGAGAGCCCGGCTGCGGTCAACCAGCGCGGCAACAACGCACGCCTGGCGATGATCGAGCGGGTGGGGCGCACGGCGGATGGCAAGCGGGCCGATGAGCTGCAGGACACCGACGGGCAGAAGGTGACCGGGCGATTCTCGGACGGGGAGTTCGATGATTCCCCGGAGGCGCGCGAGAAGGCGGCCGAGCGGGAGGACGATGAAGCCCGCGCGGCGCGCGAGGAGCAGGAGGACCGGGCCCGCCAGGCCGAGGAGGAGGAGACCGCGGATGAGCGGCGCGCGCGGGAGCTGCAGGAGGAGGGAGGCGAGGAAGGCGCCCGGGCCCGCCAGCAGCAGCGCCGCGAGGAGCCGCAGAACGAGGCGGGCGATGAGAAGGTGGTCGACGGGGTCAAGTACTACCTGACCATCGTTGAGGGCGAGGAGAAATGGTTCACGCTGAAGCAGCTGCGCGAGCACGCCGCGGTCGTGGTGAACACCGAGGAGACTTTACAGCGCGCCCAGGACGCGCTACAACGCTCCTCGCAGGCGGCTCCGTCCCCAAAGGATGAGCCCGCCGAGGTCAGCGAAGCTGACCTGGAGGCCATCATCCTCTCCGCATCAGTGGGTGAAGACGAAGCGGTTCGGAAGCTGGCACACATTCTGGCGAGCCGGCCCAAGGGTATCGATACCCAGGCCATCGGCCGACAGGTCGCCCAGCAGATCGCGACACAACGCGCAATCGATGACGCAGAGGCCGAGCAGCAGGACTTCCTGGGCAACGCAGTCCTCGCCCCGATCTTCCGGATGAAACTGGCACAGTTCGCCCGGGAGAAGCCGAAGACCCCCATCAAAGGGGCGTACCAGGCGGTCGGCGAGGAGATGAAGCGAGACTTCGCCGCGATGCTCACCAAGGGGAAGGACCCGTTGCAGGACAAAGCCGATCGAAAGCGCAGGATCGTTACCCCCCCGGAGGGCGTTGCAAGGCAGCGGACCCGGGAGGACGACGGTCAGGAGCCTTCGGTGAGTTCGGACATTGACGCCATCGCGAAGACGCGAGGTCAGGCCCGGGCGATCCGACAGGGTGGTCGCAATCGATAACGGGGCCTGAACCGCACACCTGAAGGCCCCACAGGGGTCTTCACGTGGCAGGTCAAGTCTGGGCCGTCAGCACTCTCGGCGGCTACTTCTACAGCCGGCAGCTCTCCAACGTCCTGCGCATGAACGTGCAGCCGTTGACCAAATTCCGCCAGTTCGCCGACGTCCACGACGCGGCGCAACAGGGCAAGCGCAAGGGCAACACGTTCACGTGGGACGTGGTCTCGGATGTGGCTCAGGTCGGCCAGGTGCTGATCGAGACCAACACGATGCCAGAGACCAACCTGACGATCACGCAGGGCACCCTGACCATCACCGAGGCGGGAAACTCGATCCCCTACAGCGGGTTCCTGGACAACCTGTCGAAGTACCCGGTCGAGGACATCATCAAGAAGGGCCTGAAGAACGACACCGTCAAGTCGCTGGACCGCTTAACCTGGGGCCAGTTCAACCAGACGCTGATCCGCGTGATCCCCGTCTCGGGCACCTCCGCGAACGCCATCACCCTGTACACCAACGGGACGGTGACCGGCACCAACAACATCGCCTACTCGAACGCGCATGCCAAGGCGATCGTGGATGCCATGAAGGAGCGGAACATCCCCGCCTACATCGCGGACGACTACTACGCGCTCGCCTGGCCGACCACGCTGCGGACCTTCAAGAACGCGCTCGAGGGCATCCACCAGTACTCGGACACCGGTTTCAATCTCATCATGAACGGTGAAATCGGCCGCTACGAGAACGTGCGGTACATCGAGCAGACCAACATCGCCAAGGGCATCGGCTCCACCGGCATCGCGGCAGCCTCCGCCGGCGACATGGTGCAGTGGACCAACGGCCAGTCCGACTGGATCTTCTTCTTCGGCAACGACACGGTCGCCGAGGCGATCGCGGTGCCGGAGGAGATGCGCGGCAAGCTGCCGAGCGACTACGGCCGCTCCAAGGGCATCTGCTGGTACTACGTCGGCGGCTTCGGGATCGTGCACACCCTGGCGATCAACACCCGCATCGTGAAGTGGGACTCGGCCGCCTAACGCGCTGAACGCAAATCCGCGCGGGGCAGGGCTACTCTCCCCGCGCGCTGACTGACCCAACCGCGAGGGCCCGCACCAGGAGTTCAAGACCGTGGCTCAGAACAACGCAGTCCGCTCGCTTCCGTACGACCACGCAGCCGTCCAGGCGCGCTACGCCTACCAGTTCCTGGTGAGCGCGGCGGGCTCCGGAGGCGTGCCCTCGGTCAAGTTCTATGCGCACGCTGCGATCCAGGTCTACGGCGTGACCTTCATCGACGTGGTCCCGGGCACGAGCACCTACACGGTCTCGGGCACCGCGACCAACCCCGCCACCCAGATCTCGGCGCTGTACTTCAGCAACACGAACACCACGGGCACCGCGGTGTCGACCGGCACGAGCACCGTCGGCCCCTTCACCCTGGGCGGCACCAACAACAGCGGCACCGCGACCAACTACTTCGTGAACGGCACGCAGGGTGGTATCGCCGGCGGCTTCCAGGGCCCCTACGCGCTGAACACGCTGGGTGGCACCAACACCTCGCTGGTGTGGGGTACCAACACCTTCGTGACCACCGCGGCGGCGGCCGGGCAGACCCAGCAGGGCGTGCCAGGCGGCAACAACGCGGGCCTCGGGGGCCTGCCGATGAACCCGGGTGACTCGCTGAACTTCGTGAACGGGACGGACACCTCCGCCACCTGGATCGCGATCATTCAGTGGGGCTACCAGCCGGTCAACGGCGCGATCGTCGCCTAAGGGACACTCATGGCACTCGGAGTCCAGAACGCCCAAAGCCCGAGCTACGTGACTCGGCAGGCCGCGATCCTCGGCAGCAACGCTGCGGGCTCGGGCGGTGTGACGGCGAAGTTCGTCGCCTTCGCCGCCCTGCAGCTCTTCTCGATCAACCTCCTGCAGCAGGTGCTATCGACGAGCACCTACACCGTCTCGGGTGTGGGCACCGGCACCGTGAGCGGCATGCAGGTGAACCTGATCATTGTGCAGAACACGAGCACCACCACCGCAGCGGCCCTCTCGACCACCACCATCGGGCCCTTCTACGCCGGCGGCAACGGCACGGTGGGCCAGCTGAACGTGTACAACCAGTACGCGCTGAACACCACGACCGGGACGCAAGGCCAGGGCGGGGTGCTGGTGCCGCAGGGCGCGCTGATCTACGCTGCCAGCGGCACGGATGCGACCGCGGTGGCGGCTGTGACCATCGACTACCAGGAACAGGTCGGCGCCGGCCTGACCATCTAGGAGCTTTTCATGAAGGCAGAAGGCAAGTACGAGTCCCCCCAGAGCGCGAAGGATGGCCTGGCGACGGGCAACTTCGGCGGCAAGGCCCCGGATGCGAAGGCGATCATCAAGTCCGCCAACGCGCGCGGCGCCAAGCGCCACGACATGAAGGGCGGGGATCCGTACGCGGACATGAACGTGCTGCCGCGCTCGGGCGGTGCGAGCCTGGATAAGGACGGGATCGATGATGCCGGGTACCTGACCAAGAAGGGCCTGGAATACGGCCCGCAGGCCTTCTACAACACCCTCCCCCCCGGCATGGACATCGAGGACCAGGAGAACATCGACTCCCGGCGGATGGAGATGAAGACCTACAAGGGTGGCCTGTCGTACCCGGATGACAGCGGCTTCTAAGCCGCACTTACCGTGTCGCGCATCGTCCAGGAGAAGTTCGAGGTCCGCTCCCCGCAGAAGCCGGAAGGCACTGAGGGGAACGGCTGGATCTCGGACAAGCGTGCCCGGCCCGCCCACGGCATGCAGACCCGGGACAAGCAGTCGGGGAAGTTTGAGCCCTACCACGGGGACATGCTGAACACGCTCCCGCCGGGCTCAGAGATCCAGGACCAGGAGTTCCTCGACTACGGCGCCGAGCGGATGGCCGAGACCTTCAACGGCACCCAGGCGACCGATGACGTGAACCCGACCTCGCTGCGCACCGGCTTTGACAGGAAGGCCCTGCGGCCGACCGATGACATGTACACCCGCGAGCACAACGACGCCTTCTACGACACCGTGACGGTCGACGGGGACGAGGGCTTCGTGGAGCGCAACAACTACCTGGACCGGATGTAATGCCGCAGGTCCTCTCCGCAGGGAACCTGCAGTACACGGTCATCAACACGGCCGGTACCACCACGCTGAACCCGGGACAGGCCTCCGGCGTCGCCTCGCAGCCGGGCGTCTTCGGCGGCATGGTGGCGGTCGCGCAGGGCACCAGCTGGGCCTTCACCGCCTACGACATCATCCCGGCGACCCCCGGCGGGGCGGCGGCCGGCACCAACACGCTGCTGAACGGCACGGCGACGGCTGCGGGGCAGCAGTTCGCGGCGGGTCTGGTGGGTGAGAACGTCCGCTACCGCGGCGCCCTGGTGATCGTCACCAGCGGAACCCCGGGCATCTTCAATGCCCAGTGGGACTGACAATCAAGGGGAGAGGACCATGGCACTACCGAAGAACACGAAGCTGCCGGATGAGCCGGTGAACAGCGAGCAGGCCGAGGCCGTCGAGCGCGAGCGCGCCGCCCAGGCCGCGCAGGAGCGTGCTACGCCGCCGCTGGTCGCCCCGGGCCCGACGGTAGGCGAGCTCGAGGAGCGCGCCGTGGAGGCCGAGGAGCGCGCCACAGCCGCGGAGCATCGGGCGGCCGAGTTTGCCGAGGAGATGCGGATCCTCAAGGACCAGATCGCTCAACTGATGCGCGCGCAGCGAGCGGCCGGCGTTACGCGGTCCTCGCCGATCGAGGTCATGCCGCAGGCAGGCACACGAGGAGCTGACCCGGTGTTCGATGAGGAGGAGCCGTACGGGCTCGTGGTCGGGGATGCGGTGGTGGCCTACGTGCAGCACGGGCACCAGTTCGCCCGCGACCGCAGCTACATCCTGACCGAGGAGCACCGCGGCTCCCCGCGAAACTTCAACCCGAAGCTGATCGGGGTGACGAAGCCGCGTCCTGGCGCCCAGGCCGCCGACCCGCTCGCGGACTTCCGCGACGATCCGCGCCGCGCGAACTAGGAGGCCACGCCATGGGGGAGCGCCCGCACTCCCTGGTTGACCCTGAGGTGGCCCGGGCGATGTGCAAGCTCGCCCAGGGCACGCCCCGGGGCTGTTTCGTCGAGGTCGGGGTCTACCACGGCGGCACCGCCTGGTTCCTGGCCGCCGTTGCCGCCCAGCAGCACCGGGCGCTCTACCTCTACGACACCTTCACCGGCATCCCCTACCGAGACGATGCGATCGACTCGCACCATGTTGGGGACTTCGAGGACACCAGTCTCGGTGAGGTGCAGGCCGCCGTCCCCTACGGCCTGTGCATCCCCGGGGTGTTCCCGGCAAGCGCGGTGAAGATGGGTCGGGTCGCCTTCGTGCACCTGGACTGCGACCAGTACCGCAGCTACCGCGATGCGCTGTGGTTCCTGCACTCCTACATGGTGCCAGGCGGGGTCATCTGGTGTGATGATGCGGACTGCCTCAACAGCGCCGGGACCGCGGTACGCGAGTACTGCGAGGCCACGGGCCGGCCGCTGGTGAAGGCCGAGAAAATCTACATACAGTTTTGATCAGGGGAGGAGCGCAATGACCTGGAACATCAACGACCCACAGGGCAACGAGAGCGGCAAGATCAAGTGGGAGATCGTGAAGTGGACGCGCGGCCGGGGCCTGGACTTAGGCTGCGGTCCGCAGAAGCTTTACCCGCACTTCATCGGCGTCGACTCAGGCAAGGACGGGGTGCTCTTCGGCCACCCGATCTCCCCGGACGTGCGCTGCCTCACCGCCGCGGACCTGCCGATGTTCGCCTCAGGCTCCATGGACTTCGTGCTCGCAAGCCACCTGCTCGAGCACTTCCCGCTGGCCGAAGATGACCCGCGCAAGTGGACCAACCCGATGGCCCGGGCGCTGGCCGAGCGCCGGCTCCTCGAGAAGCACACTGCGGGGCAGGCGCTCAAAGAATGGATGCGGGTCCTGAAGCGCGACGGCAACCTGATCATCTACGTCCCGGACGAGGATGAGTACCCGAAGGTCGGGGAGGAGGGGGCGAACCCGGATCACTGCTTCAACTGCAGCTACGAAGTCGTGGTCGACCTGATGCGCGCTACCTGGTGCGCCTGGGACCTGGTGAAGTTCCAGAAGCGCAACGAGGGCAACGAGTACTCGCTGCTCTTCATTTTCAAGAAGGTGGGCAGCGGGCAGCACGAGTCCTGGAAGAAGCAGGTGAAGCCGCCGAAGACCTGCGGGGTGGTGCGCTACGGGGCCTTCGGCGACCTGCTGCAGCTCTCCAGCGTGTGCGCGGGCCTGAAAGAGCAGGGCTACCACGTGACCCTCTACACGAGCCCCCCGGGGGATGATGTCATCCGCAACGACCCGAATATCGACGCCTTCTACCACCAGGACAAGGACCAAGTGCCGAACCACCTGCTCGGGGACTTCTGGAAGTATCAGGCGGCGAAATACGACAAGTGGGTGAACCTGTCGGAGTCAGTGGAGTGCACGATGCTGTCGGTGCCGGGGAAGACCCCCCACACCTGGTCCCCGCTCGCCCGCCACCGCTACATGAACCACAACTATCTTGAGATGCAGCACGCGATCGCGGGCGTCCCGCACGTGCCCCGGGTGCGCTTCTACCCGACCGAGACCGAGCGGGAGTGGGCGAAGAAGGAGCGCGTGAAGCTCGGCGGGTCGCCGCTGGTGCTGTGGGCGCTGACCGGCTCCTCGGTGCACAAGACCTGGGGGGGCCTCGACAAGACCATCGCCTCGATCCTGCTGAAGTTCCCGCTGGCCCACGTGGTGCTGGTGTCGGGGGCTGACGGGGCGATCCTGGAGGCCGGGTGGGAGAACGAGCCGCGGGTGAAGTGCCGCTCAGGGGCGTACGAGATCCGCCAGACGATGGCGCTGCTCGAGTACGTGGACGTGATGATCGGCCCTGAGACCGGGGTCATGAACGCGGCCAGCTGCATGAACGTGCCGAAGGTGGTGTTTCTGTCGCACTCCACCCACGAGAACCTGACCCGGGACTGGGTGAACACCTACTCGCTCGCGAGCTTGAAGACCAGCTGCCCGGGGCGTGGCAACAACGAGGCGCCCGCCTGCCACATGATGCATTACGACTGGACCTTCTGTAAGCAGTTCAAGGAGGAGGGTCACCCGCAGGCCGGCACCGCCCAGTGCCAGGCTGACATCGACGGGGAGGCCGCCTGGGAGATTATCAGACGGGCGATCCAGTCGAGCATCCCCACCGTCATCGCGCCTCTGATCCAGCGCCCATGACCGCGCTCAACATCGGAGGGACGATCCTAGGGGGGCTGCCGCTGAACCAGCCCTCCACCTCCGGTGCGTACTACAACTTCTCGGTCACGCGCGACCAGATCATCCGCCAGGCGATGCTCGACATGGGGGCGCTGCAGGAGGCGGAAGTCCCCACGGCCGAGGAAACGACCGACATGGCGCGCCTCCTCAACATGATCACGAAGCAGTGGATGGGCAACACCGACTTCGCGCCGGGCTTGAAGGTGTGGACCCGAAAGCGCGGGGAGCTCTTCCTCTCGCCCAGCCAGTACGTCTACTCGTTGGGCCAGAGCAGCCCCGACAACTGGGTGGAGTCGACCACCGGCCTCTCCTACCCGAACAAGTACGGCCAGACCAATGTCTCCGGCACCGTCGCGGCCGGCACCACCGTGATCCCGGTCGCCTCCACCTCCCAGCTGAACATCAACGATTACATCGGGTTCCTGATTGGCGGGAGCATCTTCTGGACCACGGTGAGCAACATCGGGGTGGGCACGGTCACCATCCCCGCCCCTGGGCTCACCGGCGGTATCCAGGCCAACGGGGCGAGCTACGTGTGGAATTACACGAAGAAGGGCGTGCGGCCGCTGGCGCTCATCACCGCCACCTTGCGGGACATCTACTTCAACGACACCCCGCTTCGGATTTTCACCACCGTGGAGGAGTACGAGGCGCTGCCGACGAAGGCGGCCCCGACCAACATCGCAGACCCGACCGCGGTGCTCTATGAGAGCCACTTCAAGAGCCAGAACCCGAGCGGCCGGCTGTACCTGGATGTGGGAGGTGCGCAGGATGTCACGAAGCACCTGCACCTGACCTACCTCGCCCCGACCGAGGACTTCTTAAATCCGGGCGATGCGCCGGACTATCCGCAGCAGTGGTATGACCCCCTGACCCTGGAGCTCGCAAAGCGCGGCGCGCCGATGTTCGACTGCGCCTGGACACCGGATCTTGAGGAGCTGCGCAAGGCGGCGATCGCGATCGCCCAGCAGGGGGACCCTGAGCAGTCCTCCACCTACTTCGTGGTCGACGGGGACGACCCGTACGGCCCATGACCGCTCGCATCAAAAAGGTCCGTATTTTCGGGGAGGGGATCTTCTCGAGGAGCCCCGTGGTCACCCGGCAGCGGCGCCTGAACTGCTACCTTGAGCCGCGCAAGGACCAGGACAAGTCCTCGATCGTCTGCTACGGCACCCCGGGCCTGACGCTGGCCTTCAACCCCGCGACCCCGCAGAACCAGCCCATGCGCGGGATGGTGGGCAACGACACCGGCATGTACGTGACCGCCGGCAACGTCGTTAAGTCCCTGACCCAGGCCGGCAGCACGATCGTGCAGGGGGCGATCGGCACCTCCGTGGGGCTGGTGGGCATGGCGCTGAACCCCACCCAGCTGATGGTGGTCGACGGCTCGGCGGGGTATGTGTTCAACCCGACCACCGGGGTGGTGCTGGTGGTGGGCGCCTCCTTCCCGAACGGGGCGCGCACGATCGCCTACTGCAACGGCTTCTTCATCGCCGAGCTCCCCGGGACAAACCAGTTCTTCGTCTCCGCGCTGAACGATGGGACCACCTGGCCGGGCCTGTCCTTTGCGACCGCGGTGCAGGCGATCGACGGGATCTACGCGGTCGACCAGCTGGGCGGGATCCTGATCATCTTCTCCGGCGGACATGTGGAGTTCTGGCAAAACCAGGCGTCGACCCCTGAGCCCTTCGTCTACATCCAAAACTCCGCCACCATGTACGGACTTGAGGCGGTGTACGGCCGGGTGCACGTCGGGGACTCGCTGCTCTTCCTCGCCCACACCGGCGGCGGGAGCTTCCAGGGCTCCTCGGGGTCCTTTCAGATCTGCCGCATCAAGGGGTACTCGGTGGAGGTGGTGTCGACCACGGACATCGACAACATCCTGCAAAGCATGGCGCGCTCGAGCGGCATCACCGACTGCACGTGCTTTTCCTACCAGATCGACTCGCACCACTTCGCGCAGTTCAACTTCCCGGCCGCAAACCGCTCGCTGCTGCTGGACACGACCACGGGCCTGTGGAGCGAGGTGCAGTCAGGGATCACCCAGATGCACGCGGCGCGGCACTTGGCGAACTTAGGCTGCCAGGCCTACGGGACCGGCTTCTTCAGCGACTACAGCAACGGCAACGTGTATCAGTTCGACCCGGGCGTCTACACCGACAACGGCAATGTCATCGTGCGCGAGGTCGTGACGCCCTGCGCCCTGGAGGACTTCAACACCTTCCGCGTGAGCCAGATCTACCTCGACATGCGCACCGGTGTGGGGCTGCCGACCCCGGGCCTGCAGGGCTACTACCCGCAGGTGGAGCTGTCGATCGCCCGGGATGGCCGCGACTTCGGGGTCGCCCGGCGCTTCCCGTTAGGTGTCATGGGCCAGTACTGGACGCGCGTGAACAGCCGGCGCTGGGGCCGCATGAAGCAGGGGAACCTTAAGATCCGGATGACGGACCCTGTGCCCTTTGAGATCACCGCGGGGGCCATGATGACCTCGATGCGCGGCGGGCGCAGCGCCCCTGCCACGAAGGGGCGGCCGTGAGCTCACCCTTAGGAGGCCTGCCGCAGCCGCCGATGTTCGTGCAGCTGGGCGAGCGGCTGGTGAAGTTCACGAGCGAGTGGGGCGGGTGGTTTTCCACCGTGCAGCGTATCCTCACCGCCGTGAGCACGGCCGGCATCAGCACCAGCCGGCCGACGCAGGGGCAGTACCAGGGGATGCCGTACTTCGACACCACCTTAGGCAAGCCCATTTGGCTTAAGACCCCGGGCGCCTCGCCTGTCTGGGTGGACGCAACAGGGACGCCAGTTTGAAAAACTTCTACCGCCTGGGCGCGGGCCTCAACATGACCCCGCTGATGATGGAGCTGATGCGCCAGCCGCACCTGTGGCGGGAGGACACCTACCTTCGCGATTACCCTCAGGGCCCCTTCAAGGACGTGGAGACGATCTTCCTGCGCTTCCCGCCCGCCTCGGTGACCGAGCTTGAGCGCTCCACGAAGGACCAGCACGAGTGCGTGTGGATGGACGGCTGGCTGCACCTGCCCGCCGCCAGGCCGCTGGTCTTCGCTCTCATGGGCCAAGTGGCCGGCGAGCGCATCGGGCGGGTGATGCTGAACAAGATCGTCCCCGGAGGGCGGATCTACCCGCACGCCGACACCCCGGTGCACGCCCAGTACTGGGACCGCTTCCACTACGTCGTGGCCGCCTCCCCTGGGGTTCTCTTTCGGTGCGGGGATGAGACGGTGGGCATGTCGGCGGGGGAGCTGTGGTGGTTCCAGAACGAGATCGAGCACGAGGTGGTGAACAACTCCGCCTCTGAGCGGATCCACCTGATCATCGACATCCGCACCCAGCACCTGCACTTCAAGGCGGCGACTGCGCAGGTGCCGCTGGACCCCGAACAGGGTATCGAGAAGCCATGATCACCGCCGCGGTCGAGGAGCTGCACCGGTGCCTCGAGGAGCTAAAGCCCCTCTTTGACCCGCACTGGAAGGAAATCGCGCTCGATCAGGACAAGGTCCCGCTGTGCCCGGACTACGCGGAGTACCTGCGGCGCGAGGCCGCGGGGCAGGTGCTGTGCGTGACCTTGCGAGAGCGAGGAGCCATCGTCGGGTATTTCGTCGGGTTCATCGCCCCCGCGCTGCACTACCAGACGTGCCTCACGCTGACGATGGACATCTACTGGATCCACCCCGACTACCGGGCGACCGACAGCCTCTCCAAGCTCGAGGAGGACATGCTGGCGGAGCTGCTCTTCACCACGGTGAAGGCGGAGGCTGTACGGCGCGGGGTGAAACGGCCATTCTACGGCTCCAAGGTCCACAAGGACTCGAGCGGGCTCTTCTTGCAGCTGGGGATGTACAAGGCGGACGAGTACTTCAGCGCCTGGTGGGGTGAATAAATGGTCGCAGCAGCCATCATCGGCGGAGCAGTCGTAGGAGCGGTTGGCAGCGGCATCGCAGGGTCCGAGTCGGCGAGCGCCACGAACAGCGCCACCCAGGCCAATATCACCCAGCAGCAGGCCGCGCTCAACCAGCAGGCGGCGCTTAGCCAGCCCTACCGGGATCTGGGGTCCGCGGCGATCCCGCAGTACGAGGCGCTCCTGGGGCTCACCCCGGGGAGCAACCCGCAGACCATCCAGGACGCCCTCGCGCAGACCCCCGGGTACCAGTTCACGAAGTCCCAGGGGGAGACCGGGATCCTGAACGCGGCATCGTTGGGCGGTGGCGTGGGCGGCAACACGCTTGCGGCCCTGGACACGTACAACACCGGTCTTGCCTCCGGGACCTACCAGAACGAGGTGGCCGATATCGGCGGCGCGGTGGCCTCAGGTCAAGCGGCCGCGGCGGGCCAGGCACAGAACGTCGGGACTGCGGCCGGGAACATCGGCCAGGCGCTGACCGCCCAGGGCAACAACATCGCCGGGATCGATGCGAACACCGTCGCCGGCATCACGAAGTCGATCGGCAACGCCGGCAACCAGTACCTGGAGTATCAGACGCTCCAGGCCCTGAACAGCCAGGGAGGCTGACCCCATGGCCTTTGACCCCTCAGTCATTTCGAGCATCGGGGACGCCGGCGGGGATCCCGTGGACTCGATCGGCAAGGCGGTCGGCATCGCCGATGCGCTCGATCGCACCCAGCTGAACAAGCTTCACTTGGGCCAGGAGCAGCGCGCGGAGAAGGAGGACCAGCAGGTCAAGGCGATCCTGCAGCAGTCCGACTACTCGACCCCTGAGGGGCTGGCGAAGACGGCCTCGGCGGTGAACAAGGTCTCCCCGCGCTCGGCCATGGACCTCATGAAGACCGGCCAGCAGTACCAGTCGGGGCAGGTGGCCGCGCAGCTTGACCAGCTCTCGCTCCTGGAGAAGCGCCAGGACCTCATCGTCGGCGCCATAGACCCGATCGTCGCCCAGGCGCGCGAGATGAAGGCAAAGGGGGCCTCGGACCTGGACGTGAAGGCCTTCATCACCCAGCAGATGCCGCAGGCGATCCAGGGCCTGCGTGGCATGCAGCTCCCTGACGGCAAGCCCGCGCTGCCGGATGATCAGCTGAAGATGGTGACCGGGATCCAGGGCGGCTACACGTTGGCCACGCTCGAGGGGTGGGAGGCGAAGTCCAAACAGGGGGCGGCGGCGATCAAGAGCCGCCTCGAGCAGATGAAGGCGGACACCGCCGGCAAGGCCCAGCAGACCCGGGAGGCGGCCGAGACGGAGAAGGAAAAGCACGACCGGGCGACCGAGGACACCGCCGCGCGCCACGCCGCGATTGCCGAGCAGAAGTCCAAGGGTTTCGATGACCGGCAGTCCGAGCTACTCGCCGCGCTGGCGGACCGCAACGTGTCGCTCCCTGCCGGTCTTCGATCACAGCAGCAGATCGCAGCGACCATCAACGGCCTCTTTGCCAAGCACCCGGAGCTGACCGCCGACCAGATCGCCGATGGCATCAAGTCCGGCAAGCTGAAACTCGCCGCGGAGACGAAGGGCGCGCAGACCGCCGGCACCCAGATCGGCAAGGTGGCGCTCGCCTCGAATGAGCTCGACACCTTCGGGGACCAGACCCTGCAGGCAAGTCAGGACATCCCCCGCGGCAACTTCGTGCCGTGGAACCAGCTGAAGAACATGGCCAACTCCAAGATCTCCGATCCTAAGCTGCTGCGCTTCAAGGCGAAGATGCAGGCGCTGGAGAACGCCTACAACCAGCTGGCCGCCCGCTCCGGCACCGACGTCGACAAACGCGCGCACATTCATGAGCTTTTCAACATCGCCAACGGCCCCGAGGCAGTCTCGACCCTGGTGCGATCGCTGAAAGAGGAAGCCTCAGGGGCGCGCGATGCGGCCGACCGAACCATCGCTGAGACCTCGGAGACCGCGATCCCCGGGGCCAGCGGACAAGCATCCCCCGGGGCGGCTCCATCACCTGGTGCGGCCTCCCCTGCGCCAGGGGGCGGGGCGGCTCCGGCGGGACCTACGGCGCAGTCCCTGCAGCCGGGTCAGAAGTACAGGCACTCCTCCGGGGCGACGGTGGAGATCATCAACTGACATGGGCACCGCGCAAGTCACATTGCCCGACGGCAAGATTGCGCGCGTCACCTACGACACGCCCGATCAGCTAGACGCCACGGTCAACGACCTGGTGCAGCAGCACCCGATGACCGCTCGGTCGCTCGTCGGCGGCTCCCCGGTCAACAAGGCCTTAGGGAAGGTCACCGACGCGGTGGGCGAACCTGTGCTGAAGGCCGCCACGGGGGCGGCAGGGGCGGTGGCCGGAGGCGTGGCAGGCCTTGCCACCGGCACCGTGCGGGGAGCCGAGGCGCTGGCGTCGGGTGAGGGTTTCGAGAAAGCCCGGGAGGCCTTCACCGACCAGGCGACCGACACCATCCAGCGCACCGAGGAGGCCTTCACCAGACAGCCGCGCACGAAAGTGGGGCAGGCGGTCGACAAAGCGGTGTCCTTCCCCTTCACCCTGCTCGCCAAGGGCGCGAACAAGGTCGGGGAGAAGACCGCGGAGCTTACGGGCTCCCCCGCGCTGGGCGCTGCCGCCAACACGGCCGTGCAGGCGATCCCGGGGGCCGTAGGCAAGTTCCTAGGCCGAGGGGGGGCGGCCGCCGCTCCCGCCGAGGAGCTGACCGCCACAGGAGCCCCCAGGGCGCCCCAGACGGCCGTGGGCGAGCCCCAGGCCTCGCCGGGCGGCCAGACGGCCCCTGAGCCGCCGCTGACAGCCACGGGGGCGCCCAGAGCCCCAGCCTCGAGCGTAGGCGACGGCCCCGCTCCACGTGGAACCGAACCACCCGCATCCGAGAACGAAGCGAGGGCGCAAGCGTATGCCAGCCGTCATGGGCTTGATTGGTCTCGTCTGGGCCCTGGTACACGTAAGGCGCTCACGACGATCGCCCAGGACGCCACTGCCCTCGACAAGCTTAACCCTGCAGCCGTCCGCCGCCAGGCGGCCCTCCAGCAGCTGCGCGTCCCCGTCCAGGCCACTCGCGGGCAGCTGGAGCGCGACCCCGTACAGCTTCGACGAGAGGCGATCGCGTCGAACACTGCAGAGGGTCAGCCCATCCGGGATGTGGACATTGGAGCAAACCGAGACCTTCAAGCGAACCTGGAAGTTCTCCGGGGACGTGTCGGCGGTCGACGGGGAGACATCCGACAGGAGCCGGTAGACGAGGAGGGCAATCCGGTGCCAGGGGCGCTGCGCGGTCCGACGAAGCCACCCACCAGGGTGGGGGAGTCGACGCAGAGCGCCGCCCAGGCGAAAGCCAAGTGGTCGAAGAAGGGGTACGAGGCGCTGTACAAGATCGCCGAGGAGACCGACCCGCACTCCCTTGCCGGAACGAAGCCGGTCACCGATTTGCTCTTGGAAAACCCCGACATCCAGCACGTCGGTTGGGTGAAGGGCTGGTTTGATAAGGCGCGCTCGGCGAAGGCGGCAAAGACCGGTGTTGAGGCGAAGGACGTTGATCTCTCCCAGGTCACGCTGAAGGAACTGTACGACCTGCGCAAGCTCGCCACCAAGAACATGGCCAAAGGCTCCACCACCGCTCACTTCGCCGGTCAGGTGCGCGATGCGGTCGATGCGGCGATGAAGGATGTCCCGGAAGGCGCGAAAGCCTGGCAGCGGGCGACCGATGCCTTCCGCAAGCATCAGGAGGAGTTCAAGGACCAGGGTGCGGTGCGTCAGCTCGTGAGCAAGAAAAAGGGCAGCTCCGATCCCGCGTTGGACTACGAGAAGACCCACGGGAAGATCGCGACCGGTCCGCTGGCTAAAGTCCGCCAGGTGAAAAAGACGCTGCTGACCGGAGGCACCCCGCAGCTGCGCGCGCAAGGTCGGGCCGCCTGGCGGGACTTTCGCGCCGAGACCGTAAACCGGATCCTCGAGGATGCGCGCAACGTCACGGCGGCCGATGAGACCGAGCGCGCCGTGCTGACCGAGGCGGCGCTGCGCAAGTCGATCAGTCGTTTCCCGCGTGAGAACCTCGATGAGATCCTGGGCAAGGCCAACACGCGCGAGCTCTTCCAGATCCTGCGGGCGCGGCGCATCACCACGAGGAGCCCGGTCGGGGGGCGCACCACCCAGTCCGGAACTGTGCCCAACGCCCTGGTGCTGGCGGAGAAGGTCCTGAAACATATCCCGTATGGGGGCAAGTACCTCGTGGGAGCAAAGCATGCGATCTCGGACCTCGGCACACGAGGAGAGGCGGCGAAGACCGCGGAACAAGCCGTTGTTTCACCTCTGGAGCAGGCAGCACGTGATGTGGAAAGAGCGTCTGCGAAGCGCGCTCGCCGAGCGGCTATCGACGTTCTGGAGTCTGGTGGGCAGTCTCCTGCCGGTGCGCCACCCCAACCGCTACCGATCGGGGATGCGGTGAGGCGCCCTCAGCCGTGAAGCTTCTGGTGGTGAACATGGACAGCGTCGGCGAAGGTCTGGCGTTCGCGCTGCGCTGTGCGAAGGCGGGCCACGAGGTACGACTGTGGGTCCACAAGACCGCCAATCCGGAACTGGGCCGCGGCTTCAAGGAGGTGACGCTCGTCGAGCAGTGGCTCCCATCCGCACGCTGGGCGGATCTGATCCTCCCGACCGGCAACCACCTCTTCTGCCAGAAATTCGAGCAGCTGCGCAAAACCGGTGTGAAGGTCTTCGGGCCGACCGAGAAGTCCGCCGCCCTCGAGATCAAGAGGGCGTTCGGGATGCAGTTTTTTGAGGTACACGGGATAGAGGTCCCGGCGTACAAGCAGTTCCCGGATCTGGCGGCGGCCGAGGCGCATGTGCGCAAGACCGAAGGGCGGTTCGTGTTCAAAACCCTCGGGGACGAAGAAGACAAATCCCTCTCCTACGTAGGAAAGTCCCCAGCTGACCTGATCGCCCGGCTCCAGCGCTGGCAGCGCCTGGGTCTTAACCCCAAAGGATCGGTAATGCTCCAGGAGGTAATTGAAGGCGTAGAAGTGGGGGTCAGCCGGTGGATGGGGACTGAAGGCTGGGTCGGGCCCTACAACGAAAACTTTGAGCACAAAAAGCTCCTGTCAGGCAACGCCGGCCCGAACTGCGGGGAGGCCGGGACGGTGCAGAAGTATGTCACGACCTCGGCGCTGGGCGCTGAGGTTCTAGGTCCCCTTGAGGATGCGCTGGTGAAAATGGGCCACACCGGGGACATCGATGTCAACTGCATCGTCGATGAGCGAGGGCAGGCCTGGCCGCTTGAATTCACGATGCGGTTAGGCTGGCCCGCCTTCAACATCCAGGCCGCCACGCACTCCGGGGATCCGTGCCAGTGGATGCTTGATGCCTGCAACGGCAAGGACACGCTGAAGACCATCGGCAAGGTCGCCTGCGGGGTGGTGCTGGCGCAGCCGGACTACCCCTACAGCCACCGCACGGCCGAGGAGCTCGCGGGCCTTCCGATCTACGGGGTCACGAAGGCGAACGAGCAGTACCTGTGGCCGCAGTCGGTGCAGCGCATGAAGCTGCCCGACATGGAGGGGGAGAAGGTGACCGAGCGGGAGATCTGGGCGACCGCCGGGGACTACCTGATGGTGGTCACGGGGACGGGTAAGACCGTGCGCCAGGCCACCACGCGCGCGTACGATACGGTCAAGGAGATGCAGGTCCCGGACATGATCTACCGGGATGACATCGGCGAGAAGCTCGAGGAGGAGATCCCCCGCCTCCAAGAGCACGGCTTCGCAACCGAGTTCCACTATGAGTGAGCAGCGCAGGTAGCCCATGGCCACTACGACGTACTACATGTCCGGCATCTCCCTGATCCTGCAGTACCTGTCGGCGCTGGGGGTGCTGCAGGCGGCGGCCGGCGGGCAGCTGACCACCAACGTGGGCGGCTCGGTCGGTACCCCGGTGACCACCTACAGCAGCTCCTCGGGGCTTGTCACCAACCCGAACCCGCTGACGCTCTCCTCCACCGGAACGCCGGTGTCGGCGAGCGGCGCACCGGTGGCCTTCTGGGTACCCGGCGGCACGGTGGTGCAGCTGATCGTGACGGACTCCTCGGGCAATCAGTTGTTCTTCCTGGACAACGTGCCGGCGCTGAACGACCTCACCAACGCGACCAACTCCCTGCAGGCGCTGCTGGCCTCAGCCGCAAGCTCCAACACCGCGGGCACCGGCCCTGTGGCAGGGGTGGATTTGGTGGCGAACGCGGTGAAGTCCTACGACGTGCTCTCGGATGTGAGAGCGGCCAACGCGCCGGTGCTGGTGACCGGGCAGACCTTGAGCATCGAGGTGCAGGGCGGTTCCTCGGTCGGGGACGGCTTGGGCGGCTTTTTCTACTGGTCCCCGACCTCCACCGCCACGGACGATGGCCGAACGATCCTGAAGCCCACGTCCTTGAGCACGATCACCGCGGGCCGGTGGCTGCGCTACTACCCCCTCGGCGTGGAGCAGATCCTCGTCACCTCCACCGCCCAGCAGGTCGCCTCGAGCACCGTGCTCACCCAGGTGACCGCCCTCACCGCGACCTTAGGCGCCGGTGGGACCTACCTCATCCGCGTGCGCCTGCAGATGCTCGGGATCTCAGGCACCGGCCAGGGCTACAAGGTGGGCCTCGCCTACAACGGCACGAGCGCGGGCAACGGGAACGGTACCGGGGTGGTGAGCGCGAACGGGACGGCGGCTGCGACCTACGACTCGGTGGGATCCAGCGGCATTGCGGCCGCTGCGATCTCCAGCACCAACGGGGATGCGGTGACCATGGACTACATCCTCTCCACCGCGCTCTCGGGGCAGATCCTGGTGCTCTTTGCCCAAAACTCCTCCAGCGCCAATGCGACCCAGCTGAACGCGGGGTCCGCGATGACCATCACGAGGCTCGGCTAACATGCTGCAGTTCTTCGACACCCTGACGGATGACAGCGGCAACTCGCTCCTGGGCGCCACCGTCAAGGTGACCGCATACCCTGCCGGCGGCGCTGCGACGATCTACCAGACCAACGGCACCGCCGCCCCGATCGCCAACTCCACCGTGGTCGCCGACATCACGGGCCAAGTGAGCTTCTACGCCCCGGACGGGGTGTACATCCTCACCTACTCGTACAATGGCGCGGTCTACAAGACCCGCTCGCCTGTGCAGCTGATCGATCCGACCGCGTTTCTGGACATCCCGGACGCCGGTGCGGTGAATGCTTTCGCGATCACCGACCAGCGCCTGTCCGCCTCGCTCTACCCGGGCCTTAAGGTCGAGTTCGCCGCGGCCAACACCAACACCGGGGCCTCGACGTTTAACCTCAACGGCACGGGAGCGGTGGCGATCGTGACCTCCGCCGGCGCCGCGCTCACCTCCGGCATCATCGTTGCGGGGGGTATCTACCGCCTGGAGTACGACGGCACGCGCTGGCAGCTGGTGTCAGTGCAGCCGCTCACCTCCGGGTCGGTCGGCACGCTCATCTTCCCGCAAAGCGCCGCGGAGGCGACCGCGGGGGTCACCCCGACCAACATCCAGTACACCTGGGGCGACCTGCGCCGGTACGGGGCGACCGGAGGGCCTGCAGGCGCGATCCCCTCAACCGATGACTCCGCGGCCTTCCTGGCAGCCTGCAAGTGCGGTCTTGTGATCATCCCGCCGGAGCTCGCCTTCAAGATCGTGACGGGAGTGGGCACCATTGCAAGCCCGCTGGCCAACCAAGTCATCATTCAAGGGTACGGGGACAACAGCCAGCTCTACTGCGACACCACGGTCAACGGCTCCTCGGTCATCCAGAACTATCTGCTGGTCTGTTCCGGATCTGGCAGCACCGTCAAGGACTGCTTCATTGCGAACATCACGGCTCCCCTGAAGTGGCAGCGCCGGGTGGAAACGACGCTCACCACGACCGCGACGCTTCTCGGGACCCAGACCTTCACCGGCTCGGTCGCCGGCGCCACCACGGGCACCCTGAACGCGGCGATCACCAACGGGGTGTACAGCTTCACCTTCTCCGATGGGGAGATCCGAACGGTCACCGTGACCGGCACCACCACCGCGAACTGGTCGGGCGCGCTTTCCAGCACCGCGGGGAGCATCACGACAGCAACTGTGGCAACCATCATTGTCACGACGGCCATCGGGATCGTGGTGGGCATGGAGGCTCAGGGCTATGGGCTAGCGCCAGGCTCGGTCGTTACAGGCGTCAGCGGCAACTTCATCACGCTCTCGGACCCGGTCCCAGGTGGCCTGACCCTGCCCACGACCGAGACCTATACGTTCTTCAACATCACGTACAACCAGAGCTCGGCGCTTCTGTCAACGCTTGCCTTCACGAACGCGGCAGGCTTCGTCTCCCCGACCGTCAACGACACGGAATGGGCCTCCCTCACGGCGCTGCAGCAGCAGCAAGCCCAGGTGGGGCCGGTTATCTACCTCACCGGGGACAACACCCTGATCCAGAACGTCAAGGGCCAGAACTTCCAAAGCCAGCAGACCGGCAACAACGTGCGGGCGCTGTACAACCGCCTGCAGGGCGGGTGGAACTGGGGCTCGATTGCGTTTTTGAACGGGAACGTGTCCCCGATCGAGTACTCCTGCTTCGCCTACGGCAATCAGTGCCAGGACCACGGCTTCGCCGCGATCCTCGCGATGGGATACGACGGGGTGACCCTGGTTGGAAACGGCGGCCGGGGGTGCGGCGAGACCACCTTCAAGTGCTATCCGTGGTTGGCCGGTGCGGGCAATGCCCCAGGCGGCGCGGCCACGCACCGCATCATCTCGATCGGCAACCGCTCGGTCGCAGGGTTCCAGGGTGGGTTTGACTACAACGCGAACTTCTTCCCGACGACCACCTCCGGGCTGTCCTCGTGTATCTCGCAGGGTGACTACGCCTCCTGGGGCCCTTTCGGCGCCTTCGGGTATCAGGGGGATGGCTGGAAGATCGACATCGTCGCGGAGCTCAACGGCGGCCCGGCGCTCCTGGCCTATGTCGCCAATTCGGTCATCAGCGTGCTCTTCCGGGAAAACGGCTTCGCCAACCTCAACAGCAGCGTGCCCAACACGGTAGGTATCGTCGGAAATAACAACAGCCTCACCGGCCGGGTGTACGAGAAGACCTCCCGGTCGCGCCTCGGGCAGAAAGTCGCCTACTTCTCCGGACCCAATGTCGCGACCTCCAGTCACATGCACGACCTGGATTTGCGCGACAACGTGACGGCGGATAACGCCACCCTGCAGACCTCCGGTTTCGTGACCCGCTTCAACATCCGCGGCAACGGCAACATCGTGGAGCTGCCGATCGGTGCGGTGATCCAGAACCAGCCCTCGTGGCCCGGAACGGGGAATGCGGTCACGATCGACCTCTCCCTGGGCAACTACTTCCTGATCGTCGCCACCGCCAACACCGCCTTTACGATCTCAAACCCGATCAACTCCCCGAGCGCTCGGGTGCAGTTCACGATCGTGATCAGCAACACCTCAGGTGGGGCGTTGGGCGCCATCACCCCGGGGACCGGGTACAAGCTCACCGGCGCGGCCTTCCCCGTGCCCACCAACGGGAACCAGTACGCGGTCGTTTTCACCGGCAACAGCGCCGGCGGGTACTACGAGACCAGCCGCACGGGCTTGGTGCCGAACTGATGAGCCCGAACCTCCAAGCGTTCCTCACCATGATCGGGTTAAGCGAGGGCACCGAGGAGCTGGGCGATCACGGCTACAACGTGCTGGTCGGGGGGACGCTCTTCACAAGCTTCGCTGACCACCCGCGGGTGCTGGTGGACCTAGGCAACGGACTGAAGTCCACCGCTGCCGGCCGGTACCAGATCCTCGAGCGCATGTTTGATGCGTACAAGGTGATGTTGCACCTGCCGGACTTCGGTCCAGCCTCCCAGGATGCGATCGCGGTGCAGATGATTCACGAGTGCCACGCCACCGCGGACGTTGAGGCTGGTAATTTCGATGATGCGGTTGCAAGCTGCGCGAGCCGCTGGGCGTCCCTTCCGGGGGCGAACTACGGACAGCGCGAGAACCAACTGGCGGACCTTCGCCGCGCCTTTACCCAAGCCGGGGGGACCCTGGCATAGGAGTCGATTCCGATGAGCACCCTCACCACCCTAAAAGCCGCCGCGGCATCCAAGCTCGCCACCGCCGAGACCGACGTGAAAGCCTACGTCGCGGAGCTCGAGGCGTCCGTCAAGGCCAACAAGATCCTAGCCATCGGGTGTGCCGCCGTGGGCGCGCTCGTAGGAGCCGTGGTCGGCCACCTGGTCTGATCCCATGAACGGCCCGCTGGGTGCCGGGGACTGGTTCGTCATGGTCCTGTTCGCCCTGGTGTGGGTGGCGGGGACCGTGTACCTCTTCCTGCATCCCGCACCTGAGACCTTCGTCACGTGGGCGGCGCTGTTCGCCACGCTGGGCACCATCTACCATTGGCTCCTCATCCGGGACTCGAAGATCCCGGACGCAGAACCTGAACCTCGCGGCGCCCGCTGACATCATGATGGAGGTGCTCTTGCGTATCCTCGGTGGCCTAGTGCCAGACCACACAGCGGATCCGGAAGTGCAATATCGCTACCAACTGCGGCTGGGGCTGACCGTGAGCATCGTGGTGCTGTGGGTGCTGGCGGTCACGATTACCGCCTTCGGCATCGTGCCGGCCTGGAGCCAGGGGTTTGCGATGACCACCGACATGAAGCAGGTGGTGACCGAGATCCGCCAGAACCGCGCTCAGACGATCGACAACCAGCTGCTGGACCTTCGGATCAAACACTGCGAGGCGAAGGACGATGTCGCCCGGCAGCTTTACTGGAGTAAGATCGCCCCCCTCCTGGCCGAGTACCAGCAGATCACCGGCCGCCCCTACAACCTGCCCGCGTGCGCTGACTTATGACCCTGTACCTGCGCCTCGCCGCTTACGCGCTCGTGGCAGCCCTCCTGGTGGCAGGTGGGTGGCATCTGGGGGGCCTGGCGCCCAAGAAGGCCCTGGCGGACCTGAAGGCCCAGGACTGGCAGGGCAAGGCCCAGGCGGCCGCCGCGGCGCTCGTGGCCACCCAGGCGCAGCTGAAGGACCTCCAAGACACGGACGCCCGCAACGCCGGCATCATCAAGGACCTGAACGATGCGAACCTCAAGACCGCTGCTGATCGGGATCGCAATGCTGACCTGTATCAGCGCCTGCTCCACCGTGCCGCGCTCCCCGCCCCCGCCGCAGGTCCTGCAATGCCAGCCGCCCAAGGTGGATCAGGCGCTGCTGGCCCCGGCGGAGCGAGCAGCGGCGATCCGGCTCCAGGCCTACTTGCAGACGCTACCGCCGAGTGCGCCCGAAACGCGGACCGGCTCGACGCCCTCTCAGCCCAAGTGACCCCTCAACTACACCTGCCAGGAGCTCCCCCGTGACCACAATCGTTGTAACCGCCGTCAAAACCCTCACCCTGCTGCCGACCGGCATCACCTTCGCCTCCACGCAGGCCGTCGTCACCGACAACTCAGGCGCCGTGCTGCCGGCCGTGTCGCTGAACGGCTCAGAGACCCCGACCCCCTGGTCAGCCACCCTGACCGGCGCCACCGGCCCCAATGAGGCCAGCGTCACCTTCACCGACCTTGACACCAACGGAAACCCGATCGGCTCCCCGGTCACGGTCACCGAGAGCGGCACCGGCGGGCAGCCGGCGACGTTTGAGGCCACGACCGGCGGCACGATCACCGTCTCGTGAGCGAGCGGCGCGGGGAGGAGCGCCAGGAGGAGCGGGATGATCGCAAGATCATCCCGCTGCTCGAGGAGCTGGTGATCCTGCAGGCCCGCCAGGTCAAGCTCCTCGAGGCGATCCACAAGTCTCATCAGTCGGTGTACCCGGCCACGCGCGGCGGGAGCATCAAGGTCAGCTGACCGGGCCGATGAGCCACACCCGCTGCCCGTAGCCGTGCAGGAGCGCGGCCCCTTCCGGGTGCGTGTACTCCTCCCACGAGAAGTCCCGCAGGATCTCCAGCGCCTTCACCATCACGAGCTCGTCCGAATCGTAGGTCAACAGCAGCGCCTCGCCTTTGGCGATCTCGTTCTTGATCAGGTCCTCCAGGAAGTTCTCAGGCGGACCCTTTAGCCGGCGCAGCCGCTGGCGCAGCCCCTCGATCTCAGCCAGGGTCTTCACCCGCGATTCCTTCAGCGCCTGCTGCTGGTTCGTGATGCCCTGCATGAGGGCGACCACCATGTTGATGTGCAGCGGCGCCCGGATGACCATGCCGGCCAGGTGCAGCAGGAAGTCCTTCGCCCGCCGCTCGAGCGGGATCACCTGCGCGGTGCCGTGGCCGGCATCGTAGGCCGCTCGCCGGCCCGGGTCGCAGAGGAGCTGGTAGGCCTGGTTGATGAGCGACATGCGCTCGGCCGAGCCACCCTCGCGGTCCGGGTGCGCCTCCTTCGCCGCCTTCCTGAAAGCCTGCTTGATCTCCTCCTCGGAGGCGGACGGGTCGAGCCCCAAGATATCGTAGGGGTTGAAGGTCTCGTCGGTCACGGGTGGCAGAGCACGTTAGAGGGCAGGTGGCACACGGGAGGCGGCCGGCGCCAGTCCGTGCTTTTCCAAGTCCTCGAGCATCGCCTGCTCGGTCTCCCCGAAGAAGATCACCACGGTACCGGCCGGCAGATTCAGCTCCGCCAGGTCGAAGCGTATCGGCTTGCCCGCGAGGAGCCGGCTGATGTTCTCCCGGGAGAGGCCGATCACGAGGTTCCGATCGCCATAGCGCGCCTTCAGCATGCCAGGCACCCCGCGCACTTCCACCCGGTGGGCGTCTTTCGGCCGCCGAGCAGCACCCGGGGCACCCGGCACCCCGTGCAGGTGCGGCGGATCGTGGTCGGGGCAGGTGGGACGTTGCGCAGCGAGAGGCTCCAGTGCTGTCGTGCTGGCGCGGTCATTTGACCGCCAGCATCCGTTCCACCAGATCCACAGCGCTTGTCTGGCACCACTCAACGGTAGGCTGCAGTTTCTTCTGCGCGGCGGCGGCCCAGGCGGCGGCCCAGTCGGCGTCCC
>Ga0181537_10000588_pt1 | contig 34191 bp, 29 predicted proteins | sample PEATcosm2014_Bin_39_FD_119765 | JGI IMG/M metagenome (GOLD analysis project Ga0181537, IMG submission 119765) | Peatland microbial communities from MTU Mesocosm Facility, Houghton, MI, USA - PEATcosm2014_Bin23_10_metaG | ecosystem: Environmental > Terrestrial > Soil > Wetlands > Peat | place... | reverse complement strand
CTGCCGAAGGGCGGCAGACCGGTGACTGGCTGCGATGTCGCAGCGGCGTCGAAAAGAAAGAGGCAGCAGGCTGCCGCGGAGAATATTGTGGCTCTCATGACGGAAAGACCGGGTACGGGAACGGGGTCCCTACCCTTTCGCCCCCGTCGCCCCGAGATAAGTCTGGTGGTTCGGTTCCGTTCCCGGGTTGGGACTGGGCTCAGTGACCTGGATCAGCTCGTTGGCGTCAACGGCGTAGGTCTTCTGCTGGCGGTTCTGTGGACGTATCGCTCGCGCTATCGATGTCTGACTCAACCAGAATTGTCCAGGAAGCCAGGGTTGTTACTGCCGTAACAGCAAGGTGAAGTCGCCGTTGCGCGCATCCAGCACCACGGTACTGCCGGGCGGGACGCGGGCTTGCGCCACCAGGGCCGCTACCGGCTGAATCATATTGCGTTGAACCGTTCGCTTGAGCTCTCTCGCTCCATACTCCAGGCTGGTGCCCCGGTCGAGCAGCAAGTTCCTCGCGCTTGGAGTGCACTGAATCCGGAACGCGCGCAGACCCAACCGCTCGAATAGCAAGCGGCTGAATCCGGCTATGGTGTGATCGAGGATTTTTTCATACGCTTCGCGATTGAGCGGCTGGTAAGTCATTACCGAATCGATGCGGTTGACAAACTCGGGTGTGAACTTATGTCGCACCGCGGACATCCCGATGCTCTTCAGTTTGGCCGGATCGGTGGGTGAGGCCGGCAGCATTGCTTCAAAGCCAAAATCGGGTTGGCTGGCTCGTAGGATAGCCTTTGCTCCAAGGTTGCTGGTTAGGAAGATCATCGATTTCTCGAAGTTGACCGTTGTGTTGTCGCCGAGGCGCAGGATGCCTTTGTCGAGAATGCCCAGGAGCAGACGCGTGAGCGAAGGCGCGGCCTTTTCGATCTCGTCGAAGAGAACCAACGACAGATCATTGGCCTCGCTGGCAACCGCGCTTAGCTTTGCCTGTGTCAGCATCGGCTGAGTTTCGCGATGACCGAGGTAGCCCGGCGGCGCGCCGATCAGTTTCGCCACCTCGTGCTCCATTTGGAACTCGCCGCAATCCACCTTCAGCAGACTCTTGGAGTTGCCATGTAGGACTTCCGCCAGTGCCTCTATGGTGCGAGTCTTGCCTGTGCCGGTTGGGCCGAGCAGCAGGAAGACGCCGACCGGTCTCCCTTCCGGCGACAAACGGGCCTGATGCATCTGGATGTAGGGGACGACCGCGTCAATCGCGTCATCCTGGCCGACCAGCAAGGCAGAGAGCTTGGAAAAGAGGCCTTCTTCTTTGTCGCGGCCACTGGGGCGGTGTCCGCGAAGTACTAAGGTGTCAGTCTTCATCTGGCGTCGTGGACCCTCCCAAGAGTATGGCCACGGCGACTCGCCGCTGGGCGCAAAGTGGTCTTCGAAAGCTTTCCAAGGTGCTCCGCACATTGCATTTAAGACTAATTCAGCCTTTCTTGCGAATGGTGTGACTGGCTACGTGGGCGGGCGTACGGTTGTGGCATTTCGCAACGGACAATCGGGCTTTGAGGTCTCCGAATGTCTTTGAGGCCGATTTGCCGAAGGCGAAGAAAGGGCGTTTTTTGCGAAACGAGATCCCTGTCGGATGAGCGATCTCGAAATTACGAAACAAAGTCTTCTCGAGGTGCAACGACCATCTTTGTGAGGAACGAAAACGACATGCCGTGGCCGGCGTCCCCCGGGGTGAAAGATACGAAACTCGGTCGGCCAGGGAAAACGCTCACGGTCGCGTCTCGGCTCGTGGTTATGGCGACGCGAGCCACGAACTTTTCAGTGTAAATCCCAACATGCGAGCGAAAAAGCGCAAATTACGAAACGAACTCGGCCACACATCGTTTTCCCCTTTTGTTGATTCTCCTTCGTAAGTCGCGAGCCAAGCACGAGTATCGCCGATGGGATCTCAAAATGGCGGTTGACTTGAGACGCAAGTGACTGACTAGGTTGCCGAGAAAAGGCACCCACTTTTCGGAAACGAGCCGGCATCTTGGGACGGAGGATCGGCTTCGAGGCCTCTGTGTATCTCTACGGCCGATTTCCCAGTAGCTTGGGGTTTTTCGTTTTCACTCCGCCCGCCCGTTCAGCCGGTTTGTCCGACTTGAGCAGGCGAATACTCGCGGTGTTAGCCTTGCCTGCGTATTTTCCCCGAACGCCAGTGGAGAAGTCGTAGTGGTCTCTCATGCCGTTCCTGATTCTTTCATAATTAGACGTCACTTGGAGACTTTGCAAGAGCGGGTCCAGGGGGACCCGCGCGGACCAGGGGGTCCGCCCCACAGGCACAAACTGCCGAGCCAAGGGGCTATTCGGAGAAGAAGAGGTACTTGCGCCACTGGTCGTCGCTGCGGCCTAGCAGGCGCATCAAGTGGCGGCTGGTGTGGAGGCTAAAGGGGCGGGGCAGGCGCAGCAGTTTCATGCCGGCTTCGTCCGGGGTACGATTGCCTTTCCGGTTGTTGCAGGGGTGGCAACAGGCCACCAGGTTCTCCCAGGTGGTCTCGCCGGCGCGTGAGCGTGGAACCACGTGGTCTAGGGTCATTTCGCCGGAGGGCAGCGACTTATGGCAATACTGGCAGGTGTAGCGGTCGCGCATGAGAATGTTCTTGCGCGATAACGCCCGGGTCTGGAGCGGGATGCGGCGATACTCGAGCAGGCGGATCACGGACGGCACCGGGAGAGTTCGCCTGGCGGAATGAACGGACGTCGGAGCTACCTCTTCGGCCGAAGCGACGCCTTTCAAAATCAGCACCAGTGCGCGGCGAGCCGCACAGATATTGATGGGCTCGTAGCTCGCGTTCAGTACAAGTACTGGTTTATGTAGCCGATCCAGACCGGGCATGCGTTGGTCTCCGTGAATGCTCATCTGTCGTCGCTGCGTTTGGGGTGGAGCCCCGCGCAGTTGTTGCTGAAACTGGTCCACCGCGGTAGCGCAGCTCGGCGCGGGCCAGCGCCAGCGCGCACACCCGTCGAGCCCCTGCCTGTTTGAGCAGCGACGCCGCGGAACGAAGCGTCGCGCCAGTGGTAAACACGTCATCCACCAGCAGAATGCGGCGCCCGGCAAGCTGCTCGGGATGGCGAAGGTAAAAGGCGTTCTTGAGGTTGGTCATGCGATCAGCGAAATCGAGGCCGGCTTGCGACTTGCCCAGCTTCCTCCTTTTCAAGTTCCGGGCCAGCGGAACGCCCAGACGGTGGGCAACCGGTTTGGCCAGCAGCTCGGCTTGATTGAAGCCGCGCGCCCAGCGCTTGAGCCAATGCATGGGCACGGCCATGACAAGGTCAAAGTGTTCGTCGCGAGGCATAGCTCCGGCCATGAGCCGGCTCAGGGGCAAGCTTAAACTCTCAACGCGAGCGTATTTGAAAAGGTGAATCAGATCCCGGAGGGCGCCTTCATAGCTGCCGTAAGAGTATGCCGCGTCAAAATTGACCTGGCTCTCACGGCAGACCGTACAGAGGTCAAACTCATCGAGCGGAAATTCGTTGACGAACGGCGTGCGGCACTTGCGGCAGAAGAATTCAGACTCGATTGGGCGGGCACTGGCAAGACAGGCGGGACAGACTGGAATGCGGGAAATGTTTCTGAGGGGTTGGCGGCAGAGCCGGCATTCATCAGGGAGGATCAGGTTGAAGGCGCGCGCAGCAAGGAACTCAACCCCGCGGAGGGGCTCGACAGTTGACCGGATACGGGCTGCGAGGCTAGGGAAGATCCACCCCTGTGAAACATCTAGTGTACAACAGATATACGAAGCAGTGAAAAAACGCTCAAGACAGACAGCCGCGCCGGGCAGAACTCGTTTGCAATCCGGAGCTCTTTCGATGGCGCTTGTGTCAGTCCCGGATTTTCATACTGCTCCTGCGGGGATGGGGTGGGCGATGCAATTCAGCTGTCCGATTGAGCCGTCCAATCTGCGAGACCGCGCGTGACCATACAGCGCGTGAACTCATGAAGAACGCACTTCTAGTTGGCGGGGATGAGGCTCGTCTCAAAGGAATCGTTACGGAACTCGAGGGATTGGGCTACGCAACGTTTTTCGCGCCCGGCGCGGATCAGGCTCTCGAGGCTCTGAGCATTGCTCATTTTGGCACCCTGTTTTGCTTCGATCCTCCTCTTTTGGCTGGGCTCCGGAAACGCTCGAGAGACGTGGCCGGGCAATGTTGGTTCGTCGCTGTTTTCGCGAGTGACTCCGTTTCCTTGCCTCGAGTCCGGTTTTCGCCAGGCGGCACTGACATCGAAGGCGCCGACGCGGTGCTGGAAGGGAACCTCGCCTCGAGCGGTTGGGCGGATCTTCTCGGGAGGTTCTCTGGTGAAAAGTCGCGAGCGCCGGAAGGAATCCGCTACGCTTTGTTGGCGGCGTTTGATCGAGGGGCGTTTGAACGGCAAATGAGCTTCGACCGGGAGACGATGGCGGAGATCATTCGCTTGTATAAGGGAGAGACGGCCCGGCAACTCGCCGAGCTCGAGAAAGCGATCGGTGATGGAGAAAGCCAGCAAGTCAGGAAGCTGGCACATACCCTGAAGGGGTCGTTCGGCGCGGTTTGTGCTCTGCGGGCCGGGGCCTTGGCCCATGAAATCGAGCTGGCGGCGGTGGAATCTAACTTTTCGCGGGCATTGGCAATGTTTCAAGAGCTGATGCCGGCCGTGTGCGCTGCCGAGGGCGAAATGGATGCATTGTTCGGGTCGTGAGCTCCTTTCGCCCTGTTCCGGTTCTGCTGGAACAACCACAGCCTGAAGGCTGTGCCACGGAACAACCACGGCCTGAAGGCTGTGCCACGGAACAACCACAGCCTGAAGGCTGTGCCACGGAAGCAACCACAGCCTGAAGGCTGTGCCATGGCCTCTGGTACAATGGGGGTTACCCCTGCCTAACTCGTTGTTCTATGAGCTCTTACTCTCCTGAACTTGTTTGTGCCCACAGCCCTGATTCCGATGATGCCTACATGTTTTATGGGCTCGCAACCAGGAAGGTCCGTTCACGGCTGATTTCCTTCAAACATGTTCTATCTGACATTGAGACGCTCAATCGGAAGGCGGTGGAGGGGGTCTACGACCTTACAGCGATCTCCTACCACGCCTATCCGTATGTGGCCGACAAGTACGTCCTGATGGCTAGCGGCTCGAGTGTTGGCGACGGGTACGGTCCGTTGGTGGTGGCGGGAAGGCCAATGGCTCCGGAGGAATTGAAAGGTAAGCGCATCGCCGTACCCGGCAAAATGACCACGGCTTACCTCACGCTGAAGCTGTTCGAGCCCGATTTCGAGGCTGTCGTGATCCCCTTCGATAAGATCCAGGACGCGGTCCAGGAACGCGAGGTGGATGGCGGCCTGATTATCCACGAGGGCCAACTTACTTTCTCGAGAGGCGGCCTACAGAGCGTAATCGACTTGGGGAAATGGTTCAAGCAGACCTATGACCTGCCGCTGCCGCTGGGAGGGAACGTTCTGCGCAGGGATCTACCGGCTGACTACCAGTCAGAGTGCAACCGCCTGATGCGCGAGAGCATTCAGTATGCGCTCGACCATTCCGCCGAAGCGCTGAACTACGCGCTGCAGTTCGCGCGCGATGTTGAGCCCCACCTTGCCGAGCAGTTCGTGGGCATGTATGTGAATCATTTCACGGTGGACGGAGGCGAGATCGTTCCTCGCGCCGCTCAGAAACTGCTCGACCTCGGGTACGAAGCCGGTTTGATTCCGCACAGGACAACTATTGAGGTGGTTCGTTAGGCTTTGGTGAGGAACTCGCGTAAAACGGATTCAAGCAGCTTTCAGCTATCTGCGATCGCGCATACCGGAACGATGTTCAGGAGAGCGGCGGCGCTAACCCTTGCGTTGGCATTCGCTTTCTCGCTCCCGATTTGGGCTGACGACTCCGGCGACACTAAGGCTCGCATCCGCCACATCCGCGAGCTCGGCCGTGGCGACTCCCAATCGATTACCGCGCTGGCAGGCTTTCTCAAAGACCCCGCGGTGGAAGTACGGTTCGAGGCGGTGAAGGCGATTGCGGGCATTGGCACGCAATACAGCCTGGAGCCGCTGGCGCGGGCCACTCACGACGACGATTCCGAGATTCAAATCATGGCCACCGACGGCCTAGTGAATTTTTACCTTCCCGGATATGCCGCCAAGGGTCTGGGTGGCTCCTTTACGCGCACGACGCGGCTGGTAAGAGGTTTCTTCAACATCCGCAACGACCAGGTAGTCGACGCGGGAATCCAGGTTCGCGACGACGTGGGCCAGGCGCTCGGCGATCTGGTGGGCCTTGAGGTCGACACGCTCGAAGCTCGCGCAAACGCCGCGCTGGCGGCCGGCATTTTGCGGGCCCGCCTCGCAGTGCCTGGGCTCGAGGCGGCGCTGCGTGCCCGCGACACCGACCTGATCTTCGAGGCATTGGTCGCCTTGGAGAAGATTCGAGACCCCTCTGCCGGGCCCGCGGCCGCAGCGCTTGCCCAGGACCCGGACGAGAAGATTCAGACTTTGGCGCTCGAAACGGTGGGCATTCTCCGCAGCGTCACATCCGGCGCCAACGTCCGGCAGGCTCTGGACCGCGCACGATCGGCAAAGGTGCGCCGAGCCGCTCTTCAGGCGCTGGCGATGATCGCCACTGCCCAGGATCGCGCCATTCTGCTGCGTTATTCCGCCGACCGCGATCCGCAATTACGGGCCGCGGCGATCGAAGGATTAGGTCGCTTGCGCGATCCGGAGGACATGCCAACGGTGGAGGAGACGTTTAACGAGCAGAATCTGGATGAACGGGTTCGCCTGGCTGCGGCTTTTGCGGTTGTCATGGAAGGCAAAGTGGAGACCTCGGAATTCAGCGCGTTGCGTTACTTGGTTAACAGTTTGAACCTCAAATCGCACAGCGGCATTACTCAGGCCTATCTCACCGAGCTGCTCCGCCGCCGCGAGGTTCGCCAAGCGGTTCAGCCGCTGATCGAAGAACCCACTTGCACGAAAGACGAGAAGATTCTCACGGCTCAGAGCCTGGCCGAGAGCGGGGCCCCGGACGCCTTACCGGTGATCGAGCGGCTTGCCAAAGATACCAATCCGGATGTCTCGGTTGCCGCAACGCGAAGCCTGCGCCTGCTGCGCTCTCAGTTACCGATTCAATAAGTCGCGCGACCGAGTTAGTGGGCGAGAACGGACCCAAGTGCGGGTGGAGACAGCCCCAGCGGACGCATAGGGCTATCGGGGGCGCAAGAAGAGCGGGAGGGATCTCGGCCCTGCAGGCTTAATAGCCCGTGCCACGACAAAACGAGTGTATTGGGGGACAAGTCACGGTACGATTGGAAAACATCCGCTTGCAATTCTCGACATGAACGTGGAGCTAGTCGTAGTCAACGGTTCAGGCGCAGGGGCTCGATATCCTATCGACCAGGATTCGGTCCTGATTGGCCGCGCGCCCAATTCCAATATCGTGCTCTCGGAGCCGGACGTGGGGTGGCGTCATTGCCAGATCCGGCGGCAAGGCGAGCGGGTCTCTCTCACGGATCTTCGCTCGTCGCTAGGCACCTACATAAATGGCATTCGTTCGACAGAGTGCTGGCTCGAGGACCGGGACCAGATCGGCATTGGGAAAACAGTTCTCATGTTTCGCCGTGGCGCAGCCCCTGAGGCGTCCGTGAGCCTGGCCCCTTCGGAAGCTGCAGAAGCGCGCCCCATTCTGCTGGCGGCTTGTTCGGCTGTCTTTTTCTTCCGTGCTCTTGCCGCCAGCATGAGCGGCGAGCCGAACACTCTGCTGCAAAGCCAGATTCTCCGATTGGTTGGCGATTTGATCCCGGCCTCGGGCGGCGTCCTGCTGTTGGGCGGCAGCCTGGCTGAATTGCAGGAAGCGCTTGCCGCGCACCCGCGCGAAGAGGCGGCCGGTTATGGAAGGGTGCTGGAAGCGGTCTGCGAAGAAGGCGCGTATGCCGATGCGGAGACCTTAGTCATCGGCGTGCCGCTTTACCTGTCGGGCGACCTGGCCGGCGTGCTGATCATGCAACTGCCGCACGCGGAAAGCCCGCGCCTGGCCACACACCTGGAGACCCTTACCGCAATCGGCTCGCTTGCCGCAATCGGTTTCGAAGCTAATCGGGAAGTGGAGACTCTGCGCGCCGAAAAAGCTCTTCTCGAAGCGGAAATCGGCCAGGCCAGCGGCATTGTCGGCCGGAGCCCGGCAATCCGCCGGCTGCTCGAATTGATTGACCGCCTGGCTCCCCGCGACACTACGGTCCTCATAACCGGCGAAAGCGGCACAGGCAAGGAGCTCATCGCCCGCGCGCTTCATGACAAGAGTCCTCGCCGCGCGCGCCCGTTCATCGCGGTCAACTGCGCGGCCCTTTCCGAGACGCTGTTTGAGAGTGAGCTATTTGGCCACGAGAAGGGCGCGTTCACCGGGGCCATCTCGCTCAAGCGCGGACGCTTTGAGCTTGCCGAAGGTGGCACGATTTTTTTGGATGAAGTGGGCGAGCTGGCGTTGAGCTTGCAGGCTAAGCTGCTTCGGGTCCTCCAGCAGCGCGAATTTGAACGCGTTGGCGGAACTCACCCTCATCCGCTGGATATCCGCATCATTGCCGCCACCAACCGCGACCTGGCGGACGATGTAAGGGAAGCGCGGTTTCGCGAGGATCTCTATCATCGCCTGAACGTGGTGACGCTGAACTCGCCGCCGTTGCGGGAACACGCCGATGACATACTCTTGCTCGCCGCCTATTTCCTGGAAAGGTCGGCGAAGAGGTGCAAGCGCCAAGTCCTCGGCATTTCTCCGGAAGCGAGTGACCTGATGGTTCACTACAGCTGGCCTGGCAACGTGCGCGAGCTCGAAAACGCCATGGAGCGGGCGGTAGTTCTGGGCGTGTCCGATCGGGTACTGCCTGAGGATTTGCCGGAAGGTTTGCTCGAAACGGGGACGCGCGATGCCAGCGCCCGGTATCATCTGTCGGTTGGCCACGCCAAACGCGAGGCGATTCTCGAAGCTTATGCGCAAGGCAACTGGGACTATAAGCAGGCTGCCCGCACGCTTGGGCTGCATCCCAATTACCTGTTGCGCCTGGTGCGCAACCTGGGGTTACGCGAAGAGATCAACCGTCTGCAGGCCGGCGGCGCGGCGCGTTAGGGCGAGCGCACGTGCATTCGCTCACCGGGCGAAAAGACGGGAGACAGACGGTTCCGTCCACGCGGCGTGAGAGAGTACGGAGTGCTTGCGCGCGCGATTGTGGACGCCTTCGGACAGAATCGTCAGTCCCCGTCTTTTCGCGCTCTGCCACAGGGGGCGGATTTGCGGAAGAAAAGCCGAGCGCGTCACGGGCGTCTCTAGAACGGTAGAATCTCTTCGCGGTCTGCGTCAAAATCGATCCGCCGCCGCTGCACGTAAGAAATGTTGCCCAGGTGTGACGCCTGTGCCGAGCGGTGTCCTATGAGCACGTCGCCATTCGGGAGTTTACGGCTCACGACGCACGCGAGGAAATTATTCACGTGATCTTGCGTCAGGCCATCGGTGTGATCGGGCTGAGGGTATCCCTGCACGGTGATTGGCGTCTTCTGGCCCTTGGGATAGAAGTCGAACTTCGTCCGGTCGATATAGAGTCTGCCTTCCGTCCCCGCGATCTCGAGCGCCGCTCCGGTAATGCCGGGCGCCAGCGTCGCTTCGAACGTGGCCGTAAACTCATTCGGGTCCGGATACTGGAGCGCGACGTTAATGGTGTCTGGCGCGGTTCGCCCGTCTTTATAAGCGTAGACGCCACCGATTGCGGATGCGGCCGTCGGAATCTCCTTGCCGGTCATCATGTGCACGACGTCAATCCAGTGGGTAAACAGGTCGGTGACCTGGCCGCCTCCGAAATCCAGATAAGCGCGCCAGTTGAAATACTGCTGCGGGTCGTAGTCGCGCCACTTCAGGGGACCCAGAAACCGCGCCCAATCCAGATTGCCGGGCTTGGTCTGCAATGATTCCGGGGCCTTCCTGAGATGGTATCCGTTCCCGTGCCACCAGGTTCGCGCCAGCGTGATGCGGCCCAGCTTTCCGGTATCGAAGTACTCCTGCTTGGCCTGCAGATAGTGCTTCCCGGAACGCTGCTGCATCCCCACCTGGCAGATGCAGTTATTTATGCGGGCTGCCTTCACAATCAGCGGGCCTTCTTCGGGCGTGCGCGTCAGGGGCTTCTCCACATACACGTCTTTGCCGGCGTTCAGCGCGTCGATGGCGGTGGCCGTATGCCAGTGATCGGGCGTGGCGATGAGCACGGCATTGAGCTCTTTCACTTCCAGCAGTTTGCGGTGGTCACCGAACGCCACCGCGTCCACGGCCTTCTGCTTCGCCTGGTCGATCTGTTCCGCGTAGACGTCGGCCACGGCCACCACCCGCACTTGCGGATTGTTCATGAACAGGCTCATGACGTGCCGGCCGCGGTCGCCGACGCCAATCACACCCAATTGGATCGCGTCGTTTGCGCCCAGGACGCGGGAATAGGAGGCTGCGGTCATCGCGATTGCCGTGGTCGAGGCCACTCTTGACGCAGTCTTCAGGAAAGTCCGCCGGCTGTTTTCAGGCATGCCGGAATTATAGCGCTCCAGTTGGGCATGCTTCACACTCCACACTTGTGGCGCGGGCACTCGTGCCTGCCGTGTCGAGATTCGTCTCGACACTTGTGGTCCCCTTGAAGGCAAGCCAAAGCCAAGCGTCGGCACGAATGCCGACGCTGCAGGCACGAGTGCCCGCGCCACGTCGGGTCGGGGTATTCTGATCGGTCGCGGCTGGAGCGATTTCCTGTGCCCACGCCACTCATTCCGTGGGCTTCCTGCCCCGAGGTGAATCATGCGGCGTTTCTTGCTCAATAGTCATAAGAATTCGCGCACGGCCGGATCGCTTGCGGCCTGTGCGCTGCTCACCGGCTTACTGATTGCCTTGCTGCCGGCAACGTCCACCGTCTTGGCGGCCACTGCGCCATCTGCCTCCAGCCCGCCGGCCGATGCGCAAATCTCGGCGACCATTCGCACCAAGCTTGCCAAATCCAAGATCGGAACAGATGGCTTCAAGTTCCGGGTGGAAAAGGGGGTGGTGACCTGGGAAGGCCACACAGAAGTACCTCAGCACAAAGGCGCCGCCACGCGAATGGCGAAGGCAGCCGGCGCAGCGCAGGTGATCAACAACATTGACGTCGGCGCGGCCGGCAAGCCGAAGGCGCCACCGCGCCACGCGACGGTTGCCAGCCAATAGAGGCCGGCGACAAGATCGCCTGCCCAACGCGTCAGTCATCGCAGTTCCGAATGGTACAGTGAAGGTTTCGACGATCAAACTCGATGAAACACCGTCACTTAGTTCTATTCGATACACTCGGGCACAACCGCCTCGTTCGCTGCGGCCCGATTCCGATGCGCAGCATCTCTCGTTGGGCGCTCGGGCTCCCAGCTTGTGCGCTCCTGGCTGCCTCATTTGCCTGGTCGCAGCAAGCCGCACCGCAAAGCAGCCAGACTCCTGCGCCCGCCCAGCCGGCGCAAACCCCGGCCCAGCCCGGACAGACCGCGGCCCATCCGGATTCGGGATTGAAGGCGCGGGGTACGGAGACGGTGGCGCAACTCGATCCAGGCAGAATCGTTGCCGAAATAAACGGCGAGAAAATCACGGCTAAAGATGCCGCGCACATGCTCACGTTCCTCCCTCCCGATAAGCTCGAGCAGTATAAGAAAGCTCCGGGCGGTTTGGCGCAGGCGCTGCAAGACGTCTATCTGACTTTGGACTTCGCCAAGCAAGCCGAAAAATTGCACCTGGATCAGTCGCCACAATACCAGGACCAATTGCTGCTGGCGAAGGCCCCCATTCTTGGCCAGGCATACGTTCAATACCTGACCACCCAGAATTACAAGCTCACGGAAGCCGATATCGAGAAGGCTTACAACGACCACGTCTCCGACTATGAACAGATGAAGCTGGCGGGAATTTTTGTTTCCTACACGCCGGCCGGTGGCAAGCCGCCTGCCAGTGGCAAAGCGTCGCGGACGCCGGAAGAAGCTAAGGCGAAAGCGGAGGACCTGGTGAAAAAGATCCGCGCCGGGGCCGATTTTGCGGCTCTCGCCAAGACCGAATCCGATGACGCTGCCTCCGCGGGCAAAGGCGGCGAGATCGGGCCTTTCACGGTGGGCACCGCCAAGCAGCGGTTACCCCCGGACATCTACCCCGCCGTGATGGCGCTGCACAAAGGCGAGGCGAGCGACCCGATTGACCGGAAAACGGGTTATTGGATCTTCTACATGACCGACCGGGCTCAGCAGAGCTTCGGCGAGGTGCGCCAGGCCGTGATCGAGCACATCCACGCCGAGCACGCCAACGAAGTGATGCAGACCACGCTGAAGCAGTACCATATTCAGGTTCAGGACAATGACTTCTTCAGCACGCCCAAGCCCGCAGCGGCGGCACCAAAGATCCCCTCGCTGCAGAATCCTCCTCCGAAGCAGTAAGGCCGTACGGTCGCTTTCCGTATGTCGCCGCTCTCTGGGGCGCTGGTTATCGGAGTTCGAGCAAGCGCTTCCCCATTTTCGCGGAGAGCGCATATCTCTCGGCTTTCGGCGGCGCCTTTGGGCCTCGCGCGGGCGCATCGATACTGGCCATTCCGGCGGCAAAGCGATCTGGGCCGGCAGTTTCATACGCCTGAGGCGGACGGTCCTCGATCGCGAGTTGCTCGAGCATGAATCCGCGCTGCGCGGCATCCTGATACACGAGCTGTTTCACTTCGTTTGGGTAAGGGCCGGCAACCCGGCGCGCCGAAGCTATGCGGCTCTATTGGAAGCCGAATCAAAGGCGCGTGCTCGCGGCGAGCTTGGCGAATCCTCCGAGGCGCACAAACAGATCTGGCTCGGCGGTTGCGCGAACAAGAGTCGCCCGCCTCTCGCAGCTTCGCGGGCCTGGCGAGAGTACGTGTGCGAAAGCTTTTGCGACACTGGCGCCTGGCTGCTTTGCCCTCGCGCGCCCTGGCCCGTTTCGCTTCCCGACAGGTGGCGCCGCAAACGCCGGAATTGGCTCGAGGCCTGGATAGCCGAGCAGGAGCAAGGAGTGCGGATCTGAAACCCCGTTGGCGCAGTTGCTCCCGATTGAGAACAGGTATCCTGGAAGCACGGGAATGCGGGCTTTTGCGCCTGCGCTTTCCCGCTCCCGAAGGAAGTTTGCCTTGAAGACCCTGAAGTCGTTAGTGATTATTGCCGGAGCCACCCTGGCGTTCTTGTTTTCCTGTTCCAGTTCCACCACGGTGGGCGCTGTCCGCCCGGTCAAGGATCGCAAGCCTGCTCCGGACTTCACTCTTAAAGACGCCTCGGGCGCCAACGTCCGGCTGTCCGACTATCGCGGCAAGGTGGTGCTGCTGAATTTCTGGGCGACCTGGTGCGGACCCTGCAAAATGGAGATCCCCTGGTTTATCGAATTTCAGCAGCAGTTCAAGGATCAGGGCTTTACGGTGTTGGGTGTGGCCATGGATGACGAGGGTTGGGAGGCCGTTAAGCCCTACGTCACGGAGCGTAAGGTGAATTATCGCGTCCTGCTCGGCGACGATGCGGTCAGCACGCGCTATGGCGGCGTGGACTCGCTGCCCACTACATTTGTCATTGATCAGCAAGGCCGCATTGCATCGGCGCACGTCGGACTGATCGGAAAGAATGAATACCTCGGTGAAATCCAAACCTTGCTCGGCATCAAGCAGAATGTTTCGGCTCGCCTTGTGCCTGGCGCTGTCGATGTCTACGCTGCCAGCGCAAATCAATAAGCCGGTTAACATCACGCCGCCCGAGCCGCTGGTGGCGAAGGCGGGGGCGACGGTCGACCAGACGCTGAACCTGTCGGTTCGCGAGGGCTTCCACGTCAATAGCGACAAGCCGAAGGACGAATACATCATCCCCATCAAGCTCACCTGGACGGGCGGGCCACTCGAGACCCGGCAGGTGACCTATCCGAAGGCTGAGGAAATCAAGGTCGGCGACCAGCAGCTCACGGTCTTTTCCGGCTCATTTCTCATCAAGACGCAGTTTCATGTGGCCGACGGCGCGCCCAAAGGCACTGTTACCGTGAACGGCAAACTCCGCTACCAGGCGTGCAACAGCGAAATGTGCCTCCGGCCCATCACGGTGGATATTCCGCTGACCGTCACCATTGAATGATTTGGCGTAAAAGGAATTAGTGGCGCGCAGCGCAACTAGACAATCCATGTCTTCTTCGCCGAGCCCTGCGCGCGCTGCGTCGCTGCTCATCATTCGCCCGGGCGCCATTGGCGATTGCTTACTCGCCCTGCCGGCTATTCATTGGCTCATGAAGCGCACCCGCGCTGCGGCAGACCCCAATATGCCTCCGGATATTGAGGTTTGGGTTCCCACGCCGGTGACGTCGCTGATTTCGGGCGCCAGCCGTGTACGCTCCATCGCCAGTACCGGCCTCGATCAGTTTGGAATTGCCGATCACCAGCCGCGCCGGTCGCTGGTAGAGACGCTTTCCTCTTTTGATCGAATCGTGAGTTGGTACGGCGGCAATCGCCCTGAGTTTCGCGCGGCGGCAGAGGCAGTGAATCCGAACTGGCAATTTCTTCGCGCGCTGCCTCCGCCGGAGAACACTTTGCACGCGTCCGATTACTTTGCTTCGCAGGTTGGGGCGCCACGGGGATGTGGACCGAGCCTCGCGGTGGAGCCGTCTGCCGTCCGGCACAATCTCATCGCGATCCAACCGTTTTCCGGCAGCAAGGAAAAGAACTGGCCACTGGATCGCTACCGCGCACTGGTTCGGAGCCTGCCTATGGAACTCGCGTCACGCGTTGCGTGGATCGCAGGGCCAGAGGAGCAACTCGAGGGCGCATTGCGATTTGACAATCTCGCCGAACTTGCCGCGTGGCTCGCCGGCGCGCGCCTGTACATCGGCAACGATTCCGGCATCTCTCACTTGGCGGCTGCGGTCACATCTTCCATAGTGTTATTCGGCCCGACGGATCCGGCGATTTGGGCTCCGCGCGGCAGACACGTGCGATGGATACGACATCAGCCGATTGGCGAAATGCCGGTAGAGGCGGTGCGCGAACTGACTCTGGAGGCTCTTGCCTAGACCAGGATCCAGACGTCCGCCTGCTTGACAATAAGTCACACACAACGTTAACATGCGAGTGGGCCTTTAACCCCTTAAGCGCCTTTACGAAGCATCGACTATTTCACTGTCATGATTACCAAACGCACCCATGTCGTGCTCGCTGACCAACTGGTCAAGGACATCGATGCGGTGGTGGGCACCCGACAGCGCAGCAGCTTTCTGACCCAGGCCGCCGAAGAGAAGCTTATGCGTCTACGCCAACTCAAAGCCTTGGAAGGGGCTATTGGTTCCTGGAAGGACAAGGATCATCCTGAACTGAAGCAGGGCGCGGCCAAGTGGGTGGCGAAACTTCGGCAGCAGGACGAGAAGCGCTTTCGCAAAGTAACCGCCCGCTGACATGACCACATTTTTGCTCGATACGAGCGTCATAATTGACACCATCAACGACAAGCGCGGCCGCGGCCTGCTCTTGAAGGAACTCGTCCACCAGGGGCACGTCTTGGCGTGCTGTCCGATTAACGTCACCGAAGTCTACGCAGGCCTGCGGGCACACGAAGAAACCCGGACTTTGAACTTGCTGCAGAGCTTAGAATACTACCCCATCAGCTGGCCTGCCGCCCTTCTGGCCGGTGAGCTCAAACGAGACTACGGCCGAAAAGGCATTACGCTGGCCATCTCTGACGCCACTATTGCGGCCGTGGCGCTGCACAATGAACTAACACTCATCACTGACAATCTGAAGCACTATCCCATGAAAGAGTTGTTACTCTACCCGCTGCCTAAGAATTAGTCTGTCCGGGCTTCCATCTCAGAACCGGACGCCGCGCGGCGAGCACTTCATCCACTCTCTTGATGCGCGTGGTGTGCGGCGCGGAGGTCACCGTTTCCGGTTCCTCTTCGGCCTCTTTCGCGATCGAGATCATTGCATCCACGAACAGATCCAGCTCGCGCTTGCTCTCGGTTTCTGTCGGCTCAATCATCAGCGCGCCGTGCACGATCAGGGGAAAGCTCACCGTGTAGGGATGGAAGCCATAGTCGATGAGGCGCTTAGCTATGTCGCCCGTCCTGACGCCTAACTTCGCCTGGCGGCTGTCGCTGAACACGCATTCATGCATGCTTGGCGCTTTGTAGGCCAGCTCGTAATACGGCTCGAGCAGCGCCCGAATATAGTTCGAGTTCAGCAGCGCATCGAGCGTTGCCTGCCGCAGCCCGTTGCCGCCGTGCGCCATGATGTAGGCCAGCGCTCGAACCAGCACGCCGAAATTACCGTAGAACGCTTTCACTCGACCGATGCTTTGCGGCAGGTCGTAGTTCCAGGTCCATTCGCCATCCCGCTTGGCGAGCCGGGGTGAGGGAAGAAATGGTTTCAGCTCTCGCGTCACCGCAACAGCACCGGTGCCCGGCCCGCCTCCGCCGTGAGGCGTGGAAAACGTTTTGTGGAGGTTGAGGTGCATCACGTCGACGCCAAAATCGCCCGGCCGAGATACCCCCACCAGCGCGTTCATGTTGGCGCCATCCATGTAAACCATGGCGCCCTTCTCATGCAGCAGACCGCAAATCTTGCGGATATCCTGCTCGAACACTCCCACCGTGTTCGGATTCGTCACCATCAGGCCTGCTACGTCTTCGGTGACCAGCCCGGGCAGGGCGTCGAGATCGACCATGCCTCGCTCGTTCGACTTCACATTCTGCACGGTGTAGCCGGCTATCGTCGCCGTCGCCGGGTTGGTGCCGTGCGCGGAATCCGGCACCAGAATCTTCTTCCGCGGATTTCCTCGCGATTCGAGCAGCGCGCGAATCATCAGAATGCCCGTCAGTTCGCCGTGCGCTCCTGCGGCGGGTTGCAGCGTAACCGCGGCCATGCCCGTAATCTCGGCCAGCGCGTGCTCGAGCGCCGCCATGATTTCCATGGCTCCCTGCGCCAGCCGCTCAGGCTGATAAGGATGCGCCCATGCCAACCCTTCAATCCGCGCGACCGCCTCGTTGATCCGCGGGTTGTACTTCATCGTGCACGAGCCCAGCGGATAGAGGCCCAAATCGATCGCATAGTTCCAGGTCGAAAGACGGGTGAAGTGGCGGATTGCTTCTACTTCGCTGACCTCGGGAAAGCCTTCGATCTCCGCACGAACGTTCGCCGCGCCAAGCGCTTGCTTCGCTTCCACGGCCGGCACGTCCAACGGCGGCAACTGATATCCGCGCTTGCCGGGGGAGCTGATTTCAAACAGCAGCAGTTCGTTCTGGTTCGGGTGGGGCGAAACTTTCTTGATCATGAGCCAAGCTTTCCTTGGGTTCCCCCAAATGCCGCCACCACCCGATCCATGTCTTCCCTTCGCGCCGTCTCGGTGGCGCACAGCAGCATCGAATTCTCCAGCTCCGGGTAGAATCGTCCCAGATCCAACCCTCCGATAACGCCTTGCTCGAGCAGCTCCGCGTTGATGGCCGCAACGTCTTTGCCGCGCGCCCTGGCCACAAACTCGTTGAAAAACGGCCCATCGAAAACTCTCGGCAGCCCGCTTGCCAGGTAATGCGCCTTCGCCAGATTTTGTTCAGCCAGCTCACGCAACCCCGCCTTGCCATAAACCGTCATGAACACAGTCGCCATCAACGCGATCAGTGCCTGGTTCGTGCAGATATTTGACGTGGCCTTTTCACGCCGAATGTGCTGTTCGCGGGTTGCCAGCGTCAGGCAATACGCCCGCTTGCCGTCTTTGTCTTTCGTCTCGCCCACCAGGCGGCCCGGAATCTGCCGCACATATTGATCTTTCGTCGCGATGATTCCGGCATGCGGGCCGCCGTAGCTCGGCGTGATGGCAAAACTTTGCAGCTCGCCCACCACAATGTCGGCATCCCGCGGCGGCTCAATCAAACCTAGCGCCACAGCTTCCGTAAAAGATGCCACCAGCAGTGCGCCTTTACGATGCGTCAACTCGGCAATCTCTTTGATCTGCTCGATCACTCCGAAAAAATTCGGAGTCTGGACGATCACGGCCGCGACTGTTTCATCCAGCTTGGCTTCGAGATCGGCCAGGTCGAGTTGCCCGGTCGCAGTGTAGGCAATGGTCTCAACCGGCATGCCTTGAAACCGCGTGTAGGTTGCCAACACCTGGCGGTATTCCGGATGAACCGTCTTTGCCACCAGGATGTGGTCGCGACTGGTGATGCGCACCGCCATCATGGCCGCTTCCGGCACAGCCGAGGAGCCGTCGTACATGGATGCGTTGGCGACATCCATGCCCGTCAACTGGCAGATCATGGTCTGAAACTCGAAGATCGAGGTCAGGGTGCCCTGCGCTATTTCCGCCTGGTAGGGTGTGTAGGAAGTAAGAAACTCGCCGCGCGCAACTACCGTATCCACCAGCACCGGCCGGTAGTGGCGGTACACGCCCGCTCCGAGGAAGCTCGCGTACCCGGACCCGCAGGCCTGGCCTCGCTCGCGGAAGTAGTCGACAATTTCGTATTCGCTCTTGCCATTTTCAATTGAGAGTTTGCCGCGAAACAGCACGTCCTCCGGCAGATACGAGACCAGCTCTTCCTGCGCGCCAAGTCCAATGGCTTCGAGCATACTGGCGCGCTCAGTCTCAGAGTTGGGTAAATACCGCACGTTCCCCCTTTTTTTGGCCCCTGACCCTCTTGGCTACTCGCCGATGTACTTCTGGTAGTCAGCCCCTGAAAGCAGGTCACCGACTTCGGCGGGCGCGCTCAGCTTTACCTTCACCAGCCAAGCTGCTCCGTGCGGATCCTCGTTCAGTTTTTCAGGATTGGTTGCCAGCAAGGCATTCACTTCGGTAACCTCGCCCGATACGGGCGAATAGATGTCGGACACTGCCTTCACCGATTCCACCGAGCCGATCGACAACCCCTTCTCGGCTTTTGCGCCGGCCTTGGGCAAGTTGACGAAAACGATATCGCCCAGCTCCTCTTGGGCATGGAACGTAATGCCAATGGTTCCGTGGTCGCCTTCCAGCCGCACCCATTCGTGCTCTTTCGTGTATCTCCGATCATCGGGATAGTTCATGCCTTGGTTCCTCCAGCCTTCGGCCGCTTATAGAAGGGTGTCGGCACCGTGATGGCGTCCACCGCCGTATCGCGACATGCAATCTGCACGGCCACCCCCGGCTTCGCCCGCTCAGCAGGCAAATAACACAGCCCCACATTCTTTCCCAAGGTCGGCGCCGGACCGCCACTGGTCACCCAGCCTGCCGCTTTTCCATCGAGCAGCACTTCGTACCCGTCGCGGCCGATGCCCCGGCCTTGCATCTCAAAACCCACTAGCTTGCGCGAGATGCCTGCTTGCAGCGCCTTTTCGAGCGCGCCGCGGCCCACAAACTCGCCCTTATCCATCTTCACAATCCAGCCGAGGTCCGCTTCGAAAGGGTTTATGGAGGCATCGATCTCATGCCCGTAAAGCGCCATCTTGGCTTCCAAGCGTAGTGTGTTTCGCGCGCCCAGCCCACACGGCTTGATTCCGGCTTCCTGGCCCGCCTTCAGAATTTCAGCCCACAAGCGCGGCGCATGCTCGGGCGCCACGTATACTTCGAAACCGTCCTCGCCCGTGTATCCGGTACGAGCAATCCGCGCTCGAATGCCGACGACCTCTCCGTCGGTAAACCAGTAGTACCGGATGGACGCCAGATCCACGCTGGTCAGCTTCTGAAGCACGCCCAGCGCCAACGGACCCTGAACGGCAAGCTGCGCATAATTCCCGCTGGCGAACTCCACTTCCGCGCGAAACCGGTTGTGGGTGCGAATGTGCTCGTAATCCTTGTCCTGATTCGAGGCGTTGACGCACAGAAAGAAGTGATTGTCTCCGACTTTATGCACCAGAATATCGTCTACAAAACCGCCCGTCTCGTAGAGTAGCCCCGAATAGTGCGCCTGGCCATGCTGGAGCTTCGCGGCGTGGTTAGTGGCTACGAAATCGACCAGCGCCCCGGCTTCCTCGCCGCGCACTTCGATCTCGCCCATATGGCTTACGTCAAACAGCCCAACGCCGGTCCGGACGGCGCGATGCTCGTCGAGGATGCCGGAATACTGGACGGGCATCTCCCAGCCGCCGAAATCCACCATCCGGGCTCCAGCAGCGCGATGAACTTCGTATAGTGAGGTTCTCTTAAGTTCGCGCACAACGGACTCGCTCGCCCCGGCTGAATTCGCCGAGTTTCTGTTTTGTTCCGCACCCTGGCTCGCGGCCTGTGCGCTTTTTGAGGGTCGTCGATGGGATCATCGAGTCGAAGGAAATTTCAGCGTAGCACGCGATCTTCGGTTCACTCAGCCGCCTCCGCCGCGGCGCTCCTCGTCATCGCTTTTCCCGAGGGCGTATTCCTTCAGCTTGTTGAACAGCGTCTTCAAGCTGATATTCAGTATCTCGGCGGCTCGGGTCTTGTTATTTTTCGTGTGCTGCAGCGTTAGCTGGATCAAGGCTTTCTCAGCCTGCGCCACGGTAGTGCCCACCGGCAGTCGAGCGAAGTCCGGCTCCTGTGGCGCCTTGGCCGGATTTCCGCTCGACACTCCAAAGTCGTACGGCAAGTGCACCATCTCGACCGACCCTTCGCCGGCCACGATCACTGCCCGCTCCAGAACGTTTCGCAGTTCTCTCACGTTGCCCGGCCAGTCGTACTTATGGAATGCCGCCATCACTTCCGCGCTTACGTGGCTAACATTGCAGCCGTGTTTGCGATTCAGATTCGCCACCAGCGTGTCGCAAAGCACGTCCACATCTTTCATCCGCTGCCGAAGCGGGGCCAGCTGGATCTGGAATACGTTGAGGCGGTAATACAGGTCCTCACGCAGTATTCCTTTCTTCAGAGCTTCTTCCGGGTTTCGATTGGTCGACGCGATGATTCGCACATCCACCGAGATTTCGGCCTTTCCGCCCAGCCGCCGCACCTTCGAATCCTCCAGTACCCGCAGCAGCTTGGCCTGCGTGTTCGGGGGCATTTCCGCCAGCTCGTCAAGCAGCAGGGTTCCCCGCTGCGCCAGCTCAAAGCAGCCGGCCCGCCGTTCGAGCGCTCCCGTGAAGGCCCCTTTCTCATGCCCGAACAATTCGCTTTCCATCAGCGTTTCTGTCAGCGCCGCGCAGTTAATCGCGACGAAGGGCCCGCCCTTCCGGTCGCTCAATTGGTGTACAGCCCGCGCTACCAATTCCTTGCCGGTGCCGCTCTCGCCAACGACTAGTACGGGAGCCCGGCTGGGAGCCACCTGGCGGATCACGGAAAACACCGCCTGCATCTGCTCGGATACGCCGACCATGTCGACCAGCACCCCTTGATACGACAGTTGCCGTTGCAGGCGCTCCGTTTCCACGGTGAGCTGGCTCTGCGTGGAAGCCCGCTCCAGGAGGATGCGCAGCACATTCGGCTGGATCGGTTTCTCATGAAACCAGAACGCCCCCAGGTCGTGAATCGTCTGGATCGCTGTCTCGATGTTGCCGAAGGCTGTCAGCACAATCGCCGGCGGTAACCGGTTCTCGGCTGACAACCGCTGCATCAACTCAAACCCGTCCATGCGCGGCATCATCAGGTCGGTAACGATCACGTTTGCGGGGAACGTAACGAGCTTGTCAAGCGCCTCCACTCCGTTCGCCGCCGTCTCTACGGCAAATCCCCACGACCGGATCATGGCGGCCAGCGGCATGCGCTGGTTTTCTTCGTCGTCAACAACCAGAACGCTCGACTCGGGCCTATCGGGACTGGTCACGATGCCAGTGTAACGAATGGCCGCACATAATCCCCATCCAGCAGTACTGGGTCTTCTGTGTGGGGCGGGCTGTCAAGCTTGCAGAGCGAGGGAGTCATCCGGCTTCTTGCATCCGCGTGCTGCTGTGATCTCTCCAAAGCCCATCCACTAAACTAAACATTGGAATGGGGAATCGTGCCGTATCTTCCGTCTCACCCGCGCTGTCGTGGCTCGCATTTGCCGTAAGCGCCTCGCTTGGCGCGTCTTTACTCGCGATTTCGTGGCTCCCGGTTCCGGCGCGTGCCGCCGAGCCGAACGAGACCATTTCCAATGCAATTGAAGTCAAGCAGGCGCTCGACCGTCTTCCGGTGGCTGCCAGCGTGCTTATGATTGCCGCCCATCCGGATGATGAAAACACGGGTTTGATAGCCTACGTCGCCCGCGGGCGAAACGCTCGCATGGCCTATCTTTCCTTGACTCGCGGCGAGGGCGGTCAGAACGTGATCGGCCCGGAACAGGGCCCCGAGCTTGGCCTGCTGCGCACCGAAGAGTTGCTGCAGTCGCGCCGAACCGACGGCGGCGTGCAGTTCTTTTCGCGCGCTATCGACTTCGGTTTCACCAAGAGCGCGCAGGAAACGCTGGAGAAATGGGGCCGCGAGGCAATCCTCGGCGACATTGTGTGGGTGATCCGCCGTTTCCGGCCCGACGTCGTCATTCTCCAGTTCACCGGCACCAAGAGTGACGGCCATGGCCAGCATCAGGCGTCGTCGATTCTGGGGCGCGAAGCCTTTGTAGCCGCCGCCGACCCGCATCGCTTTCCCGACCAATTGAAATACGTCGAGCCGTGGGCCGCCGCGCGGCTGATGATGAACCGGCGCGGTTTCACTCCCGAAATGCAGAAGGAAATTGACGCGCTGCCGGAAAAGGTGGAGCTGCAAATCGGCGGTTACGATGCTCTGATCGGCTACAGTTACGGCGAGCTTGCCGGCATCAGCCGCAGCTTCAACAGCAGCCAAAGTGACGGCACGCCGCGGACCCGAGGTTCGGTGACAACCACACTGGTCACCGTAGCCGGTTCCCCCGCAAAGAACGATTTGTTTGACGGTATTGACACTACTTGGGCACGCTATCCCGGCGGCGCGCCGGTTGGCAAACTGCTCGTAGAGGCTGCCCACCTATGGAGCGCGGGCGATCCGGCGCACTCCATACCGGCGTTGATCCAGGCACGCGAGCTTGCCTTACAGTTGAAATCGCCCGACGTCGCCGCACGGATCCCCGATATTGACGACGCGATCGGCCGTTGTGCCGGCCTCTGGCTTGATTTCGGATCCGCCAGCCAGCAATTGATCTCCGGCGAGCAAACCAAGTTGCGGATTACGGCGCTGGCGCGAAACTCGGCCCTTCCCGTCACTCTCACTGGGCTCCGAGTCAACGGCAAGCCCCTCGATGGCGCCGGCGTGCCGATTTCACTCGAATACAACAAAGTGAAGACGGTGGAGACGGATTACCTGATCGCGGCTGAGACGGGTTACACGCAGCCCTACTGGCTCAAGCTTCCGCCCGCGGGAAACATCTACCATGTTGAGGATCCGACCCTGATCGGCAACCCGGAAAACGCTGCCGCGCTCACGCTTCAAGCCGATGTCAGCATTGGCGCCGCGCACATCACGCTCAAGCGCCCCATCGTCTATCGCTACATGGATCGCCAGCATGGCGAATCCATCAAACCGGTTGCGGTTGTTCCTCCCGCTTCGGTTCAATTCCTCGAATCCACACTGCTTTTCCCCTCCGGCCAGCCGAAGACGGTCGAGCTCGAAGTGATCCCGCAGGCTAAGGTCGACCACGCCGAGCTCACACTCCGCGCGCCGCCAGGCTGGCAAGTCACTCCGGCAAGCAAATCGCTGACGTTCGCTTCGCGCGGTCAGGAGCAAGTGGTCTCCTTCCGGGTCTCCCCCGCGGCACAGCCGGCCGCCGCTGGCGAACCGGCGTTGTCGCTCGTCGCGCTGCTCCAGGTTGGCGACCGCACCATCTCGGTGGGAATCCGCCACATCGATTACCCGCACATACCACTGCAGACCCTGTTCCCGCCTGCGTCGGCAACACTGGTTCGCACCGACGCCGTGGTGCTGGCTCACCATGTCGGATACGTAATGGGCGCTGGCGACGAGGTGCCCGCCGCATTGCGCCAACTGGGCTGCGAGGTCGATCTGTTGAGCGCCGCCGACCTCTCCACCGGCGATCTCAGCCGCTTCGACGCCATCGTCACCGGCATCCGCGCCTATACCGAGCGCCCCGATCTGGTCGCCAATCAGTCGCGCCTGCTCGATTATGTCTCCGCGGGTGGAACGCTGATCGTGCAATACAACCGCATCGAGCGGGACAGCGCTGAAATTCTAAAGCACCTCGGGCCATACCCGTTCGAGATTGCTAATCTGCGTGTCACCGTGGAGGAGCAACCCGTCGCCTTCAATGCCAACAACTCTCTGCTTCGATTGCCCAACCGCATTACCGACCAGGACTTCGTTGGCTGGGTGCAGGAGCGGGGGCTGTATTTCGCCAGGACTTGGGACCCTCGCTACGAGACGCCTTTTGAGACGCATGATCCAGGCGAGCAACCCCTGAAGGGCGGCACACTGGTGGCGCATTATGGCAAGGGCACGTACATTTTCACGGCCTTCGCCTGGTTCCGCCAGCTGCCGGCCGGTGTTCCAGGAGCCTATCGCCTATTTGCCAACTTACTCAGTGCATCCAAGGTTGCGGGTGCGGCGCCTTCCACGGGGTCGGCTGCGGAGGCGAAACCATGAGTGAGTTTAGTCGTGACGCCGCGAAGTTGCGCCCGATGCGCGACGATCCGCCACCCTTTCTGGGCCGGTGGAGTAATGTTTATCGCGCCGTCCTGATCTACCTGGTGTTCGTGATCAGCGCGCTGTATGCGGTTACGCGTGCATTCGCGCCGTAAGCCGGCGGGTCATGAAAAGCGTCTCGACCTGCCCATCCAGCACGGCTAACCGAGACGCGACCGTTAGGGAGCGTTCTTAGCCCCGGGGTATCTGTTAATTGCCCGGCGGGTTTCATTGAGGAGGATCAGCATTCTGCGGGGCCTTACCAGCGACCTGCGCCAAGCGGCGCGCTCTCTGCGCAGGAATCCGGGCTTCACTTTAACGGCGCTGGCTACCCTTGCGCTCGCCATTGGCGCCAACTCGGCAATCTTCACGCTGGCCAATGCCCTCATCTTCGCCAGTATCCCCGTTTCCCATCCAGACCGCTTGGTGGAAATCTCGACGCTAAACCCAAACGGCGAGAAGGGTAACCTGTCGATCCCCGCATTTCAAGCCATTCAGGAAAACGGGGTCTTCTCGAGCTTGCTTGCCTGGAATGGCGGCGGGATGGAGAACCTCGAAATGAATGGGGAGCTGTTCGCCGGATCGGTCGACAATATAGCGGGCGACTACTATGCTGCTCTCGGCATCCAGCCGGCTGCGGGCCGCTTTATCACGCGCGAGGACATCGGCCTGGAGCACTTTACTCCATCGTCCGTGGCGGTGATTGGCTACCAAGCCTGGCAGACGCATTACAACGGCGATCTGTCGGCGGTGGGCAAGATTGTGCGGATTAACGGCAAGCCGTATACGATTATCGGCGTGCACCCTAAATCGTTTCCCGGGCTGATCCGGGAAGCGGCTGCGGATGCCACGGTTCCGGCGACCGCCTCGGCTTTGAGCGCCGAAAAACTGTACGACCGGGCGCACGCCTATAACACCGTGATCGGGCGGCTGCGCGATGGCATGAGCCAGGCGCAGGCGCGCGCCAGAATCGAAGCGCTGTGGCCCGCGATTCGACAGGCGACCGCGCCCAGCGCCGCCCCGGAGCATGACGCATTTCTAGCGCGGCGCATCCAGGTAGAGCCCGCCGCCCGAGGTATCTCATACCTCCGCGAGCGCTTCACGCGTCCGTTGTATATGCTCTTCGGGATTGTGGCATTGCTTCTTCTGCTCGCTTGCGTGAATCTCGCAAGCGTCGCGTTGGCAAAGGCACAGGGCCGGGCCGCCGAACTCAGTGTGCGCGCGGCGCTGGGCGCCACCAGGTGGCGTCTGCTGCGGGCTTCGCTGGTTGAGTCGCTGTTGCTTGCGATCGGCGGCGCCATCCCGGGTCTTGCCTTTGCCTATTGGGGCGCCAGCCATGTTGCGCGCTTCATGTGGCAGGGATACGTGCCACTGGCGCTCTCGCTCTCCCCCGATTTTCGAGTCGCGCTATTCACATTGGCAGCCGCAATGGCTTCGGGTGTTGTGTTCGGACTCATACCCGCATGGCGGGCCGGAGATTACGACCCAGGCGCTGCAATCGGGCGTGCCAGCAGGCGGGTCGCGGGTGGCCTCGGATTATGGGGGCAAGCGCTGGTCGCCGTGCAGATCGCGCTGTCGTTCGCCATTCTCGCCGGCGCTTTGCTCTTCACCCGCAGCTTGGGCAAAGTGCTCGGCCACGCTCCGGGGTTCAGCTCCGACCGGCTATTGGTGGCGCAACTTTTCCCTCGAACCACATATCGGGGCTTTGATAATCCCGCTTATTTCCGGCAGCTTCTCGAATCGCTGCGCGCCATGCCCGGCGTCACGGCCGCGACACTTGCCCACAACCGGCCCGTGGGGTTGCCATATAACCGCACCATTCTGCCCGCCGGCGTTAGCGCCACGTATCATCTCGTGGCGCCCGGCTTCTTCGATACGCTCGGCATGCGCATTGTGCGGGGGCGCGACTTCGATTTGCGCGACGACGCGAGCCGGCCACTGGCTGCCATTGTGAGCGTACGCCTGGCGCGATTGATCGCTCCATCCGGGGATGCCATTGGACAGCGGGTACAAGTCGGAGAGTTGATGCGCGAATTCGAGATCGTAGGAATCGCGAGCGATGCCACGCTCGACGACCCGCGCGCTCCGGATGCGCCGGCGATCTATGCGGCCAGCTTCCAGCAGCCGGACTACCTGGGGTGGTCGGAGGCCATCGTGCGCACCGCGGCCGACCCCGCGCAATTGGAGCGGGTTCTGCGCGAACGTATCGAATCGCTGGGCCGCGAGTATCCGCTGCGCATTGATACCGTGGGCGAGGAGCTCGATCATGCGCTGCTGCCCGAACGCATACTCGCTTGGCTGAGCAGCTTCTTCGGATCTCTGGGACTGCTGCTGGCCTCTCTCGGCTTATACGGGTTGCTGTCGTACACCGTTTCGCGGCGCACCAGCGAGATCGGCATTCGCGTCGCGCTGGGCGCCTCGCGGGGTGGAATTGCGGCACTGATTCTGCGCGATGTCGCAGTGCTGCTCGCCATTGGGTTGGCCGCCGGCGCTGCCATCGCGGTCGCCGGAGCGCGGGCCATCGCCGCGCTCCTCTACGGCATATCGGGCCACGATCCCATCGCCTTAGGCGCCGCTGCGGCGGTGCTGGTTCTGGTCGCTATGGGGGCAAGTCTCATACCCTCCGTGAGAGCCGCGCGAGTAGATCCGGCAGTGGCTCTGCGGCATGAGTAAAGCAGCGATTGCACCTTGCGATTGCAGTTTGGCGAGGGTCACTGCAGAGTCTTTGAATATCTTTTGGGTGGAAATTCAGCTTGAGTATCCGGCTTCGCGTCCATGGCGGACTGGGAGGATTACGACGCGTTTCCTGTCGTAGTGATAAGCGTCGGCCTCCCCGGCTGTGACGTAAAGACCGGTGCCCGGGTAGTGAGTCCACGCGACGACCGCATCCTGCCGTAGCCGCTCGCGCTTCTCCTCTCGTTCCACATACTGCGCTATGGCTTCGCGCATCACCCAGTGCGGCGACCGGCGGCGCGCGGAGGCGAGTCGCTGGACACGCTCTTTAATCTCGCTATCGAGCTTCAAGCTGGTGGTGGAAGGCGTCGGAATCGTGGGTGCTCCAAGGTGTTACCTGGTAAAACAATCATCTTAGCCAGGGAAAGGGCCTGCCCTCAATGCGGGGCCGGGCCACGAACAACCTGGACCAGATCGTCGGGATGTATTTGCCTGGAAAACGCGGCCTTCACATCGGCCGCGTTTAATTCGTAGTATTTGTGCGCCGCGCGAATCGGCTCATCCAGAGGAAGGCCGATCTCAGCTCTTCTAAGAAGTCCTTCGGCAACCGCATCCTCACTCGACTCGCTCAATGGAATCTGCCGTAAAAGCAGGGCTTTGGCCTGATGCAGCTCATCCGCGGTAACGTCGGCTCCACGCATCTGCTCAAGGTCGCGCTGAATCAAAGTTCTTGCTTTCGAGACATTGTCCGGATCGCAGCCGTATGTGACCGAATAGGTGGCGCGTGTTTTCCCGGCGCCCAGGGTGACATCTACTGTGTAGACGTAGCCGGCCACTTGCCGCAGATCGTGATAAAGGCGCGTGGCGTAAAAGCCTCCGCCCAAAACGTGATTGGCCAGTTGCAATGGATAATAATCCGGATCAAAGCGATTGAGGTTCAGTTGTTCGGCAAGAATCACGGAATCCTGTACGCGTTCCGGATCGGGCACAGTGACAGCCGAAGGCTTATTCCGGGGAACTGGAGGCAAGGTCGTATTGGGCTTTGGGCCGGCTGCCTTCCAACCGCCAAACCACTTCTCAATTACTTCCCTGGCTTCCGCTGCTGAAACGTCGCCGATAACCACGATGGTAGTCAGGTCGGGACGGATGGTGGCCGCGTGATACTGCTTCACGTCGTTCAGAGAGACCTTAGCGAGCGTAGCTGGAGTTGCCTCACGCAATGCAGGGTCTCCTGCCGGCAACATCGCCAGATCGAGCGCGCGCGATGTCCGGTAGCCGGGGCTCTGCAAGTTGCCGGCGACAAACTGCGCGGTCTGTTGCTGGACCACGGTGAAGGCCTCCGCCGGCAGGGCGGGATGCAGCTCGTTGTCGGCCAGCAATTGAACGCCGCGAGAGAATTGATCCTTCAGGACATTTAATGAGAAGCTATAGCCCGCACTCTCGCTCGCCGCAATGTCGTCCAGAGCTTTCTGGAACGCCAGCCGGTCCAGAGTCTCCGTCCCATATGAGAAGAGGCCTTCCAGAACATCGGAAACGCCTTCCTGCCCGGCGGGTGTCTCGAGGTCAGCGTCGTGTCTCACCGAGCCCCGCACTGAGACGGTTGGGCTTGTAGAATCCGTCTTGACGATTAAGCGAAGGCCATTCGCCAGAGTTGTGTCCGAGGCTTTGATGTAATCCTCAGGAACTTTGAGCTGCGCAAGACCACCGGCCGCCCAAGCCGGAAGCTGCACGGGTTTCGTAGGAGCGCTGGTGACCTTTTCGCTGCCGCCAAAGCCTTTCTCGGACACGGCCTCTCCTGTCGGCACTGGCTTCAAAGTCGCCGTAATCGAGTTCTGGTCAACCAGGTATTGTTTGGCTACGCGGTTTACGTCCGCGAGTGTGACGCGCTTGATGGCCTCGATATCTTCATCCGGAGATGAGCGGCCCTCAGCCGCCAAGGCCTGTGACCACACGCTCGCTAAGCCCGGGATGGAATTGCGTTCAAATTCCGCGGAAGCCACTTCACTGCGCTTCGCCGCTGCCACCAGATCTTCCGGGACGCCGTTTTTCGCATAGTTGGCGAAAATCGTCCGCATCTCCTGAATGGAGCCCGAAGCATCCGCTCCCGAAGGCTGAGCAACCAGCCCATACGCGATGCTGGCCATGGGATAGGTCTCCGCGAGCCCGAATTCGGTGCCGAGCGCCTTTCCTGCGGGAACCATGCCGTAAAGGTCGGCGCGCTGGCTGCCCAACACGTCAGCCAGAATCTGGACCGCTGCGAAATCCGGAGAACTGGTTCCCGGCATTCGATAGGCGATGAAGCCAAGCACATAAGGAAGATTGCTGTTGAGCGTGAAGGTCTCCGACTTCACAGGCGTGAGAGTCACGCTTGGCCGCGCCGGAAGGGGATGGCTCGCAATGTCGCCGAACCACTGCTTGATCTTTGCCATGGTTGCGGCCGGCTCAACGTCGCCGACGATCACGAGGATTGCATTGCTCGGGGTGTACCACTGCTTATAGAAATCCTTCAGCATCTCACCAGTCGTGGTATCGAACGAACTCTTTGTACCCAATGAATCGTGGGAATAGGGAGTACCGGCGAACATATCTTCATTGAGGCGCGAAATGAATTTGTAGGTGGGGTTGGAAAGGTCGCGCGAAACTTCCTGTTCGATTGCGCCTCGTTCCTGGCTCCACTCCTGTTGTGAGTCGTCGATCCCGTGCAGGCACGCCGCCTGCGCCTGGAGCGCAATGTCGAGATCACCCGCTGGAACCGTCGCAAAGTATTGCGTAATGTTCTGTTGGGTATCTGCGTTATCGTTCCCCCCTAGCTGCGCATAAATGGCCGCGGTCTGATCGGCCGTCATCCCCGCGCATCCGCGAAAAGCCATGTGTTCCTGCGCGTGGGCCATTCCCGGGAATCCCGGCGGAGTCTCGTTGCCTCCGACCAGAAAATTCGCCTCCACCGTAACCACTGGCGCCAGCGTGTTGCGGATAATGACGATGCGCATGCCGTTGGCGAGTGTGGCTCGCAGGACAGCCGGCTGGTCTTCGGGGGAAGCCGCATGCTGACGCGCGCCAAATACGGTGAACAGCACGGGGAAAAGCAAAAGATACTTTCGGTTCATTTAGTCGGCCTCCGGATCCGTTACCTGCTAAGTCCATTTTACGAAGTGCCCTCAGCGCCTGTTTACAAACCCCGGCCTCAACTGACCCCGTTTCCCATAATTAAAGCGGCAGCCAGACGATTCGATCAACCCACTCATCCGCTTCGGACACGATCCAGATAAGCAGGATGCTCTCTATGACCGCGATGGTCGGCGCTCCCTGCGGCGCCATAAACACGCCGGCACTGCGGCTGCCGTTTTCGAGGAAGTCGCGGAAATGGCCGGCATTCAGTTCTCGTCATGCGAGATGAGGATCCGCCCTTGGGTTGCCGCTAGACGAAGCACTTCCGGGTCGTGAACGCCCTCGAGCTTGGCCGCATACGCACTTTGAAAATCGATTGCAGGCTCGCGGCGCAAGGCGCCGGTGCGGATCGAAGCGCGGAGGTCGTTGTCGGCCTGGAACCGGGGCTTCACCTAATCCGGCTGCCCGGAATGGAGGTGCTCGCGTGCGGCCTCTAGCCGTTCGCGCAATCCCTCGGGTAGAGGTGCCGAGGCGCGCCGCGCGGCCTCGAACCGCTGCTTTTGGCGCACGCGGTAGGCGTCGATAGCAGACTGGTTTTCGAGGTAGAACGCAATTGCACCGAAGACCTGTGCGAGCGTCAGAGTCTCGAATTCCGTAAGGATCGCTTCAGGTGAAAGGCCTTCGTTGAAGCACTGGACGATGGAATCGAGAGAAATCCGCGTACCGGCCACATAGTAGCCGCCATTGCGCTCTTCGACGTAATCCTTCGCCATCAGCCTAATTATATCGGGATTGCTTGCAGCCTGAACGAACGCGTAGGCAAGCTGGCGCCGACCTCAGCACGATGTGATCAGAATCTTACCCCGAGCTCGACCCAAGCCCTTCTGGGGGCGCCTGGTGTGAAGAACGTTGCGCTCTGCGCCGGGGCGCTTCCGGCGTAGGGTCCAGTGGTGTAAACGGGGAAGGGCAGGGACTGAATCGCGCCCTGGGCGTTCAGTTCCGTGTTCGAAAGCCACGCCGCCGTGTAGTATTTGCGATTGAAAAGGTTATCGATCTGAACGGCCAGTTGCAAGTGGCGGGTGAGATCGTAATGGGCGCGGAAGTTGGTGATCGCGTAGCCCGGTGAAACGCCGGGCCCGAGGTAGTAGACGCCATCGGCCGTGTAGGCGTTGTTCTCGTTGCCGCGCGCGTAAGAGCTCGACACAACTACTTCGTTGAGGTCGAAGAATAGCTTCTTAGTAGCCTGGAGATCCGCATAGGCCTTCCCGCTTTGTTTCGGAATGAGGGGTATTCGATTCCCAGGGTGAACGGCGATGACGCCAGGCAGTCCCGGATATCCCTGCAATGCGAAGTTGTTGGTGTTATTCGCCGAGCCATCCAGGGTCTCGGTGCTCTGGTAGGTGGCCGACAGAAAAGTCCAATCCAGACCCCAAGTGACGTGCCCGATGCGCCCGTCGAGATCCGCATCGAAACCCGCGCGGAGCGTCCTGGCGAAGTTCTGGAAATAACCGGTGCCGGTCTGCGGGGCAGCGATGAAAAGAATATCGTTGCGGTTCTCAGCCCTGAACGCCCCCGCATTCCAGGTCAGGTTGTGGAGGAACGGAATCTCCGGTTTCCCGCGCAGGCCGGCTTCCCATGTGTCCGTAACGACCTGTTGGAGCGGCGGATCGGAGGAGAGCGAATTGGGCAGGCTACACGGCTCGCTTGGGTCTGCGCAACCGAGTTCAATGGAAGTCGGTGCGCGGCTGCCTTGGGAATATCTAGCGTAAGCATTCACGGTGGAGAACGGGCTCCAGGTAATCCCGATGGCGGGATTGAATCGCTGAAACACATAGTCGCCATCGAGCGAACCCGGCCCCGGAATGGGGTTGAGCCGATCGAAGTTGTCGACCGTAGACCGGTTATAGCGCCCCGAGACCGTCACATTCACGGTTTTCGCAAGAGTCAGCGTGTCGGTGAAATAGAGGCTCCAGTTGGGAGTGAGGCCATGCAGGTTGACTTCTGAATTGATGGGGACGCCATCCACGCTGGTGGATCCGTCTTGCCATGCCGGGACGCTGGTGAGGGTGTAGTTGGGATTGACGTAAGCGTAATCCGTGGTTTGTGTGTAGTTGACGCTGCCGCGGTCCAGGAGCACTCCGGCGGCGAACTGGTTACGCCCGATCTTAGGCGACGTGATCCACGTAAATTGCCCGGAGAATCCGTATTCGTTCTGGACTTCCTTCGAGTAGATGTTGACGCCATCGCACGTTTCGTCCGGGTCACCCAACTGGAGTGCTTCCGCGATGCAGGGCCACTTCGGAAACGGCGTGTTTGAGATGCTGGCGCCGCTGGTTGGAAACCCCGTATAACCGGCTGCGCTGAGGACTGCCTGTTCCTGAGTGGTTGGCTGGTAGATCAACAGGCCGAGCGCGTCAGTGTTGAAATTGGCGTCGATTTCCTCCGTGCGGATGTTGCGGAACCAGGCGTTGCCTGAGAACGTCAGCGCATCGCCGAAGCTGTGCCGAACGATGAAATTGAAAGAAGGGGAGCGGTTCGCGGTGCTGTCGGGAATGGAATAGACGCTCGTATAGTTGGTTTCGAGCAAGCGGTAGTCCTGCAGGCCGTTTCCGATCATCGTGTTGTAGGCGTAAGACATGGTGAGCGCGAGATCGGTCTTGTCCGTGCGCCAGCCCAGCCGAGCGAACCCTTGCCGGATATCGGAGGGCGAAGCGAAACGCCAGCCCGATTCGTGAAATCCGGTCCCCGATAAAAACCAGTTGAACCCTGTGGCCTTGCCGCCGCCCCACTCGCCTTCCACCGACTTCCGTCCGCTGCTGCCGTACAAGACGTTTCCGCTCAGGCCGGGATTGGTGACCCCGTTTTTCGTGGTGACCGAAAGCGCTCCTCCCAGTGTGTTCAAGCCGAACAAAGGGTCAGATCCGGGCACGAGCGTGATCTCCGAGATCGCGTCTTTGGGAATCAGATCCCAACTCACGACGTCACCAAACGGTTGATTTTGCCGCACGCCGTCCACGTAGACCGAGAGGCCCTCGGGCGTGCCGAGCAGCGGTGAAGCGGTGTAGCCGCGGAAATTCACGTCGGGTTGGAACGGATTGCCCTGCATTTCGTTGAGATACACGCCGTTCAGGCGACGGTTCATGAAGTCGCCCAGCTCGAGCGCTCCGCTGTTTGCGACATCAGCCGCAGTCGCCGTCTGGACGGGGCCCGCGATCTGGTCAGTCGTGAGATCCGTTCCAGCGAGTGGAGTCGCCGAGACCACATCCACCTTGGAAGTCTGCGAGGCCAGCGCCAGCTCGAGAGTGCGCGAGATGGGGCTTGCGGACCGAACGTCGATTTGTATGGACTGGGTGATGAACCCCGGCTTCGAAATCTCCAGCCGGTAGCGGCCGTAGGGTAAGTTTCCAAGCGTGTACGCCCCCAGCGCATCGGTTTGAAAGCCGCGCTGAATTCCGGGAGTGAGGCCTTCCAGCTTCCCCGAAGCTTCCATCGCGGCCCCGGAAGGATCTTTCACTTGCACGCGGATCTCGCCATCCCCGCTCTGGGCGTGCAGAGCCAGAGACGTGAGCAAAAGAGCTAGAGAGGCGGATAGCCACCGGCCCAACTGTTGCCGGCATCCGAATTCCAGCTTGTGCACATACAGATATTCCATTTGCTGACGTTATGTTCAGGGAAACTCTGAACAATTTGGACTCGCCGGGAATATTCGAGTGGCGCCTGGAATCATAAAATAAAGAACATGCTGCCTCCCGTGCCAGATCCGGCGATGCGTCTTCCGCTGCTGGTCCGCCAGGCCGCGGCGGAATCCGCAAAGGCCGCTACGCTGCAGGAGGAAATTCTGGGTCT
>Ga0181537_10000587_pt1 | contig 34250 bp, 33 predicted proteins | sample PEATcosm2014_Bin_39_FD_119765 | JGI IMG/M metagenome (GOLD analysis project Ga0181537, IMG submission 119765) | Peatland microbial communities from MTU Mesocosm Facility, Houghton, MI, USA - PEATcosm2014_Bin23_10_metaG | ecosystem: Environmental > Terrestrial > Soil > Wetlands > Peat | place... | reverse complement strand
CCATCAAGGCTCTGATCGTCGTCGCGGAACTCGCCAAGCTCGAAAAAGGCCGCGAGGAACATTTGGCGAAACAGGCGGAAGCGCAGCGCGCCGTGCCGGAGGCCGACCTGGTCAAAGCCGTGCGCGAAGTCCTGGCCCGGCACGGACTAGGCTAGCGCCGCGTGCTCGAACGGAATTGAAAACACCGTCTTGCCCGCCGAATTCCGCACGATGAGCGTCAATCCGGCATCGTTGTAGCCGCGGATCTGCCGCAGTTCGCTGATCATGCGGCGGGCATAGGCCAAGGCGGCTTCGTCGTTCGGCATCAGCTTGCCGCCGCGGTCGTCGTTGAATTCACCATAGCCGCGAACGTCGAAATAATACGGGAACAAGCCGTCCTCCCCGGCAGATCATCGCCTCGCATTTCCAACGCATTGGCGGAAAGGCGGTTCCCGGCGGGCTCACGCCCACTGGCCCGGGAATTTAATTGCGGCTAAGGTGTTCTCCGTCTTGGTGCGGCCAGGCTTGGTGACAACGAGTCGGCGCACCGGAACGGGGCTCGGGCAGTGCACGGCTATATCGCCACGCGGACATTGCGGCGTCGCGCCATTGCGATCGCCGTCGCCTATGCGATCGCGTTGTCGAGCCTGCTCGCAAGTTTCGGCTCGGCGCGCGCCGCGGCCGAAGCAGTCGCGGTTCCCGGCGGCATTATCTGCCACACCCTTATTGTCGGGCAGGAATCCCCCGCCCCGGCCGACAGCAACGGCAAAATGTGCGCCGATTGCTGCTGCGTCGGTTGCACAATGCCGATGGCCGCAGTTCTAGCGGCGCCCCCAAGCGCGGCACCGCTTCGGCAAGTGTCGAGCCATCGCGTCGGGGCGCTCCAGCTCGCCGCGCTTGCCGGCGGCCGCGAAGCCAAATCCCACCGCTCGCGAGCCCCTCCCCTGACAGCGTGACGCCCGGCTGCCGCATTCGCGGCGGCCGCAATTCGCACGCTCTCACTGGAGAAAGTCCATGTTCCGCCATCCGAGGTGCCCGCGCATCTGCGCGTTTGCACTGTTATTTCTTCCGCTGTCTTTCACACCGGCGCTGGCCCATTGTTTCGTCGGTGCGCGGTTCTTTCCCGCGACCCTTGCCATCGACGATCCGTGCGTCGCCGACGAGTTGTCACTGCCGACCGTACAATGGTCAAAGACCGGCGACGTTCCACCGGCGACCGAGTGGGACATCTCGGCGGAAATTTCCAAGCGCATCACCGCGGACTTGGGTCTGTCCATTGGCGACACCTGGTCGCAAATCCGAGCGCCGGGCGGCCCGACCGCTGCGGGTTTTTCGGATCTCGAAACCACGCTGCAATACCAGCTCCTCAAAGACAGCCCGCATGAAATGGCCATGCTGCTCGGCCTCATCGCCGATTGGGGCGGCACCGGCGCCAGCAACTCTGGAATTGGAACGCCGTACAGCACGCTCACCCCGACCTATTATTTTGGCAAGGGCTTTGGCGACCTGCCCGACGAGGCCGGATGGCTGCGCGCCTTCGCAGTGACCGGCCAGATCGGTTATCAGATCCCGACCAGGTCCTACGATGTCGCGCAGAGCGCCTACATTCCGCAAGTTCTGGTCTATGGCGCCTCGCTGCAATACAGCATGCCGTATCTCAAATCGGAGATTCAGGATCTCCAACTGCCCGATTTCATCAATCATCTGATCCCGATCGTTGAGGCGCAACTGGCGACGCCCGCCGCCAACAATCTCGGCAACAGTCCGGTGACGACCGGCACCATCAACCCGGGCGCGATCTGGGTCGGCAGCTATTTCCAGGTCGGGCTTGAGGCTGTCGTGCCGGTCAATCACGCGAGCGGCACCGGCGTCGGCTTCCTCGGGCAGTTGCATCTTTATCTCGACGACATGTTCCCGACGACGATCGGCCAGCCGCTGCTCGGCCCTTCGACCCCGCTGCAGAAACCCAGCTTCTAGAGGTACACATCATGCGAACGCTGCTCATCATCGTGTCCCTATTGTTCGTGGCGTTGGGCGCCGGCGCCGCGCGCGCCCACGCCTTTCTCGATCACGCGGCCCCGCTCGTCGGCTCCACCATGGCGGCAGCGCCGCACGAAGTCGCGCTGTGGTTCACGCAAAATCTCGAGCCGGCCTTTAGCTCGGTGGAGGTTACGGACGGCAGCGGCGCCCGTGTCGATACCGGCAAAGCGGCGATCAGTGCCAATACAATGCGGATCGGGCTGAAAACAGTTGGCGCCGGAACCTACCGCGTGCGCTGGCACGCGCTCTCGGTCGACACCCATACCACTGAGGGCAGTTTTACATTCCATGTCGGCGGCCAATAACATGCCGTTAGCTCAATCGCGCGGCGCGTAACTTGTCCGATCCGCTGGTCTTTGTGCGCGCCGCGCACTTCGCGGCCACGCTCGTGGTGGCGGGCAGTGCATTTTTCATTGTCTTCATCGCCGAGCCGGCGTTTCGCAAAGCGGGCAACGATGCCCTGCTCCGTATCGCCATTCGCACGCAGCTGGCTTGGACGGTGTGGATCGGTCTGGCGCTGACAGTTATTTCCGGCGCGGCGTGGCTTGTCCTCACCGCGTCGGCGATGGCCCAGCAGCCGGTGGCGGGCGTGTTCTCCGGCGGCGTGCTGTGGACGGTGCTGTCGGCCACGACGTTCGGCAATGACTGGCTGGTGCGCAGCGCGCTGGCGTGTCTCCTCGCCGGATTTTTCGCAGCAGCCTTGTCGCGGCAACGCATCGCGTCGCGTGGAATCCAATCGGCTTTGCTGATGTCCGCCGCGGCATTCGCCGGATCATTGGCCTGGGCCGGCCACGCGGCCGGCGGCATCGCCATCGAAGCGACAGTGCATCCGTTGGCCGATGTGCTCCACCTCATCGCAGCGGCGGCGTGGGTCGGGGCGCTTGTTCCGCTCACGCTGCTATTGAGCGCGGTCACGCCGGAAACGGCATCCCTCGTCATGGCCCGAACCGCGACCTTGCGCTTTTCGGCACTCGGCATCGCCAGCGTCGCCACCCTGCTCGTCAGCGGTCTCATCAACACATGGTATCTCGCCGGCAGCGTGCCGGCGCTGATCGGAACGGATTACGGCCGTTTACTGCTGGTGAAGATCGCGGTGTTTCTCTGCATGGTGGCAGTCGCTGCATTCAATCTGCTGCGGCTGACGCCGCGGATCGTCAACATCGACAATGCCGCCGTCGCGCTGCGGGCGCTGCGCCAATTGCGCCGGAACGCCGCGATCGAGGTTATCGCCGGCGCGATCGTGCTGGCCATTGTCGGAATGCTCGGCACTTTGCCGCCGGCGATCCACGCCGCGCATCACCACCCGAGCTACGAAGCCGTCCCCGCCGGCGCCGCGTTTCAGCACATCCACACCGAACAGGGCATGGCGGACGTAACGGTCCTGCCCGGCCGCGTCGGCACCGCGCATGCAACGATCCGTCTTTGGACGGAGGACTTCGAGCCGCTCGACGCCAAAGCTGTGACCTTCACGCTCGCGCCGCCGGCGCCAGGAAGCAATCCGGCGACGCGTGCTGCCGCGCAAGATTCCGATGGGGCGTGGCAAGTCGACGGCATCGAACTTTCGCAACCCGGTAATTGGACGGTGACGGTGGACGTCTTGCTCGGCTCCGCCAAGCACCTCGTGCTCGAGGCCCCGATCGTGATCGAGGCCAAACAGTAGATGAGTTGATTGCGCTTCAAGCGCTCAATCGCGCCGCCACTTTCCTCCCATTTCACTGCTGCCGTTGGCCGAACTGATGACTTTTCTCGACGGCGGCGAGCGCATGACTTTAAAAAAATGGCCGGTTGAGGCTTCGGTCACCCGGTCAAAACTGCGCGTGTATGCGCCCGCCGATCACCGAGGCGGGCCCGCGATCCTCGTTGTAACCCGGATTGACGATGAACTGATAATCGAGCGTCAGTTTGAGAAACGAGACTGGCAGCTCGTAATAGGCTTCGATAATCTGTTCGAGGCCGGGATGCGGCAGCATGCCGTCGCCGACCAGAATGCCCAAGCCGCCGTCGTTGAAAAATTCTTGGTGCACCTTGGTGATGCCGTTGACCACGCCGGCAACGCCCACATTGTCGTCGGGACGGCCCCATAGCTTGCCCGCGAGCGAAACGCCCGCGGCGACAGTGCGGTCGATGTCGGCAAAATCGTAGGGTTCGATATCGCCGTTGGCGAAGCCAGCACGGGCAAATAAACCGAGATCTTCGGTGACCTGCTGTTCGAGATTCAAACTGATGCCGCCCCGGCTTCGGTATTGCCGGACGGCGGCGATATCAGCCGGGCCGCCGGTCGTCTGCGCTAAATCAATTGCGTCCTGAAAAGTTCCCAAGCGCGCGCGGGTCAAGAATCCCGTGACCGCGATCTTTCCGGGCTGGCTCCAGATCTGGTAGCGCCGCTCGATTTCGCCGACCCATTGGAATTGCACAAAGGTCGGATCGAGGTCCGCGCTGTTGGGAACAGTCGATTGATCGAAGAGGCCGCCGCGCACGGTCCAATCGCCAGCGTACCATTCGGCGGCGGCGGCATAACTGTAGCCCCAGGCGTCGGCAGCGTAATCGAACGTACCGGTGTCGATGATCGCCCAGTTCATGAAATCGTTCTTGGGATCGTGGGCGTATTTGTTGTTGTCGAAAATGTCGGTGACGGCGAACTTGCCGACCGTAAACACCAGCCGGTTCGCGGTTTGCGATCCGCCGAACTGGTTCGCGGCGGCGTCCACCTTTTCGCTGTCGCCGCCGAGATCGACGGTCTGCCGGATGAAGGCGCGGGGCACGCGCGCATAAGGCACGGATTCGCCGACCTTATAGGCCTCGCCGCTCGGAAACCCGGCGACGCCAAGCGTCCCGCTCAAGCCAAAACCCTGATCGATTTCCGGATTGACCCAAAACTCGGCGCCGTCCCAGAGCCGCCAGCCGAGAAACGCGGTAGCGTCGAAGGTTTCGCGTCCTTCATTCGGAATGAGGCTGTTGGGGCCGACATAGGGCGAACGATACGGCGGATCGTATTGCTCGAGGAACGTGGTTTGGTCGTGCACCGCGAAATTGTCGGTTTGCAGCGCCGGCAGCGTGACGTCTTTGTCCGCCGATGCCGACGTGTCGGAATTGAAGCGGTAATTAAGACCCGCCCGCAATTCGTTGAGCGTCAGATCGGAATCGAAGTGTTGCGCCCCCATGGGAAAGGTGACGCCGCGATTGCCGTAATCGGTGAACAGATACTCGAATTGCGCGGTCCAATGCGCCGCCAGCGCGACTTCGACGCCGGCGCCCACCACACCGCCGACGCGCGGCTCGAGAAAAAGGTTATCGGCCGTGCCCGGGACCGCGGTGCCGCCTGCCGGGAAGCCGGCAAGCTGCGTGCGGGTGAACTGATCGTAACTGAAGGCGAAGCCGCCGGTGACGTAGTAGAGCCACCGGTTCGTCGCGCTGCCAAGATTTGGCGCATAACCGATACGCCCGCGCACGTCGCCGGAGAATTCGATCCGGTCGAGATAATTTTCGGTCCCGGTCGCCGCGGACGTAAGCGCACGGGTACCGCCGACAAAGCTCGGAAACGAGGCTTCGGCCTCGATGCCGATGAGCCAGTGCGAGGCAGACATATAATCATAGCCGGCCTGCACACCGAACAGGTAACTGCCATTGCCGGTGGCGAAGTTATACGCATTGGAGAAATCGACCGTGCCGCTCAACCCCGGGGTTGCCGACCAGCTGGAACCGCCAAGCGCGTAGCCAAGATTGCCGCCAAGATAAAACCCTGTCCAATCATAAGAAATAGGCACGGCCGGCGGCGCCTTGGTTGCCATGATGGCCGGAAGGTCGGCCGCCTGCGCGCCACCCGCGAGCACGATCAGCCCTATGCCGGCTCCGCGAAGTCCCCGCATCACGACCCCAACCCGAACGATTTTAATCCCATCGGACCGGCATTGCTGCCATTTCGCTCACGACACGAGCGTGACAACGTCCGATCCCGGAACGTTCCTGCCCGATAGTTTCGCGAACGTCACCACTGAATATTGTTCGATCCCCGATTATCGCTCAGGCAATCCGTTTACAGTACCGACTACAGTCTATAACCTTGGCTACACTTTGCAATATGTTCTACAGTAACAGGCACATAATTGCCGCGGCGGCAGCAGGCGCCGCGATATCGCTAAATTTTCTTCGATAGTCCGATGAAATAGCCGCGGCGCGGACCGTATTGTGGGGCGAACACGCCGATGCCGGTTCCGCTTCTGATCTGATAGATCGTGTCGAACAGATTGACGACGTCAAAGCGCACCGTAAGCGGCAAGCGGTCGGGCATGGCGAATTCGTGCGACAGCCCGGCATTGAATTGCGCATAGGGCGATTCGACACCGATATTCGCGTCGCCGGTGCGCAGGCCAGAGCCGTAGATCATGTCGGTCGAGAAGGTCGTGCCGTTCCATAGATAGGACAGGCCCGCCGAGCCCGTGACGAACTGGTTGTGATCGGTATAAATCCAGTGCGTCGCGATATACTGGAATTCGGTCAGGCCGCCGAGATCGGGGAGCGGCGTGATGTTGTCGAATAAATATTGGTTCGACACCACGTCGGTGGCTTTCTCTTGGCCGACGGCAAGATTGCCATAAGCCTGGAAATTGCCGCTCTTGAATTTTGCGCTGAGTTCTATGCCTTCGCTAATGCCCTTCGCATAATTGAAGGCCGAGAGCACCAAGGCCTGACCGAAAGTGCCGTTGTCGATCAGGTCTCTGGCGATCTTGTAGTACGCGTCAAGGCCGAGATCGAGGGTGGTGCAGTCCTTTGCCGCAGCCGAAAAGCATCCGAATGGAATTTTCTGATCGACGCCGGCGTCGAAGTAATGCGAGCGCTCCGGCTGCACCGGACTGGTGCCCCCGCTCGCCGGCGCGCCACTCGTGCCGTTGAACAACGCAATATTGGCCGGCGCCGCCTCGACCAGAACCGGCGGCGTGAAATAGCGGGCATAGCCGGCATGGAAGGTCGTGTTGTCGAAGGGTCTATAGGTGAAGCTCACGCGCGGGCTTAACTGATTGGCGTCGACATATTGCCACATCTGGTCGAAGCGCAGCCCCACGTTCATGGTCAACGCGTCGGTGATCCGCCACTCGTCCTGGGCGTAGACCCCGGCAAGCCAGCCCAGCTTGTCGACATCGTCGGTGATCGATTGCGGCAGCAACGTCGCATCGTTCTGCACGAGCGACGTATTGTCGACCCAGCTTTGTTCGCCCGAAACCGTGAAGCCCATACGCAGCGTATGCGCGGGGTTTATCAAGTACGATGCGTCGCCTTGGACGCCGTTGCTGTAGGATTGCCGGCTGATGTCCGAAGCGATGCCGTTCAACAGCAGATCGCCGACCGGATCCGGCGTGAAGTGCAGATTGTTGTAGCGGGTGAAATAGGAGATCTGTCCGTCGAAGCCATTCACCGATCGCTGCAATGCCAACACGCCGTATTGGGTATCTTCATATTGGTTCTCATTGAGCTGCTCTGAATTGAAGGCGCCAAGTCCGAACAGCGGCGGCGTGATCGCCGGAGAAATCGGCGCGCCGGGAACATTGGGAATCTGGAAATCGGCGGTCGAAGTACCCGCGATCAGGCTCAGGCGCGTATAGGGATCGACGAAGGTCGACATATAGGCGAAACCCCGTTCCTGCGACGAGAAATCGTGGATGGCGTTGAGCGTCGGCAGCGGATTTTCGATGCCCTCCGTCGTCTGCAAGTAGCGGCCGCTGAAGAAATATTGCACGCCGCCGAAACAGGCCGCGGTTAAGGCCGGCGCTTTTGCCGTTTCAGACGCGGCCGTGCTTGGCGGGCAGTTGGCGCCGAACGTGCCGCCATACTCGAAGCTCGGCTCGATCGTGCCACGGCTGCCGCCGTAATAACTGATGGCGCCTGAATTATTAAAGAGGTCGGGCCGCGTCGTGATGTCGACGAGACCAATCGTGCGCAAGCCGTATTCGGCCGGCAGCGCGCCGGTGACGAGCGAAACACTGCCGACCAGGCTGGTGTCCAAAATGGTGCCGAAGCCGGTGACGCCGTCGGGCAGCATCACACCATTGATGCGGAACTGCACATTGGCGTGGTCGTTGCGGACGTGGATCGAGCCGCTCGCCGCCGAATCCTGCGACACGCCGGGCGCTTGCAACAGTACCTTCTCGACCGGCTGGTTCGTTCCTTGCGGCATCGCTTCGATGGCTTCGTGATTGATAGTGTCGGAGGTCGTGCCGGCGGTGGTGTAGAGATTGCTGCGCGCTTGATCGAAGCCGTTCTGTTTTTCCGTGAGCCGTTCGGCGGCGGAGACCGGCGGCACCGTCGGCTGAGGCGGAGCGCGCCGGGCGATTTGGCGCGGCGCCGGCTTCCTGATCGGAGCCGTTACGTTGATTTGAGGAAGCTGGGTTCCGCCACCGCGCACCGCGGAGGACGGCGCAGACGGCGGCGGCGGCGCAGGCGATGGCGCGGCTGGCGCCGGCGCGGGATTCGACGGCTCTTGAGGCTGTTGTGTCTTGGCGGGCTGATTTTGTGCGGGCTGATCTTGCGCGCCGGCGGCGACGCTAAGAGCAACCATGGCGAGGAATGATAAACCCGTGAAGAGAGACGCTCGAATTAAGCCCAGGACCGACATGACACTCCGCCTGTGAATGCTGCGAGGGATAGCCCAGCGCATTAGCGGTCGTGCAGTCGCGGTAAGCCCCATAAGATTTAAAGATAAAGGAGATACCGCGTCAAATCTCGCGGACATTGCCGGCGCAAACAAGGAAGGCAGGCGTAGCAATGCCGAAGATCGGCACGACCGCTAGCTTAGGCAGCCGGCGGAGCACGCGATTGGAAAGCAAAGCGCCGCGGCGCAAGCATACTGTGCGCGGCAGCGATTGCGTGTGTGACGAATGTAAACCCGGTCGGCACCGGCAGCTGCGGCGGCTCGGATACAAACGAACTTGCGACCAGGAACATCGAGGCGCAGATCGCGCAATAGTCATCGTCGTCGCCGGGATTTTGCGCCGGGATCTGGCCGGAGCCTTGCGCGACGGCGACGCTATGGGTGCCGGTGACCGCGCCATGCGGCGCGGCGCGGACGATGCCATCGAGATGCACATGTCCGAACGACAGCGCAATCTGCAACGCCAACGCCGCAAGCGCGAGCCAAGCACCGCGCCGTTTATGGCAATGAACCCACCCCATCGCCTGCATGCTAACGTTATACTATTACATCACGCAAGAGGGTTCATTTAGCGCGCGAGCGCTTTGTCGAATTCGCCGACATTGTGGCGCATCATGTCGATATAAGTGCCGGCCGGGCCGCGCGGATCCGACAGCGCATCGGAGAATAGCGTGCCGCCGATCGCGGCGCCGGTTTCCTTGGCGATCTCATTCATCAAGCGCGGATCGTTAATGTTCTCCAGAAAAACCGCCGGGATTTTTTCCTGTCTGATCTGGGTGATGATCTTGGCGATGTCCTTGGCCGACGGTTCCGAATCGGTCGATAAGCCTTCCGGCGCGATGAATTTCATGCCGTAAGCGTCGCCGAAATAGCCGAAGGCATAATGTGTGGTGATAACCTTGCGGCGGTCGGCGGGAATTTCGCCGATGTCGCCCCTCACCTCGCCGTCGAGCGCATCGAGCGCGCCGAGATAGGTCTTGGCGTTGGCCTCGTAAATATCCTTGCCGCCGGAATCGGCGCGGCTGAACGCATCGCGAATATTGGCGACATAGATTTTGACATTGGCGACAGATTGCCAAGCGTGCGGATCGATCGCGGGACGGTTCGCGCCACGCTCCGTCATTTCGCGCGGCGGGACACCTTCGCTCGCGATCACGATTGGCGCCTTGGTGCCGGACGCCGCCACGAGCCGCGTCATCCAGCCCTCGAGGCCCAGTCCATTGACGAACACCACATTCGCCGTGCTGATTGTCCGGGCGTCTGACGGCGTCGGCGAAAAGACGTGCACGTCGCCGTTCGGTCCGACCAAATCGACGACGTCGACACGGTCGCCACCGACATTCTTCACCAAATCGCCCAGAACCGAGAATGTCGCGACGGCGCGAATGCGGTCCTGCGGCCAGGCCGGCGTCGCGGCAAATGCGGCACCTGCAAGCAAAAGCGCATCGCGCCGCGTCGGCATCGGAGTCTCCCTCGGGCCGAGCGTAACGCGAAGGCCAGCGGCGATCTAGAAGGCCTGCGCCGTTCGACGATGCAGTATGCATTTTCTGTAAAAAGTGCATACTGAGGCCAGGACGTCGCGCCGCGCAGCAAGAGGATTCGTCATGTCTAGCTTCCGTTACGTACTTGCCCTCACCATCGTTGCAGCCTGCACGACCCCGAGCGTAAGGGCCGAAACTCCGGAAGAATGGGTCACGCTTGGCGCCCGCGTCCACGGCGCGTTCGGATCGTTCCTTCCGGTCGGCATTCGCATTGGCCTTGATGCGCTGAAGCGGCTAGACGCGCAGCCGCGCGGCGTCACCGTCGTCTATTACAGCGGCGCGAAGGCGCCGTGCCCCTGTCCCGCCGACGGCATCGCCATCGCCACCATGGCCAGCGCCGGCCAAGGCACGCTGCAAGTGGCGCCCGACAAAGCGCCCGATGGACTGATGGGCGTTGCCGTGATCCGCAGCAAGGCGACCGGCGCGGGCGTCAAATACACGATTGCCGAATCGTGGATTCCGAAGCTCATCGACATAAACAAGACCTATGATCCTTTGGGCCGCTACAACGCCGTCATGAACGCGCCGGATTTGTTCACGGTCGAGGCCATACCGGCGGTGAATTCGGCGGCCAAGTAGCCGGCGGCGGCGATAGGATTCGTATTGCCATCATTTGGGAGACAGCGATGCAGCGCGTGACCATCACCATCGACGACGAGCTTGATGCCGAGCTCGACCGTTACATGCGCGCGCGCGGCTACGCCAACCGCTCCGAGGCGATCCGCGATCTGGCGCGCTCCGGCTTGCAGCAAGCCGCCGTCGAGGTCGGCGGGCCGCGGCCGTGTATCGCAGCCCTCATCTATATCTACGACCACGAGGCGCGAGACCTGCCGAAGCGGCTGACCCGCGATTTTCACGACCGCCACGATCTCGCGCAGGCGACGCTGCACATGCACCTCGACCATAACAGCTGCATGGAGGTGACCGTGCTTAAGGGCCGCGGCTCCGACGTCCAGGAATTTGCCGATCACATCATCTCCGAGCGCGGCGTGCGCCACGGTCATGTTGTCTATCTGCCGGCCGATGGCGCGCACAGTCACGGCCGCGGCGAGACGCATAGCCACGGCCACGATCACAAACATGATCACAAACACCGGGGCGGCCGCGCGTAACGTGAAGAGACTCACAGGCGATGGAAACGATCACAAGACGCGTCGCCTGCGAACGCTGCGGTCAAGAATTTGGCTGTTCGGGCGGCAGCATCGCTTGTGATCACTCACCCTCTTCGGATTTGCGAAGAAGATAAGTGTCCATGATCCAGCCCTTTTCCCGTCTTGCTTCGGTGCGGATGGCTTCGATGTCGTTTGCAACTTCCGACAATCGCCCTGACACAAGGATCTCGTCCTCCGTGCCGAGATATGCACCCCAATAGATGTCGATATCTTTGCTTGCGATCTTTTTGAAGGATTGCTCGCCGTCGAGCAGGACAACGACGCTATCGGCGTTGTTGGGAAATCCTGCCGCCAATTTTCGGCCGGTCGTGATGTGAACGGATTCGCCGATTCGATTGAGCGCGATCCGGTGCTTTGCCGCCAGCGCCTGGACGGCGCTGATGCCGGGAATCATCTCATATTCGAGTGCAAAGCCGCCTCGTGATTGAATCTTCTCGATGATGCGTAAGGTGCTGTCGTAGAGCGAAGGGTCACCCCAGATCAGGAACCCGCCGCATTCTCCCTCGCCAAGTTCCTCCAGAAGAAACTTCTCGTAGTTCTGTTCGATCAAAGAATGCCAATCCTCGACATTCGCTTTGTAGTCGGCGGGATCCTTGGAGCGTTCCGGCGTCGCGAAATGAACGAGGCGATAATCGCGGTTCTTGATATAGCGCTCACAGATATCGAGCCGGAGCCGCTGCAGGGCTTCCTTTTCTACACCCTTGTCCGGGATGAAGAACACGTCGACCTGATTGAGCGCGTTAATCGCCTGTATGGTCACATAGTCGGGATTTCCGGCGCCGATGCCGATGATGAAAATCTTTCGCATCGCGTTACTTTCGCATCGTGAGTATGGAAAGAGAACGCCTAGCATAGCAAGAAATTTACCGGTGTCGTCGCAACACTCACTGCGCTTGTTAGGTGCTGGACAGGGACAAGGCGATCGACTTTGCCCGGGTTCGAGCGAATCCGCTTGACCGCCCCCAAGCGGCTCTCCAAAATCGCCAGCGGTGGTTCCCGCAAGGGATCAAAAGGGAACGCGGTGCGTGTGCACTTTGTGCAGACAACGCCGCGGCTGCCCCCGCAACTGTAAGCGGCGAGTCTACGGCCAATATTGCCACTGGGAGTCTTGGTGCTCCTGGGAAGGCGGCCGCAGGCGGTGACCCGCGAGCCAGGAGATCTGCCACCAGCAACGAGTCACGCGCGAACGCGTTGGGCGGGGTGTCCCGACGTAACGTAAAGTCCGGTTGTTTTACGGTCCCCAACACGGGCGAATGGGACCGCCTAACAGCCAAAATCGCGGTGACGGGTACGTTCTTCGCCGTTGGGGCGTGACGTGTTTCCTGTCAACAATCGCGGCCGCGATCGTGGCCGGCTTGCTGCATTCCATTTTATTCTCCTCTCGACTTCGACCCTCGCGACTACTGCGCTCGCGGCCAGTTTGGCTTCCGCGCAAACGGGAACGCCACCGCAGCAAACGGCGACCTCGCAAGGACAAGCGGCGCAGGGCCAGGGCAATCTTCCGCCGATTAACGTATCGGGCAATCGCCCGAAGCAGCGCGGCAAGGTCAAAAAACCTCAGACCCAGGCCGCGACCCCCTCGGCGCCGAACAATCAGGGCAATGCGCCGGCGCGGCCCGCGCCGGGGCCGCTCACCGGCATCCCGATGACGCCGCTCAATGCGGTGGCGGCAAGCTCGACCAGGCTCAATCTCCCTGTGCTCGAAACGCCGGCATCGGTCGACGTCGTCACGCAGCAGACGATGCAGGACCAGGGCTACCGGACCACCAGCGAAATCGCCAAGGGCGCGGTCGGCGTATTGGACCTCGACTCATCGGGCGCGCCGGCCAACTTTTCAATGCGCGGTTTCACCTTCGGCGAGGTGAACGTTCTGTACAATGGAATTTCGGTCGGTATCGCCAGCGATACGACGCGCATCATGGACACGTACAACCTTGACCAGGTCGAGTTCCTTAAAGGTCCGTCGGCACTGATGTCGGGGATGACGGCGATCGGGGGCGCGGTCAATTACGTCAGCAGGCAGCCGACGACGGGTCCAATCCAGAACCAGCTGGACGCTTCGGTGGATTCGCTTGGCACATTCCGCTCGCATTATGGCTCGGGCGGCAGCACCGGCGCTCCCGGTCTCGATTATCGCTTCGACGCGACGGCGTCGAGCATCAACAGCTTCATCGAGGGTGATTACCGGGACCTGACGGACCTTGCCACGCAATTCAACTATCACATTAACAATAATCTGATGACCTTCGCAGCCATCGACTACAAGAAGGACTCAGGTCACGCCTATTGGGGCACGCCGCTGGTGCCGGCATCCTTTGCTGGGCCGTATGCAAAAAGCGGCGTCGTCTCGGGCAACGCCATCAGCGCGTACTCCGGCGACCTCATACCGATGGTGACCGTCGATACCCAGACTCTGACGACCAATTACAACGTCGCGGACAACGCTACAGGCGCCCAGGAGCTTTGGCTGCGTAACGGATACGAATGGACGCCGCTCAACAACGTCACCGTCAAAGACCAAGTCTATTATTATCAGGCCAGGCGCAATTGGCTCGATAGCGAGACCTATGCGTTTGGCGACGCCGACTCGGGCCCGAACTGCATGCCAAGTGTGATCTGCCGCGATCGGTTCTTCGTCGATCACAATCAGCATGTGATCGGCGACAATGCGGATTTCACCTGGGATTCGCGGCTGTTCGGCATGGACAATCGCTTCGCCGCCCAGCTCCAACTGAGCCGCGACTGGATCACATTCGTGGAAGAGGGTGACCCCAATGATTATCCCTACGATTCTGTCTCCGTCGTCGACCCGGACCCCGGGGTTTACGGCCCGGAATTTCCGGATACGCGGAATAAACGGCTCGATGATGTCGCCGGGGCGTTCGAGGATCGTCTCAAGCTCACGTCGGCATTCGCGTTGATCGGCGGTGTTCGACTCGACGATTATACGCTGGCAAGCAACGGCATCGACTTCGACGGCACGATTCCCGCCGGCGAGCCGTTCACCCAGACTTGGCGACCGGTCTCCTATCGCGCCGCCGCCACCTACCAGCCGATCCCCGACATGACGTTCTACAGTATGTACGCCACGTCCTACGATCCGGCGGCAGCTAATGTCTTTTCCGTCAATGCTTCTGCGCCGCTGGCCCTGACAAGCGCAGCTATCTACGAGACCGGTTTCAAACAACTGCTATGGGATAACAGGGCGGAGTGGACCTTTGCCGCGTACGACATCACCCGGCGCAACGTCTATGTGCCAATCACTGACACCACGTCCGCTCTCGCCGGCAAAATCGGCACCAAAGGGTACGAATTAGCCGGCGCGGTGAGTCCGATCGAAGGCTGGACGCTTTGGGGCAACGCAGCCTGGACCCATGCCCGCTACGAAAATTTCAATTCCCTCGACTTCAACGGAAACCTCGTGTCGTGGACTGGCAACACCCCCTCGAATGTCACTCCGATCATCCTCAATGCCGGCGCGTTGTACCGTTTCGAGCATTGGCGGTGGCCGGTCGAGATCGGTGGCTCGGTACGCCATGTCGGCAACCGCTATCTTTTCGATGACGACGCCACGACCATGGATGCCTACACGACGGCGGACGCCTATGCGTTTGTCGACATTCCCGGCAGGGATATTGCGTCGCCGGAAATCAAAAGCGTGCGCGTCACGTTCCGCGTGCGCAATCTGACCAACGCCATATATGCCGCGTTCTCAGATCCGGGCTATCCCGATCAGGTTTATCTCGGCAATCCACGCACCTATGAGGTTGCCGCTTCGGCCAAGTGGTGAAAATATCGGGCATGCGCGCGCTCATTCTGCTGCACCGCTGGCTGGGCGTGGCGTTTTGTTTGCTGTGCGCGATGGGGTTTGCGAGCGGCATCATCATGCACAAACGGCGTCTTACTGGAAAACTGCATGCTTCGCGCCGCGCTTATCGCTGGCTTTTCGCCGGCCTGTGGCCGGCGCGACAGTAAATATATTTAACCGGAGACCAACTCGGATGTTCCCGCCGGAACGGATCGTTTGCCTGACCGAGGAAACCGTCGAGACACTTTACTTGCTCGGCGAGGAGCATCGCATCGTCGGCATATCGGGCTACGTCGTGCGCCCGCCGCGGGCGCGGCGCGAGAAGCCGCGCGTTTCCGCCTTCACGTCGGCGGACATCCCCAAGATTCTCGGTCTGAAGCCCGACCTCGTTCTGACCTTTTCCGATCTTCAAGCCGACATCGTCGCGAGTTTGATCAAGGAAGGCGTTGACGTTCACGCCTTCAACCAGCGCACAGTTTCCGAAATCCTCGCCATGATCCGAACACTCGGCGCGCTGGTCGGCGCCGATGATCGCGCCAAAAAGTTGGTGCACGATCTCTCGGCCGCAATCGCCGAGGCCCGACGCCGCGCATCGCAGTTGCCGCTTCAGCCGAAAGTGTATTTCGAGGAATGGGATGATCCGATGATCTCGGGCATTGCTTGGGTCTCGGAGCTTATCGAGATCGCCGGCGGCATCGATATTTTTGCCGATCTTGCAGGTTGTAAATCGGCCAAGGATCGCATCGTGACAGGAGAGCAAATCATCGCCCGCGCACCTGACGTCATTGTCGGCTCATGGTGCGGCAAGAAGTTTCGGCCTGAAAAGGTCGTGCAAAGAAATGGCTTTGACCGGCTGCCGGCGGTGCGGCGAGGCGCCATTCACGAGATCAAATCGCCGCTCATCTTGCAGCCGGGGCCGGCGGCCTTAACCGATGGGCTCGCCGCGCTCGAAGCCATCATCGCGAACGCCGCCGGCCCCAGTCATAACCGCGGAAGTTATTGATTTTTTTACGTTAAAACCGGCGCTTCTGCGGTCCCCGTCACGGCCGCATTAACGCCCTGCCCCAATCTTCATCGAATAGCGACGCTTGCCGTGCTAAAGGCCTGGCGCCAACAGCAAAATACGCGATGGCCTTAAAGGCCGGCCGTGAGGCCGGTCGCGAGCAACGAGTATGTCGAACGTATCGCAAAGTCTGGCACAGAGCGGTTTCGACCCGCGGGCGCAAGCGCTCGTCGGCTCCTATGGGCGCGCCGGCTATGCTCAGATCGACCCGCCGGTGCTGCAGCCAGCCGAGCCATTCCTCGATCTGTCGGGTGAGGACATCCGCCGGCGCATGTTTCTCACCACCGATCCGGACGGCCGCGAATTGTGCCTGCGGCCCGATCTGACCATTCCGGTGTCGCGCGCTTATCTGCAATCACCGGCGGCCGGAAAACCCGCGGGCTTTTGCTATCTCGGCGCGGTGTTTCGTCATCGCGACGGCGCGGCGGCCGAATTTCTCCAAGCCGGGATCGAAAGCTTCGGCCGCCAGGACAAAGCCGCGGCCGATGCGGAAATGCTCGCTCTCGGTCTTGAAGCCACGGCGCAATATGGCGTCGCCACGCCGGAGATCCGCATGGGCGACGTCGGACTGTTCGCGGCCTTCATTGCCGCGCTCGATCTGGCGCCGGTGTGGAGGCGCCGGCTCATCAAGGATTTCAATCGCAAAACCTCGCTCAAGCACGATCTCGATCAACTCACGTTGCCGGCGGCGAACGGATCGAAGGAATATCAAGGCGTGCTCGCGGCGCTCGCCGGCTCCGATCCGAAGGCGGCGCATCACCTGGTGACGGACCTTTTGTCGATCGCAGGCATTGCCGCGGTCGGCGGCCGTTCGGTGGCCGAAATCGCCGACCGCTTCCTCGAGCAATCGGCGCTCACAGCGACGACGCGATTGCCGCGCGAGACACGCGCGCTGATCGAACGCTTCCTGTCTATTGCCGGCGATCCCGACGAAGCGGCGGGCGAGCTGCGCGCGCTTGCCGCCGATGCCAAGATTTCGCTCAGCCCAGCGCTCGACCTGTTCGAGACGCGCGCCGGATTTCTGGCCGCGCGCGGCGTCGATGTGCGCGGCATTCAATTCGCGACCGCCTTCGGCCGCGGCTTCGACTATTACACCGGCTTCGTGTTCGAGCTGAACGGCGCGGGCGGCAAGAGCCCGCTGGTGGCCGGCGGCCGCTATGACGCGCTGCTGACGCGGCTCGGCGCGCGCGAAGCGATCCCCGCGGTGGGCTTTGCCGCATCGATCGAGGATCTTGCCAACAGCGGAGCCGAGAAAACCGACTTAGGCGGAGCCAAGTCATGAGCGCCCCGCTTCTCCTCGCGGTGCCCTCAAAGGGCCGCCTGCAAACCAATGCCGAGGCGTTCTTTGCCCGCGCGGGGCTTGAGCTCGTCAAGCCGCGCGGCGTGCGCGATTATCGCGGCACCGTCAAAGGATTGGACGGCATCGAAATCGCCTACCTGTCGGCCGCAGAAACCACCGCGCAGCTCAGCCAGGGCGCCGTGCATCTCGGTATCACTGGCGAAGATCTGGTGCGCGAGATGATCCCGCAATCGAGCCAGCGCATTGTGCTGATCGCCGGCCTGGGCTTCGGTTTCGCCAATGTCGTCGTCGCGGTCCCACAGGCCTGGATCGACGTGCGCAATATGGCCGATCTCGACGATGTCGCGACCGCGTTCCGGCTCAAGCACGAACGCAAGATGCGGCTCGCCACCAAATACGCCAATCTCACGCGGGGCTTTTTCGCCGAGCACGGCATCGTCGATTACCGCATTGTCGAAAGCTCCGGCGCCACCGAAGGCGCGCCGGCGGCTGGCACCGCGGAAATGATCGTCGACATCACGACGACCGGCGCCACGCTCGCAGCCAACGGCCTCAAAGTCATCGAAGACGGCGTGATCTTGCGCTCGCAGGCTAATCTCGTCGCCGCCCGCGCGGCGGCTTGGGATCCGGCGCAGCGCGAAACCGCGCGACTCATACTGGACCGCATCGCCGCCCAGAAGCGCGCCGAGGCGTTCCGCGAAGTGCGCTCGCGCTTTACCGGTTCGAATGCAGTCCTCCTCACCACGGCCCGAGAGAAATTCGGCGTGACCTCGCCGTTTGGCGGCCCGACCTCCTCCGGAATGCTGACGCTGCACTGTCCGCCGGAAAACGTGCACGCGCTGGCGAGCTTTTTGCGCGAGAACGGCGCCGAGGCGGTTTCAGTCGCGGCGCTCGACTACGTCTATATTCGCCACAATCCGCTTTACGCCAAGCTGGCAGCGGAGCTTGACGCGCGCGGCCCCCGCGGCGACTGATACCTGTCGATTATTTGGGAGAATTCATGCCGCGGTTTCGGACGCTGTTGCGCGCCGTCACGGCCGCGCTGACGATCGTGAATTTCACCGCCGGCCAGGCGAAAACGGAACCCTACCCGGCGGCAAACAAGATCACGCTGGTCGTTGCCTTTGCGCCCGGCGGCGTTGCCGACACGCTGGCGCGCCTCATCGCCCAGGGCTTGAGCGAGCGTCTGCACCAGAGCGTGATCGTTGAAAACCGCGGCGGGGCCGGCGGCAACGTTGCCGCCGCCTTTGTCGCCCGTGCCGCGCCCGACGGCTACACACTGCTTGCGACCACGACCGCGCTCGCCATCAACGAGACGCTGTTTGCGGACAAGCCATTCGCCGCCAGCGACTTGAAGGCCGTCGCCATTGCTGCGTCGAGCCCGGAAGCGCTGGTGACGAGCCCGGGCAATCCGTCGAACAGTCTGGCCGACTTTGTCAAAGCCGCCGACGGCAAGACCATCAATCTTGCCATTCCGGGCGTCGGCACCGGCTCGGACATCGAAGCCGAATATTTTTTCAAATTTCTCGCCAAGACGCCGGCGCAGCCGATTCCCTTCCAGGGCGGCGCACCGGCGATCAATGCGACGATCGGCAATCAGGTCGATCTGATGGCGACAACGCTGGGCGGCGGCGCCGCGGCGCAAATCGCCGGCGGCAAGCTCAAAGGGCTCGGCATCGCCGCCGATAAGCGCGCCGCCGTCGCACCGAACGTGCCAACCTATGCGGAGCAAGGATTTCCGGGATTCACCGCAGCTTCATGGGTCGGCATTTTCACGCCCGCCAAGACCGATCCGCAAATTATCGCCGCCCTGAACGCAACGATCGGCGACGTCCTCAAGACCGCCGCCGTTCAAACCAGGCTAACCGATATGGGTTTTGATCCGATCGCCGGCACGCCGGCGGAGGCCGACGCCATGTTCACCGGCGAAATCAAGAAATGGGGCGACATGGTCAAGGCCCTGGGCCTGTCGATTAAGTAGCCGGCTTGGTTCGAAAGCGTTGCCAAAAGCCGGGACCGGGGTGCCACTCGAATATAATCTAATCACAGCTCTTTGGCTGCCCCGGGGGATACGATAGCGCCGCGCTGGAAAGTGCTTACATATCGGTCTTAAGGAGGGCTACTCCCATCGCCGACGAACAGAATCAAGACGAAGAACGGCCGTGCTTGCACTGCCTGATCGTCGAAACCATCGACAGCTTTTTTGCCGAATATCCGATATCGGCCGACGAGCCGGATGCCGTCGATACGGACGAAATCGTTATCGCGGTTGCCAAAACGGTTGCCGAACTGACCTGTGCCTTGGACGAGGCCGGTCGCCGGGCCATGATCGAACAGTTGATGCGCCAAATCGCCGATTACGACGCCGAATTTAGGCAGCAAGACGCCCTGGGACCGAGCGCATCGGCGGCACGTCATTAAACCAAACCGCCTACGCGGTATGTCCGTCGAATTTGCCGGACTTCGGAATTTCGGCTTCCTGCTGTGGCGTCATTTTCGCGGTATCTGCGGCGCCGGGCACGCCGCGCGGCCCGAGTTTACGCCGCGCCATTTCGTCCTCGGTCAGGCGGTCTTCTTCGCGGACTTTTTCGGTCATTCGATGTCCTTGTCGTCTCAGCCCTCAAAGCGGGCGGTGCATCCGGCCGAACAGCCAGCCTAACCCAAGCGCTATCGCCACGGCGGTATATGGTTGATTCTCGATCGTGCTGCGCAACGCCTTTTCGAACGAACCTGCGGTTTTCCGCGCCGCTTGGTGAGCCGAATCGGCGAGGTCGGACGCGCTATCGACGGCATGGCCGTAAAGGTCCTGTGCGGCGTCGGTAGCGTCCTCGGCTACGCCACTGGCCTGTTTCTTGGCGTCGCCGAATGCGCGCGTGAAGTCGGAGCTCGCGGAACGGGTCTGTGGCATGATGGTCCTCAACAGTGGCTGACGGGAGATCGGTTGCCCACCAACGCATGGAAGCGCGAAAAAGTTCATTTCGCACGCCAATTCGGCTCAAACGGCGGCGGGCCAAAGCCCGCAAAATTTTTAGGCAGGATGGAACTCTGAATGTTCCTCGCGAATTCCCTTCACGCAACTTTTAATTCAAACCGATCGGACAGAAAAAAATGGGTCTCATTCTTCTTATTGTCGTGCTTGTGCTTCTGTTTGGCGGCGGTGGCGGCTATTGGGGATATAACCGCGGCTATTACGGCGGCCGCGGTCACGGACTCATCTGGCTCATCGTAATCGTCGTCGTGCTGGTATTGCTGTTCGGCGGGCACCACCCCGGCACGGTGTAGCAGCCGGGAACAAACGCGGCCGCATTTGCGTTAAATTATATCGAAAGCCGCAATTTTTGACGGAGGAGGCCGTGCCCGTACTAATCGGATTTATTCTCGGCGTTCTGGCGACGATTGGCGGTGCGTACGAGTATGACGCTTCCACCGGCCGCGCCGCGAACGGCCTGTCGGCGACCTCGGCGGAAGGCCGGGCGCCGATGGTGAATTGGGACATCGTGAGCGGGGATTGGCAAATATTTCAGGCCCATGTCCGTGCCACAGCCGACAATATCGAACAGCACCTGAAGCAGCATACCGGGTAGACCGGCGCGCTAGCGAATCACTCGGTAGCGCGTCGACATCAGGTGCGGGGGCCGTTTCGCACGCGAAAAACGATAAAGTGCGACATCGAGAAATTGACCACAAAGCTTGCCAGGATGGCCGCGGCTTTCGCGAGCCAGACCGGAAGCAGAAGTACTTGCGCGACGAACACCAAGGCCGCGGTGTTGGCGATCAAGCCGACAATGCCGGAGACGATAAACGTAATGTAATGGCGCCAGTTGAGCTTGCGCCCCGACTCGGCGGCAAAGGTGATCGAGGAATTCATCACATAAGAGCCGGAAATAGCGACGCTCCATGAGATCATGTTCGATACGATCAACAACAGCGTCGTGGCGGCGCCGCAATGGCAGCGATCGGCGAGCGCGCTAAACCCCGCAAGCGCCACGGCGGAGTGGCTTAGCGCCGCCCGTACCAGCAGGAAAATGCAGTAATCGACCGCGGTGTTGACGACGCCGACCAGCGCGAACGAGAGCGCCTTGAGGCTCAGCGCCCGCCTGCGCCAAGCCTCCTCAAGCCTGGCGCGTACCCGACCGTAGGGGGAAACCGTCGACATTGCGGACTTCGCATATCACGTCCGGGCGTGCCTGCCAGCCAGCGCGGGACATTTCCCATTTCGGCACAATCACCAGCTCCCTGCGACGTTGCGCGGAGGACAGATGGCATTGATTGCGCTATAGAACGCGGCAAAGGACGATAAAACGATGCCTCCGATCGCCGACTCCACTATTGGCCCGCCGATTGCGCCGCCGGCCGAGGACCGGAACCATGCCGGCGCCGACGACGCGCTCGGGCTTTCGATCGTGGTGCCGCTTTATAACGAGGCGGCATCGCTCGATCGCCTGCACACGCGCCTCGTCGGCATCGCGCAACGCCTTGCCGCCACCCGCTCGCTCGCTTGCGAAATCGTCTATGTCGATGACGGCAGCCGCGACGGCACGCTGGCCATCGCTCGCGACCTGCCGGCAAGCGGGCTCGACGTCCAGGTGATTTCGCTGTCGCGCAATTTCGGCAAGGAGGCGGCCCTCCTCGCCGGCCTCGATCATGCGCGGCGCGGCGCGGTGCTGTTCATCGACGGCGACGGCCAACATCCGACGAATTTGATCGAGAGGCTGGTGGCGCACTGGCTCGATGATGAGTGCGACGTGATTTACACGGCGAAGGCAAGCCGCGCCAACGAGTCGCTTATCCGCCGCGCCTCGGTCAAAGCTTTTTATGTTTTGTTGAACTGGGGCGCGCGACCGAAGATTCCGGAGGATGCCGGCGATTTCCGTCTGCTGTCGCCGCGCGCGGTGAACGCGCTGCGGCAGCTTCCGGAGCGCAACCGCTTCTTCAAGGGCCTGTCGAGCTGGATCGGCTTTCGTCAGATGCGCATAGACTATGAGCCGGAAGCGCGGATCGACGGCGGCAGCAGCTGGAATCTGCGCCGCCTGATCGGATTGTCGATTTCCGGCGTCACCGCATTCACCATCGCGCCGCTGCGACTGGCCACCGTGATGGGCACGATTCTGGCGGTGATCGCATTCATGTACGGCTTGCAGATCGTTTTCGAGACGCTGGTCTATGGCGCCAACGTACCCGGCTATCCGTCATTGTTCGTCGGCATCATGGTGCTTGGCGGTATGCAGCTCATCATGATCGGCGTAGTCGGCGAATATATCGGCAAGATCCTCGAAGAGATCAAAGGCCGGCCGGTTTATTTCGTGGCCGAACACGATGTGAAGATGCGTCAGGATCTGCACCAAGAGCCGCCGCGAGACGAAAAGCGCGCCGAAACCGGCGTCCGCGCCGCGGCCGAATGAGCGGGTCACAACAGCGGCAGATTTGGCTCTGCGCGGACGACTACGGCATGTCACCTGCGGTTAGCGCCGCGATCTGCGATCTCATTGCGCGCGGCCACCTCAATGCCACGTCGGTGATGGTGGTCTCGCCGAGCTTTTCGACCGAAGCCTGCGATGCGTTGCGCGATGTCGCCACAACGCATGCTGCGATCGGATTGCACCTGACATTGACGGCGCCGTTTCGGCCGTTGAGCGCGGGCTTTACACCGTTGCGCGGCGGCGCTTTCCTGCCGCTTTGGGCGATGGCCGGTCGCGCCCTCGCCCGCGCGCTCAAACCGGTGCTGCTTGAGGCCGAGATTGCAAGCCAAGTCGCTGCATTCAGCGCCGCGTTCGGCCGCCCGCCGGACTTCGTCGACGGCCACCAGCATATTCATTTGTTTCCGCAAATCGGCGAAGCGCTGCTGCGCGTCGTCAAAACCGCAGCGCCGCGGGCCTGGCTGCGCCAATGCGGCCGTCCCGCCGCCGCCCGAAAGAATTTCAGCGATCCCAAAGGCTTCATCCTCGATCGGCTCAGCGCGCGCTTCCAAAAGCTTGCGACGCAACAGGGACTGCGCACCAATCCAGCTTTTGCCGGCACCTATTCGTTCCGGCCCGGCGCCAATTACGAAGAATTATTTCCGCATTTTCTCGATTATTTACCGGACGACAGCGTCGTGATGTGCCACCCCGGCAAGGTCGACGCCGAACTGCGGCGTCTCGATCCGCTGACGGATTTGCGTGAGCGCGAATACGAATATTTCCTCGCTGACGATTTTCCGCGGCTCCTTGAGGAGCACGGCGTGGCGCTCGCCTAGTCCCTGCTTATGTCGACGAAACGCCTGCGGACCGCGCCGGTTTCGGCACATGGATCCGATAATGATTGCGGCCGCGCTCCGGCATTCCGTGAGCTGCTTGAACGTTCATGGACTATCTAAAATTGATGAGAGTCTCCTTTAGGCCGAAAGCATTAAGAAGGCCGTGTTTAATCAGCTAAATTGAAGGCTTTGATGTGCGGCCACGATCCGGACGCGACACGTCTTCCCGCTGCGAAAAGCCACGCAGATGCCGGCCAAAGGCCGCAAGCACGCATGCATCCGAAATTGTCGCCGACGATTTACAGATAGCGAACCAAGACCGCTGGAACAGTAATTCTACGTATCCACGCGCGCGCTCGTGCATTGGAAAGTTCGCCCGCTGCGGGGCCTCACCTCAACGAAGGCAGAACACAATGAGATCATTGAACACAAAGCTCGTTCTATCCGCTCTTGGTGTTGTGTTGCTGGCGATGCCGTCCTTGGCGCAGAGTTCGAATCGCCAGCCACCGGATCACACGGCACGGTCTCAAACGGCCTCGATGAATGAAGTGGTGCTCGATGGCCGCGTCATCGGCGCCGATCCAGATCCGCACATCCGCGGGGAGTTGCTGCGTGACTACGGTTCAAACGAAGCCGATTGAACCACTCTACCGGATTGAACGCGATTAACGCGGGAGCCCCGGACGCCGTCCGGGGCTCTTTATTTTTCGTCGCGCTAGATCACGATGACCTTGGTGCCGACCTTCACGCGATCATAGAGATCCGTAACGTCGTCGTTGCGCATACGGATGCAGCCCGACGACACATTGGTGCCGATGGTCCAGGGCTCGTTCGAGCCATGGATGCGGTAGAGCGTCGAGCCGAGATACATGGCGCGGGCGCCGAGCGGATTGTCGATACCGCCGGGCATGTAGCGCGGCAGATCGGGCCGCCGTTGCAGCATGTCGGACGGCGGCCGCCAATCCGGCCATTCGCGCTTGGCGGTGATTTCCTTCTCGCCCGACCAGGTGAAGCCGGGCCGGCCGACGCCGATGCCGTAACGCAGCGCCTTGCCGTCCTCTTCCACCAGATAGAGAAATTTGTTCGGCGTATCGATGACGATGGTGCCAGGCTTTTCATCGGTCTTGTAATCGACGATCTGGCGATTGTATTTCGGATCGATCGGATAGCTGGCCGCCATGTTGCCCTGACTGGAGGGCGCATAAGCCGGCGTCGGATTGATCACGGTAGGCTGCGGCGTCGGCGTCTGATATTCCGGCGCAAACGGCTGGTAGACATGCGCCTGAATGGTCGGCCCGCCGAAGATCGCTTCGAGGAAGCCGCCGCCGGAGCTGGACGGCGCGGGCGGCGGCGGAGCTTGTGGCAGCGGCTGCGGCGCGGTCGCGGCGTAGGCTTGCGCGGGCGCGGAATAAGTCTGAGGCGCGTAGGCCGGCCCGGCACTCGCATACCGCGGCGCGATGCTCCCGGTATAAGCGGGCGCAGGCGTTGCATAACTCTGCGGTGCCACGGTGCCGGTGTAAGCGGGCGCTGGGGCGGCATAACCTTGTGGCGCCGGGGCGGCATAGCTCGGCTGTGCGGCATAGCCGGGCTGCGCGACATATACGTAATATTGCTGGCCGCCGTATGGCTGGCCGCTTTGCGCCGGTTGCGCCATATAAACCGGCTGGCTCGCGACATACGGGTAAGTGACCTGAGCGAAGGCCGAACCGGACAGCGCGCTCGTCAGGAGCGCGGACATGCAGATACGCCGCATTGCTTGTACTCGTTACGCCAGTTTCACACTGAGCCGTCCGCACGCCCGCGATTTTGCCCTCGCGACGGCACGCGCGCTCAGGCTACGAGTACGCCTGCAAACATCGACTGTTTGGTAAACAAATTCCGGCGCCGCTCCATTGGTACATTGTTCATCAAGTTAGAGTTGATTTTGAATGAATGGTCGGAGGGTGTGGTTAATCGAACCTTGCTGTCGCTCAATCCAAGTCGTGAACGTGGAATTAAGCGGCGGAGCTTTAATATTGCAGCGGACGTGATCGCGGCGAGTGGGTGGCGGCTTGCCGGACGAGACCACGAGCAAGATTCCGGAAAGTCGGACAAGACTGGTCAGACAAGAAATGGCCGAACCCCGCAAGATTTTCCGTATCGAGGAGGCCGCGGCAGCGCGATTTGCGCGCGCAGCGGGGCCTGCGGACAGCCCGCAGCACCACAGCGAGATCATGCAAGCGCTGACCGCGCTGCGCAGCGTGCTGGCCGCCCTGCCCTCGCCCACCGCCAAAGCCGATGCCGCGGTGAAGGCGCAAAGCCAGTGGCTCGGTGTCGAAGCCGAACAGATCATCCGCATCGCCCATGAGCTCAAGGCGGTGACCGCCGGCACCGACGAGGCGACGCAAAAGATTCTCGCCGCCGCCGAGGAGATCGATCAGCTCGCCAATACGCTTTCCGCGGCGCTCAAAGGCAGGATCGAGCAAGATCTCGCGCACGATATTGCCGACCACGTCATTCGCATTTTCGAGGCCTGCAATTTTCAGGATTTGATCAGTCAGCGCGTGAACAAGGTGATGACGGTGCTCAAATTCATCGAGGATCACGTCGACCGTGCGCTCGATGCGATCAAAAACGCCCCGAACCCGCCCGCGGCCGACGATCCGGCAAAATATCTACACGGTCCGCGCCTCGACATTGACGACGGTCATATGTCGCAAAGCGAGATTGACGCGATGTTCGGCGGCTAATCCCGCGTCATTGCGGCGCGGGGATCAGTGCGAAGCAGACCAGCGCCACACCGGCAAAACCCGCGACCAGTGTCAATCCGGCCGCGTCGGAGGCACGCTCGGCGACGTAAGTCACCACCACCGGGGCCAGCGCTTGCACGGCCAGGAAAGGCCCACCGATACGCCCGACCAGGCGGCCGTAGCCCGATGCGCCGAACAGAGCGAGCGGCACAGTGCCGCGTGCAATGGTCAAAAGGCCGTTGGCGGTGCCGTACATCATCGCAAAGATCGCGGCGAGCGCCGCCGAAAACGGCAACAGCGCGAACAGCACGAAAGCCGCAACCAAAAGGCCGACAGCAAAACGTGCGATCCACAAGGGATGCAGCCGCCGCCCCACCGTCAGCTCGCAGATCCGCGCCAGCACTTGCGCCGGCCCAAACAACATGCCGATCGCGACCACGGTCGAAGGGGCCAGACCGAACCGCTGGAACATCGCAAGCAGCTGTGCCGACAGTGCCGAGGGCACAAAAGCGTAAGACGCAAAACCCGCGGCCACCAGCACGAAGGCGAAACCGCGCGCGGGAAGGAGCGTGACGGGTTTGCGCTGCGGCTCGGGCGTTGCAGGCGCGCTGCGCCCGGCATATTCGCGCGGCAACGCGAAGGCGAGCAACGGCGCGGCCACGCCAACGAGCAGGCCTGCGTAAACCAGATAACAGCCGCGCCAGCCGATCGCGTCGATCAGAAATTGCGTTGCCGGCCAGCTCACCGTCGAGGCAAACCCGCCGGCGAGCGTCAGCGTCGTGATCGGCGCGCGCGCGGTTGAGCCAAAGATGCGGCCAAGCGTGGCGAAGGCCGGATCGTAGAGCGATGCCGCCATGGCGACGCCGAGCACGGCCCACATGGCGAAATAGAGCAGCGCATTGTGCGCCACGACAAGGCCGGCGAGGCCAAGAGCTCCGATCAGCGAACCCAGCGGCATCACCACATGGCCGCCCAGGCGATCAATCGTCGCGCCGACGTAGCGCGACACCAAGCCGCCGACCAGCAAGCCCAGCGAAAATCCACCCATGGCGAAGGACCGCGACCAGCCATGGTCGTGCGCGATCAGCGGCACGGTCAGCACCGGCGGATAAAACAGCGCGCCCCACGACAAAATCTCGGTCACGCCTAGCACGCTCACAGCGCGCCAAGGCCCGAAGATGAAGTCGCGTGGGGCGGGCATTTTTTAGTCCGTCATCCTGAGGTGCCCGCGCAAAGCGCGGGCCTCGAAGGATACGGCCGAGGCGCTCGGGCCGCGCCCTTCGAGGTTCGCTTCGCTCGCACCTCAGGGTGACGGTCTAAATGTACTACTGCGCCGGAGGCTTCATCGGCGGCTTGCCAGAGGCGTGCGGCATGCCTTCGGCGGCGCAGCGCACATAGACGCCGGTGCCGTAGCGGCCGGCAACTTCCGGATCGATCCACTTGAGCACCATGGTGCGGCCATCGAACGATACGATCTCGCGATCCTGCGCGCCGCCGGCATCGCCGGGCGGACCGATATAGTTTTTACCGCTGGCCGAGCCCTTGAGCTGCAATTCCTGCAATTGGGCGCTATCGGCGAGATACATCATAACGCCGCCGTTCGGTCCCCGCGTGATCTCGACCGGCTGGCCGCATTGGCCGCGGGCCGCAGCCGCCGTGCGGGCTAAATCCTCATCCTTGTGGAAGGCGCCATAGCCCCAGCGGCCGACGATCTCTTCAGGCCGGTACTGCGATGGGATGGCCGGCTGCGCCATCGGCGCGGGCGCTGCCTGCTCGATCGGCGGCGTGTTGGAGGTGCAAGCTGCGAGCGCGAACGTAGACAGCGCCGCCACACCGACGGCCAATCGCAGATGTCGCAGCGACGCGCTCATGACAGTCTCCTCGCGGGCGTATTGGGGGAGTTTTACCGCGTCGTCCTTTAGACTTTGTTGCAAATTGACCCCCGCACATTAACCGTCGGCGACGATTACGGCCCGGATTTGACCGCCGCGCCGCACTGCCGCCCGCGGCGGAGATTAGCAGGATCGGCCGGGCGCAGGCGAACGGCTCGCCAGGGCAATGGCCAAACCTTGCCTTGACAGTACCGGGGCAAAATCTTATCTCCGGAGCCAGCCGTTAGCACTCAAGAAGCTTGACTGCTAAGGCTTTGCGAATTCAGCACTATTTATCCACAGCCAAGAGCCGTCAGACGGCGGCGATGAGGGAGACCATGGCGAAAACGAAATTCAGGCCGTTGCACGACCGGGTGGTCGTCAAGCGCATCGACGCCGAAGCTAAGTCCAAAGGCGGCATCATCATTCCCGATACCGTCAAGGAGAAGCCGCAGGAGGGCGAAGTCGTCGCCGTGGGCCCCGGCGGCCGCGACGAGAGCGGCAAGATCATCACCATCGGCGTCAAATCCGGCGACCGCGTGCTGTTCGGCAAATGGTCCGGCACCGAGGTCAAGCTCGACGGCGAGGATCTCCTGATCATGAAGGAATCCGACATCATGGGCGTGATCGCGTGACGTCACTCCCGTCACCCTGAGGTGGCCGCGCACCGCGCGGCCCTCGAAGGGCGACGGCCCGGGCCGCTCATCCTTCGAGGCTCGCTTCGCTCGCACCTCAGGATGACGGCTCAACACAACACCAAGGAGCAAACTAAATGTCTGCGAAAGACGTAAGATTTTCCACCGATGCGCGCGACAAGATGTTGCGCGGCGTCGACATTCTCGCCAATGCCGTGAAAGTGACGCTCGGTCCCAAGGGCCGCAACGTCATCCTCGATAAGTCCTACGGCGCACCCCGCATCACCAAGGACGGCGTCACCGTCGCCAAGGAGATCGAGCTCGAAGACAAGTTCGAGAACATGGGCGCGCAGATGGTGCGTGAAGTGGCGCAGAAGACCAACGACACCGCCGGCGACGGCACCACGACCGCGACCGTGCTCGCGGCCGCCATCGTCAAGGAAGGCGTCAAATCGGTCGCCGCCGGGATGAACCCGATGGATCTCAAGCGCGGCATCGACATCGCGGTCAAAGCCGTGGTTGAAGACATCAAGAAGCGCGCCAAGAAAGTCGGCTCCTCGGCCGAAGTGGCCCAGGTCGGCACCATTTCCTCGAACGGCGACTCGGCTGTCGGCAAGATGATCGCCGACGCCATGCAGAAGGTCGGCAACGAAGGCGTCATCACCGTCGAGGAAGCCAAGGCGCTCAACACCGAGGTCGAGATCGTCGAAGGCATGCAGTTCGACCGCGGTTATCTCTCGCCCTACTTCATTACCAATGCCGAGAAGATGATTGCCGAGCTCGAGGACGTCTACGTGCTGTTGCACGAGAAGAAGCTGTCCCAGCTGCAGGCCATGCTACCGGTGCTCGAAGCGGTGGTGCAGGCGGGCAAGCCGCTGCTCATCATCGCCGAGGATCTCGAAGGCGAGGCTTCGGCAACGCTCGTGGTCAACAAGCTGCGCGGCGGCCTCAAAGTCGCCGCCGTCAAGGCGCCCGGCTTCGGCGATCGCCGTAAATCGATGCTGGAAGACATCGCCATCCTCACCGGCGGCCAGCTCATCACCGACGATCTCGGCATCAAGCTCGAAAGCGTGACCACGGCCATGCTCGGCCGCGCCAAAAAGGTCGTAATCGAAAAGGAAAAGACCACGATCATCGACGGCGCCGGCAAGAAGAAGGAAATCGAAGCCCGCGTCGGCCAGATCAAGGCGCAGATCGAGGAGACCACCTCGGACTACGAACGCGAGAAGCTGCAAGAACGTCTTGCCAAGCTCGCCGGCGGAGTCGCCGTGATCCGTGTCGGCGGCGCCACCGAAATCGAGGTCAAGGAGAAGAAGGATCGCGTCGAGGACGCGCTCAACGCCACCCGTGCCGCGGTCGAAGAAGGCATTGTGCCGGGCGGCGGCGTTGCGCTCTTGCGCGCCAAGAAGGCAGTCGGCAAGCTCACCAACAGCAACCCCGACGTCCAGACCGGCATCAATATCGTTCTGCGAGCCATCGAAGCGCCGTTGCGCCAGATCGCCGAGAACTCCGGTGTCGAAGGCTCGATCGTCGTCAACAGGATACTCGAGAATAAGTCGGAGACGTTCGGCTTCGACGCGCAGACCGAGGAATATGTCGACATGATCGACAAGGGTATTGTCGATCCGGCCAAGGTGGTGCGCACCGCGCTGCAGGACGCAGCCAGTGTCGCCGGCCTCCTGGTCACGACCGAAGCCATGATCGCCGAAACCCCGAAGGATGCACCGGCCATGCCGGCCATGCCGGGCGGTGGCGGTGGTATGGGCGGAATGGGGTTCTAAGCTCCGCCCTCCTCCACACAATGAAACGACAAAGGGCGCGGCCACGGCCGCGCCCTTTTTGTTTGAGGGTGGGCTGGACGGCCGAAAGGTGATCCGCGAACCAGACAAGGACGCATCGCCGACCATCTCATTGGCGGCCGCCTGAAGCGTGGACGGGACTGTCAGGCCAGCGCCAACGTGTTAGGTTTATCCATTGCGGACTGTTGAACAGTCCCGATAACCCAGGGAGGAGAGAATGAAAACGCAATATGTTGCGGCGTTATCGCTTGTCGCCGGTGTCGCGTTAGGCGCGGGCGCGATCCAAGCGCTTCATGCTCAAGCTAAGCCGCCGGCCTTCACTGTTTCAGAAATCGATGTGACCGATAACGACGGGTTTCAGAAAGAGTTTTCCCCGAAGGCGCAGAAGGCGCTGGCCGATAATGGCGCGAAAGCTGTGGCTCGAGGCGGCAAGACCGTGGCGCTTTATGGGGCACCGCCAAAGGGACGCATCGTGATCAATCACTTCGACAGTCTGGATCAGGCAGTCGCGGCCTTTAATTCGCAGGCTTACAAGGATGCCAAAGCGATCGGCGACAAATATGCGAGCTTCCGCGTTTTTGCCGTTGAAGGTTTAGCGCAATAGATTGCACCTGCTACTGGCCGCGCTGGCGCGCGCCCAAGACGTCCGACGAGGTGTTTTGGCGATGCGCACGCGCGGCCAGCGCTGGTGAAGCTGCTGGAGATCGGCTCCGAAACACCAAACTCTTGCTGGTCTACTGAACCGGCGCGCTCGATATCGGCGCGTTCAGTCGATGACCGCCGTCAGCGTCGCCGGGCTGTCGATCCGCACTGTCGCGCCGCGTACGCCCGACCACACCGCGACGACGGTGACCGCGCCGGTCTGGCTCAGCGGCGTCACGGCGCACAGCGTGGTCGGGATGCGGCCGGTCGAGGGCGGATTTGTCTCGTTGTAAGTGAAGGAGGCGTAGGCGGCTTGCATCGTGCCGTTGACTTGCAGCCCGAAATTGCCGCCCGGAGTATCGTTGCCTTGGGCGTACGGATTGGGAACGTTGAGGATCAGCAAGGCTTGTTCGCCGACGCCTTGCGGCAACTTGATGGTGAGACCCGGCATCGGCGTCCACGAGCCGCTGTTGGTGCTTTGGCTTCCGCTACTTTGTGCACTGACAATCATTATCCTCTCCTGTCACCCCGCGCCCACCGCGGTTGCATAGACAAGGAGGATACACCTATAACGTGTAATATATCAATAGTACATCTTGAAATTGTAGGGCGGCGAACGCGGTCGCATCAATTCGTCATCAGGCGGAAGTGCAGCGTCGTCGGTCCTATGAGTTCGATCATATCGCCGGCGCGGCGCCAGCTCGTGACCTGGCCGAGCGCGGCCAGAAGATCGCCGTCGCGCGATTGCTGCTCCGGCTCGCATTGCACCTGGGACGGCGGCCCGACGACGATCGCGATCGAGCTGTCGCCGATGGTTGCCTGGCCGTGTACGCCGGCGCACCACAGATCGATCGAGGCAGTGCCGTCGTCTTCGATCTCTAGCATCGGCACGCGCTTTGAGCCGTGCATCGGGGTAACGTCAAGCATGAGGTCGCTGCCGAACGGGAACGGCTCGCCGCCGATGGCAGGGCCCGCAAACGCGAACGCGGTCGATGCAATGAACATGGCGAGGCAGCAGGCGAAGCGCCGGCGCGGCATTGTCGTCTCCAAGAAAGTGAGGGCAGCGATAAGGCAGTGGCTGAAGGATAGACGAAGTCGATCGCCGACAGCGCATAGCGAATTGCAAAAGCAAAGACCAGAGGCACGAGCGGCGATTTGGACAAATGCCCGCCTCGCCGCCCGCTTTTTCGTTCCGCGCCGCGATTTAAGCCTTCGGCAGCACCGCGATATCGGGAAAGAACAGGTAACACGCCACCCCAATCAGGACGAGATAGACTAGAAGCACGATCGTCCAGCCGAAATTATGGCGAATGACTTCGCCTTCGTTGCGGACGAATTCGCTGGTCGACACGCCGACGCTCGCGGTCTGCGGCGCGATTGGCTTGCCGATTTCGGCGCTGACCGAGTTGAGCACCGGCAACAGCATCACCGGGAAGCCGAGCAGCTGCCCGACCAGCGCCTGGAACTTGCCGAACATGGCGTTGGTCGAAGTGTTCGAGCCGGACAGGGCGACTCCGATGAAGCCGAGCAGCGGCGCGACGACGATGAAGTAAGGCCCGAGCACGGAGAAAGCCTTGGCGAGCGAGCCGGCCATGCCCGAATAGTTGAACACATAAGCCAGGCCGAAGATGAAGACGCCGACCAGGCAGGCACCCCACATTTGCGACCAGGTTTTGGCGAAAATCTCGCCGATCTGGCTAATGCTCACCCGCATCAAGAGCGCCACGACGATCCAGGACGCCAGGATCGCCGAGCCGCCGACGAACGGCTTGAAGTCGAACGCCGCGGTGATCGTCGCCCCCGGCGCGATCGAGGACGCCGCGGTAACCGCCAGATGCAGCCAGTTGACCGCCGGTAGCGACGACCACGGTCCGGTCCAGGCGACCACGATGACGACCAAGACGATGATCGGCAGCCAGCCCTGGAACACCTCGCCGGCGGAGAGCCCATGACCTTCGGCCTGGGCTTCCTGCGCCGCCGTCACCGGCACGCCGCCATAACCGAGCGTCTGCGCCGGGTGCCAGAATTTCAGCAGAATGAGGAGGCAAGCGAAGCAGACGATGGCGCCGATGACGTCGGGCAGATACGGGCCGAGATAGATCGACGTCGGCAATTGGCCGGCGATATAGCCGAGCGAGCCGACGATGGCGAGCGGCCAGCCGCCTTTCATCCCCTGTTTGCCGCTGACCAGATAGAGGAGGATCCACGGCGGCAGCAGCGCCAGAATGGCGACGATCTTGCCGACCGCGCCGGCCAGCGCCAACAACGGCATTCCCGTCACCGCGGCGAGCGCGATGATCGGCGCGCCGAGCGCGCCATAGGACACAGGCGCGTTATTGGCGATGGCCGCGACGCGGATGGCGTCGAGCGCTGGAATGCCGAGCGTGATCAGGATCGGCGCAACGAAGGCCCACGGATAACCGAAGCCGACCAGCCCTTCGAGCAGCGCCCCAAACGCCCAGGCAAACAGAATAGTCTGCACCCGCACGTCGCGGGTTCCTTGTTGGATCAGCCAGCGCCGCAATTTGTCGAACGCGCCGGTCGCGACCAACGTGTTGAACAGCATCACTCCCCAAAACGTGATCCAGTCGACATTCCATATGCCGGTCGCGGAGCCGTAGAGATAGGCGTGAAGCCCGTCACCGAGCGGCATCTTCCAGACCCAAAGTCCGAGCAGGAAGGTGACGATGGAACCGATCAGAACGGCGAGCCACGCCGACATGCGAAGGCCCGCCAGCAGGAACAGCAGCAGCACGACCGGAACCAAAGCGACCAACCAGGTCAGGAACAGAT
>Ga0181537_10000586_pt1 | contig 34321 bp, 33 predicted proteins | sample PEATcosm2014_Bin_39_FD_119765 | JGI IMG/M metagenome (GOLD analysis project Ga0181537, IMG submission 119765) | Peatland microbial communities from MTU Mesocosm Facility, Houghton, MI, USA - PEATcosm2014_Bin23_10_metaG | ecosystem: Environmental > Terrestrial > Soil > Wetlands > Peat | place... | reverse complement strand
GTCGGGCGACTTCACCCCGAGAACGGTATTGATCACGCCGGGAAGCGCCGCCACGGTCGCATCGAGCGTGAGCCACGCGCCGCTCATGACGATGATGAGCTGCCCCAGGCGGCGCAAATCGGCACCCGCAAAGATCTCCTTCAGGGGAGCGGCGCTTTTTTTCGAGGAGCGCCAGACTTCGGATTCGGGAACCGCGAGATAGTAATAAAGGAACAGAGCGCCGGCGAGCAGTGCTCCGATCACGAACGGAATGCGCCAGCCCCAGACTGCATACGCGGAGTGGGCATCGCCGCCGGGCGCCAATTTCAGCATGAAGGCCGCCAGCAACGACACGCAAACCAGTGCCGCGGGATAGCCCGTGTGAATGAACGCGGCATTGAGTCCGCGCTTTTCCTTGGGCGAATACTCCATCGCCAGGGGATTGGCCGCGGTGTACTCGCCGCCGATGAACACCCCATCCGCCAGGCGCAGGATGAGCAGTGCCGCAATGGACGCGCCACCCCAAGCCTCGTAGCCGGGAAGCGCCGCGACCAACAGGGTGGCAATGGCGTAGCCGGCGACGGAGATCAGCGTGATCCGGCGCCTGCCGAGTCGATCTCCGTAGTGACCAAAGACCATCGAGCCGATCGGCCGCCCCATCAGCGAAATCGCGAACACCACGGAGAATATCGTCGCTTTGGTGGCGGCGCTCCCGCCCGCGGGGATGAAGTAGGCGAGCGCCGGAGCCAGCACCGCGATGGGCAGATAAACCTCGAACATGTCGACGAAGAAACCAAAGTACGCCGCGCGCACCGCTCTGCCGGCGATGAGGTCCGGAGCCGCCGTTCCTTCTGCCAGACCCGGATTCAGGTATTGCGTGGTCATCGCGATATCCCTTGTTTTCCGCCCCCTAAATCGGCTCCCTCAGGGTAAGCGTGCGAGTGAAGTGACCCGCTTTGGAGCCTAGCATGCTCCCAGTTTCATGGGTAACCGGGACCAATGCTCGCGGCCATTGGATTTTGCGTCAGAGTCCGCCTACTCGCTCAAAACCGATATGATAATCGCGCGCCGCCCGGCCTCAGCCCCCTTGAAACGGCCTTCGGGAACCCCGACACATCCCTGGGTCAGAGTGTATTATCGCAACGCCGGGTTGTGACAACGGGGAAACCGATGAGCGACACGAAATCACGTTTTGATCGCGCCTTTATCGAAAAGCAGCGGCGGCAGCTCACGGAGCTGCGGGAGCAAATTCTTGCGGCTAGACAGTCGCGGGTCAACGAACAGGCCGCCATCAACGCCGAGACCAGCGGCCGCGCCCGCGAATTTGAAGATGATGCCCAGCGACTGACCTCGCTCGAGCTTCAGGACAACCTCAACGCAGTCGACGATGAACGATTGGGCAACATCGAACGCGCCTTGCAGAAGATCGATGAGGGGACTTATGGTCTGTCGGTGGGGAGCGGTGCGCCCATCGCCATCGAGCGGCTCGAGGCAACCCCCGAGGCGCTCTATACTTTCGAAGAGCAGGCATCACGCGACCCTGCGAGAGGAACAACCCCATGAGTGCATCCACCGAGCGCGCGGTTCTCGCGGGCGGCTGTTTCTGGGGCGTTCAGGATCTGATCCGCCGCCAACCCGGCGTCATTTCCACGCGCGTCGGTTATTCCGGGGGCGATGTGAAGAACGCGACTTATCGCGATCACGGCACCCACGCCGAAGCGATCGAAATCATCTTCGATCCAAAAGTCATCACCTATCGCAAGCTGCTGGAGTTCTTCTTCCAGATCCACGATCCGACCACGCCCAACCGGCAGGGCAATGACCGGGGCTTGAGCTATCGTTCGGCCATCTTCCATACGAGCGAGGAACAGAAGCGCATCGCCGAGGATACGATCGCCGACGTCGAGGCCTCCGGACTCTGGCCCGGCCGCGTCGTCACCGAGATCGCCCCGGTGGGCGACTTCTGGGAAGCCGAGCCTGAGCACCAGGACTACTTGGAGCGCTATCCCGACGGCTATACCTGTCACTTTATCCGGCCCAATTGGAAGCTGCCGGTACGGCAGAAAATAGCGACGGATGCGGCGTAGCGGTCTCGAATTCCCCATCGCCCGGATGGCATTCAATCAATCGATGAGCACCACGACCTTGCCGCGCGCTTGCCGGGCACCGAGCCGCGCAATCGCTTCCGCGCCGCGCGCCAGCGGAAATCGCTCCGTGACCGCGGGCTTGATGCGCCCTTCGAGGTAAAGCGTCATCAGCGCCGCGACATTGGCTGCGTGCAGAGCCGGAAAGCGCATGGTGAAGTCTCCCCAGAAAACGCCGACGATTTGGCAGCTCTTGAGCAGCGGCAGATTCAGCGGCAGCTTCGGGATGCCGGCAGGGAATCCGACCACCAGGTGCCGGCCCTGCCAGGCGATCGCGCGCAGTGCCGCCTCCGTATAGTCACCGCCCACACCGTCATAGATGACATGGGCGCCGGCGGCGCCGCAGGCCGCCTTGAACTGATCGGTCAGCGCGCGTGCCTGAGTCTTGTCGAGAGCGCCCGCCGGATATTGAACGCCCTGGTCGGCGCCGTGCTCGCGCGCCAAGGCGAGCTTGTCGGCGCTCGATGCGGCCGCCACCACACGCGCACCCATCGCCTTGCCCAACTCGACCGCCGCGAGGCCGACACCGCCCGCGGCGCCGAGCACCAGCAGAGTTTCTCCCGGACGCAATTGCGCCCGGTCCTTGAGCGCATGCTGCGAGGTGCCGTAAGTCATGAGCAGAGCGGCGGCCTCATCGAACGGCATGCTGTCCGGAATTTTCCAGCAGCTGCCGGCGGGCGCGACGGCTTTTTCGGCCATGCCGCTGCGCACCGGCGACACGAGGACCCGGTCGCCGACGCGAACGTTGCTCACCCCCTCGCCGAGCGCATCGATCACGCCGGCAATTTCGGCGCCGGGCGCAAACGGGCGCGGCGGCTTGATTTGGTAGAGGTCCTGGATGATCAAGAGATCGGGGTAGTTCACACTGCAGGCACGCACGGCGATGCGCACCTGGCCGGGTTCGGGAACCGGCTCGGGAATGTCCTCGAGCACCAGGGTATCGGGACCGCCGGGATGTCGGCTGAGCAGCGCTTTCATTGGGGAGAGGCCTCCGGGTTTGAGGCGGCGGCTTCGCGGTCCTGCAGCTCACGCCACATGATCTTGCCGGCGCCCGACTTGGGTAAGGCTTCGACGAACTCGATGATCCTCGGACATTTATAGGCCGCCATATTCTCGCGGCACCAGTCGATGATCTCCTGGGCCGCGATCCTGGCGCGCCACTCGGGCCGCGGCACGATCACGGCTTTGACCGTCTCGCCGCGGTGCGCGTCCTTGGTGCCGATCACGCAGGCCTCGAGTATGGCCGGATGCTGATACATCAACGATTCGACCTCGGTGGGCCATACCTTGAATCCCGAGGCGTTGATCATGCGCTTGAGACGATCGACCATGAAGAAATAGCCTTCCTCATCGGTTTTTCCGAGATCGCCGGTGCGGAAGAACCTTTTGCCGTCGATCTCGACGAACGCCTGAGCGTTCTCTTCCGGCTTGTTCCAGTAACCCAAGAATACCTGCGGCCCATGCGTGACGATCTCGCCGACTTCGCCGGGCGGCAGTTCCGCCAGGGTCGCGGGATCGACGACGCGCGAATCCACATCGTAGATCGGGATTCCCAGGCACTGTTTCTTGGCGTGACCCATGGGGTTGATGTGCGTTGCTCCGATAGTTTCGGACAATCCGTAGCCTTCGTAATACGTGATGCCGAGGTCGAGCAATCGCTGCGCGACCGCCGCCGGCATGGCGGCGCCGCCGCCGGTCAAGCGGCGGATCGAACTCAAGTCGTATTTCGCGATATCCGGATTCGCAAAAAAGTCCTGGATCATGGTGGGAATCGCGGTCCAACTGGAAATTCGGTAGCGCTGCACGCACTGCGCCGCGGCATTGCGATCCCAGCGCGGCAGCATCACCACCGTGTTGCCGGTGTACAGAGGCCCGTTCATGCCGCCCTGCATCCCGGTGACGTGAAATAAGGGAGCGACCGCCATCAGGTTGACCTCCGGTTGCATGGCGAACCATTGCATGCCGGCGACCGCGGTCTGCATCACGCTTTTGTGCGTGTGCATGCAGCCCTTCGGCACTCCCGTGGTGCCGGAGGTATAGGGCATCACGCAAAGATCCTCTGGACCGGCGCTCAGAGCGCCGGGTTGCAATGCGGCGGCAAGCACATCGCGCCACAGCGACACACCGGGCGCTGCGATTTCCATGCGTGGCGCGGCGATGAAGTCGGGCACCGCGAGCTCCGTGGGCTCCTTCAGATAATCCGAGTATGCCGCGACGATCGCCGACTTGAGCGTCGTTCCGAGCAAGGGTTCAACCCGCGGGTACAGCTCCTGCGACACGATGATGGTGGTCGCCGCGGCGTCCTCGGCGTAGCGCAGGATCTCCTGCGTCAGGTTCATCGGATTCAAGGGCACGACGACGGCGTTGGCCCGCAAGATACCGTAATACCCGATGACGAATTGCGGACTGTTCTGCATGAGCAGCAGCACACGGTCGCCGGGGCGCACGCGGCACCGCCGCTCGAGGAACCCCGCGATGCGCTCTGCCTCGTCCAAGAATCCGGCGAAGCTGACCGCGGTGTCGTAGAACACCAGGAACGGCTTGTGCGGATAGCGGCGCGCCGACACCTCGGCGTTGTAGAAGAGGTTGGTCGCCGGCGCAGCCATGCTGTGCATCGCGTGCGCCGGCCAGAACTTTAGGTGTCGATCGGACATGCGCTCAGCGGTAGCGTCCCAACTCCAGCTTGCCGATCTGTTCACGGTGCACTTCGTCCGGCCCATCGGCGAATCGCAGCGTGCGCGCGCCGGCGTAAGCGGCCGCCAGCGGAAAGTCGTCGCTGACGCCGCCGCCGCCGTGAACTTGGATCGCCCAGTCGAGCACCTGGCAGGCCATGTTGGGCGCCGCCACCTTGATCATGGCGATCTCTTTTTTCGCGGCCCGGTTGCCGACGGTATCCATCATGTAGGCCGCATTCAGCACCAGCCAGCGCGCCTGATCGATCAGGATTCGCGATTCGGCGATGCGCTCCAAGGTGACGCCCTGCTCGGAGAGGCGCTTGCCGAAGGCGACACGCTGCTGGGCGCGCTTGCACATCATTTCGAGCGCGCGCTCGGCGAGGCCGATCAGGCGCATGCAATGGTGGATGCGTCCCGGTCCCAGGCGGCCCTGCGCGATCTCGAAACCCCGTCCCTCGCCCAGCAGCAGATTTTCGACCGGCACGCGCACATCGACGAAGTCGATCTGCGAATGGCCGTGCGGCGCATGATCGTAGCCGAATACCGTGAGTTGCCGCAGCCGCCTGATCCCGGGCGTGTTCATCGGCACGAGGATCATCGATTGCTGGCTGTGCAGCGCCGCGGTGGGATTGGTTTTGCCCATGAAAATCAAGATCTCGCAGCGCGGATCGCCGGCACCGGAGGTCCACCACTTGCGGCCGTTGATCACATACTCGGCGCCATCGCGGATGATGGAGGATTGGATGTTGGTGGCATCGCTCGAGGCCACGTCGGGTTCGGTCATTGCGAACGCGGAGCGGATCTTGCCCTCAAGCAGCGGCGCCAGCCAACGCCGCTGTTGCTCGGCGGTCGCATAGCGCGCCAACACCTCCATGTTGCCGGTATCGGGAGCCGAGCAGTTGCAGGCCTCGGGCGCAATGTGCGAGCGCCCCATGATCTCGCACAGCGGCGCGTATTCGAGATTGGAAAGCCCGGCGCCGTGCTCGGAGTGCGGCAGGAACAGGTTCCAGAGCTTCGCGGCCTGCGCGGCGCGCTTCAATTCCTCCATCACCCGGGTGGGCTGCCAAGGGTTGCCGTCGCGGCGGTTGTGCTCCATTTCCTCGTCGAAGCGCGGCTCCGCGGGATAGACGTGCTCGTCCATGAAGCGCTCGAGTTGTTCCTGCAGCCCGCGGACCTTGTCGCTGTGTGAAAAATCCATGTGTTATCCCTTGTCGATGAGCGCCCACGCTTGCTCGGCCAGCGGCCGCGCGCGCCGGCCCGCCTCCAATGCGGTGGCGCTCGAAGCGTTGCCTTGTATGGCGCGTGCCAGCACGCCTTGAAGAATTCCCGTCAGGCGAAACATGTTGAATGCCAGGTAATAGGTCCACTCCTGCGCGGCCACCGGTGGGAGGTGGCGTAGCCGGCAATAATCGGCCACGCATTCCTCCTCGCTCGGAATCTCAAGCCCGGCCACGTCCAATCCGCCGAGGCCGCGAAACTGCGCGGCCGATAAGTGGTAGCGCATGCAAAGATAGGCGAGATCGACCAACGGATGTCCGAGCGTCGACAATTCCCAGTCGAGCACGGCCAAAATTCGCGGCTCGTGCGGATGAAAAATCGCGTTGTCGAGCCGATAGTCGCCATGCACGATCGCGGTCTCCTCCTCCGCGGGAATGTGCTGCGGCAGCCACTCGATCAGCCGGTCCATGGCCTCGATGGTCTCGGTCTGCGATGCGCGGTACTGCTGGGTCCAGCGCGCCACCTGGCGCTCGATGTAACGGCCGGGCTTGCCGAAGTCCGCCAAACCGGCCGCCGCATAATCCACCGAGTGCAACGCTGCGATCACGCGCGTCATTTCCCGGTAGTACGCCGCGCGCTCCCCGGCGGCGACCTCGGGCAGCGCCGCATCCCAAAAGAGGCGGCCCTCGACGTAGTCCATCACATAGAACGCGGTGCCGATCACCGCCGCGTCCTCGCACAGCGCGTAGGCCCTGGCCACCGGTACGTCGGTCGGTGCCAGCGCCACCAGCAACCGGTATTCGCGATCCACCGCATGCGCCGATGGCAGCAGCTTGCCCGGCGGTTTTCGCCTCAACACATAACGGCGGTCTGCCGACTGCACGAGATACGTCGGATTGGATTGTCCGCCCGCGAACTGCTGCACGTCGATGGGGCCCTTGAATCCCGCAACGCGCTCCCGCATCCAGCCATCGAGGCGGCCCGTGTCGAAGGCGTGCTGTGCCGGGGGGGGCCGCAAGCCTGCCGCCGGGCTGCTCACGCCGCGCCCTTGAGCGGCGTCGCGCGAATCATGCCGCGGACGCGCCGCCGTCGACGGCGATATATTGGCCGGTCACGTGCCGCGAGGCGTCCGAGGCGAGATATACCGCCGCACCCATGAGGTCGGTATCGCCGCCGAGGCGTCCGAGCGGCGTTCGCTCGATCACGGCCGAGGAAATCGAATCGAGGAGTACACCGGTCATCTTGGACGGAAAAAAACCCGGGCAAATCGCGTTCACGCGGATGCCATAAGCCCCCCACTCCACCGCCAGCGCGCGGGTCAGATGCAAGGCCGCCGCCTTCGAGGCGAAATAGGCCGCCGATTTCATCATCGTCCCGGTGCGCAACGCCGCGACCGACGCAACCACGATGATGTTGCCCGAGCGCTGCGGAATGAAACAAAGATTGGCGACTGCCTGGCTCAAGATGAATACGCCGGTCGCATTCAAGGCCATGACCTTGTTCCACGCTTCGATGGGATGCTGTTCGGCGGGCGCCCCCCAGCTGGCGCCGGCGTTGTTGACCAGAATCTGAATGCCGCCGTAGTGGCCGGCCACGGTCTCGACGAGCGAGGGCACCTGCTCCGGCTTGGACAGATCGTTGACCACCGTCAGCGCATCGATGCCACAACCCGCGAGGTGCCGCCTGGCTTGCTCGAGTTCGTCGGCCTTGCGCGCGCTGATCGCAATCTTCGCGCCCATCTCGCCCAGGCCCTGCGCGATTTGCAAACCCAAACCGCGCGAGCCGCCCGTGATCAGGGCGACCCTGCCTTTGAGCTCGAATAGTTCACGCACCCCCACCTTAGGCGACCTCGAACAGCCCGGCGGCTCCCTGGCCGCCGCCGATGCACATGGTCACCACCACGAGTTTGGCGCCGCGGCGCCTGCCCTCGATGAGCGCGTGTCCCGTCAGGCGCGCACCGCTGACTCCGTACGGATGGCCGACCGCAATGGCGCCTCCGTTGACGTTCAAGCGTTCGTCGGGAATGCCCAGCTTGTCGCGGCAGTACAAAACCTGGCAGGCAAAAGCCTCGTTGAGCTCCCACAGATCGATGTCGCTCACCTTGTAGCCGGCGCGCTGCAGCAGGCGCGGTACGGCAAAAATCGGACCGATGCCCATTTCATCGGGCTCGCAGCCGGCCACGGCGAAGCCGCGAAATACACCCAAGGGATGCAGGCCGCGTCGTTCCGCCAACTTGCGATCCATCACCACCACGGCGCTGCTGCCGTCGGAGAACTGGCTGGCATTGCCCGCGGTGATGACTCCGCCCGCGATCGCGGGCCGGATCTCTGCCACGGCCGCGAGCGTGGTGTCGGGACGGATGCCTTCATCGCTCGCGATGGTGACTTCGCGCGTGCCGAGCGAGCCTGAGGCTTTGTCGGCGACGCCCATCACCGTGGTCATCGGCACGATCTCATCCTTGAATTTCCCGGCCGCCTGTGCGGCGGCGGCGCGCAGCTGGCTGCGAACTCCGTACTCATCTTGTGCTTCTTTGCTGATGTGATAGCGCTTCGCCACCGTCTCCGCGGTTTGCAGCATGCTCCAATACAGCGTCGGCCTATGCTCGATCAGCCACGGATCGCGCAGCATGTGCGTGTTTGTCTCGTTCTGCACGCAGGAGATGCTTTCGACTCCGCCGGCGACGATCACGCTCGCGCCCTCGGTGAGAATTCGCTGCGCCGCCAGCGCGATGGATTGCAATCCGGAGCTGCAGAAGCGGTTGATGCTCAATCCGCCCGTGGTGACGGGAAGACCGGCGCGCAGCGCAATCGCACGCGCGATGTTGCCGCCGGTGGTTCCTTCACCGAAGGTCGAGCCCATGATCACGTCCTCGACCTCGGCGGGATCCACTCCCGCGCGTTGCACCGCGTGACGCACCGAATGCGCGCCCAGCGTGGCGCCGTAAGTCATGTTGAAAGCACCCTTCCAGCTCTTGCCGAGGCCGGTGCGCGCCGTCGAGACGATGACCGCTTCTGTCACTTGGCTGATCCTTTGTAATCGCTGAAGGTTTGGCCTTGGCGCGCCAGCCGGGTGAGCAGCGCCGCGGGTTTCCATGCGGCCGGATCGCTGCCGGGCTGCGCCGCGATTCTTTCCACCGCGCGCGCAACATCCTGCAGACCGGTTTGATCGGCGTAGAACATGGGTCCGCCGCGGTACGGCGGAAAACCATAGCCGTTGAGATACACAAGATCGATGTCGGAGGAGCGTTGTGCAATGCCTTCCTCGAGGATGCGGGCACCTTCGTTGATCAGCGCGTAGATGCAGCGCTCGACGATCTCGGTGGGGCTGACCTGACGCGCAGTGAAACCCTTTTTCCGCCGGTACTCCTCGATGATCTGCGTAACCGCAGGATCCGGAATCGGATTGCGCGATCCGGCTTCATAGCGATACCAGCCGGCGCCGGTCTTTTGACCGAATCGGCCCGCCTCGCACAATACGTCGGAGACGTTCGAGAAATCCTTGTCGGGATGCTCGGCCGACAGGCGCTTGCGCGTCGCCCAGCCGATATCGAGGCCGGCCAGATCGCCGACGCGAAATGGGCCCATCGCCATGCCGAATTCCTGAAGCGCCGAATCGACCTCGAGCGGCAGTGCGCCGGCCATGAGCAGATCGTGGGCGGCAGTGGCGTAGCGCCCCAACATGCGGTTGCCGATGAAGCCGTCGCACACCCCGGACACCACCGCGACCTTGCCCATGGTCTTGGCCAGGCGCATCGCGGTGGCGAGCACATCCTTGGCGGTCTTGGCGCCGCGCACCACCTCGAGCAGCCGCATGACATTGGCGGGACTGAAGAAATGCAGTCCGATCACATCCTCGGGGCGCCGCGTGAAGCTCGCGATCTGGTCGAGATTCAAGTACGAGGTATTGGAGGCGAGGATGGCGCCTTTTTTGACGACTTCATCGAGCGCCTGGAAAACCTGGCGCTTCACATCCATGCTCTCGAATACGGCCTCGATGACGAGGTCGACATCCCGTAGCGCTGCGTAATCGAGAGTCGGGGTGATGAGCGCGAGGCGCTGGGCGAGGCTCGCCTCGTTCAGCGTTCGCTTGCGCAGGGCACTTTGGTAATTGCGCTGGATCGTGGCGAGCCCGCGATCGAGCGCCTCCTGCTTGGTCTCGAGCAGCACCACCGGCAGGCCGGCGTTGATGAGGCTCATGGTGATGCCGCCGCCCATGGTTCCGGCACCGATGACGCCGACCTTGCGAATCGGCCTGAGCGGCGTGTCTTCCGGCACGTCGAGAATGCGTGAGGCCGCGCGTTCCGCCTGGAACACATGGCGCAACGCCGCCGACTCGGGCGACAGCATCAAGCCCACGAACAGCTCGCGTTCGCGCTTGAGCCCCGCATCGAAAGGCTTGGTGGCCGCGGCCGCCACGGCCTCGACGCAGGCGAGCGGCGCCGGATAAGGTCCCGCCAGCGCTTTGACCGTATTGCGGGCGAACTGAAAGAAGGCCTCGGCGTTCGGCACGACCAGCGGCAGGTCGCGCACCCGCTTCGCCGCCTTCGCTTCGCCGATCACACTCCGCGCAAACCCCAGCGCAAACTCCAATAAGTCGCCGTCGCCGAAGGCATCGAACAAGGGCGTCGCGCGCAACTTCTCCGAAGCGACCGTCGAACCCGAGACGATCATGTTGAGCGCGGCCTCGGCCCCAAGCAGCCGCGGCAGCCGCTGGGTGCCGCCGGCACCCGGCAACAGCCCCAACTTGACTTCGGGGAGGGCGATTTTCGCGCCCGGCACGCTCACCCGGAAATGGCACGCCAGGGCCAATTCGAGGCCGCCGCCCATGCACACTCCGCCGATCGCCGCGATCACGGGCTTCGCGCTGTCTTCGATGGCGTGCAATACGTGCTGCAAATTCGGATAGGTCGTCGCCTTGGGCGTGCCGAATTCGCGAATGTCGGCGCCGCCGGAAAATCCCGCGCCCGAACCGATCAGCACGACGGCCTTCACGCCGCTGTCGGAATTGGCGCGCTCGACCGAGTCCACCAGCGCTTGGCGCAACTCCAGCCCAAGGCTGTTGACGGGAGGATTCTCGAGCTTGACGACGGCAACGTCGCCGTGAACTTCAAAGGTGACTTTATTCATTTTAGCCTCAATTCCACTGTGCAGAACTGAGTTCCGCCCCCAAGCTCATAATGTAGCAGCGTACCTGCGGGTTTGCGACGCTTGCAGCACGGTGCGCGGTGATCATGCCTGCGCCCGGTGGAAAAGACCGACCAGCTCACCCCACGCGCGCTCGGCTTGCGCTTCGTTGTAAATCGGCGCCTTGCCCGGCGGCTTCGGACTATCGTGCACGCACCAGCCGTGCAAGCAGGCATAGACGTCGATTTTCGCCTGCAAATTCGCCGACTTGAAAGCGTCCCGCAGCATGGTCTTCGCCTCCGGCCGGCGGGCGTCGTCGTTCATCGCCACCGCGATGTAATAGCGCGCCCTGATCTTCGGCACCCACAAATGGGGACTGTCCGCATCGTCGGTGACCAGTGCTCCGCCGTGAAACGAGGCGCCGGCACCGATGCGCTGCGGGTTGGCCGCGGCCGCCTGCAAGGTCATGGGACCGCCCATGCAATAGCCGAAAACGCCCAACGTGGCCGTCCTTCGCACCGCCGCCAGGGAGTCCAAAAATCTAACGTAGGCCGAGGCGTCGTGCATGACGGCCGCGCTGGTCAGGGGCTTGCGCAGTTCTTCGATTTTTGCGCGATCCGCCGGGTTGGTGAAATCGATTCCGGTCGATAAGCCGGGGGGCTTGGTCGAGCGGTAAAACAGGTTTGGCACGAGCACGGTGTAGCCATGCGCGGCCAGCCGCTTCGCCATGTCGCGCATGGTGGGGCGCAGTCCGAATACGTCGGTGAAAAGAATGACGCCGGGCCACGCGCGCCGGTCAGGATGAACCAGCGCGGCATCGCAAGTCCCGTCGGACGTCCTGATCTGCACGTCGCTCTCGATCAGCGCGCCGGCACCCCCATCGGAGGCGCGCGTGGCGGCAGACACACCGGCGGCGATCGACAGTGCGGTGAATTCGCGGCGGGAAATCCTGTTTGCTTCATCCGACATGCCGAATTCACTTGCCGCGGGCCGTGGGAAAGCCATTATAGCGTCATGGATACCCTGCAAGGCAGAGCAGCCCTGGTCACCGGTGCCGCGAGCGGTATCGGACGAGCCAGCGCCATCTTGTTCGCGGCCGAAGGCGCCGCCGTCGTGGCCTTGGATCGCGCCCCGGAGGTCGAGGCGACCGTCGCCGCCATTCGTTCCGCCGGTGGACGCGCGCTGGCGCTGATCAAAGACTCCTCCGCCGAGGACGATATTGCCGGCGCCGTCGCCCTCGCCGTCAAGGAGTTCGGCAGTCTCGACATCTGCTACGCGAATGCCGGCATCAGCGGCGGGTTGGTGCCGTTCTTCGAGGAGACGGTGGAACGCTGGAATCAGGTTCTCAGCATCAACCTCATCGGTACCTTTCTCGCGGCCAAGTACGCCGCCCTCGCGATGGTGCCGCGGCGGCGCGGCTCGATCATCTGCACCGCCTCGGTCGCGGGCTTGCGGTCGGGCGCCGGCGGTCTGCCCTACAGTGCCAGCAAAGCGGGCGTCATCAGTCTGGTGCAAACCGCCGCCAATCAGCTGAGCGGCACGGGCGTGCGCATCAACGCCATCTGCCCCGGTCTCATCGAAACGGGAATGACGCGTCCGATTTTCGACCAGGCGCGGGCGCGCGGCAGCGAACGCAAAATCGGCCAGCTGAATCCTTTGCGGCGCTCCGGGGCGCCCGATGAGATCGCGCAGACCGCCCTGTTTCTAGCCTCCGACGCCTCCTCGTACATCAACGGCCAGGCCATCGCGGTCGACGGCGGCCTGTCGACCTCCCACCCCATCGTCATCAAGTCCTAGGATCCGCGCGCCATGAATCGCAAAAACGCCCTGATGGTTGCCGGGCTCGCACTTTCGGGCCTGCCGCCGCGCGCGGGCAGCGCGAATTTCGGCCCGGCAAACCCCTTCTATGCGCCGAGTTCGCTGCCGTTTCAGGCCCCGCCATTCGACAAGATCAAGGACGAGGATTACCAGCCGGCCGTGGAAGCCGGCATGGCGCAGCAGATCGCCGAGATCGGACGCATCGCGGACAATGCCGCGGCGCCCACCTTCGAGAACACCTTCGTTGCCATGGAGAAGAGCGGCGCGCTTCTATCACGCGCGTTGGCCGCGTTTCGCGGCATTGCCGACGCCCATACGAATCCCACGCTGCAAGCGGCCAAGACTGCGCTGGCGCCGAAACTCGCGGCGCACGAGGACGCGATCCACCTCAATAAAAAGTTGTTCGCACGAATCGACACGCTTTACGCAAAACGTGCGGCACTGAAACTCGATCCGCAATCCCTGCGCCTGATCGAAGTCGTCCATGACGAGTTCGTGCATGCCGGCGCAAAGCTCTCCGACGCCGACAAGAATTCGCTGAAGGGAATGAACGAAGAGGCCTCGACTCTCTCGAATGACTTCTCGCTCAAGGTGTTGGAGGCCACCAAGCAGGCGGCCTTTTCCACCGGTGATCGCGCGGCCCTTGCCGGGCTCACCGATGCGCAGCTTGACGCGGCGGCGCAAGCGGCACGAAACCGCAAGCTCGAAGGCTATCTCGTGCCGCTGCAGAACACGACCCAACAACCCGCGCTCGCTTCGCTCGAGCTGCGCGCCACTCGCGACACCATCTTCCACAACTCCTGGAATCGCACCGAACACGCGGATGCGAACGATACGCGCGCCACGCTCGCACGCCTGGCGCAGCTGCGTGCGCAACGCGCGAAGTTGCTGGGCTACCCCAGCCATGCCGCGTGGAAAATCGAAGACCAGATGGCAAAGACGCCGCAGGCCGCACTCGCGTTCATGGACGCCCTGGCACCGATCGCAACCGCGAAGGTGACCGGCGAAGCTCTGGAAGTTCAGGAGCTGATCGACGCACAGCAAGGCGGCTATACGCTCGCACCCTGGGACTGGGATTTTTTCAGCGAACAAGTGCGCAAGTCGAAATACGCGCTCGAGGATGCGGAAGTGAAACCGTATTTCGAGCTGAACCGGGTGCTGGAGGACGGGGTGTTCTATGCCGCGACCGAGCTTTACGGCATTCACTTCACCGAGCGCAAGGACATACCGGTCTATCAGGCCGACATGCGGGTGTTCGAAGTCAGCGACGTCGATGGCAAGCCTCTGGCATTGTTTTACTGCGACTACTACAAGCGCGACAACAAGAACGGCGGTGCGTGGATGTCCACTTTCGTGCATCCCTCGCTGCTGTTGAAACAGCTTCCGGTCGTTTACAACGTGGCCAATCTGCCGAAGCCGGCCGCCGGACAGCCGGCGCTCATCAGTTTCGGGGACGTGATCACGATGTTTCACGAGTTCGGGCATGCGTTGCACGGCATGTTTGCGCAAACGCATTATCCGACGCTCTCCGGAACCACTCCGGCGCGCGACTTCGTCGAATTTCCGTCGCAATTCAACGAGCACTGGGCCACGTATCCCGCCATATTCGAGCACTATGCGCGGCACTATGAAACGGGCGCCGCCATGCCGCAGGCGCTGCTCGACAAGATCAAGCGCGCACGGACCTTCAACAGCGGCTACGCGCTGAGCGAAGTGTTGGCCGCCGCCGAACTCGACATGCAGTGGCATTTACTGCCGGCGGACGCACCGCTTCAGGACCCGGATGTCTTCGAAAAGCAGGCGCTCGCCAAGACGCACATGGATTTGCCCGCCGTGCCGCCACGCTATCGCTCGAGCTACTTCAGCCATATTTTCGCGGGCGGCTATTCAGCGGGCTACTACGCCTACCTATGGACGCAGATGTTGGACGACGACGCGTACCAGTGGTTCGACGATCACGGCGGCCTGACCCGCGCCAACGGCGACCGTTTCCGTCAAATGATCCTGTCTCGCGGCAACACACAGGATCTCGCCGCCATTTATTTGGCGTGGCGCGGCAAACCCCCCAGCATCGACGCCATGCTCAAGTACCGCGGCTTGACTTCGCGTTGATCGTAAGAACTCCCTGACAGTCGATCGCTCCCTGACCACGATAGCTTAAGTGGCGAAAACTCAAGACACTGGCCTCGAGCGTCAATCACTGGATCTTGAGTCAACCATAAGGAAGGCAAATCATGGGTCGCGGAATACTGCTTTGGCTGTTGGGCGTTCCTCTTCCGGTTATTCTTCTGCTGGCCATGTGCTCGCACCACTGAGGCCGCTCATGTCCAACCCAAATCAACCTTCAGGGGCGCCACGGCGCCGGCACCCGATCCCAAGGCGGCGCCGTAAGCTGCGTCAGTGAGTGCGTCACGCAACGGCGTTTGGAGGCTGCGGCGGCCGTTCCGTGAATTTCATCGAGTGGCGTTCACCGATCTCGGTCCATTCGCAGCGCAACGTGTAGCCATCGGCCGCGTACACCTCTGACCATCGCGAGCCGCCTTGCAATCTTCCGCTCTCCGATCGGCGCGGACCGGGACCGCCGTGACGCTGCCAGAAGTCGCGAATTCTCTCGTCATTATCGGGTGAGGCATCACTTAGCGTCGGGTCTATTGGCGTCGGGTCGATCGGCACTTGGACTCTCCTCTCTTTCAATCCGGGGCTCACGCGCATCCGCAACGCTCGGCCCCGCTTGCGCCACCAGCGCGGCACAGTCGGCATTCTTGGCAAGGCCCGGGTCCACGAATGCCAATACCGCACCGATGGGCGATAAAAGCGTGCCCAAGAGGGTGCCCGCCCCGACCTGCAGCGCCGTCTTCTCCGGGTCGATGCCCACCTTGGGCTTCGATAAGGTTCCTTCGACCAGGACGGGAGACCGCAGGCGCAGTAGGCGGATCTTCTTCGGCTTGCCCTGCAATTTAAGATCCAAGCGCTCGGTTTGCAGATTAATGTCGCCATGACCGGTAATCAACACATTGGTCGTGTCCATCACCAGCAATTTCGCATTGAGCTGCCCCTTGTCCGCTTCAAAGGCGCCCACTCCGCAGCGCAGTTCGGTCTGGTCTTCACTCTTGGTCACCAATAGCCCCAATCCGCGCGACACATTGATACCGGTGAGTTCCGCGAGCACGGCGCGGATCTCACCGTGCGGCACCACGATGTTCACGCTGCCGTCGGCCGTCGAGGCAAACTTATGCACCGACTCGCCCGTGCCGTGCAGCTTGACCCGCCCCGCCAGTATTCCCTCCAGGACCGGCTCCTTCGCGGAAGCGCTCTTGAATTGCGCGAGGTCGATGTTCTCCAGATGCATGTCGATGTCGGATTCAACCGGTGTTGATGCCTTGATCTGCACGGTGCCCGCAAATTGCCCCTGCGGCAGCGTGAACGACAGCGGATCGAGACGCAGCACGCCATTGTTCAGCGTGAGGTGAAATTGCAAATGTTTCAGCGGCAGCTTGGGCGAGTTCAAGGACTGCGCTTTGAACAGCACATCCGCATCCATGCCGCGCACCCGGTTGACTTGAAGATCGGCGTCGGGCAGCAGCCACGCCGCTGCGGCCGCGTTGGTTTTGGCCGCTGTCCGCGCCGCGCTCGAATTCGCGGCACTCGCGGCCGGGCCGGTGGGGGAACCTTTTGCCGGAAGTTTCGCGCCGACCGTGGGCGCCAAATCCTCGATATTGAGACTGTTCGAGTTGAGCTCAGCCGTCAATTTCGGGCGGCTCTTGCGAAGCGCGACCGAGAGCTTCCCCGACAGGTCGCTCGTGCCCACGGTGCCGTGAAAATCTCCGATGCTGAACTCCTCGCCTTGATGGCGCAGCGTGCCGGCCAGATGATATTTGGACGTGTTCGGCAGCGCCAGATTCGTCAAATAGAATGCATCGGCCAGATCATCGCCGCTCAACGAAAATGTCGCCTCATACGCCGCCAGGTCGAATGGCTTGGGTATCGAGGCTTGCACCTTGAGCGACAGGTCGCCTGCCGTCACGTCGGTGGTGAACTCGTACGGCGTGTGGGGGTCTACGTTGATCAGCGGGCCCCCGTCGGCCTGGAGCTTGAAGGGCCGCCCATTGAGCGAACCGCTGCAATGCAATCGAAAGGCGGAATTGTCCGGCGTGCTCGCCTTCTCATCGGCGACCAGGGTGCCGTTGAAGCTCAATTTGCGCACCTGATCCACCACGTGGATCTTTCCGTCCTGGATGATCAGGCGCCGTATCGCCGGAATATGCGGCGAGGCCTCGGCGGGCTTCGCCGGACTCGACTCGGGGTTCCAATTCGCGCGTCCCGACTTCTCGCGCTCCAAATTGGCCTCGGGTGAGATCAGTTCGATTTGCGGGAACACCAGATCTCCACGCAGCAGGCGCCCCAGACTCACCTGGATCGTGATCTTCTGCACGCGCAACAGGGATTTCTCTGCCGCCCACGAGGCGTTGCGAATGTCGAGGCCTTCGATGGTCATGGTCGGCTCCCATGACCAGACATGCGCCGACAGATTGCCGTCGATGGAGGCAGGATGTCCGGTCTTTGCCGAAATCATGCGCGCAAGCGGCGCACGCAGCCTGTTCCAGTCGAGCAGCGATACGCCGATGACCAAGACAGCGATCAAGGCGCCCGCCGAAATCAGCGTCCATTTGACGGCCCGGTGCTTGCGGAAGAAATCCTTCACGGACGGAGCCGGCCGCTAGTTGGATTGGGATAACACTAAACGCAACACGAGGCCGCGCTCTTGTGACGCGCCCGCCCGGGCACGCTTCGTCTGGGTGCGGTTCATCAGGGGGCGGGTCATGAAGGGATCGTTTGCCGCCGGCGATGAGGCATTGAACGATAGGTACCAGGATAGGTCGGCGTGACAGCGGGCGACGAAAAACACCACCGTGCGTTCCTTTCGGTATCCAACCATATCCATCTCCGGCTGCCTGCGCTGATCCTGCCCCCCGGTTATCGAATTCTCTGTCAGGCATTGGCCCATTTGTGTGTAGGCAATGGCGGCCCTCGGCGCTGTCCGTCATTTCCGACACGGCCACGCGTCGCACTCCTATTACCGGAAGGCCGGCGCACGCGGACAGTAGCGCCACCCCAGGCAAAACCGGAGAACCAGAATGAGACACATCGCCAAGAAGCGCGCGGCCGATGACTTCAGCGACTTGACCGACGGCGTTGAAGATTTGCTGCAGCGAATCGCCGACGTCGACAGCCCCGAGGTCAAGAAGATCCGCGCCAAAGTCCAAGTCGCTCTGACTGCGGCCAAGAGCGCGTGGCAGGACACCACCCGCTACGCCAACCGCACGTTGCATCGGCCGGGCGAATACCTGCGCGAATCTCCGTGGAAAACCGTGGGGATCGCGGCGCTGCTCGGTATCGGAGTGGGAGCATTGCTGCTGCGCCCACGTACCGATTCCTGATACCCCCGTGTTGGTTTAAACGCCCTGGTGCGTGCGCGTGCGCAAACAGCTTCGCCACGGGAGTCCTCGGCCCACTGTCGCTATAGGAGAATGCCGAAATCCGACGATCGCAGCAGCAATGACGCGGCGGCATTGAGCCCCCGCCCGTCGACCTCGTCGAATCGGCCGGGCTGCGGGCTGTCGATATCGAGCACGCCCCAGAGCTTTCCATCTTGCAACAGCGGCACCACGATCTCCGAGCGCGAAGCGGCGTCGCATGCGATGTGTCCGGGGAATTCATGTACATCCGCGACGATGAGAGTTTCGCGGCGCGCGGCGGCCGTACCACAGACTCCCTTGCCGAGCGCAATGCGCACACAGGCGACCTTGCCTTGAAAGGGGCCTAGCACGAGCTCCGATCCGCGAAGAAAATAGAACCCGGCCCAATTGACCGCGGGGAGAGTCTCGTACAAGAGAGCGCACATGTTCGCGGCATTGGCCAAGGCGTCGCGCTCGCCATCGAAAACAGCGGCCAACCCCCCGGCCAATGCGCGGTAGGTTTCGTCTTTCACAACGCCCCAAACACCGTCAGTGCCTTGGGACAATCGCCGGCGCCTACTTCGGCGGTGTGCTGAAACCGGGTACTGAACAGGTACATCGTGGCGCCAACGAGCACGGCGTTCAGCATCAGCGCAACCGCGAGCGCGGCGAATTTCGATGAGACTTGAGTGTTCATGACAATTCCCTCAAAGACCAATGGCAGTCAGACCCGGAGCAAAGCAAGCCGCGTGCCAGAATTCGGTGCCCACTAAGTGGCTATTTTAGAAGACAATATACCCGAGGGCCAGGCCGCGGATGACCGCGGACAGTGTCCGCGGACACCGCGCGGACACATGCAGGGGATTCACCTCGCTCGGCCGGATCGAACGTCGGCCCGAGCGATTCGGCGACCGCCTCCCGAAACCCACGTTCATCCAGCGCCGGATTCTCCCAGGCGGCGGCGATCATCTCCGTGCTCATGCTGCCGGCACCCGTGCGGCCGGCGCGAGCTTCACGCGCCCCGCGATCTCGGTCCATAAGGCCGCATATATTTGCCCGACGGGGCTGAGGGGCGAGTAAGCGGGGATCGGAGCACGCCGCACGCTCATGCGTTCGATCTCGCTCGAATACGGCACTTCGGTCTCGAGCAGCTGCGGAAAAAGCTCGCGCGTGCTCGCGATGATCTCGTGGTGCAGCGACTTGCGGCGGTCCACCATCGAGAAGAACGGCAGCAGCACGATGTCGTTCCACTCGTGCGCGGTCACGAAGTCCTGCAGCTGCGTCAGCATGCGTACCGATAACGGTGTCGGCAGCAGCGGCACGATCACGGCGTCGGCCGCGCGCAGCACGTTTTCGGACAGCAGGGAAATCCCGGGTGGACAGTCGAGGAACAACGCCGCGTACACATCGCGCAGCGATCGGCTCATGCGCAGCAGCCGCTCCGTCCGGTGCTTGCGCGCGCTCAAATGCACATCGAAATTGCGGTACGACAGATCCGCGGGCAGGACATCCAATTTGTCGTAGCCGCTCGGCAACGGCAGTTCGGCCAGTTCGCGCTTGCCGGCGACCAGCTTCTTGGCGGAGACGGTCTCATCCGGTTCGGCGCGTAAAATATAGCTTGCGGCTCCCTGCGAATCCAAGTCCCACAACAGCGTGGCCCGTCCGGCGGCGGCGCACAGATACGCCAGATTGACGGCGGTGGTGGTCTTGCCAACCCCGCCTTTGATATTTGTTATCGCGACGATTTTCATGGATCTCGCAGCTATTTGCGCTGCAGCCCCTGATCGGCGGCATGCAGCCATTGATCTTTATCGGCCGAGTCGGGACGTGCCTGTGCCGCATCGCGCGCGCGCAAATACGCGTCGCGCGCACCGTTCGCGTCGCCGCTCTTGGCCAATGCCTCCGCCAGCGCCAGCAAATTCGCCGGGTAAAGCGGACGCAGCGCCACGGCGCGGCGCGCCGCGGCCAATCCGGCCTCGGTGTCGCCGGGGCCGAGCGGCCAACCCGGCGCCCGCAGCAACACCAGCGCACGCACGCGTGCGGGCCCCGCCTCATCGTAATTGGCATCCGCCGCTTCGGCGCGCGTCAACTCCTCGAGCATGTTCTTCAGCGACTCGCCGGCCCGCGTGGGATGCGCGCGCGCCTCGAGTCCGAGTGCGACTGCCTGGCCGTACAGACAGGCCGCGGCTTGCGGTTCGCGCCCGAGACAGGCCTGCGCATCACCGAGGGCGGCGGCCGCGAGCTGCTCGCGCGCTTTCGCATCGGTTTCCGTGTCGCTGCGTTTCGCGTCCGCGGCGATGGCGGCCGCCAGGTCCAAAACGGACACAGGCGTTGCACCAGGTGGCGGCGGGGTCGGCCGCAGCGGCGCTGCGCAGGCGGCGAGCACAAGCGGCATCGCACACCAGTATCTGGCGCTCACGGCGCCGGCGCGCGCGCCGGCAACTTCGGCAGCACGAATCCACGCAACAGCAGCGGTGCCAGGGAATCCCCGTTGCCGGCCGAGCGACCCATCTTGAGCAGTCCAGCCTGTAGTGCTTTGGCCCGATCCGGGGCGAGATGCGAGCCGACCACGGCGATCAGGGCGATCGGCAACTCGGCGGACTGCGTCACCGCCTTCAAGTCGCCGGCAAACGGCAGGTTGGCGAGAGCCGTTGCCTGAGTCTGATCCAGCAACACCGCCGTCGACTCGCCGGCGGCAACCCGCCGCAAGGCGCTCAAGATTTGTCCTGTGGTCTCGATCTTGACGTCCGGCGGCAACGGCCAGCCTTCGAGCGCGCTATGCCGCACGAAATCGGGAGCGTAGCCTGCGACGCTCAGCAAGGTGAAGCCCGCCATCGCCGCCGGCGCGGTGATGCGGCCGGACTTCGCCACCAGCGTCCAGCGCTGTTCCGTTCCGATATCCGCCATGTCAGCCTGCACCAGCGGCGTCAGATGCAACTGCAGCGCGTATTCCACGAAGAAGGGATACGGCACGAATGCGAGTGCGGCGTCGGCTTGTTGTAGTTTCGCAAGACCGCCTTGTTCGGTCGGGTCGTAGACCGCCGCCAGGCTGCCGTCGGGCCAGCCCGATTGGCTCGCGGCACTTTTTACAAATCGATCCACCAGGGGCTGCGCATCGCCGGCACCCCCGGGATATCCGGGCGCGCAGAACACGAGCGTTGCAAGCGAGGCCGCCAACAGTGTACTCATGCGATTAGGCTATCATGCTCCGGCGTCGACGGCCTTCCCGGTCGACAGGATCGCGCAGCAAACCATGAGTGTGCCCGCCTCGCCCCAGGTCGTTCAATTCTTTGTTCGCATCCTGCGTGCGCGCGGCTGGATCGCCGCCGCGTTTTTAGGTTTGGCCGTCCTCGGCATTTACGGCGCGTTGCGGGTGCCCAACGATCCGGCGATCGAACGGCTGATCGTCCCCGGCGACCCCGTGGCCCGCGCGACCCTGGAATTCGACCGGCTGTTTCCCGAAGGCGAGCAAGCGTTGCTCATGCTGGAGGCGGCGGACCCCTTGAGCACGGCCTCGTTGCGCGCCGCGGACACGCTGGAACACGAACTGACCAAGATTCCAAAGGTCGAGGCGCACAGTCTGCTCGATCTGTACCAGCGGACCGCGGCGGAAATCACGCCGGCCGAGGCGGAGCGCATCCGCAAATTCGCGACCGGAACGACGCTGTTTCGCCGCGCCGGACTTCTCGGCGATCACTATTTCGGCGTTGCGCTCGAGCTGCGCACGGCAACGCCGGCCGAGCGTGACGTCGTGCTCGGGGCCATCGATTCGCTGGTGCTGCCGCTCGAGAAACCCGGCGCTCCCTTCAGCCGGGTGCGGCGCGTCGGCTCTCCGTGGCTGGATGCGTGGCTGGAGCGGCAGACCGGCGCTGCGACTGCGCGCTTCATGCCGTTGTTCGGCCTGTTTTTGATGACGCTGGTCTTCATCACCTACCGCTCCTGGCGGGCGTTGGGCGCGATCGTGTTGACGCTCGGCACCCTGGTGGCGATCGCCATGGGATTGGCGCATCCGTTCGGCTGGTCGCACACCGTCATCTCGACACTGGTGCCGCTCACGGTGATGGTCACGACCACCTCCACCCTGGTTTACCTGCATTCGCGTTTCATCGAACCGGACGATGCGCCGACTCTTCTCGAGCATCACGCGCACGCTCTCGCGAATAAATTTCTTCCCTGCACGGCCTCCATGTTCGCAACGGCGGTGGGCTTTGCGGCGCTTGCGATTTCCGACATCCGTCCGGTGCGCGAGATGGGGCTGTGGACCGCGAGCGGACTCGTCGTGGCATGGGTCGGGTGCTTTACTTTGTTTCCCGCGCTGCAGTCGCTGCTCAAAACGCCGCTGCGTTCCGAGCAGGCGCCGGACGCCAAATGGTTTCCCGCATTCGTCGACCGGCTGGTTCCCGCGACCCGCCGTTACCGCTGGCCCATGGTCGGGGGTGCGCTCATTCTGATGGGATGCGGAGCCATCGCGCTGTTCGGTTTTCCGGGCTTCCTGGCGCCGCTCGCGCTCGAGACCGACGTGTTGACCTACGTCAATCCGAGCGAGCGCGTGGCGCAGGACACGCGGCATTTCGAGGAGTCGAACGCGCTCGACGCGGTCGAACTGTGGCTGCAGACGCCGCCCGGCGACGCACTCGATCCGGACTTTCTGCGCGCGGTCGAGTTGCTCGCCGAGCAACTGGAACGGGATTCGCGCATCACGGCGGTCGACGGTCCGACCTCGGTGCTGCGCTGGGCGCGGTATATACAGACCGGATCCGATCAATTGCCGGCGGACGCGGCCGCCTGGCCGAAACTCGCGGCCGATCTCGAGCAGATATTATTGACGGCGCCGAGCGCGCGTCAGTACGTCGACGTGAAGGATCTCGCCAACGTACGTCTCAGTATCCGCGGCCGCGCGAAACTCTTCGGCCGAACCGGCGCGATGCGCAGCTTCGTGGAGCGGCAATGGGCCGCCGCCCAGGCGGCGCAGCCGGCTTTTCACGGGGTACGCGGCAGCGTGGTCGGCAAGGGAGTGCTCGGCACGGAGATCACGCAGCGCCTGCTGCCGACGCTCATGCAGAGTTTCGCGCTGACGGCCAGTGTCATCTTTCTCGCATTCCTGCTGGTGTTCCGCCGCCCTTCGGCGCGATTGATGACCATGATTCCCTCGCTTTTTGCCATCCTGTGTGTTTTCTTGGTGATGCGTTTGGCCGGTATTCCGCTCAACATCGCGACCATCCTCATCGGCTCGACCGTGCTGGGTGCGACGGAAAACGACCAGATCCACTTTTTCTACCACTTTCAGGAAGGCCGCTCGACGGGCAGCACCAGCGGAGCGTTGCAGCATGCGATGCTGGTCGCGGGCCGCCCGATACTGTTCGCGACCCTGATCAATGCGAGCGGCTTCTTGGCGCTTGCGCTATCGGATCTTCCCCCGATGCGTGAGTTCGGCATCGTCTCGGCGTCCGCCTTCGTTCTCGCGCTGTTGGCCGACTTCACCGCCTTGCCGGGCGCCTTGTGGATTCTTGCCCGCTATGACCGCGAGGGAAGCGCCTAGCGCGAGCAGCTTGTAATTTGGCCGGCAAGCTCCAATGATGGCCAAGGGCGGCTTCGCTCGAGGAGATCGGCATGGCCACAGGCTGGGCAAAAGAAGGCGCGGTACAAGATCAGATCGACGCGACCGTAAAGGATGCGGTCCAGCGTGCGCAGAGTCGTCTGCCGCAGGGACCGAGTCTCAAGAATTGCGCCGAGTGCGGAGCCGAGATTCCCCAGGCGCGGCGCGAGGCCATCGCCGGCGTGCGCCTGTGCCTGTCCTGTCAAAAGACCCAGGATCAAGACGCGGCGCGATTCAGCGGCTACAACCGGCGCGGCAGCAAGGACAGTCAGTTGCGGTGAGCGGCGCGAGTTTGCCGCGGCGTGGCTTGCTCAAGACGGCCGCGACGCCCCGGGACGGCGCGCGCCGATGGGCAGGGTGTCGAGCGCACGCATCTCTGGATCGTCGAATGCGGCCGGGTCTCGAATGTAGCCGAGCAGCATTTCAAACGCGTCGTGACCCCAGAAGATTTCCTCGCCTACCAAGAAAGTCGGCACGCCGAAAATGCCCTGGCCGATCGCCCACTCGGTGTTTCGACGCAGTGCCTGTTTCACGGCCGGCTCGCCGCTTGCCGCCATGGGGTCTTTCATCCCGAGCTCGGCGCCCAAGCGTTCGATGACTTTGGGATCGGCCGCATCGAGCCCTTCATGGAATATCGCATCGAACACGAGTTCGACTGCCGGCGCGGTGCAGCCTGCCGCGATGATCAGGCGCTGCGCCGCCAGCGAGTTGAACGGATGCTGGGGCGGCATCCGCATTTTGATGCCCATGCGCCGGCTGCGCCACACCGCGAAGCGGTACGTGAAGCGGCGCTTGGTCGGCATCTCGGCAGGACCCAGCTGGCCGTGGTGCTCCAGCAACCCGGCAAGCAATACCGGTACGTATTCGAGCTCGACGTGCGCGGGCAGCTCATGCATCTGCTTCAAGCCCAGATAGGCAAACGGCGAGATCACATCGAATATCCACGCAACTTTCACGGGCCGCTCTCGGGTGAGGGACTTTTGACGATGAAGGGTTCTTGCGAGAACTCCGCAACATCCGCGAGCAGCGCCTCCGCGCCCGCCGCAATCAGGCGCGCACCCTTCGCGGGCGTCGCCTGCAGCGGGTCCGAACCCATTCTGCCATCCGCGAAACGGCCGCGGAAATCCAGGGCGTCGCGCACCGGTCCCAAGGGCGCCAGTTGCGGAGTGCACACGGCATTTTTTATACAGTCGGGATAGGCGCTTTGGGTGATGGCGATCTCTGAAGGCGTCGCATGCGTGCCATGTCCGGTCGGAAACAACTCCTCGGCGAGCCGGCCGACTCCCGGCAGTTGCCACCAGCTCCGAAGCTTGAGCATGTACGGACAGATCCTCGCACCGAAAGAATAGCGGGCGTAGGCCTCGGAAAATGCCGCCTCGATCGAAGCGATATTCCCGCCATGTCCGTTGAGGAAATAAATTCGTTCGAAGCCGTGCCGGCTCAAGGACCCCACCCAATCGCAGATCGCCGCTTGGAAGGTCGACGGACGCAGCGAAATCGTCCCCGGAAAGCCCAGGTGGTGTTGGGCCATTCCGATATTGAACGTGGGCGCGACCAAAATATCGCCGCCGCGCCGGTGCGCTTCGTGCGCAATGATCTCCGGGCACAGCCAGTCGGTGCCGAGCAGGCCCGTCGGCCCGTGCTGTTCGTTGGAGCCGATCGGAATCACGACGGTATGGGAGCGGCGCAGCCAGACTTCGATTTCCGGCCATGTGGATAGGGCAAGAAGCATGGGTCACCTCGACGCATACCCTACCGCAACCCAAGGTCCGTTTTGGGGGTTTTCTGTAGGACTTGGCTGACGGCAATCGCCGCCGCGCCGTCCTACCCCACCGCCGTCCCACGCTCTAAATTGCCGCCATGACTTCGGAGTCCTTCAAGCAGGATGAGCGTCGCGCCATTCGCGAATTGGCGTACCGGCTCTGGGAGACCCGGGGCCGCCCGCAGGGTTCTGCGGAGCAGGATTGGCTCGAGGCTGAGCGGCAGGTTTTGAATGCCCCGACCGTGACGCATGCGGTCGACCCGCCAGTCGGCCATGCAGTCGACCCGCCAGTCAGCCATGCCGTCGACCCAGCAGTCAAACGCCGCCAAAATGCAAGGCGCCGCCAACGAAATCTGTGAGCAGCAATTAGCCGGAATTACGTTCCGCATTTCTACCTCTCCTGGATTCATCGGATTTCTGCTATAGCAAGTCGTCAGGCATGGCAGCATGGAGAGTGAAGATGTCCGGTCGTCGAGGTCTTAAACTTCAGTTGGTGGCCCTATTGCTGTTATCGGCATGCGGCCTGCGTTGCGCCTGGTCGCAAACGCCCTCGCCGCTGCAAGAGTGGCAGTATTCGGGCGGCATCATCCTCGCCCGGTTGTTCCAGCCGAACCTGCCCGAATGGAGCGTGGTTACCGGCCTCGCCGCGGAAACCCAACCGATTTACGATGGCTCGCGGGCGTACCGGTTGCAGGGCGGTCCCGTCATCAATATTCAGTACTACGACATTGCCTTCGCCACGACCGGCGAGGGTCTGGGCTTCAACTTCCTGCGCGGCGATCACTACCGCTTGGGAGCGGCAATCTCCTACGATTTCGGCCGCCGCGAACGCAATGACTATGCGAATCTGCGCGGTATGGGCGACATATCACCGGCGCCGGTGGCGAAGTTATTCGGCACTTTCGTGCTGTCGAAGAAATTTCCGCTGATTTTGCGGGTCGATGCCCGGCAGTTTGTGGGCGGCGCCAATGGCGCGATCGGCGATGTAGGCATTTATATGCCGCTACCCGGCAGTTCGAAGACTTTCGTCATGTTTGCCGGCCCGTCGATCACCATGGCGACTCATCGCTATTTGCAAAGCGAGTTCGGCGTGACGCCATCCCAGTCGCTCGCCTCCGGCCACCCGGTGTTCAATCCCAACCCGGGCATGGTGTCCGTCGGCGTGGGTTTCAGTGCCACGAAATTCGTCACCGACCACTGGCTGCTGAATCTGGATGCCGGCCTCACCAAGCTGAAAGGCAGCCCCGATGTCAGTCCCGTGACGGAAAACAGCACCGAGCGCGTTCTTGCGCTCTCGCTCGACTACCGCTGGTGAACTCGACTACCGCGGGGTAAAAGAGTCACTTCTGCTCTTTGAGGTACGCGATGATGTCCGCGCGGCTCTGCGCGTCGTCGATCTTGAAGAACATTTTTGTCCCCGGCACGAGTGCGCTGGGATTGCTCAGCCAGCGGTCGAGCATGGCCTCATCCCACGTGAGGCCCGATTGCTTGAGGGCGGCGGAATATGCGTAATCCTCGATGCTGCCGGCGCGCCGCCCCACCACGCCGCGGTGCTTGGGGCCCAGGTCATTTTCATCGATGGAATGACAGGCGTTGCATGCCTGATACAAGATCTTGCCGTGGGCCGCATCACCGGCGGGCGGCGCGGCAGCGGCCAGGCACCAGGCGGCGCAACACCCGATGAGAGAGCCGGCGCGAATGGCGCGGCGCGGGCCGCGGTGAACAGGTGTGGATTGCGTGAGCACGTCATCTCCCAATAAGATTTCACTGGGAGGACTTCGCTGCGCGTGGTTTTATTCCCTCGACGCTACCCGGCCGCCGCCCGAGGCTGCGCGCCGTACGCAAGGTTCATTTCGCCGTATAAATCGCCGATTCCCTGGCTGCACCCGAGTCCCGCCAGCACGTCGCGCTGCTCGGCGGAATCGACCCCCCGGGCCATCGATGTGAGACCCATCGCCTGCGCCACGGCAAAACCGCCGCGGCAAATCTTCACGGCGCTTGGGTCATGCGCCAGGCTGTGTACCGAGGCGCGATCGATCTGCAAGCCGGCCAACGGCGCGCGTGCCAAAAGGTCGAATGCACCGATGCCGCGCCCCACTTCATCGACGATCAGCCGCACGCCCAGGCGGACGATCGCTTGCAGCAGCGACATGTCGGCGGCGAACAGAGCGCGCTCGCTGATCCGAAGTTCCAGCCGATCCGGGCGCAATTGGCCGTCGCTCAAGAGATTGCGAATATCATCCAGAAAGCCGTCGCCGAGTATGTGGTGCCGCAGCGGCCCAAAGGACAGGGCGAGGTTGGGGCCGCCTACGCGCGCGAGGTCGGCGTGGTCGTCACGTAAGCGCTGCAGCGCGGCGCGCGACAGCGCGGTGGCAAGACCGGTCGCCTCTGCGACGGCGAGAAACTCGGAGGGACTGACCTCGCCGCGCAAGGGATGATGCCACCGCACGTAGCCCACCGCGGCGAGGAGTTCGCCGCTGACGAGATCGCGCCGCGCCATGTAACGCAGCGTGATCGAGCGGTCCGCGATGGCTTCGCGCAGCTCCTGCGCGAGGTCCAGGCGCGCCAAAGACCGCAAACGCACCGTGTCGGAAAAGAAGCACACGCGGCTGCTGCCGGCGCGACGCGCCTCGGCCGCCGTCCCGCGCGCGTGATTGAGCAGCCGGCGCGGCGCGCTGGCATCGGGGCCCAAAATCGCGACTCCGGCATACGGCGTCAAATGAAATTCCGCATCGCCGACCTTGATCGGCTCGCGCAAGCTGTCGCAGTGGCCCTCGATGAGCGCCTCGATGCGATCACGGTCGCGGCTCTCGATGACGATCACGATCTGACTCTCGCTCAACTGGCCGACGTACCACCCAATCTCGGAGCTGTCTTCCTCCGCGGTCAATCTGGCGATCGCGGCGTTCATCGCCTGCTCGGCGACATGCGAGTCGATGACCCGCGATACATCGACCACGCCGTCCACATGAATCACCGCCACGGCGGTCGGCTGTTCGCGCAGCGTCGCGATCGACAGGGATTCGTGAAAACGGCGCAGAAAAGAACGCCGATCGAATTGCGGAGCGACCGCGCCGAACCTGCCGGTGGTGCCGGTATGTTCGTCGGCCGCGTTAACGGCCGGCTGGCGGATCAGGCAGATCGCCCGGTTCGGGCCTTGAGCGCAAACCCGCGCCTCATAAGTGCGCTCGCCCTCGCGGAATGTCGCATCATGAGTCTTGCGGCTGGCGAGCGCTTGACGCACCAGGTGGCGAACGGCCCCGGAAGCGGCTGCCGGCCAGATGGAATCGATTTTCTGGCCGATCGAGGCATCCACCGGCAACAGGTCGGCGACGCCCCGCCCGCCGCCGTGCGCCAAAAGCACGCCATCGCGCCGCACCAGCATCACCAGGTCCGGCAATCCTTCGAGCACCGAGGTCATTAGAGGGTCGATTGGCATAGTCGTGAACTCTATCCGGCACAGTTTTGCGGAACCGGACCGTAATCACGGTTTGCGGGTATTGATCCGGGCTAACTTAACCCTGGTAGGTGGCGAAAGGTCCACACGCTGGCCGTGTTGGTCTTGGCTCTCAGGGCGCTGAGCGCCCGTGGTTACTCAGGACGGCGACATAATGAAGCGGCTCAGCGAGGGCACCTCGGCGATTTTGCGATGCCTCGCCCTCGCATGGACCCTTGCGGCTCCGTTGCCGGCGGCTGCGGCGCAGGTACCCATGCATTTCGTGCGGCTCGGGGGAGATTCCGGGCTGTCACCGGGCGGAGTCATGGCGATTCTGCAGGACCGCCAAGGTTTTCTCTGGCTGGGCACCGAGGATGGCCTCGATCGCTACGATGGGTACGAACTGCAGCATCACGTGCGTGATCGGAGTCGCCCGGGAAGCCTGTCGAACAATTGGGTGTCTGGACTCGCCGAAGATGCCGAGGGCAAGCTCTGGGTGAGCACCGACGGCGGCGGCGTCGTGGGGCTCAATGCCGAGACCGGTAATTTCGACGAGCTGCCGACGATCGACGGCAGCCCGCCGGTGAGCCCGCAGGAGAAAGTGCGTGTCGCGCGCTTCGACCGGCGCGGCGCCCTGTGGGTCGGGACGCGCGATAGCGGGCTCGTCAATGTCGATCGCGCCCACAGAACCATGCGCCGCTTCCGGCACGATGTCGATGACGAAGCGTCTCTCAGCAGCGACTCCGTGTTCAGCGTTCTCGAGGACCGCGCAGGAACGATATGGGTCGGCACCGGCAGCGGACTCGACCGGCTCGATCCCGCGACAGGCGGCGTGCAACGCCAGGCGGCGCTGCTCGCCAAACTGCCGGGACAGTCGCGCGGCGACGTGCAGATCAACGCCCTGCTCGAAGATGCCCACGGCGACCTCTGGATCGCCACCCAGGTTGGATTGATCCGCCGTAAGCGCGATTCCGGCGTTCTCAGCCTGTACAAGAATCGCCCCGGAGATGCCAGGAGCCTCCCCGGCGACCGCGTCCAGGCACTGCTTCAGGACGACGCGCAGCGGCTGTGGATCGGCACCTCCGGCGGACTTGCGCTCTACGACGCAAGCGGCGACAGCTTCGCGGTCTACCATCATGATCCTGTGGACAGCGCATCGCTCCCGGACGACAACGTAATCTCGCTATTCGAGGACCGCGGCGGACTGCTCTGGGTCGGCACCAAGACCGGTGGCGTCGCCAAGTGGAACTCGCGTTCCTGGTCGTTCGGCCATCATGCAGGCGCCGATGGCGACCATGGCGGCGAAAGCAATGTGGCGGCATTCGCGGAGGATGCGGCCGGCTCCATTTGGGTTGCGAACCTCGGCACCGGCATCGACTTCATGGACCGGGTCCATGGCTCGACCCTGCATTACCGCCATGTGGCGGGCGATTCTTCGAGTCTCCCCGACGATCGAGTCACCGCCCTGCTCTTCGACCATCAGGACACGCTGTGGGTGGGGACAATGACGGCAGGGTTGGCCCGCTTCGATCGCCGGACGCAACACTTCACGACCTACCGCCACGATCCGAACGACGCCACGAGCTTGGGCGCCCCCGGCGTCATGTCCCTGCTCGAGGACTCGAAGGGCCGCATCTGGGTGGGCACCTATGGCGGCGGGCTGTCGCTCTTGGATGCAGCCACCGGCCGTTTCACCCGCTACACGACGGATCCCGCAAATCCGCAGACGCTGTCGAGCGACCGCGCAACCGCGTTGGCGGAAGACCTCTCCGGACGCATCTGGATCGGCACCGACGGCGGCGGACTGTGCCTGCTCGATCCCGTCAGCGGCAGGGTCACGCGCTTCGCACATGAACCACGCAATCCCCACTCGCTGAGTGCCAACACCGTGTACTCGATTCGCGTCGATCAGCGCGGCCAGGTCTGGGTGGGCACCCGCGGCGGCGGTCTGGATGAAATTTTAGGTTCCGCGCTCGAGCCGGCGGCGATCCGGTTTCGCAATTTCTCCGAGCCCGAGGGCTTGCCGAACACGACCATATACGGCATCGAAACCGGACCCGGCGGGCGGCTGTGGTTGAGTACCAATCGCGGCCTGTCGCGACTCGACCCCAACAGCCATGAAGTGCGGAATTTCCGCAGCGCCCACGGACTGCAGGGCGATGAATTCAACTTCGGCGCCCATTTCCGCAGCCGCGAGAGCGAATTGTTTTTCGGCGGACCGCACGGCTACAACGCCTTCTTTCCCGAGCGGCTGCAGTTCGACGACAACCCGCCGCCGGTGGCATTGACCGCGTTCTTGAAATTCAACGAGCCCGCGCCCATGGCGGTTCCGCACGGGCAGCTGCGCCCCATCGATCTCGGTTATCGCGACGACGTCGTGACATTCGAATTCGCGGCGCTCGATTTCGCTTCGCCCGAAAACAATCACTACCGCTACATGCTCGAGGGTTTCGACAAAGGCTGGGTCGACGGGGGTTCGAAGCATCGGGTGACCTATACCAATCTCGCCGGCGGCAGCTACACTTTCCGCGTCCGCGCCGCCAACAGTGACGGCAAATGGAACGAGGCGGGGCTCGCGATACCGCTGGTGGTGCAACCGCCGCCCTGGGCATCCAAGCCGGCCTATGTTCTGTACGTGCTCGCTTTCGGCCTGCTGATTTTCGCGGTCTGGAATCAACAGCACAAGAAGCTGCAGCGCGAGGCGCGCTATGCGCAACGCCTGATGCAGGATGTGCGCGATCGGACCGCCGAGCTCGCCGAGCGCAACGAAGAACTCGAGCGGGTCAATCGCCAGCTCAAGGAAGCGAGCGTCACCGATCCGTTGACCGGCCTCGGCAATCGGCGCTACTTGCGCGACGCGGTGGCCGCATTGACCAAGGCCACGGACGAGGAAACGACGTTCGGTACCACCCGCACTCCGACCCTGGCATTGCTCATCGTCGACCTCGACCATTTGAAGCCGGTGAACGACGTGCACGGCCACGAGGCGGGCGATCAAATACTGATACAGGTCGCGGACATTCTGCGGCGCAACTGCAGAACCTCCGATTTCATCGCGCGCTGGGGCGGCGATGAGTTCGTCATTGTGTACCGCGATGAGGACTTGAACGGCGCCGAACTCCTGGCTGAGCGCATCCGCTCGCGCATTGCCAAACAGATCTTCCGGCTGGCGGATGGAAAAGCGGCCCGCACCAGTTGCTCGATCGGCTTCTCCCGCTATCCATTCGTGCATGAAGCGCCGGGCCTGCTGCCCTGGGAGCAGTGCCTGGCGGTGGCCGATGCCGCGCTGTACCACGCGAAGAAGCAGCGTAACGGCTGGATCGGCTGGGCAGGCACGGCGGCGGCCGTCGATGTTCCTTCGATCGTCAAATTGCTCGAAAGAGACCCCGAGGCGCTGGAGCGCGACGGCCGGCTCGATGTACGCAGACCCAGGTTCCGTCCCCAGGACACGGTCGACGACATGCAAAATCGGACGCAGCGCCGGGGCGACCATTAGCGCAGACGCGGCCGAATTTTTGGCGCTGGACGCGCACTCCCGATTGCGCCCGACCGGCTGACCGCCGCGCTCCGTGCATAACCTCCGCCGAGATGGTCGCAGGACAGGTCGAGGTGGGCTGGACCCAGGGGTACTGGGCGCCAGGAATCAGCCGCGTTGACGATGCAGCCTAGAGGCGACCGCCCCTTCTACCGCGATATCCGTATACAAAATAGGCGATCGCAAGGGCGGCAATGATCAGTCCAACCGGACCGAGCCCCCATCCCGTGCCCATGCCCCAGTACAAGCCCCCGCCGCCGCCGAAAAGCACCACCAGCACGATAAGAACAATCAGCAGATCCATATCCAAGTCCTCGCAGCCGTGAAGTTTCTGTCGGCAGACAGTTCACCATGACTCCGTGCACGCGGTCTGTGCGCTGGCGTACCGGCGTTACATGCAGGCAACCGCCATGCTGCTTCTGACCAGTCTCAATGCTTACAGGCCGCGACGTTCCTTCATATGCGGAGGAAGTGACCCGCCTATCCGCCGTGACTTCATTTGCCACGCCAATTGCAAGGGTCGCTGAATCGACCGCTTGTACAGTGCCTGAAGGCCAAGCAGGGCCTGCGCCTTGCTGGCCTCATCCGAGCGCCAAGTGAGCCAAAGAGCCAGGAAATCGAAAAGGGCCAATGCCGTGCCCGCTGCTATCAAAGCAAACAAAAAATCATCAGAGGCCATAAGGCTCATCCTTGTGCTGTCGAGGCATTGCGCCCGAGGAACTTGAGTTCGGCGGTGAACTTCGAATGGACGGGAAGAAAAAAACTGGTTTCGCGGATCGACGGGCCATCTTGCGCCAATAACTTCGAAGTAGCGAGCTGTAATTCACCAATCCTGGCGGTCGGCACCCGAAAGCTTCAATTCGCCGAGATTCTCGGCCCGGGTTATTGTCGCGCGATCGCCGAGGTGCGACCGCGCAGCACGAACTTCTGAATCTTGCCGGTTGCGGTCTTGGGCAATTCGGGCACGAAGTGGAAGGCGGTCGGTACTTTGAAATGAGCGAGGACGCCGCGCGCGAACTCGCGAAGTTCAGCCTCGGTCGCGCTTGCGCCGGGGCGCAGCACCACGAACGCATGCGGGGTTTCGCCCCACTTCTCGTGGGGCATGCCGACGACCGCGCTCTCGAGTACGGCGCGATGGCGCAGCAAAGCGCCTTCCACCTCGATGGATGAGATGTTCTCGCCGCCGCTGATGATGACGTCCTTGAATCGATCACGAATCTCGACGTAGCCGTCCGGATGCACGACTGCCGCATCGCCGCTGTGAAACCAGCCGCCGCGAAGCGCGGCCGCCGTCGCGTCCGGATCCTTGTAATAGCCGCGCATCACGACATTGCCGCGGGCGATGATTTCGCCGAGCGTCGACCCGTCATGCGCCACGTCCTGCATGTTTTCATCCACCACTCTCAATTCGCCCGACGTGATCAGCTCGACTCCTTGCCTGGCCTTGATCGTTGCGCGGTCGGCGCAGCAACGCTCCGCATGTTCAGGCAGGGGCTCGCAGATCGAAATGAACGGCGCTGTTTCGGTGAGGCCGTAGACATGCGTGACCTCCCATCCCAGTTCGGCCTCCAATCGCTCG
>Ga0181537_10000585_pt1 | contig 34340 bp, 35 predicted proteins | sample PEATcosm2014_Bin_39_FD_119765 | JGI IMG/M metagenome (GOLD analysis project Ga0181537, IMG submission 119765) | Peatland microbial communities from MTU Mesocosm Facility, Houghton, MI, USA - PEATcosm2014_Bin23_10_metaG | ecosystem: Environmental > Terrestrial > Soil > Wetlands > Peat | place... | reverse complement strand
GCTGCGTCACGTCCCGCTGCGTCACGTCCCGCTGCGTCACGCCCAGCCGCGTCGGCCGTATCCGCAACTACTTGCGTTGTCTGTGTATCCGTCGTCGAAGTACCGTTGACGTCGCTTGCCCCGGGCTGTGCGGCTACGGAGCGATTTGCGGGGGCGATCGTTCCGGACATGTCGTGACTCGGTGGCAGGTCGAAATACCGTGCGGCAATTACAATCGCGACGACGGCAACACCGGCCCCGATCCAGAGATTGCGCTTGCTTGATAATCCGCTTGGCTGTTCGCTCATTTGTGCGTTCCTCATGTTGGGTTCAAATACTCTTCTGGCTCTTGCGGCTCTGGTCGGGGTGGCGCCCCGGAGTCGTCTCGAATCTGAAATAAATACACGCCATCGTGCGGAAAGTTGGCGCAATCGATGTCTTCGGTCTGATTGCGGCAATTTGGCGAGAACTCCGGCGAGCAAATCTCGAGACGGTCCGGGCTTCGGTATGGCGTTGAGACCCGCAAAGAAGCGCCGCAGTTGATCGAATTCAGTGCGCGCTTCCGGGTCGGCCGCCAATAATCGATCGAGCTCCCGGACCTCTTCCGCCGAGGCCTCGCCGTCTAAGACCTCGTGCATAAGCTGCATGACCTCGGTACGCTGCATCAGGTCGACTCCAAATCGGCGAGCAGCCCTCGCAGCCGCTGTCGCGACTCGAACAGCCGCGATTTCACCGTCTTCTGGTCCAGATCGAGGATCTGGCCGATCCTCTCATAGCTGCACTCGGAGAAGTGCCGCAGCGACAGCACGATCCGGTCGTTTTCCGGCAGGCGTGTCATGGCGCTCTGAATTCTCCGTGAAAGCTGTGCATCGTTCACCTGCTTTTCTGGATCCGCGCCGTCCGCGGCCGGCAGGGCGGATTGGACATCGACGGGCGCCTTGCGGTTGTTTCGACGCTGTAAATTGAGCGACTCATTGAGCGCAATCCGATAGATCCAGCTGAAGAACTTGAATCGAGGGTCATATTCGTCCAGTCGCTCCGCCACCCTCAGAAACACTTCCTGGGTGATATCGAGCGCATCATCGGCCCGATGCAGCACCCCGAACGCTGCGTTATAGATCGGCTTCTGATAGCGCGTCACCAATTCCGTGAAAGCGGCGCGATCGCCGCCTCGGTAACGTTGCAACAGCTCCGAATCTGTTTCCTGGTACACAATTACACGTGAGAGCCGCAAAAGTTGGCCCGGCGTGCTCACCTCCCTTATTGTTTTTCGTCCCCATCATAGGTCATCGGCGTCGACATTTCTAACGTCCGAGGAGCCTCAGCTGCCAGATATCCTTGCCGGTGGCCATCATCAGCGGACGCACGGCGAGCATCCCGGTCCGGCCGATCGCACGCTCCAGCTGCTCGAGTTCCGCCAGCTTGTCCCGCGTTTCCGCATCGAGAGGGGGCTCCTCCATACCGCTTTCGCGCATCAGCAGCACCCCTTTGGCCCGTAGGGCAAGTTCGCCGTGCAATCGCAGCAAGCAGAGCATGTCCGCCAGGTCCTCCCCACGGAATCGGCTGCGCAGGGTTTGCAGCATGCGGCCCGCGTTGCTGTCGAGAAAAGTGCCGGAATTGATCAGTTCGAGCAACTGAACCTTGGAGTCGAGGTCCTGATCGAGCCAATCCCGCAACGCGCGATCGCTGTTTTGAAACACTGCGTAAATGATCAGCGGCAATACCAGCAGTGTCGTCAGCGTCGCCAATACGGGCCGCACCAGCAGGAAATTGAAGCCGCCATGAATCGCCACCGCCACCAGGAATCCCGGCAGGAACAGGTAGAGGCCGCCGTTTGGCCGCCGCTCGTAGAGCGTGACCGAGATGATCGCGAGCACAGTCGCGGTGCCGCCGTGCATGATCGCGGTGCCGAAGCCGCGGATCACCTGGATCGCGATCGCCGTGTCCGGTCGCGAGGCGAGATAGTACAAGTTCTCGATGAGAGCGAAGCCTGTGCCGATGGCGAAGCCCGCGATGCCGGCATCCACCGGCAGACCGACGCGCCGCGCGCGAATTAAGTAAACCAGCAGCGCCGCCTTCAGCGCCTCTTCGATCCACGGCGATACGAAGCGTGCATAGGCGTCGAAGTTGCCCGCGAACTGCGCGTATAGGTAGAAATTGGCGACGTAGCTTGCGCCTGCGGCCACCGCACCTGCAGCCATCAGGCCCAACACCGTCTGCAGTCGAACCAACTTGTAGCTGTCGCCGTGCACCAACGCCGCCAGAAACAGCAGCACGGGCGCAAGTGCGATCGGCGCGCGAATCAACAATGTCGTCACGGCGATCCGGCCGGCTCCCCGGCGCGGGTGATTTCGAGAATTTGGTCGAAACCGGCGTAGTGGAAAATATCGAAGACCGGCCCGGCGGCATCGATCAGCCGCAACTTGGCGCCGGCGGCCTTGCAGCGCTTCTGCGTCAGCAAAATCACGCGCAACCCCGCACTTGCGATGTACTCGAGCCCGGCGAGGTTGATGACGCGCGGCTCGCCGACTGCATTCAGGAATTGCAGAGCGGCGTCGCACTGGGTGGCGTCGAGCCGCCCACTCATGACGACTTCGCCGGCCGGCCCGAGGCGAATCTCGAACGGAGGTTTGCTCATATCCGCCGGGTCATACTCAGCCGGTTGCGTGAGCTCACGCGTTGGTACTCCACCATGTCCATCAATTGACGCACGAGAAACACGCCGAGCCCTCCCACCGGCCGCTCTTCGAGGCTTGCCGCCGGGTCCGGTGGCGGCAGAGACAGGGGATCAAAGGCCGGGCCCTCGTCCTCGACGACCAAGGTGATACCCGCCTCGGAAAGGGCCAGTTGCACATCGACCTGCGGGCGGCTCGCTCGCGAACCGTGCATGACGACGTTCATGAAGACCTCTTCGAGCGCCAGCTCGAATTTTGGCGCCTCCGCCGCAGGCAGATGATTGGCCGACCAAAACTCCTGCAGGAATCGGGTCAGTGCCGGTAGCTGGGCGGCATCGCTCGGCACCGTCGTTCGCCGCTCGTTCATGGCATGTGCGCGAGGGCGGCGGTGCGGTCCGGGTGCACTGGAATCATTCGGCTGAAACCGCTGAGTTCGAATACCTCGGCAACCGCGGGTTTGAGCGCGCACAGCGCGAACTCGAGGCTCGCGCGCCGTGCGGCACGCGCTGACACCAGAAAAAGCCGCAAGCCGCCGCTCGATACGTAGTCGAGCCAGGAGCAGTCGATGAGTACGCCCGCCGGTGGCTTTCCCGCGGCGGCCAAGGCTTTCTCGATCTGCGATTGGAAGGCCGCGCAGGCACCGAAATCCAGCCGGCCCTCCGCGACCACGACGGTGATCGGCCCAACCGATTCGAGGCGAACCAGGACGCTCACGCTGCGTACCACGCGAGCACAGTGAGCGTGATGTCGTCGGATTGCGGTGCGTCGCCCGCGAAATTCGCGACGCTGGCGCAGATGCGCTCGACCAGGTCCGCGGCCGATCCGCCGCCGTGCGCACTGATTTCGCCCACGAGTCGCTCCATCCCGAAGGCCTCCTCAGCCGGGTTGAATGCCTCGGTCACCCCGTCGGTGTAGAGCACGAGCCGGTCGCCATGCCGCAGCTGCACGGTGTGGTTCGAGTAATCGATCCCGGGCATCGCGCCTAAAACCAGCCCACGCGCCTCATTCAACACCTCGAGCGCGCCTCCCGCGCGCCTCACGAAGGGCGGATTGTGCCCGCCGTTTGAATAGCGCAACACCCCCGTCGCCGGATCGAAAATGCAGTAGAACACAGTCACGAACAGATCCATCGGATTCTGCGAGCACAAAACCTCGTTGGTGCGGGTCAAACAGTCGCCGGGATCGGGGTGGTGTATCGCCAGTTCGCGCAGGTTGGTGCGCGACACCGCCATGAAGAACGCAGCCGGCACACCCTTTCCGGACACATCCGCCATGACCATTCCGACTTGCCCGTCGGGAAGCTCGATGAAGTCATAAAAATCTCCGCCCATGCTTGTGGCGGGAATCATGCGCGCGGCACCGTCGCAGCCTGGTTTTGCCGGAAATGTGGACGGCAGAATGGCGATCTGCAATGCGCGCGCGATATCGAGTTCAGCCTTGAGTTGGCTCTGCGCCTGCACGAGTGCGAGGTTGCGCTCCGCGAGTTCGCGTGTGCGCTCCGCCACGGTCGTTTCGAGAATGCGGCGTTGCAGTTTCAGGACACGCAGCAGCCGGAGCAGCCGCAGGATCCGTAAATAGCGCACGTCGAGCCGCGCGAGATAGAAGGGCGCGATCGAGACCAAGTCGACGAGGCCATAGAAACTGAAAACGAATTCAAGCTTGTGCGGCGCCGCCACGATGCGAAGCACGTATTCGAACGTGAAGACTGCGACGACCACGAACTCCGTGATCTTGAGCACCTGGATCGCCCATCCGGGCAGATCGGCGGTTGCCTGCAGTACAACCGATAGGACGCTGATCACGATGAGAGCCAGGATTACGTTGTCGAAGGCGCGGGCATGGGGCCCGTCGCGACCCACCAGCGTTTCCGCCAGCGCCCGAACCGGCGCGCTCACGGATTGGACCGCCCGGCCGGGTAGCGCTGCGTTGATCACGGAATTCCCCATACTCGAGCACGGAACACACCAATAGCACATCCAATCCCCACCGGCCATCGCCTGAACGCGGGTGCGGCCGAACTTGCGACGCCGTGTGGAGAGTGGTAACCATGCAAAATGCATATCCACGAAAAGTCGACCTCTTGAGAAGACTGCTCAAGCTGCTCCACGAGATCGGCGCGGTCGGCGTCGTGGGTTCCTTTGCCGCGTGCCTGGTTTTGGTGGCTGGTGCGCCCGCGCCATCCCGCTCTCTCATCGCCTACGCCGCGGTACGGCAGGACATCGCCTCGATATCGCGATGGCTGCTCGTTCCTTCGCTTGCCTTGGTCTTGATCAGCGGCCTGCTCGCGATCGCGGCGAATGAGGGCTACAAAAACGCAGCTTGGGCGTGGATAAAGGCGCTTCTCGGCGTCAGCATGTTCGAAGGTACGCTGCTCACGGTGGGGGCGAGTGCGCGGCGCGCCGCGGAACTGTCCGCACTCGCGGTGTCGGGTCGCGGCGATGGCGCGGAGCTCGCGCAAGTCCTGCACACCGAGTGGGGCGGACTCTGGCTGCTGCTGGGACTCTCGATCGTTAACATAATTTTGGCGGTGTGGCGTCCGCGGTTCTACCGCCGGCGGGATCTATAGGATTATTCCGTTCCGCAGTGCATAGGCGGTGATGTCTGCATTCGTTGAGAATCCCATCTTCTCCAAGATGCGGCTACGATATGTGCTGACGGTTTTCGTACTCAAGCTCAACTCGTGGGCGATGTCCGTCACCGCCGCGCCCGCTGCCAGCTTGCAGAAGATCTGAAATTGCCGCGGCGAAAGCTGCGTGTGCAACGGCTTGCTTTGGTCACGTTTGCAGTCGAGGTCCGAAGCCATCGCCTCGGCGAGAGACGCACTCACGTAGCGCCGCCCAACCAGCACGGTGTGCACCGCCTTTAGGAATTCCTCGGAGCTACCCCCCTTGGACAAGTACCCGCTGGCACCGGCGCGCAGGACATTGCGCGCGTACTGCTCTTCGGGCAGACCGCTCATGATCAACACGCGTACTTCCGGATAACCCGTCACCACGTGCTTTAAGATATCGAGACCGCTGCGGTCGGGCATATGGATGTCCATCAACAGCAAATCCCACTCCTTGCGGCGCAGCGCATCCAACGTCGCATTGCCGCTCGATACTTCGCCCACATCGGCAATGCTCGGGTCTGCTTCCAAAAATTGTTTATAGCCGGCTCTAACTACGGCATGGTCGTCGGCGATGAGTACGCGTGACATGGATTGATCCTTTTTCGTTGAGCATGTGATGAACTGCAGCGACTTCCCTGAGCAATATCGTGCACCGTCCGCCCAGGGTCGCAAGCAAGGCGGCTCGCAACTGATTGTAGGAGCAGCCCTACACTCGCAGATGCGTCAGGTAATTCCCACGCTCAGTGGAGGCTCCTCCGAGTATGGACTATCCCGACAGACGAGTATCCTTGCCTCGAGCGCTGATGCGCCGGGACGCAACAACCAAACCAGGGATCAACCATGCTTCACTATGCCGTCGTTTTTCTCGTCATCGCCCTCATCGCAGCACTGTTCGGGTTCGGCGGCATCGCCGCGGGCGCGGCCGGGATCGCCAAGGTTCTATTCGTGGTCTTTCTGATCGGGGCGGTCATCGCGTTTCTCGTTGGCCCGCGCCGGATCTAGAGCCCGCGCGGTGTGAAATCGATGTGCTCGGCTTGCCCGGGCACAGGTAGGGCGCAAGTGGTGACGACAGCTCCTTCGAAATTCGACCGGCTACCGAAGACGCTCGCGGGAGTTCGCGACTTCAACGCCGCCAAGGGTATCCTGATTTTGCTGGTCGGCGGCCTTCTGTACATAGGGCACAGCGCGTTCATTCCCGTTGCACTCGCATTGCTCGCAGGCCTCATCCTGTCGAGCCCCGTTGAGGGACTGCGCCGTCTCGGCCTGCCGAGAAGTCTGGGCGCAGTGCTCATTTTGGTCATCGCGCTGGCAGCCGTCTCCGGTCTGGTCGCGTTGGTATGGACACCCAGTCAGCAGTGGTATGCCTCGGCTCCGCACACCCTTTCGGTGATTCAGAAAAAGTTCACGCCCGTCGCACGGATCATGAGCCATATCGAGGAGTTGACCAACCGCGCGGGCCACGTTGGAGCCCCGAACGCTTCGGAAAGAACGGCGCCCGTAGTGGCCCAGGAAAACGCTTCGAGCGCAGTCCTGACGGGGGTGCGCGATTCGGCGGTGGGTTGCGCAACATTCGCGATCATCACGTTGTTTTTGCTGGCCGGCGGTCCACCCATGGCTGCCCGCATGACCGCGGCTTTCTTCGATCACCTCAAGTCGCATCACGTGCAAAAATATATCGAAAAGGTCCGGGCCGAAGTAGGTCAGTTCTACGTCACCACGGCCTGCACCAATTTAGGATTGGGCATTGCAACCACCCTGGTCATGATGGCCTGGGGCATGCCCACGCCATATCTCTGGGGAGCGACTGCGGCAATTCTAAATTTCATCCCATACGCCGGCGCAACGACGACGCTGCTGACGGTGACGGTGGTCGCGATCGTCTCATTCGACAGTTTGGGACACGCACTCGGTGTCTCGTTGAGCTACCTGGGACTGGCGGTCCTGGAAGGGCAGGTCGTACAGCCCTTGGTGGTGGGCCGACGCCTCGAAGTGAATCCGTTGTTGATATTTCTCGCTCTGTGGTTCGGCGGCATGTTTTGGGGCATTGCCGGCGTCATTCTCGCCACGCCGATGCTCGTCGCACTGAAGGTGATTGCCGAAAACTCGCATGACGGCGACTCGATGTTGCAATTTCTGGGGCCGAACGAGTCCTCCCCCGATCAGTTCGGACAGCTGCGCGAATTCACCAGACGTTCTTAGTCTCGGATTCTGCTACCATGGGCGCCCTGACGACGCCGCAGGGGACGCTGCACAACGTCAACACCAAAGGAGTGTCCCATGTCATTTCTCGCGTGGATCGTTCTGGGTCTTTTATCGGGTTTCATTGCCAGCAAGATCATCAATAAAACCGGTGAAGGAATCATTGTCGACATTCTTCTCGGAGTGGTGGGAGCGTTCGTGGGAGGCTGGCTCTTCAACACCTTCGGCATGGCCGGAGTCACCGGACTCAACCTCTACAGCATGGTGGTGGCCGTCGTGGGCGCCATCGTCGTGCTGCTCCTGTACCACTTGCTGATCAAGCGTCGCAGTTAATCGACCCTCAGCGCGATCCCCGGCGGCCTTTAACTCGGCGGCGAGAGGTGCCGCCCAGCGCGAATTCGGCCTGGCGCGAAAATTTCAGACGGCTTCGAGATAGTCATCGAACAGATCGAGGTGCGCAGAATCCTGCGCCGCGCCTGTTCGCCCCATAGTTCGCGGGCGGCGAAGCGCACTGAATAAACGTGTGTATATTATTGATTATACGTAGCTTAATGCCATTTACCACCTATACACGCCGTCGCCTGCTGCGCCGCTGCACCCTCGCTCGGCATCTCGAACGTATTCCTATCAAGGCTTGAATTGCAAGCCCTCGTAATTCCCACTATAGGAGAGTCGTCCATGAAAAGCCGTCTGAGTCTAATCGCGCTGGCCTGCCTGCTTCCGCTACTGGGTGAAGCGCAGGACGCCTCGCTCAAGCTGCCGGACTTCGGTCCCCTCGCCGCCAAGGCGACGGAGTCGGTGAACATCAGCCTGAATCCGTGGCTGCTGCGCATCGCCGGCGCGATGCTCGACGACAAGGACGCGGACGATGCGGCCACCAAAAAGGTCCTGTCCGGGATCAAGTCGATCGAGATCCGAAGCTATCAATTCGCCACGGACTTTGCCTACTCCGAGGCCGACATCCAGACGGTCAGGCAGCAGCTGTCGGCTCCGGGTTGGAGTCAGGTGATGCAGGTCCACGACAGAAAAAAGAGCGAGAATGTCGATATGTACATTTTGCTCGACAAGAATCGCACGAACGGCTTTGCGCTGATCGCGAGCGAACCGCGCGAGTTCACCATCATCAATATCGTCGGCTCGATAGCGATCGAAGACCTGCCGCGGCTCGAACGTCAACTACACCTGCAGAATTTGCCTGTGGGCCAAGCCCGTTTGCTGATGTAACGGCCGGTGTCGAATGAGCGCGAACCGGCTTCTCTTGACGCAGAGCTCAGTAAGGCACGTTTGGGGGACCGGGCCGCGCTTGCGGTACTGGTTCGAGCTCATCAGCATTCCGTCTACAGTCTGGCGTTGCGCATGCTCGGCTCGCGCGAAGCGGCCGAGGACCTGGCGCAGGACGTATTCATGCAGCTGAATGCCAACGTCAAGATCATCGAATCGAGTCAGCACCTCGCCTTCTGGTTGCGCAAGGTGACCACGCACCGCGCCATCGATCACCTGCGCCATCGGTTGCGTTTGCAGGCGCAGCCCTTGGATGAGGAAGCTCTGAGTTTAAGCGTCGTCGATGACGCCGACCCCTTGTTGCACCGCCATGTCGCGAACTTGCTGTCGCAGCTGAGCCCGCCGGCGCGAGCAGTGGTGCTGCTGCGCTACCAGGAGGATTTGGATCCCCTCGATATTGCCCGCACGCTCGACATGCCGATCAACACGGTCAAAAGCCACTTGAAGAGATCGCTCGACATGTTGCGGTCAAACACCCCGGGGACCGATCAGACGCGCTGCGAAGGAAACTTGCCGTGAGCCGGGATTTTGAATCTCAGTTGCGGGCTGCACTTCGGCCGGCGGCGCCGCGCGAGGAGTTTACGCAGGCACTCATTGGGCGTATCGGTTCGGGGAACTCACGACCGCGGCGCACGGCCGCGTGGCTGGGCGCGAGTCTCGCCGCATCGCTCCTCATGGCCGCCGGCATACACCGGCACCTGCAGGATCAGCGGGATCGTCAGAGCGGGCTCGAGGCGCGGCGACAAGTGATCGAAGCGTTGCGCGTGACCAGCCAGAAACTGGATTTGGCCTACGAGGCGATCAAGAGTCGGTCCGTAGCGCCCGATGAGACGCCGGGCGCTTAGGTTCAAGCGAGGAATTTCGGTATGAGGCAATGCAGATTTTCGTTAGGGTGGGTGCTGCTCGTACCGAGCCTGGCGTGGGCGGCACCCAACCCACGATTGGTTCTGCCGGAGTTTTCCACCCTGGCGCAAAAGGCTACGGAGTCCGTGACCATCACACTGGACTCCTCGCTGCTCGCGATGGCTGGGCGCTTCTTGGACGGCAACGATCCGCAGGACGCCGCGACCAAGGAAATCCTCAAGGGTCTGCAGGGCATCTACGTACGAAGTTACAGCTTCGACCAGGACGCAGCCTACCGGCAAAGCGATATCGACGCGGTGAGAAGCCAGCTGGCGGCGCCAGGCTGGAATCGCCTGCTCGAAACTCGAAGCCGTAAATCGCACGCAGATGTCGATATTTTCATCATGCTGGACAAGAACCAGGCGATCGGTCTCGCGCTGATCGCGAGCGAACCGCGCCAATTCACGATCGTGAATATTGTGGGGACGATCGACCTCGACAAATTGCATAAGCTGGAGGGCCAGTTTGGCGTCCCAAAGCTCGATGTCGACTTGAAAGCGGCAGCTCCGGACCCGAAAAAATAGCCGTTGGTTCGCGCGTACCACGATCAAAGTCGCCGCCGCCACCGGCACCACCGGGTCGGCCTCGGTTATGGGCCGCCGCGCCGGTCTTCCAGGGTCATCTGCGCCCCTTTCTCCGCAATCATGGCGGTGGGAGTATTGGTATTAACTATGGGTGTCCAACTCGCGACGTGCGAAAATAAATTTATGTTTCCCCACAGCCAGGAAAGACCATGCGTTTTCGACTCGCTTTTCTGATGTTTCTGTGCGCCCTGAGCGCCGCCTGCGCCTCGTCCAAACCGGTTCTGGTGGGTCAGGCGCGCCCACCCATTCCGGTGGACCAGGTCAAGATATATGCCTCCGCTCCGCCGGTCTTCCAAGAGATTGCCACTCTCAGCGCCTCCAGCAAGAGCGTTTTTTCACCCGGTGGCCCAAGCCAGGTCGATAAAGTCGTCCAGCGACTGAAAGAGCAGGCCGCGCAACTCGGGGCGAACGGGCTGATTCTGGAGGGATTCTCCGATCGCGAAACCGCCTCCCTGGGGACGGGCGTCGGGTCGCAGTCCTATTCGCGAAACACTTCGGTGGGCGTCGGTGTCGGCGGCTCGTTCGGGGTGTTCAAAAAGACCGGTCAGGCCCGCGCAATTTTCGTGCCGCCGACCTGAGCCAATCGCCAGGCCAAAAACACGACGGAGCCGTCGATGAACGCCAGGCTCGATCCGAGAATGGTGGCCGCCAGGGAGAGCAACCGAACTGCGGCCCTTCCGACCTCAACGCGGTTAACCGGGCAATCTCGTCAATCGTGCTTACACCACTCGGTGGGGCACGAACTGCGGTGTTGGATTATCGAGTGCAGCCTCGTGAAGTCGGGTGGGATCACATATGACATATACACCGTCGCTGCGACGAATGATGCCCTCGTCGCGCAGGCTGATGATCGCACGCGACACGACCTCGCGCACGGAACCGATTGCATCGGCAATATCCTGCTGCGAAGCATGCACGACGAGTAAATTGCCCTCCTTGTCGGATAGATCCAGCATATGGCGGGCAACACGCGCTCGCACCGGTTGAAACACATTGTGCGACAGCATATTGTTAGAGTGCATCATCGAGCAGGCGAGTTCTGAAAACAGAGGCCACATGCACCGCGCATCGGCAGAGGCAATCTTGCGGAAGTGCGCCGGGGACAGGTTTAAGAACGTGCACTTGGTCAGCGCCTGGACCGCAAGGGCCGTGCCGCTCCCGACAATGCTCGGTGCCAGCAACAGCGGCAAGCCAATCACGTCGCCGGCCGCGGCATAGCGGATTGTCGCCTGGCGGCCGGCAGGCGATATCGTGTAAGTGCGCGCCAGTCCCTGTGTAACCACGGCGAGCGGCGGGTCGGACCCGTCGCCCATCTCGTAGATCACCTCGCCCGCGGACCCGTGCGCCTCGCGTGCATCGCTCAGCATGGCGTCCGCGTTACTGCCGAGCGCGGTGCGCAAAGCGCACCGTATCCACACCTGTTCCGTCATCGGCGACAGGTGCGAGGCTGCGGTTCGCTTGAATGTTTTGTCCGCTTGCATGAATGCTCTCACTACCGTGAAGCGACCGCGCAGGATCTTGAATCTGCTCAATTTCAATGCCGGGCGCGAAGTCCTCGACCATCGTTCCCGCACGCCCGCCAGCCTTGAGGTATCCTCCGCCCTTGCCTGCAGAAGTCAACATTGTCCTACGTGCCGCCGTGGAACCGCGTGGGCGCAGAAATGGCACGACATGGTGCGCCGCACCGCTCAGACCGCTTCTCTCAATCGCCTCGTCAGTGTTGTTTGACAAGACGCCGCAACTCTGGGGAGGCGGTTCGCAACCGATCCACTCGCTGGTCAAGGCTGATTGGAACCAAAGTCGCTGACGCTAGCCGCAGTCGAGTTCAGATTCGGACACACATAAGGAGAATGTGGTGTCCACAGATTTTGCTGTCGAACTTGAGGTGCGCGATGTTGGCGCAGGGTCCGCCGTCATCGTTCTTCCCGGCGCATTCGGCATCGAATCGCGTTTCGACGACGTGGACGATTTCTATCCCGGCTGCCGCGTAATCACCGTCACGCATCCCGGCTTTGGCAAACTCAAGCGGCCGGAATGGTGCGAAAGTGTCGAGGATCTCGCTTATATCTATATGGACTTCATAGAGCGGCTCGGGCTGCAACGCGTGACGCTGGTCGGTTTTTCATTTGGCGGCTGGATCGCGGCTGAAATTGCGTTGCGCCGGCCGACATGGCTCGATCGTCTGATCCTCGTCGATAACTTCGGTCTGCGAGGCGGCGACAGGGAAGATCGTTCGACGCCAGACCTGTTTGCAATGACGCTGGCGGAATGGCGCGAGATTGCCTTTTTTGACGCTGGCGTCGGCGAGAAGTTTTTCGGTTCTGCCGGCCGCTCAGACGAAGAGATGCTGTCGATTGCGCGCGCCCAGGAAGGCCTCGCGGTCTACGGCTGGCAGCCCTATCTCCACGATCCTAAGCTGGAGCGCAGAATCGGGCGGATCAAGGTGCCCACGTTGGTTCTCTGGGGCGGCGAAGATCGGATCGCCAGTCCCGATCTCGGCCGCCGCATCGCGTCTGCCATCCCCGATGCCTGTCTCGCGATCATCGAAGGCGCGGGTCATTTCCCGCATCTCGACAGGCCCGCAGAATTTCGGGAGCAGATCGATAAGCTCGGCATTACCACCCCGTGAAGATCACAGAGGACTTAGATTCATGAAATACTGGTATTTCAGCGAATGCGCCTATCCCTACCTGCCGCCCGAGGAAGAGTATGACTCGATCCGGGTGACCCTACCGAACGGCTATATGGACCCCGTCAAGGCTGCAGATCTCTGGCATCGCTATATCGATGAATGGCAGGCAGCCGAGGGGTACGGCCTCGGATTGATGATCAATGAGCATCACTCGACCGCGACCTGTGCCAATCCCTCGGCACCGATCATTGCCGGCATACTCGCGCGCGCGACGACCACCGCGCGTATTCTTATCCTGGGCAATCCAATTGCCAACCGTCCCGATCCGGTGCGCGTGGCCGAAGAGATGGCACTCATCGATGTCATCTCCCGCGGGCGGTTGGAGTGTGGCTTCGTGCGCGGTGTTCCCTATGAGATTTCTGCCACCAATACATATCCGATCGACATGAGTGCGCGCTTCTGGGAGGCGCACGACCTCATTCTCAAGGCCTGGACCACGCATGATGGCCCGTTCAGCTGGACCGGCAAATTCTTCGAGCATCGTCAGGTCAATATCTGGCCGCGCCCCTACCAGCAGCCGCGCCCGCCGGTCTGGGTTACAACGACGACGCCTTCGGGCTCGGCGAAAATTGCCGAACACGGCCATACACTTGCGACTTTTCTCGTCGGCAAGAACATGGCGCGGACGATCTTCGGCAATTACCGCACACGCCGCAAAGAGATGGGTCTTGAGACCAGCGTCGACAAGCTGGCTTACTGCGGGCTGGTATTCGTCGCGGACTCGGAAGAAGCTGCCCGCAAGGGTTCCCAAGAACTGATGTGGTATGCGACCGCCAACAAGGTCAAAGCGCCATTCCAGGTCCCATCCGGTTATATGCCGCCCGAGGCCCGGCTGCGGATGCTTGCCGGTGATGCCCGTGACCCGAACGCACTGAAGGCCTTCTCACAAGACGAGCTTATTGATCAGGCGATCATGTTTTCAGGCACACCGGATCAGGTCTATAACCAGATCAAGACCTTCTACGATTATGTCGGCGGTTTCGGAAACCTGCTGATCATGGGGCAGGCGGGTTTCCTGGGTCATAAGCAGACGGTGCGCAGCATGCAGCTGTTCTCCGAATCGGTCGCGCCGCGGTTGGACATCTTGCATCCCGGCATCCCCCAGCGGCTGAGTGCATGAGGCCGCTGCCGGACGGAACCTTCAGCCGATATGTTCTCGTCGACGGTATCCGCACGCATTATCTCGAAGCTGGAACCGGTCGGCGCCTCGTCCTGCTGCATGACGGGGGGTTCGGCGGCTCCGCTCGCCTGACATGGTTCATGAACATCGGAGCCCTGTCGAACCGCTATCATGTAATCGCACCCGATTGGCTGGGCTTTGGCGAGACCGACAAGATCTATGACTTCGGCGGGAACCGCGGCCGCCGCCTGCGCCATATGACGCGATTCCTCGAGACGGTCTGCGTCGATGAGGCGGCCTTCATCGGGTGTTCAATGGGTGCGACGCTGCTTTTGCAGGTTGCCGCGACAGGTGAGGAACCATGGCCGATCGCCGCGCTGGTCTCTGTCTCGGGCGGAGGGTTCGTCCCGCTGAACGACGCCCGCAAGCGCGCGCTCTCCTTCGACTGCACTCTGGACAGTATGCGCACCGTCGTTTCAACCTATGTGCACCAGCGGCAATGGCTGGACGACCCGCGCATGGTGGCTGAGCGGTTCACGCAGGCGATCTCTCCCGGCGCGTGGGAAGCCGTCGCTGCGGCGCGCTTCAAATCACCCCTGGCTCCCGGACAACGCGACTTCGGTGCAGAGGACGTTACGCCATACGCCAAAATCGCGGTCCCCGCGATGCTTGCCGCCGGCTGCCATGATGTCCTGCGCGAACCGAACTATGCAGCGGGTGTCGCTGCCGCCATTCCCGGTGTGGTCCTTCGCCTGTTTGAGCATTCCGGTCACCTGCCCAACATCGAAGAGGCCGATGATTTCAATCGTCATGTCCTGGAATTCCTGGCGGTGCATTATCCGCCGTGATCGATGCCCCGCACAGAGGCGCATCTTGCGATATCGTCGGAACGGTCGGTCAGAAGCGGTTTAGCGACTTTAGTCGCTGGGTACACGCATTAAAGCTGGTAGGTTCGGGCTATGGATTTCCGAAAAGTGATTGGCAGTGACTTTACCGATGAATCCGCGTGGCAACCCATGCGGTGCTATCTGCACGACGCCCTCGTAGAGGCGGCCCGGAACGCGGGCGGTCAGGTCGGCTGGGTGTTCGACGACGAACGGGTCACATTCGCCGGTTTGCAACTTGGCGCAGAGTCAATCGCCGCAAAACTCGCAACGCTTGGGGCAGGGAGCGGAGATACGGTCGCCATCTGGTTGCCGAATGAGCGCACATGGGCCGAGACCCTGTTCGCATGTAGTATGGTCGGTGCACGCTTGGCGGCGATCAACACGCGATCGAAAATCGATGAAGTGGCTCACATCCTTGCGGACAGCCGGGCGAAAGTCCTCATCTTCCGCGCGGGCTTTCTGAATATCGATTGCTCCGAGATATTGCGGGCGGTGTTGCCGGGCGTGGCGTTGCCGGATTACACCAAGACCGATCCGCAGACTTATGTCCTGCCTTTGGCCGGCGTCCGGCTTCGGACCGCCATTCCGCTAGCCGGTGTCGCGGAGAGTCCGCTGCCTGCGGTCCGGCGTGACGCGCCGGACCGCGAAGCCCTTCTGATCCAGTATACTTCCGGATCGACGGCGCTGCCCAAGGGGGCGCTCCTCAGCCATGTCCACGTCCTGAACTTCGGTCATTGGCCGGTGGCACGCATGGGCGTACGCCGCGGCGAGGCGCTGCTCAATACGCAGCCGTTTTATCATATCGGCGGTTCAATCGGATGCCTGCCCGTGCCCCTGACGCTCGGTTGCGTCGCGGTCATTCCGGAATTTTATGAGCCGTCCAAAGTGCTCGAACTGATCGAGCGCGAACGCTGCGTCGCCCGCACCGGAATGTCGACGATGTACGTCCGCGAGATGCAGCTGCCTGACTTCCATGACTACGATGTGTCGAGTCTTCGGGCGGGATGGACAATCGGTCCCCCCGGTCTGCTCGATCGTATCCGCGCCGAATATCCCATCGAGGGGATGATGCAGCTCTATGGATCCAGCGAAGGTGGTGCGACGAGCGGCGATATATCCGAGCCTTGGGAAGTGCGGCGCGCCAGCGCCGGGCGGCCCTTTCCCGGCACGCATTTCAGCATCGTCGATCCCGAAAGCGGCGCGAGCGTGCCGCCCGGTCAGACCGGCGAAGTTCGCTTCAAAGGCTGGGCGTGCTGTTTAGGCTATGTTGGCGTGGAAACTGATCTGACCTTCGATTCCGCGGGCCGTTTCTTGACGGGCGACCTCGGCCATTTCGATCAGGAGGGGCGGCTCTATTTCGACGGGCGGCTGAAGGAAATGATAAAACCGGGCGGCGAGAATGTCTCGGCCCTGGAGGTGGAAGCCTTTCTGGGCCAGCATCCCGAGATCGCACAAGTGGCCGTGTTCGGCGTGCCCGACGACGACCTAGGCGAGGCGGTCGTGGCGGTGATCGAGCTGGTCAGCGGCAGCGCGCTCCGCCAGGAAGACATCGTGGCCTACTGCCGTGGCCGCATCGCTGCATTTCGCATTCCCCGCCATTTCCGCTTCGTAACCGAATGGCCGCTGACTGGCAGCGGCAAGATTTTGAAGCGTCTGCTGCGTGAGACTTATCTCGCCGAATTCCAGGCCAACCAGCCAGAAGTATTGACATAAAGGACGCGATCCAATGTATCGGCTTGGTGACATGATCGACATGAAAATCGGCGGAGGGTCCATCGGCCCCTACGACGTCGTGACGGGTGCCAAGGTCTATTGGGATGGCATAGCGGAGGGACGGATTCTTCTGCAACGATGCAATGACTGTGGCAGGCATTCGCATCCCCGCCAGGAAGCCTGTGAAAATTGCTTCGGTCCCAGATTGGACTGGGTGGAGACCAATGGTTCGGGGACGATCTATTCGTTCAGCACCATCTATCGTGCTCCGCGTCAACGGCCGGTGCCATACACTTTAGGATTGGTCATGATGCCCGAACAGGTCTGCCTGTTCGCGGAAATAGAAATGACCGGCGAGATCACCATCGGCAAGGCCGTTACACCTTTTTTCGTTCCAACGGAACGCGGAACATTGCTCAAGTTCCGCCTTGCATCGGCCGGAAACACGCCCAATGGCCTTTGAAAATGTCGTTGTGGCCGGGTACGCCTCGGCCGTTCAGATCATGCCGCTCGGCGATGGCGAACGGCCCCGCACCACCATCGGTTTGATCGGCGATGCGGCGCGCCGTGCGATGGCCATCGCAGCGATAGACCGGCGCCAGATCGATGCGGTGTTCACGCATCGGCCGCCCCTTGGCGACAGCTTTCTGCTGCTCGGTCAGAAAATCCTCGCGGAACTGAAGATCGCACCGACATCAACCACCGCGATCATGAACCACGGTGCCGGCATGATCAGCAGCCTGAAATATGGCGCGCTGCTGCTCGAATCGCGACTGGCCGACTACGTTCTGTGCGCCAGCGGGGATGCGGGGGCTGCATGGGTCGACGATCCGGTCGCGCTTAATGCCAATGCCGAAGCGGACGCGCATTTCGAGGCGCCCTATGACCCCATCACACCGTCTCTGTATGGCCAGTTCGCCCAGCGCTTCGTCTATGAGCGCGGATTGACCGAGGAAGATCTCGCGACGGTGTCGGTCGCGATGCGGGCGAAGGCTCTGCGCCACCCCGAGGCCGAGATGCGCAATAAGGGACCGCTCACCATCGATCAGGTGATCGCCTCACCGATGATCGCCTCGCCGAGCCGGTTGCTGCACTGCGCCCCCTGGTATCGCGGCTCCCGTGCCGGCGCGATCATCCTGACGAGGGCCGAGAACGTTGGCCCCGGCCCGAAGACATATGTTCGCGCCATCGGCGAGAACGTCACGCACGAGCACGTCACTGGACGCATGGGACTGTACGGTTTTGGTCCTTGGAAAGATGGTCCCAACCTGACGACGACGGGGGCATATCTCGCGGGTCGTCAAGCATTGAACTTTGCGGGGCTGTCGATCGATGACATCGACGTGCTCGAGACGGTCGTCCCGTTTGCGTTCCTGATCCCGATGATCCTTGAAGACCTCGGCATGTGCGAGCGCGGCGAAGTCGCCGGTTATCTGCGGCAAGGTGGCCTTGACCGCGCCGCGCGCGTCCCAATCAACACCAACGGCGGGATGCTCTCATTCGGCCAGTCTTTCCTCAACTGTGTCATGGATCAGTTGCTTGAGGGCATTCAGCAGCTGGATGGCACGGCGTTGGGCGACCGCATCGCCGGGGCAAATCGAGCGATGGTCCATTCTCATGGCGGGGTGATCGCCGCGCACACTGTCGCGATCTTCGAACGGAGCTGAACGGGAAGAAACATGTACCCGCTTACAGGAGCGCAGGTGCTGCGCCCGATCGATGCGGAAAGCCGGGCCACCGTGCACCAGTGACCTTGCCTCATGCCGCCGGTGGGTTGTACAAACCATACTAACGGCGGATACGCGATTGCGCGGTACCCCGTTCCACGCACCACTTATGAATGGCGAAGGAGCGGCTGCGGATTTCGCGAAACAGGATCGACTTGAAAGTATCCTCGCCGACAATTACCGGGAACGCCATCTCGGAGAACTCGATTTCGCTTTCCCCCATCATCTTCACTTCCAAACACTCGGGACCCGCGCGCATATCCGGAATCGCGTCGAGTTCGGTGCGAAAGGTGACGTAGACTTGGCTCAGCTCCGGCAGGCTGATTACGGAATATAGCTCGAGCGCTTCCGGATCGGCTTGCACGCCGGTCTCCTCGTAGGTCTCGCGAACCGCGGCCTGTTCGAGGGATTCACCCTCCTCCATAAAACCGGACGGAATACTCCAGAGACCGGCGCGCGGAGGATGTGCTCGCCGGCCTACCAGCACTTTGTCGCCCACGTATGCTATGCACCCGACCAGAACCCGTGGATTCACGTAGTGCACCGTTCCACAACCGGAACAGATTTGACGGACGCGGCTGTCGCCGCGCGGAATTTGGTCGACTACAGGCTGGCCGCAATCTTGACAGTACTTCATCGGGGATCTTCTGATACGCCACTCCGCAAGTCATGTCAACCGCGCAACTCGGACAATCGCTTCGCATTGCCGACCACCGCGATCTCGGCGACGAACAGCCGGTTGCAACAAAAGTTCCTGAAGGGCAGGGACATTGGGTGTAGAACAAAGAAATCCGACACCACGGCGCTTTGACTCTCTTGGAGGTTTCCATGTCCCTCGTCACTCTTAGCCCCAACGGGCTCGCCACCTATCAATTGCAGGCGCCGCCGGAGGCGGTCTTGGTCGCGACGGTCGAGGGCGTGGTCCGGCTCACTGGCAATGCGGCTGCGTCCAGATGGACCGTTGAAGAAAAGACGCTCACCGGCCTTCACATCGGTTCATTGATGCGCGAACCGAAACGAGGCTATGTTTTCGCGGGCATGGACGAGGGTGAACTCTATCGCAGTACCGATGACGCGAGATCGTGGCAAAAATCGATGAACGGCATCTCCGTGGCGAATATCTTCAGCCTCACGTGTGTCGAGGATGGCAAGGGCGGAGTCGATCTTTATTCCGGCACCGAGCCGGCGCACTTGTTCCGCAGCAATGATTATGGCGCATCCTGGCAAGAGCTTCCGGCTTTGCGGCAAGTTTCCGGCATGGATAAATGGACCTTCCCGACGCCGCCGCACGTTGCCCACGTGAAGAACGTCGCCTTTGACCCGCGCGATCACCGCACGCTTTATGTTTGCATCGAGCAGGGCGCGCTCTTGAAGAGCTATGACGGTGGAGAGTCGTTCAAGGTGCTAGAATATCAGGACGACAGCTATAAGCTCCACTATGACGCCCACCGCATCGTCTTCGACCCGAAAGATCCTGATCACATCTTTTTACCAAGCGGCGATGGCATCGCGGAAAGCTATGACGGAGGCGAGACGTTTGATCACATCGTGACGCCCGATATGCGCGTCGGCTATCCCGATGCTTTATTCTATGCGCCGACGGGATCTGGAATCATGTTTGCCGCCGGGGGCGGCGGCAATCCCTATGAGTGGCTCCGTACCGGCAATGCGCGCTCTGCAATCGTGCGCAGCGCCGACGCCGGCAGGACCTGGCGTCAAGTTGAGGGAGGGCTGCCTGTGGACCTGCCAGGCAATGTTGAGGCGATGACGATGTTCCAATGGGCTGACGGCCACTACGGTTTCTTCGCCGGCACGACCGACGGCGAGGTTTTCGCGAGCTTCGACAAGGGTGGAAGCTGGTGCCTCATTGCGGGGGGATTGCCTCCGGTTTCGAAGTGCGAGCATTATCAGGCATTGGCCGTGGGGCGCGAGAACGCGCAGAAGCTGGCTCGCGCCTAGCGCGGCGGAAAACCGGTGAGTGGGGGCGGCGAGGCTAGGCCGCAACCGCTTTGGACGAGAATCGATCCTTCAATTTCGGCATGACTTCCGCGCCGAACAGGCGGATGCTGTCCGCCGTGTCCCGGTGATTCAGCTTGCCGGCCTGAGCCATCAAGATAAGGTGGCCGAAGCCTCCAATCCCCTTGTGGAATTTCTCGATCTGACGAAACACTTGATCGGGTGTACCGCAGAACATGCAGCCGGCATCGACCAACTCGTCAATGCCAGCATCCTTCATGTCCAGTGCCTTGCCGAAAGACGATTGCAGCGGGATCTTGCCGACCTTCGACGTTTCCCGCAGCGACTTTGCTAGCATTGCCGGAGGGAAATAACCGGGCGGCATTGCGTAAGGCAACCTGACTCGGTTCTGAATGAGGTATTCGCGGACCATCGCTCCACGTCGGCGGGCCTCCACCTCATTATCGGCAATGGCCGACAACGCGGTGTATGCAAAACGATCGTTGCCCGGGGCAGGACGTCCCATTTCGGCGCACGCGTTGCGATAGGAATCGAACACGGCCTTCGCGCCATATCCGATCAGCACGGTGGCGAGCACATAGCCAAACCTGGCGATTCCAGGCGCAGAACTTGGCGACAACGACGTGATCCAGACCGGCGGATGCGGCTGCTGCATCGGGCGCGGCCAGATGTTGACCCCGCGGTACTGAAAATGTTTTCCCTCCCAGGAGAACGGCCCGTCCCTGGTCGTCATCGCCTTCAGGATCAGATCATGCGCCTCCCAGAAACGATCCATCATGCCGACCGGGTTGAGATTGGCGATATGAACCTCGTAAGGCACACCCTTCACGAAGCCCATTTCGAGACGCCCCCCGGAGATCACGTCGACGATCGAGAGTTCCTCCGCCACGCGGATCGGGTCGGCGCGGTTGGTGAGCGGCACTCCGAGGACCAGGATGCGCGCCCGCCGCGTTTGTCGCGCCAGAATTGACAGGAAAACGTTGGACGAAGCCGCGAGACAAGTCGAGGTGCTGTGATGCTCGTTGACCATCACGTTCATGCCAACCTCGTCGGCGAGCATCCATTCGTCAATGTAGCGGTTGTAGAGATGGGACGCGACGTGCGGATCACAATGACCGTTCGGGAGATCCACTCGCAGATAGGGTTGATCCCACGCGTTGGGATATGGCTGTTCGGTGAAATGATAGATTTGCATGCTAGCGACTCCGGCAGGCAGCGACGTGGTTGGGGCCGAGGTCGGAAGCGGCGAAGCTCAGAATACGCTCGGTGAGACCGGCAGGATCTTCGATGTGGGGAAAATGACCGGTGCCCGGCAATAACACAAACGTGCCGTCCGGCAGTGCTTCCGCAAAGTTGCGCACATAGTCCTCCGAGACCACGCGATCCTTCGTACCCCAGACGCACAGCGTGGGACGTCGAATGCGATAGAGGCGGCTTAGCAGCTTTGGATCGTACATATATGGAAGCCACGCGTAGCGCGCTGTCGCCTCGTAGTTCCCGGCAAAGCGATGCATCTGGTCGTTGTCCAACGCGGCGTAGCGCGCTGCGGCGGCCACAGGATCGCCATAGGCCAGAGCGTCAAATTCCTCGGGGGTCAGGCTAAAAAGATCTGCGATCTCTCGCGTGTCGCGCGCACCGAACTTCACACCGACCGGAGCAACCAAGGCAAGACGATTCATCCGTGAAATGTCTTTGATCGCCATTGCCGCAGCTATCCAGGCACCCAGGGACACGCCGATCACAACGATCCCGGTCAGGTCAAGCGCCGCCAGAACGTCAAGGCCGAAATAGGCGAGGTCCTCGATCGAATCGAAGTCGCTGGGAACCGGGGTGCCGTCGTACCCAGGGAGGGAGGGCGCGTAGACCTTGAAGCGAGCTGACAGTCGTTCGATAAATTCGGATCCATCACGTCGTCCAAGTTCGGGGTGCAAGAAGAAAAGCGGCGGCCCTTCGCCAGTAATCAATATCTCAGTTGCCACCGGGCCCACATGCAAGCGCCGTCGCTCGACGGAGAGCCTTTCTTGGTATGATTTCTCGGTCCGCATAGTTCAGTTACCCCTTGCCAGCCAACTCATTGCGCATTCGGACGAAACCGATGTGACTGATGCCACGACACATCCGGTCGTTGCTGCCTTGTGATCTTGAAGGGACGGGAGGCGGGCGCAGCAACGGCGGAAGCGTATCGCCGGCGTGGCGGCAGTCGAATTACGGCGGCGAGCTGCACGAGCCCAAGAATTCCTGTCCGCTGCACTTGCTTCCAGAGCATAGGCTATAGGACAGATTTCTTTAATTGCTGCGCCGCGCCTGTATAGGGCGCCTCGTGAATTGTCGCGCGGATCGTGGTCTGCTCATGCCTCTCCACGTGAGGCTTGCGCGAGCCGCCATTGGGTTCGCCCCAAGTGATGACAACTTCGGTGCCGGGCGTCGCATGTTCTTCTTCGATGCAGCTTACCGACAGAAGAACACGCTCATTTGCGGTATACCCGTTGAACTGGGACATACCGATGATTTGGCCATCGAGGTTGCGAACCTCGTCTGCCTGCGGCCAGCCATATATCGGTGTTGGAAGCTCTATGGCTTTGTATAGGGGACCATTCGAGAGTTGTGAGCGATATATCTTTGCGACGTCATCATCGTTCCACCGCAGGAGCCGTTTCACTCTCCGAGGTTTTGATTGAGCCGCTTCCAACGCTTCGCGCCCGATGAAGTCATGATCGAATTTGACGAATCGATCATATCCAAGAGCGGATGGTGTCCAGTAATAGTCTTCGATATTGTCGCTCTTCAGGCTGCCCGCAAGCTGCATGTTCGCTTCCCAGCCGTCGAGCGGCAGCCATTCGCGATAGGCGCGGAGTTCTTCGCCCGTGTAGATGCCCGGGAGGGGGTAGGGCACCCACCCACCTACAATTGTCGAGCTGAAGTATGTAAGGGTTCCTCCCTGTCGAATTCCATGCTTTCGACCGGCCGCAAGAATGGCGTCCCGTACGGCATCAAGATGGTCATAATCACCGGAGATCTCCGCGCCGCCGACGCTTCCCATACCATGGCGAAGAACCAGGACGTCGCACCCGGCTATCTTTGCCTTGCCGGTCTTGAAGAACTTCAGCTCCGGCCATTCACCGCCCGCAGCTTCCGCCAGTGTCTCCCGCGCCTTCGGCCCTTCGACCTGAAACCGGAACTTGGTCCTGCGCCGCGTCGGATTGAATGGCGTAGTCGGATCGAATTCCAGGTCGACGTCATATCCGCCGGTCTCCGCGTGGAAGCGCACCCAGTTGAGCAGCGGCATCCCACTTATCAGCTCAAAGCCCTCTTTTTCACCATGATAGTGCAGAACGCAGTCGCCAATATGATGGCCACGCGGCGTGCATGCAAAATATTGCTTTGCACCGTCTGTCGAAAGGTTCGCGAAGCTGCAGGGGGACAGATAACTCAGCATTTTCCGTGCGTCAGGTCCTCGGACGAACAGTACCGGCATGTGATGGGATTGATTTGTGATCGTGCACTTTTCACGAGTGGCGCGCTGCTCATCGCGCCAGTTCGAGAATTCCCGAGGAATCAAGCCAAGCGACGCAAACAGATCGGTTCTCGATCTATGAAACTGCGAGATCGTGTCGTTGTATAGGTAGTCAACCAGGTTGGATTTGGAGTCGATCAGATCCTGCAGGCTCTTCATAGCTCTCACCGTGTCTTTGTGCAAAAACATTTCCGCTGCAATTTATCGGCCACAGCCGGGTACACCTCAATCTAACAAGATGTGCTGGACGGGTCTGCGATTAAAGTCGCTGAGTGACTTTTGTCGCAGACGTCGCCATTGCATTTAGCTAGCTTGCTCCTTCGCTGAGCAATCGGCTCATCCCGAGAAGATCAGTCGTATCGGGCATTTTGAATTTTTGAATAATGATCATTCCGGGAGTTGTGCAATATGTATCGTCCACAAAAGTATGGCGAACTCGCCCAGTCCCGCGTTGCCGGTATCGCATCCTGCGGTATCTTCGCGCTCATCGCGCCGTGCGTCGCAAGTGCTCAGGAAGCGCAGCCGGCGCAACTCGAGGAGGTCATTGTTACTGCCGAGCGCCGTCCCGAGAATCTGCAAAGCGCCGCAACTACCGTTACTGCAGTCACCGCGACGGAACTCACCAATAGCGGCGTCATCAACACTGAGTCGTTGCCAACACTGGTACCCGGATTGGTGATTTCGAACGCCTCCGGCTATGCGGTACCGTTTATTCGAGGCGTTGGCACGCTCGCCAGTGGGCCTGGGGCCGAGCCTTCTGTGGCGACCTATGTCGATGGCGTTTACATGCCTGACACGTCGGCAACCCTGTTTTCATTCAATAATATTGCCCAGGTGGAGGTGGATAAAGGCCCGCAGGGGACGCTGTTTGGAAGAAATGCCACAGGCGGCGTCATTCAAGTGACGACTCGGGACCCATCAGCCACGCCTGCGTTGGATGTCAGCGTGGGCTATGGTAACTACGGAACGTACGAGACAAAATTGTATGGATCGACCGGAGTGATGAGCAATCTGGCCGCTGACATTGCCGTGCTCTATCGCGACCAGTCGCAGGGATGGGGAAGGTATGTGTTGACCGGCGCTGAGGCGTACACAAGCCACGATATATCGGTTCGTAACAAATGGCTTTGGACTCCGCTTGATTCGACTCGGGTAACCCTATCGGCCAATTATGAAACCTCCAAGACTGGAGAAGGCGTCACCGCCTACACTTACCCCGGGACCGTCGCGATAACGGGCCAGGGATTTCTCGGACCGTATCTGGTCCCCGGACGATATTCCTATGCCAGGCCCGAGCAATACGGCGCATCATTGAAAGTGGAGCAGGGACTGGGGTGGGCAGACCTGACAAGCATCTCAGCCTACGGGCAAACCCACCTTTACGCCCCGTTCGATTACGGTGCGACGAGCGTACCCATCGTCTATGCCATTTTCAATGTTCCGGGTTATCAACTGTCGGAGGAAATCCGGTTGGCGTCGGTGCAACAATCAACTGTGAAATGGGTTGGTGGAGTTTTTTACTCGGAACGCTCCTCGGGATTTAATCCTCTGACGATTCTTGAGGAGAGTTTTCCGCCAGTAATCGAGACTTTTGCGCGCACCAAAGCTGGCTCGCTCGCGGCGTTCGGTCAGACGACAGTGGAAGTTTTGCCCAAAACCGAGTTGACCGCGGGCCTTAGATACACGAAGGACCGAGTGTCCATCGTTGGAGACGACGTCATCCCTGCCATTGCGGGCAATACCCCGCTCGGGGCAAACGGTGAGAGCACGGGATATGGGAGGTTAACGTGGCGAGGGGCGCTTGCGTATCACTTCACTCCGGATCTCCTCGGCTACGTGTCGTACAATCGGGGATATAAGAGTGGTCTATACAGTACCGATTCATTTACCGCTCCGGCGGTCAAGCCCGAGCAGATCGATGCCTACGAAACTGGGGTGAAGTCGGAGTTCTTTGATCATACAGTGAGAGTCAATCTGGCGGCTTTCTATAACAAGTGGTCTAACATTCAAGTCGCAGAGTATGCGGACTCGATCGAATATTTCGTCAACGCGGCCAGTGCTGCAATCTACGGGTTCGATCTGGACACCGCGGCCAATCTGGTGGAAGGGTTGACGCTCAGAACTTCCATCTCTTACGCCCACGGCCGTTACAAGAGCTTCGCCAACGCGCCTTCGTACTTTATTCCCGGAACGTCAACCCTTAATCCCGCCGGGGTCTCGATAGTCGATGCGACCGGCAACACAACCACTCACACACCCGACTTTACCGGGTTGGTATCGCTGAATTATTCCCATCCGACGCGTATCGGGGCGTTTGATGTTGACCTCACGAATTCGTACACGAGTTCATTTTTTTGGGAGGCGGACAATGTGCTGAAGGAGCCGCCCGTCGACCTTCTGAATAGTTCGCTTGGCTGGAAATCAGACGATAAACGATGGGACGTGCGGGTCTATGGGCAGAACCTTCTCAAGCGGGTCTACTTTGTGAGCGGATTTTCGCTCGGGTTGAACGGTGAGGCGAGCCCGGCCGCACCGTTGACCTACGGGATTGTTTTCGGGTTGCACTTCTAACAGGGCGCACAGGCCGGTTGCAACTTAAGTCGCTTTGCCGGTCCCACCAGGGCGTAGAGTCGACCATATTGACGAAGGAGACAATGCCGATGCAAATCACCGCGGATGCACCCTTGGTCGAGGCGAGCACCTCATCGATTGCTGCGAATCCGCGTCAAATCCCTCTGCAAAGGGCCGTCGAGCTTCCCAGCGATTGGCTCCGCGTGTCCTGATGGGCGGCTCATCCAAGCAAAGGGTAACGCTGTTCGCCGCCGGGGACGTTTTCAACGGACTGGATGACAACTGGTATGCGTTCCAGCATCTGGCACCGCTATTGCGTTCGGCTGACATCGTTTTTGCGAATTGTGAGGGCGTATACGCAGACAAGCCGGTGTTGTCGCCGAACCGGCGGGTTTATCATGGTGCGGCGCGGCGCCATGGGGCGCGGCTCTCAGAAGTTCCGTTTCATGTGATGAGCTGCGCCAACAATCATATTCTGGACGGCGGCTACGAGGGACTCGCTGAAACGACAGACTTGTTGCGCGGCCAGGGTATCCAAGTGACCGGTGCCGGGGAAACAATTGCGGAGGCGACGACTCCGGCGATAATAGAACGGCACGGAATTCGTTTTGCGTTTCTGGGGTTTTGCGCCGTGTTTCCAGTGGGATACGAGGCGCGAGCCGACAGGCCAGGACTTGCGCCGCTACGCATCCGCACGCACTACGACTTGCCCGATCCAAACATATGGGATCCGGGCGACGATCCAATCGTGTCCACCCGAGTCGAGCATCAAGATCAGGTTCGCTTGCGAGAGGCGCTCGCGTCCGCGCGTCGGCAAGCCGACTTTGTGGTAATCGCTTTCCACTGGGGGCATTCGGCGCTCATACGAGAGCGCATGACTGCCGCAAAGACGCGAACCGGCTTGCGCACGTGGCACGAAACTACGGCGGACTATGAAATTGAGCTGGCACGCGATGCGATTGAGCACGGCGCGGACGCCGTCGTGTGTCACCACCAACTTAGCCTACGGGGCATGGAGTTCCACCGGGGCAAGCCGATTTTTTACGGGCTCGGGGTGCTCGTCAACCACTTCAGCGACAAGCGACTGCACCAGGTGCTGGCTGCCGACCCGAATTACCCGCATTTCCCATTTCGACCGGAGGCCCGGCACACGGGTGTCGCGGTTCTCGAATTCACTTCCAGCGGCGAATCTGCCGCCGGATTCATCCCGGCAGTCGTTTTACCCGATGGAAGCACCGAGCCATTTCGTGCCGGCGACCGGCGCGCTGAGCTGTGCTGCGACTATCTGAAGCTCCTGAATCAGGCGGCCGGATTCGAGACTCATCACAGCTGCGAGGCACGCGATGGCTGGTCTTTTGTGCGGCTGACACCCAAAAGAATTGACGGGTCATAATGGTGCGCTCACATGGCAGTATGACCGCGAGATACCTTCGCAACAGCTGGTATCAGATCGGATGGAGCGCCGACGTGCCCACTGGGCGTCTTCTCGCTCGGACGATCCTGGACGTGCCACTGGTTGTATGGCGAGGCAACACAGGGGAACTGTCTGCGTGCATGGATCGGTGTCCACATCGCTTTGCGCCGCTCTCGGCCGGCGCAGTTTCCGACAACACCCTTGTTTGCGGTTATCACGGTCTGGCCTTTGACCGCGCGGGAGCGTGTGCTCGCAATCCACACGGGGCCACCCCATCTGCCCTGCGCGTCGAGACTTTCCCAACCTTGGAACGACATGGAGCAATCTGGATCTGGATGGGACAGGGCGATCGGGCGGATCCCGCTTTGCTGCCTGACCTCTCGTTTATCGATGACACTCCCGACGACACGCGAATCATCGCAACGCTGCCGACTGCAGCAAACTACCAGTTGTTATCGGACAACATTCTCGACCTGAGCCATCTCGATTATGTGCATCCAACGACGTTGGGCGGCATGATGACGGGCGCGACTTCGAGAAATCAGGTTAACGCCAACGAGATCGTAATGGAGTGGATCGCCAAGGACGCACACACGCCCAGCGGTCTCAAGCCAATGGTTCCCGAGGGGCGTTGTGACGTCTATCAGAAGCTCACCTGGCGCCCGCCCGGCCTCATGGTCTTGAGCACGACCGTAGTGGCTGCAGGCACGTCGCCCGAGCCCATCAACGAGCGACTCACGTTACACAATGTAACCCCGGAGAGCGACATGGCGACGCACTATTTCGTTTGCAGCACACGGCGATTCGCCCGAGGAAGCGTGGAGATAACGGCGAGCATCAGGGCCGCACTGATGAAGGCTTTCGTTGAGGAGGACAAGCCCATGCTCGAGAAGCAACAGGAACGGATGGGCACTGCCGATCTTTGGAGTCTCAAGCCGACTTTGCTGAAGACCGATTCAGGGGCTGTTTGGGCGCGGCGCAAGCTCGATGCGCTCATAAAAGCAGAGTTTGAAGATCGCAACTCGGCCGAGTTGGCAGGTTCATGAAGGAATTCGTGTACACCGCCCCGGCCACTCGCGTCGTTTTTGGGAAGGGTGCGATCAAACACGTGCGGAACGAGATTGAACTCTTGGGGGTGCATAAGGCATTGGTGTTGTGTACTCCTCGGCAATCAGCGGCGGCCGAGCGGGTGGCGAGCGCGATGGGTGACCGGGCTGCCGGGATATTCGCCCAAGCCGAAATGCACGTTCCCATTGAGATCGCACAGGAGGCGCGCGAGATCGCGCGGCAGCTAGGTGCGGACTGTGCCGTTGCCTTCGGCGGCGGTTCCACGATCGGCCTTGGCAAGGCGATTGCGCTGGACTCCGGATTGCCGATTTTGGCAATTCCCACAACCTATGCAGGCTCCGAAATGACCCCCATTTTCGGGATCACAGAGAAGGGGTTGAAGCGTACTGGCAAAGACCCGCGAGTATTGCCGCGCACCGTCATCTACGATCCTGATTTGACGCTCACCCTTCCAATTGGGCTCACCATCACAAGTGGCATGAATGCTATTGCGCACGCGGTGGAGGGTCTATACGCGAGAGACGGCAACCCGATCATGGATTTAATGGCAGAAGAAGGTATTCGTTCGATCGCGAGAGCCCTGCCTGCTCTTAAACACAGTGCCGACGACGCCGTTGCGCGATCTGATGCCCTCTATGGTGCGTGGTTATGCGGAACTGTACTTGGCAACGTCGGAATGTCCTTGCATCATAAGCTCTGTCACACGTTGGGTGGGAGCTTTGGCTTACCGCACGCCGAAGTGCACACCATCGTATTGCCCCACGCCATTGCCTACAATGCGTGCGCAATTCCGGGAGCACTCGTTAGGATTGAGCGCGCCCTCAAAACCGACAATGCAGCGACGTCGGTATACGATCTCGCGCGCTCCAACGGTGCTCCCTATTCGTTACGTCAACTCGGTATGGTGGAAGCGGACCTCGATAAAGCGGCGGACCTTGCGGTGGCGAATCCCTATTGGAATCCGCGCCCGGTCGAACGCAGCGGGCTTCGTGCACTGCTGCAGCGGGCCTGGGATGGCACGCGACCTGAATAGAAACAGTTTCAGGTACCACACAGGTACACCAAGAGTGGTTCGAAGGCACTCAGTTCCGATGCATCACTCATCGTCGAATTAAAAGTCCTTTTCCAAGTACGCTACAGGGAGACGCCCATGATCGGCAAAATCGGGTTAGAAGAGCATTTCGCCATACCCGAGACCCTTCAGGATTCCGCAGGGTTCGTACCGGGTGATTATTGGATCGAGCTTAGGAGGCGGCTGCTCGACATTCAAGATGACCGACTGCGTCAGATGGACGACAACGGGATGGAGATGATGGTGTTGTCGCTCAACGCGCCGGCGATTCAGGCGATACCAGCGGCGGACATGGCAGGCGAAATTGCCATGCGCGCGAACGATTTTCTTGCCGGGCAAGTTGCGAAGCGTCCGGATCGCTTCCAGGCGTTCGCCGCTCTACCGCTGCAGGACCCGGAAATGGCATCCAGGGAGCTCGAACGGTGCATCCTTCAGCTTGGATTCAAGGGGGCTCTCGTCAACGGATTCTCTCAAGTGGGTCAAGACAACGTGGTGTACTACGACGCCCCCCAGTTCGAGGATTTTTGGGGTGTTGTCGAACGTTTGGATGTCCCGTTCTATTTGCACCCCCGAAATCCGATCGCGGCGTGGGCGCAGATATACGATGGTCATCCATGGCTTCTAGGACCTACCTGGGCATTTGGGCAGGAAACGGCCGTGCACGCCCTCCGGCTGATGGCATCCGGGCTGTTCGACAGACATCCGAATCTCAAAGTCGTCCTGGGACACATGGGCGAAGGCCTTCCATATAGCATGTGGCGAATCGACAACCGTAATGCATGGGTCAAGGCACCCAAAGGATATCCAGCACGCCGTACATTCGGCGAATATTTCCAAAAGAATTTTTATCTGACCACTTCGGGAAATTTTCGTACCCAGACGCTCATCGACGCCATCTTGGAAGTGGGAACGGACCGGATACTTTTCTCCACCGACTGGCCCTTCGAAAATGTGGACCATGCGGCGACCTGGTTCGATGCAGCGGCGATCAGCGAGAACGACAGACACAAAATCGGACGCACAAATGCCATCGATCTGTTCAAACTCGAATTGGGGTCCCATGCGAAAAATCGATGAATGGACCATAACGCAAGCTGTGCTTGACGCTCAGAAGGAGTGTCCCAGTCCTCGCTTGAAAACAATAGTGACCAGCCTGGTCAGTCATCTTCATGCGTTCGCCCGTGAAGTGAAGCTTACGGAGCAGGAGTGGCACTCGGGAATTCAATTCCTGACGGACGCGGGGCACATCACCGATGACAAACGTCAAGAGTTTATCTTGCTTTCCGACACGCTCGGCTTGTCCACTCTCGTAACCGCTCAAAATACGATAAAACCATCCGGGTTCACCGAATCGACCGTATTCGGGCCGTTTTTCGTCGCAAATGCGCCTGAATTTCCTAATGGTGCAGATATAGCGAATGGCGCGCCAGGTGAGCCATGCTTTGTCAGCGGGACGGTGCGGGGCGAGGCGGGCGACGCCATCGCGGGCGCCGGCATTTCCGTTTGGCAATCTGACGAGGACGGCTTTTACGATGTCCAACGACCCGAGGTTACGCAGGCGCAGGGACGGGGTAATTTGCGCTGCCGCGAGGACGGAAGCTTTGATTTCAAATCCATAATCGCAGCTCCGTACCCGATACCCACTGATGGACCGGTCGGCAAGATGCTGATGGCGCTCGGCAGGCACCCGTGGCGACCGGCCCATCTCCACTTCAAAATTGCCGCACCGGGCTACGAAGATCTCATCACGCATATCTTTCGGGCTGACGGGCCTTATTTGGATTCCGACGCAGTATTCGGGGTGCGATCGTCATTGATCGTCGACTGGAAGCGCCACGCACCCGGTGCTGCACCAGACGGGTCAATGAGCGTTGTCGCGTATTACACAGTGCATTACAACTTTGTCCTTTACCCGAAGAAACGGCCCTGATGGTCACTTCCTTCACCAAACGCATACACTGTGAGTGGTCGAGGCGCCTACCGCGGCGTGGCCTTGCGCGTGAGTACGCGGATCGCCTCGGCAAGCGAGCGCGCCGCGGCATGGTATCCCGCCCACGGCTTGCTCTTTTGCAGCAAGGCGGCGGCCGTTCTGACGGTAAACTTCTTCGCATCAAGACCCGTGCGAACCTGCGGCCAATCGACCGGCATCGAGACCGGCGCGCCCTCACGCGCGCGCGGCGAGAGCACGGCCACCGCCGTCGCGGTGCGATCGTTGCGCAGATAATCCAAGAATATCTTGCCGACGCGCTGGCGCTTCGACATGTTGTCGAGGTATAGCGCCGGACTGTCCTCGGCCATCTGCGCACAAACGATGTGGGCAAAATTCTTGGCCACGGGCCAGCGAACCGCTGCTTTGCCGGCGCGCAACGGCGTCACGACGTGCAGGCCCTTTCCGCCCGTGGTTTTGCAGAACGATTCGAGACCCACCAACTTGAGGCGATCGCGAATCTCGATCGCGGCGGCGATGACGGCGCTGAATTTCACGTCCGGCGCGGGATCCAAGTCGAACACCAGCCGGCCGGCGAATTCCGGATCCCCCGGGACGCAATTCCACGGATGAATTTCGAGGACCGCCACTTGTGCGGCGGCGATCAACCCTTCGACACGGTCGATTTGCACATAGGGAGCCTTGTCGCCCTTGATCTTCACCGACGTGAGCTGCGGCGACATCCCCTGCATGACATGGCGCTGAAAGAACTGCTCCGTGCCGAGGCCGTCCGGCACCCGCACCAATGAGCAAGGGCGGCCGGCGAGATGCGGCAACATCCACGCCCCGACACTGGAAAAGTATTCCGCAAGATCGGCCTTCGTCACCGGCGTCGCATCGCCCGCGTCCGGCCACAGCGCTTTGTCGGGTTTGGATATGGGCACACCCAGGATGCTTACCGAGCCTGGGCTTTTCGTCCTGGGTGGAACTGGACTCGCGCGCTTCTTCGCGCCGACTCGTTTCGCGATCATGGTAGATTTGCCTTCGATGGGGTCAGTGTCGATAGGAGCGTCCGGAACCTCAACCACAACATCCTTCGCCGCCTTGTCTTCCCGCAAACCCTTGAACGCCGCCTGGCGGATCATGTGCGTCGCGGTCCAGCCGGCGAACTCGATCTCGGCGACCAGGCTGGGCTTAAGCCAGCGAATGTTCTGCTCCGCGGCAGGCGCGGTGTCGCCTTGGAACGGACTGCCCGTGCGCGTCAACTGTTTCAGGCGCGGCAGCAGGAGGCTTGCAGCCTCGCGGCCGAATCCGGTTCCGATCCGCCCGACATACACGAATTGCCCGCCTCGATAAACGCCGGCCAGCAGCGAGCGCACGGTTCCGGCTTCGGTGGTCCAGCCGCCGAGCACGACCTCTTGCCCTTCGCGACATTTGATCTTGGTCCAGCTGCCGGATCGCCCCGAGCGGTACGGGGCGTCCAACTGTTTCGAGACGATTCCTTCGAGTCCCATCTTGCAGGCGGAGGCATATACGTCTTGCGCCCTCGACTGCAGATGCGCGACATAGCGCAAGCGCTGGTTGAACTCGTGCGCATGCAACAGTTTCTCCAGCTCAGCCTTGCGATCCACCAGAGGCCGCGGGCGCAGGTCTTCCCGGCCCTTGAACAAAAGATCAAACGCAAACAACACGAGATCTTCCGATTTACCCTCCGACAAGGCGGCCTGCAGCGCGCTGAAACTCGGCAGTCGATGCGCATCCAGTGCGACAACTTCGCCGTCAATGATGCAGTCGGGAAGTGCACGCGCATCCGCGGCAATCGCCGTGAAGCGATCGGTCCAATCGAGGCCGGTGCGGGTGCGGATCGTGGCGCGGGCGCCGGATACCTTGAGCTGCGCTCGATATCCGTCCAACTTCACTTCATGCGCCCAGCGAGGACCGTCCGGCGCCCGATCGACGAGCTTGGCGAGTTGCGGCTCGATAAACTCCGGAAGCTTCGCGACGATGAGCGGTTCATAGATCGCCGGGGACGGCTCGCTCGAAGCATGGCTGTTCCACACCGCATCGGGCCGGGCGGGTGCGTTACCTGCGAGCATGAAGGGCTTCGGGCGCCTGCCGATGCCATCGGCAATCTGTTTCAAGGTGCGCCCGGACGCAATGGAGCGGTCCTCCTCGAGCAATTTACCGGCATCGCCCGGCCGCGCGCCGTCGTCCCTATGTTTGATCAGCAGCCAATTGGTTCTTTTTCCGCCGTATCGGTCGGCGCGCATTCGCACCAAGACCCAACTGCCGTGCAGCCGCGACCCGTCGAGCGTAAATTTCAGATCACCGCTGTCGAAGGCGGCTTGAGCTGATCTACCTCCCTCCGGCGACCAATAACCCCGGTCCCACAGCTGTACGGTACCGCCGCCATATTCGCCCTTGGG
>Ga0181537_10000583_pt1 | contig 34428 bp, 30 predicted proteins | sample PEATcosm2014_Bin_39_FD_119765 | JGI IMG/M metagenome (GOLD analysis project Ga0181537, IMG submission 119765) | Peatland microbial communities from MTU Mesocosm Facility, Houghton, MI, USA - PEATcosm2014_Bin23_10_metaG | ecosystem: Environmental > Terrestrial > Soil > Wetlands > Peat | place... | reverse complement strand
GCGTATTACAAGGGCGACGAAAAAGGCCCGCAGCTCCAGCGCATCTACGGCACGGCGTTCAAGAACAAGACCGCGCTCGACGAGTATTTCAAGATGATCGAGGAGGCCAAGCGCCGCGACCATCGCAAGATCGGCGCGGAGATGGGGCTGTTCGCGATTGACACCGAATACGTCGGGCCGGGCCTGCCGCTCTGGCTGCCCAAAGGCACCGCCATCGTGGAGGAACTGGAAAAGCTGGCGAGGGAAACCGAATTCGCCGCCGGCTACGTGCGCGTGAAAACGCCGCATATCGCGCGGGAGAAAATGTATTTAACGTCCGGTCATCTGCCGATTCTTTACGCGGAATCAATGTTTCCTCCGATGAAGTTACAGTTCGAAGGAAAAGACAAAGCCGAAAGAGAACTGCGTTTGAAACTTGCAAAAGAGAAATACGAAAAGTGTTTGGATATTCAGGTTAATATTCATGACGCCAACCTGAGAGCTGAAGGTTTTACAGAACAGCAGACGACGATGAAGTTGGTCGAAGCTGTAAAACAAACTAGTCTTGCCAGAGATGAGGTTTTGGCTGCCGAAAGAGAACTTGAATCAGATCGTTATTATCTCAAAGCGATGAACTGCCCGCATCATCACCGCATTTTTGCGGCGGAGCCGCGCAGTTACCGCGATCTGCCGTTGCGGCTGGCCGAATACGGCACCTGCTACCGCTACGAGCAGTCGGGCGAATTGTTCGGCCTCATGCGCGTCCGCTCGCTCAACATGAACGACGCGCACATCTATTGCACGCCGGAGCAGTTCGCCGCCGAGTTCAACGCCGTCAACGAAATGTATCTGAAGTATTTCAAGATTTTCGGCATCGAGAAATACGTCATGCGCTTCAGCACGCATGACCCGTCGCGCCTGACCGGCGACAACGCCAAATTCGTTAACGAACCGGAATTGTGGAAGCAGACGGAAGACCTGGTCCGCAAGGTTTTGATTGATTCGAAGATTCCCTACGTGGAGGTGCCGAACGAGGCGGCGTTTTACGGGCCGAAGATTGACGTGCAGGTCTGGAGCGTCATCGGCCGCGAATTCACGCTGGCGACAAACCAGGTGGACTTCGCCGTGCCGCGGAAATTCGGCCTGGTCTATCGCGACAAGGACAACACGGACAAGACGCCGTTGTGCATCCATCGCGCGCCGCTGGGCACGCACGAGCGGTTCATCGGCTTCCTCATCGAGCATTACGCCGGCAATTTCCCGCTCTGGCTCGCGCCGGAACAGGTGCGCGTGATGACCATCGGCGAGGAGGAGCCGCTGGTGAATTACGCCAAGGCCATCGTGAGCGAACTGCGCGCCAGTTTCGTCCGCTGCGAGTCGGATTTCTCGTCCAACAAAATCAACGGCAAGATTCAGGAAGCCGAGCAGGCGAAAGTCCACACCATGCTCGTCATCGGCGGCCGCGACATGGAAGCCGGAAATGTTTCCGTCCGTCTGCACGGCAAAGGCAACATCGGCGCGAAGCCGAAAGCAGAGGTGGTGGCGGATATTCTGGCGAGCATCAAAGAGCGGCGAGCATGATTTGCATCGGCGAAAGCGCGAATAGCCTTGCATTCCAGCCCCAAAATTCTAGAATTAGCCCGTATTTTACGTTGCAGTTGATTTCCTTAAGGACTGTGAGGTAATGGGTTTAACATCGGGTTTGCCCGTTTTGGTTGCGGGAAACGTAACAAGCTTTTGAATCCAATCGCGATCACGAGTTGGTCGGCACGGGGCAGGTTTTCGGCAAACCCATTTCCCCAGGTTTTCGTGTCTCCGTCTCCTGTCTCTGACCTGCCAAACCGCCGAACCAAGAAAGCCTGTTGCCTATGAAAATATTCCTTATCTGGGTGAACGACGAGAATTTCTACCGGCTGCTGCCGCAGGATTTGGGCGGCTCGAAGCCAGGCGACGCGCGCATCAAGATCATGGGCTTCCCGCCGCTGGGCATCGAGACGCTCGCGCCGGTGCTGCGCCAGCACGGTCATCAGGTGCGGATGTTCGACACGTGCCATCCTGAAATGAAGGAGCCGGACATCGCGCAAGCGTTGCGGGACGAACCGCCGGATGTCGTGGCGCTCTCGTTTTTGTCCACGACAACTTATCCCGGCGTGAAAAGCATGGCTCAAGTCGTCAAGGACGTGATGCCAAACGTGCCGGTCATCTGCGGCGGCGTTTTCGCTACGATGAACCAGGAGCGAATTCTGAAGGATTGTCCCTACATTGACGCCGTGGGCGTGGGCGAGGGTGAGGAACTGTTGCCGGACTATCTTGACCACCTGGCCAATCCGGCAGGCGTCGCGGGTCTTGTCTGGCGCGACGGCAATAAAATCGTCAAGAACATTGCCCGCCCGATCCTCAAGGATTTGAACAAGTTTCCGTATCCCGACCGGATGTCGCTGCCGATTGACTACATCGAATCGCTGCCGCTCGACGTGCCGGCGGTGTTGTCGCTGGAGAAATTCTGCACGATGCAAACCTCGCGCGGCTGTCCTTACACCTGCATTTATTGTGACATCCCCGCGTTGACCAATGGTAAATGGCGGTTTCGTTCACCGGAGCACGTCCTCGGTGAAATGAAGCAGCTCCACGAACAGGGCTACCGCTCGATTTACCTGACCGACGATCATTTCCTGCTGAAGCGCGACCGCATCAGCACAATCTGCCAGAACATCATTGATCACAAATTCGCGTTCAAGTGGGGCTGCGAAGGCCGGGTGGATTCCGTCGCTGTGGATCAACTGCCCATCATGGGCCGGGCGAACTGCAACTTTCTCGCGTTCGGCGTTGAGGCGGGCACGCAAAAAATTCTCGATCGCCTCGACAAAAACCAGACGCTGGAACAAATCGAAAAAGCGGTCAGCGAAGCCAAGCGCTGCGGCATCGAACGGGCGCACGGATTCTTCCTCGTGGGTTCACCGGGCGAAACTGAGGAGGACATTTTGGAAAGCTTCCGTTTCTGCGCGCGCCTAAAGCTGGACACGTTTGGCTTCAATCGGTTGTGCGTTTATCGGGGCACGCCGCTGTGGCACGAGTATCTCGAACGCGGCATACTCGACGACGAACGCGACTGGGCCAAATGGTTCAAGTGCTCGGACATTGACCCGACCGTTTTGCCCAGTGAGGTCGTCAACCGCGCGCGGCAGAAGGGTTACGCGCTGCTGTTTGCCCGGCGGATTTTCTTCCGGCCCATCCAGACCTTCAAGCTGATCCGCACCCTGGGCCGGCACATGAAATACAGCGACATCTTCCGGTTATTGAGCAGTCCGTTCCGCCGGCGCAAGCTGAACCGGACGCCGGAACTGCCCGCCAAGATGATCGAGCGGGGCTTGACCGCGCCCATCCGGGGCGCCACCCCTGTGGATGCCCCGGCGGTTCCCGCGTAACACGGCATCGTCCCGGTGGACTGACACGACCTTTTCATCCGCATCGTTAGACTTGCAAATCTTCTGAAAAAGAGGTTTGCTTGTTCATCGCCAACTAAAAAAGAGGCTGGCATAGCTTGCGGCCGACTCAAACAACTTTATGGCTGAATTCAAATTTTCCTGCCCGCAATGCGGCCAGCATATCCTGTGTGACGTCGGCTATTCCGGCGCGCAAATCAACTGCCCGACGTGCCAGCGGATCATTTTTGTGCCGCAGGCGCCGCGTTCCGCCTCAGCTCCGCCAGCTCCGCCAGCTCCGCCAGCTCCGCCGGCTCCACCGCCCGTGCCGCCGGGCCTTTCCACAAGACAAAGCACCGCAGCTCCATCGGCGGGACGGCGTTTTGCCGGCGCGCCGGGCGCACAACCGCCAGCCAAGCCAAAATCAAATGCGCTGCGAAATGTTTTGATTATCACGGCATCGGTGGTGGTTCTGGCCGGCCTCGTCGCGGGCGGCTGGTTTGGGTTCACAAAAATTAAGGAGCACAAGGCGGCGCAATCGGCAAAGAAGGCGAATCCCGCGGCGCAAGTGGCCACGCCCACCTCGGATGCAACCGTTCAGGCGTTGAGCATTTTAACCAAGGCGCATTCAGCTTACACCAACCTGACCAGCGTGACGGCAGATGGCACGATCACCTTGTTCCTTGACTTGTCAAACCTCACGATGGCCGATGTGAATCCGGATGCGCGTGTGAATTCAAACGCGTCTCCCGCCGCAAGAAACCGACGTGGGAACATACCGCGAACCATCACGGACGCGTCAGATTTTTCCATCAAACGCGCGCAATCAAACTGGTATTACTTCGCCCTGGAATCGGCACTAAAAGTTGATCGCCAGACTGTAAGCAACACCACCGCCTATTGGTCATCCGACAAAGGCGCCTTCATGTTCAACGACACCCGTCAAACGGGAATGCCGCCGGCAAGGAGCTATATGCAGCTTGCCGATGCCGGGTCGGTGAACAACACATCGGCGCAAGCGACGGAGCAAGTCAGGAACTTGGAGCAGCTTTTTGGCGATCCGGCCCAACTGACAAAGATAATCAAAGATTTGGGACAGACCGAGGATGATCCGGTGAACGGGCAGGATTGCTACACCCTCACCGCCAAAGTGCTTGGACAAAAAGTGAAAATCTGGGTGGACAAATCCACCTACCTGATTTCGCAATCGCAAATCACGCTCGGCGGAGCCATCAGCGACGCCGACATTGACGACGCCTTCTCGCTGGTCGCTGCCGGCTACACCAACCTGCCGCCGGCGCAACTGGACATGATCAAGGCGCAGGTAAAAAAATACACGCCAGCCATGATGAAAATTCGCGGCTCCATCACCTCGACTACCAAAGACATTGAAGTCAATCCGGCACTTTCCGCTGACGATTTTAATTACCCCGTGCCGCGGGGCGTCAGATTGATTCGCATGCCGGGCGGCGGGGCGAATTCAACCTCTGCCGCTTCGTCCATGGCAGTCAACCAGCGCAACGCCTGCATCAACAATCTCCGACAGATTGACGCGGCGAAAAACGAATGGGCCTTGGAGAAGGGCAAACCGAATGGCACTCCGGTCACTGAAGACGACATCAAGCCCTATATCAAACTGGACGCGAATGGGAACTTTCCCAAGTGCCCGGCTGGCGGCACATATACCATCGGCAAAGTCGGTGAAAAACCGACCTGCTCCATTCCCGGACACGAACTGCCGTAATCAACTGTCGGCACTCGCCACGCGAAAAGTTGTTTGCTAAATTTTCCTCATGGGACGCCAATGGCTGCATGCAAAACGCCTGGTCGCCGGCCTTAAAAAGGGCCGCACGACCGGGAAGCTCGTCCGCGAAATCTCCGTCGCCGCCAAAATGGGCGGGGCCGACCCGGACATGAACCCGCGCCTCTTCACCGCCGTCGAGAAGGCCAAAAAGGAAAGCGTGACGCGCGACACCATCGAGCGCGCCATCAAAAAGGGCGCGGGCACCGGCGATGAAAAGCTCATCATGGAACACGTCCTTTATGAAGGACGCGCACCGGACAACGTGCCCGTCATCGTCGAAGTTTACACCGACAATGTGAACCGCACCGCGCCGGAAATCCGCGTGCTGTTCAAAAACAAGGGCCAGCTCGGCACCGCCGGCAGCAATAAATTTTTGTTTGACCACGTCGGCCTCGTCGAGGCGCATCATCTCGACGCGGCCATTGACCGCGAAGCCGCCGCGATTGAAGCGGGCGCAAACGAAGTCGAATCGCTCGCGCACGAGCAAAACGACGACATCCCAGAAGGCGCGGCGGGCGCGAAATTTATCTGCGACCGCACTGCGGTGGCCGCCGTGTCCAAATGGCTTTCGTCAAACGGCTGGACCGTGGTGACGAGTGAGATTGGCTTTGTTCCCAAGCAATTTCCAGAACTTACCGACGCGCAGCGCGCCGAAGTCGGTGAATTTCTCCAAACGCTCGACGACCACGACGACGTCCACCGCGTCTGGGCGGCTGTGAAATAAATCTTAATCGTAGCAGCGGACGTGAGTCCGCTCTGTTTGGAAATCGTGAGCCGACTTGCGTCGGCTGCTACCAAGAGCAAAAATTATTCCTCGCCGCTATTTCCATTTTTGCGCTCCCAACGGCGTGGCGCGCGTTCTGGCAGACTCGTATCCGCTTTCGCATAGTAAGTTTCCTCACCGAATCGCGCATCGGCCTCCTGTTGCAATTTCAGCGACGGGGTGACATTGAACCGTTCGTTGGTGTCCACGAAAACGACCTCGCCGCCGGGCTGCATGAAACACAGCAGCAACGGGCATTTGCCGGGATGCGCAGCGACGAGTTCGCGCACCGGCTCCAGTTGTTCCGGCTTCAAATGTGCCGTGTGAAGACGCAAATGGACCTGCTTGGTGAAGCGCTTTGGCGCGTCCTCCAGCGGCATGATTTCCTGCGGGAAAATTTTCGGCTTGTCGTCGCCGGTGTTCACCTCGCCCACGACCAGAATCGCCTTGTTCATTTCCAACAGCGGGCGGAATTTGTCGTAATTCTCATTCATCACGAGGATTTGGACCGAGCCTTCCAAATCTTCGAGTGTCACCATCGAATACGGTTTGCCGGATTTTTTGGAGAAGCCGTGCTGAACCGCCGCGATCAGTCCGCCGATGCGTGTGAGCGAACGGCTCGGTAGCTCGGCCAGTTTCGCCGTGTTCGCCAGCGCGTATTTCTCCAGAATCGGCACGAACGGCGTCAGCGGATGGCCGGTGACGTAAAATCCGAGCAGCTCCTTTTCGTGCGCGAGCAGTTCGTGCTGCGGCCACTCGGGCAGATTGCTGATGGCTTCCGGCATCGGCGGCGCTTTTTCCTCCAACGCGCCAAAGAGCGAGCTTTGCCCCTTTTGCTTGTCGGACAAAATGCTTGCCGCGCGGGCCAGCGTGCGTTCGATTTGCGCGAACAGTGTTGCGCGCGTCTGGCCGAAACAATCGCACGCGCCGGTTTTGATGAGCGCTTCCAAGGTTTTGCGGCCCAGCGAACGGCCATCCACGCGCTCGCACAATTCGGAAAGCGTTTTGAATTTCCCACTTTCATTTCGCGCCTTCAAAATCGCTTCTACCGCCGCTTCGCCAACCCCTTTGATTGCCGCGAGGCCGAAGCGAATCGCCTTGCCGTCGCGCGCCGGAGCAAAATGAACGCCGCTTTCGTTCACGTCCGGTTGCAAAACCTCGATGCCAAACTCGCGCGCCTCGGCGATGTATTCGCTCAACTTTTCCGTGTTCGCCATGTCGTTGGTCATCATGGCGCAGAAAAACTCCACCGGATAATTCGCCTTCAGATATGCTGTCTGATACGCGACGATGGCATAGGCGGCGGCGTGTGATTTGTTGAAGCCGTAGCCGGCGAACTTTTCCAACAAGTCGAAAATCTGGTTCGCCTTCCCGGCGGGAATCTTGTTTTTTTCGGCGCAGCCCTTCACGAACTTCTCCCGCTGCTTTTGCATTTCCTCGACCTTTTTCTTGCCCATCGCGCGCCGCAAAATGTCCGCCGCGCCCAGCGTGAATCCGGCGAGGATTTGAGCGGCCTGCATCACCTGCTCCTGATAAATCAAAATGCCGTAGGTCTCGCGCGCAATCGGTTCAAGCAGCGGATGCTCGTATTTGATTTCCATTTCGCCATGCCGACGCTTGATGAATTCGGGAATCAGCTCCATCGGGCCGGGCCGGTAAAGCGCGACCAGGGCCGTGATGTGCTCGACGGAGCTGATCTGGAACTTGCGGCACAAATCGCGCATCCCGCCGGATTCCAACTGGAACACCCCGAGCGTTTCGGCGCGATTTAGCAAGTCGTAGGTTTTCTGGTCGTCGAGCGGCAAATGGTCAACGTCAATCGCGATTCCTTTCGTGCGCTTGACCATTTCGCAGGTGTTGCGGATGACGGTCAGCGTTTTCAGGCCGAGAAAATCCATTTTCAGCAGGCCGAGGTCGCCGACGGGGTTCATCGCGTATTGCGTGACGAGCGTGCCGCTGTCGTCCTGCTTGAGCGGCAGCAAATTCACCAGCGGCTGGTCGCCGATGACGACGCCGGCGGCGTGAACGCTCGCGTTGCGCGTGAGGTCCTCGAGAATCAGCGCCGTGTCAATCAGCTCGCGCGTGACCTCCTCGGTCTCGTAAGCCTCCTTGAATTCCGGCGATTGCTTGAGTGCCTTCGTCAAATCCATCTTCAAATCGAACGGAACCATCTTGGCCAGCCGGTCGCATTCGCCGTAACTCAAGCCCATCACGCGGCCCACGTCGCGCACGACGGATTTTGCGCCCATCGTGCCGAACGTGATGATTTGCGCGACGGAATCACGCCCGTATTTTTCGCGGACGTATTCGATGACATCCGCGCGGCGGTCGTCGGCGAAATCAATGTCAATGTCCGGCGGATTGACGCGCTCCGGATTCAGGAAGCGCTCGAACAGCAGACCGTAACGGATCGGGTCAACGTTCGCGATTTCCAGCAGGTAGGTGACCAGCGAGCCGGCGGCGCTGCCGCGCGCCACGCACGCCACGCCCATTTCGCGGCCTTTGCGGATGAAATCGCCGACGATGAGGAAGTAGGAAATGAAACCGGTCTTTTCGATGACGGTCAGTTCGAGCTTGAGCCGGTCGAGAACAACTTTGATGGCGGCGGCGACTGCGGGATCATCCAAAGTAGGGCAGAGGTCTCGCCTGCCCAGCGAGTGCGCAGCACTCGCGTCGTTGGTTTCAGTTGCGCCTTCGGCGCTGGACAGGCGAGACGCCTGCCCTACGTTATACGTCGGCAGCCGTTTCGGGTCGTCAATGCCCGCGACTACAAATTCCTTCCCCTCCGCTTTCGCGTGAATCGTGTAGCGGCGGAACAAACCTTCTGCAAGCCACTGGCGCAAAAATCCTTCGCGTGTAAAATGTTCCGGCGGATGAAACACCGGATAGTGCAGCTTGCCGAACTCGATTTCCAAATTGCATTTCTCGGCGACCTCCAGCGTGTTTTTCACCGCTTCCGGCGTGTCGGCGAAGCGCGATTTCATTTCCTCCGCCGTGCGCAGGTAAAATTGCTCCGGCTCGTAGCGCATCCGCTTGGTGTCGGCGAGTTGCGTCTGCGTGCCGATGCAAATCAGGCAGTCGTGCGCGTGCGAATGGCTTTTCTCGACGTAGTGAACGTCGTTTGTCGCGACGAGTTTCAGGCCAAATTCCTTCGACCACTGGATCAAATGGCGGTTCACCTTCGCCTGCTCCGCGATGCCGTGGTTTTGCAGTTCGAGGAAAAAATTGTCCGCGCCGAGCGTCTGCTTGAACCAGTCAACCGCGTCGCGCGCCTTGTCCAACTGGTCCTTCATGATCCAGTCGGGGATTTCGCTCGCGAGACAGCCGGACATCGCGATGAGGCCGTCCTTGTGCGCGGCGAGCAGCTCCTTGTCAATGCGCGGCTTGTAATAAAAGCCCTCCAGATGCGCGGCGGTGGTGAGCTTGATGAGATTTTTGTAGCCGGTCTCGTCCTTCGCCAGCAGGCCGAGATGATGATAAACGTCGCGTCCGCCGCCGGCGCTGCCGGTTTTCTTTTCGAGCCGGCTGCCCGGCGCGACATACACCTCGCAACCGATGATGGGTTTGATGCCCTTTTCGCGCGCGGCCTGGTAAAAATCAATGACGCCGTGCATCGCGCCGTGGTCGGTGATGGCGAGCGCGGGGAATTTCAGTTCATGCGCCTTGTCCACCAGCCGGTCCAGCCGGCAGGCGCCATCGAGCAGTGAATACTCGGTGTGCAGGTGAAGATGGACAAAATCCGCGTGCGACATGGGGGCAGATTAACTTTTCACCGCCAAGACACCAAGCCGCAAAGTTATCAACCACGGATGGACATGGATGGAAACGGATTTATTTTGGTGGGGGCGAGCGTCCCCGCGAGCCGAAGGTTTTTTGCTCCGTGGCGGCGCGTCGGCAGACCGCCGCTGACTGAATTCAAAATGGCGGCGCTCTGCCGAGACGCCGCTACGCCCTCTCAATAAACCAGCACCAACACCGGCGCCGTAGCAGCGAACGTCAGTTCGCTCCATCTGAAAATCCTCGCGGCAAAAGAATGAGCCGATTCACATCGGCTGCTACTCAATATACCAAAACGAGGACCGCCGCATCCTCCGCCGACTTCACCACTTCCTCAAACTTCCGCTCCGCCGTGACCGGCGCTTTGAGCTTGGCATCCACGTCCGGCACCGACTCCAGGAAGCTCAACAGCAGGCTGCTCTTGACCGCGTAATTCACATTCTCCGGCAACGCCCCGCTTGCCGCCAGCGCCGCCGACGCATGGTGGCCGTGCGCAAGCACCTTGGCCGACACGATGCCGATCACGTTGCCCCGCTCATCCACCAGCGCCCCGCAGGGAAAAGTATGAAGGCAGAATGATGAATGAAGAATTGACACTGGCGCGAGCCGGTTGCCGTATTGTTTCTTCATTCTTCATTCATACTTCTTCATTCGTTTTGGGTCATCCCCCGCGCCGGACAGCGGCGCGATTTCCCCCTTGGCCAGCACGGGAAAATGCAGAATGAAGAAGGATGAATGAAGAATTATCGGTCGGCGTGAACCGGTTGCTGTCCTGTTTCTTCATTCTTCATTCTGCCTTCTTCATTTGCCTTTTGCGCCCGTGAGCAAACGAACCTTCGCCGCATCCTCTGTGGCATTCGGAATGCGAGACCCGTCCGCCTTTGCTCGTCCCGGCAGGGACAACCGGAAATTAGCCCGGCATACCGTGCCGGGTTCATCGCCCGAAACAAAATCCGTCCTGAAGGGACGGCGGAATCATCGCGCCTTTTCCATCGTCGCTCCGCGACGCGATTCGTTTTTGCCGTTCACCGGGGACGTTGTCCCCGGCTAATTTCCGCTGCCGCTTCGCGGCTTTGCGCCTTGGCGTTAAATTCCTCCGCCTCGAATCATCCCCCCGCGTCCAGCCGGAGCAGGCAATGGCCGAAATCCACCACGGGCTGGCCTGGCGTGGGGAGATATTGCTTCGGAACCTGATAAAGCCGCCCGCGTCCCTGCACCACCAAACCGGCCCGGCGCAACATGGCGAGGTGCTTGGAGGCATTGTCGTAGCTGCAACCGGCGACCTTCGCCATTTCATCAATCGTTCGCGGTTCGCCCGCGCTCAATTCCTTGAGCATCTTCCAGCGCGTGGTGTGGCCGAGCGCGGAAGCCAGCAGTTCCAAGTTTGGCAACGGTGTTCCAATGGGTGTTTTCAGGGGTTCAGTGGTCAAATTCATAAAAAACGCAGTATTTTAAGGGAAAATCATAGTCAAGATGGAAGTGGCACTCCAAAAAATGGAGTTCGCATCATCTGAATTGGAGGCGGCAATACGCCAAGTGGAGTGGGTAATATTCAAAATGGATCGGGCAATATCTGACGTGGAGCGGGCCAGATTTCATGTGGACCGGGCCACATCTAAAGTGGAGCGGTCAATATATCAAGCGGAACCGCCAGTATTCAAATTGGAGCGTGCATTTCTCAAAATGGACGCGGCAATCCCGAACGTGGAGCGGCTATTTCAGTCCTCCTTTGCCGTTGTCTCCAATGCGGGCGTTCATTATCTTCCCGCGCATGGGAAGTAAAAAAATCCGTGCCGAAAAAACCAGCACCCTGCCGTCCGCCGCCGCGAACAATCCGTTTCATGTTTTGTCGCCCGGTGACGCCATTCCCAAGGAATGCAACGCATTCATCGAATGCCCGATGCGGAGCAAAATCAAATACGAGCTGGACAAGATTTCGGGGTTTCTGCAAATCAGCCGCATCCTCCACAGCGCGGTGCATTATCCGAGCAATTACGGTTTCATTCCGCAGACTTATTGCGAGGACCACGACCCGCTGGACATCCTGGTGCTGTCGCAGGAGCCGGTGACGCCCGGGTGCGTGATGAAGACGCGCCCCATCGGCATGTTGCGCATGATTGACCAGGGTTTGGAGGACATCAAAATCATCGCCGCGCACACGAACGATCCGTTCTACGAGAATTACATGGACATCTCCCAGTTGCCGCCGCATGTGCTGCGTGAGATCCACCACTTTTTTGAGATTTACAAGGAATTGGAAAAGGCCGACCTGCCGCAGGTGGGAAATTTCCAAGACCGAGGCGAGGCGCATCGCGCCATCCGCAAATCGCTGGACCAATACCGGCGCTATCGCCGTCAACTGCTCAAAGGCGAATTCCCGAATACCTAGGCGAACTTCAGCAGCACTTCAAAGACCGCGCAGGCAGTTTCACTCCTGATCCGTGACGGTGTCGTGGAATTTCAGGATGTCGCCCTTCTCGCCTTTCAGTTCGGCTTCCTTGAACTTGATGGCGGTGCGCGGATGCTGGTTCAACATGCCGGTCAGCAAATACGGCAGATCGTAGCCCCAGAGCAGTTTCGCGCGCATCGGCTCGATGTGGTTCTGCACGCAGTCGAGCACGGGGCGCAGTTCGTATTTCGGGTTGTGCAAAAATGCGAGGAGCAGTTCCATCGGGCAGTTGCCCGCGCCACGGCCAAGGCCGGCGATGGTGGCGTCGAGAAAATTCGCGCCCTCGATGATGCCCTCAATGGTGTTGGCGAACGCGAGCTGCATGTTGTTGTGCATGTGAACGCCCACTTCCTTGCCGGACGATTTGCAGTAGCCGAGATATTTTTTCACCAGCTCATGAACGCGCTCGCTGTAAAACGCGCCGAAACTATCCACGACGTAAATGGCCTTGGCCTCGGATTTCGCGAGCATTTCCAAGCCTTCGCTCAGTTCGCGGTCGGGAATGGTGGAGGCGGCCATGAGGTTGACGGTGGTTTCGTAGCCTTTTTCGTGCGCGTCCTTGACCATGTCCAGCGCGGTTGGAATCTGGTGGATGTAGGTCGCCACGCGGATCATGTCGAGAACAGAATCTTTCTTCGGCAGGATGTCTTCTTTGTAATCGCACCGCTCGGCATCGGCCATGACGCACAGTTTCAAACTCGTTTTATTGTCCCCGACGATGCGGCGGATGGTTTCTTCGGTGCAATATTTCCAGTCGCCGTGTTCGCCGGCCTTGATGCCTTTGCGCGACGCCTTGTAGCCGAGTTCCATGTAGTCAATGCCGGCGGCGACGCAGGTGTCATAAACAACCTTTACGATTTTATCGTCGAAGTGATGGTTGTTCATCAATCCGCCGTCGCGGATGGTGCAGTCCACGACTTTGATTTCGGGCCGGTAGGAAAGCCAGCGGCTGGTGGCGGAATCTTTGGATTTGGCAGTTTTCATAAATCGGGACAAATACACCGCAGTATGCCTCAAATTCGCCATTCGTTGACAGAACAAATTTGCCAACTTCCCAACAATTTTTGCTCCGCGCAGACGGCTGCCTTATTCGCGGAAGAAATCTTTGATGACCTCCGCCACCCGCACAATTTGCGTGTCCGTGAGTTCGGGAAACATCGGCAGGCTCAAAACTTCACGCGCGGCCTTTTCGGCAACGGGAAAATCACCGGGCTTGTGGCCAAGATGCGCGTAGGCCTTTTGTAAATGCAGCGGCAGCGGATAATGCACGGCATTGCCGATGCCGTTTTCGTCCAGATGTTTTTTGAGTTCATCGCGGCGCGGATGGCGGACGGTGTAAAGATGCCAGGCACTTTCGGCGAAACCAGCTTCGCGCGGCAGTTTCAGCGGCGTGCCGGCCAGCAATTCGGCGTAACGCCCGGCCACGCGGCGGCGTTCGCCCGTCCATTTTTCCAAACGCTTCAACTTCACGCCCAGCACCGCGCCTTGAAAACCTTCCATGCGGTAATTATAGCCGACCTCGTCGTGATGATAACGCTGCGTTGAGCCGTGCTCGCGCAAGGATTTCGCGCGCGTGGCAAATTGAGGATTGTTCGTCACCAGTGCGCCACCTTCGCCGCAGGCGCCAAGGTTCTTGGCCGGATAAAAGCTGAAACAGGAAATGTCGCCGAGTGTGCCAACGGTTTTACCTTTGTATTTCGCGCCGTGTGCCTGCGCCGCGTCCTCGACCAGCGGCAAATTGTGTTTGCGACAGATTTCCAGAACCGCGTCGGCGTCGAACGGATGGCCGTAAAGATGCACCGGCAAAATCGCCTTCGTTCGCGGCGTGACGGCTTTTTCAATCAATTTCGGATTGAGGCAAAGCGCGTCATCGTCAACGTCCACGTAAACCGGTTTCGCGCCGGCATACGAAATCGCCCAGCTCGTGGCGATGAACGTGTAAGGCGTGGTGATGACTTCGTCGCCCGGTCCGACGTTGAGCAGACGCATCGCGACGTGCAGCGCAGACGTGCCGCTGTTGAAGCCGAGGCAATGTTGCGCGCCGCAGAATTTCGCGAAGTCCTTTTCGAACTGCGCCACGTCCGGGCCGAGGCAGAACGTGCAATTGTCCAAGGAGCGCGCGATAGCGGCATCAATTTCCTTGCGGATGCCGCGGAGTTGCGCGGGCAAATCGAGGTAGGGAACTTTGTCAGACATTGAATTTATGTTCGAGACCGTTTTGTCGGAAATTATCTGATTGCGGCGGGCTTAACAATTCAAACATTTTGTGCCGCGCGTCCCGCCGGGACGCGTTCCAGCCGTTCAAGGACCAGTTCCGGCTTGATAGCAGCGAGGCAGTGGCTGGCGCCTTGGCAGATGGCCCAGTTGCCGTCGCATCGGCACGCCGAGCCGGTGAGAAATTGGTTGCGCGGTCCGATCGGCGCCCAAAACTCCGGCGAGGTCGGACCAAACAGCGAAATGGTAGGCACGCCAAGTCCGGCGGCGAAATGCAGCGGGCCGGTGTCGCCGGAAACGAAAACGCCGGCCCGCGCCAGCACGGCGAGAAACAGCGGCAATTCCGATACCGCCGGCAAAATTACAGCGCCCGGCGCGAGCTTCTTCAGTTCCGTCATCAGCGCCGCTTCCCGTCCGCCGCGCGCCGTGGTGAAAGCGACGTGAAATCCGGCGTTGGTGGCGAGTTGATTCAGTTTTGCCCAATGCGCCAGCGGCCATTCCTTTTTCGGCTGGCTGGAGGCGACGTGGCAAACGACGGCGCGTTCGTCGGGAAGAATATTCTTTGCTGCGGCGGCAAGCGACGAGTCCGCATGAATTTCGGCTTCGAGCGAATTCGGCGGCGGGATTTGCCAGCCGGACAAAAGCCGCGCCAGTCGCGCGGATTCATGCAGTTGTTCATTTGCCGGTGAAACGCGGCTGGTATAGCAAAATTTCCGGCACAAAAAGCCACCACGTTCGCTCCAGCCAAGCCGATGGCGCGCACCGATGAGCCGACTCAAAATCGCGCCGCGGTCGTTGCTTGCGAAATCCACCGAACGGTCAAAGCGCTCGCGGCGGATGGCGCGGATGAGCGGCCAGGTATCGCGCAGGTTCGCGCTGCCGCGGCGGCGTGGCATCGGCCAGACGCGGTTGAGCCAAGGCAGGTGTTGGAAGATCGGCGCGATCTCCTCCGGCACGAGCAGGTGCAGCCCGCCGTTTGGAAAATGATCGCGGAGCGCGCGCAACGCCGGCGTCATCAGCACCGCGTCGCCGAAGTATTTGAACTGAATTGCGAGGATTTTTTCAGGCCGGGCGCTCACGACTGGAATTGCAGTTCGTAAAGTTTTTGGTAGATGCCGCCGCGCCGGGCCAGTTCCGCGTGCGAGCCGGTTTCAACGATGCGGCCCTGATCCAGCACCACAATCACGTCGGCGTGGAGAATCGTCGAAAGCCGGTGGGCGATGCAAATGGTCGTGCGACCCTTCATCAATTCGTCCAGCGCGGCTTGGACGGCGCGTTCGGATTCGGTGTCGAGCGCGCTGGTCGCCTCGTCGAGCATAAGGATCGGCGCATTTCGCAAGACGGCGCGGGCGATGGCGAGCCGCTGGCGCTGGCCGCCGGAAAGCGTCACGCCTTTTTCACCGATAACGGTATCGAAGCCCTTTGGCTTTTCCATGATGAAATCGTAAGCGTAGGCGTGGCGCGCGGCGGCGATAATTTCATCGTTCGACGTGCCGGGCCGGCCCAACTCGATATTGTTGCGGATGGTGTCGTTGAACAGGATGGTTTCCTGCGTGACAACGGCGATCTGGTTCCGCAGGTCGCGCGTGGTGACGTCGCGGATGTCCATGCCGCCAATGCGGATGGCGCCGCGCTGCGGGTCGTAAAAGCGGAGCAGCAAATTGGAAAGCGTCGTTTTGCCGGAGCCGCTGGCGCCGACGAGCGCGACGAGCTGTCCGGGTTTGATTTGTAACTGGATGTCGTCCAGCGCGACTTTTTCGCCATAGGAAAAATGGACGTGATCAAACTGGATGTCCGCGCCGGCGGCCTTGAGCGTTTTTGGCTGCGCCGGCTCATGGATGGAGTTTTGCAAATCGAGCAACTCAAAAACCTGCCGGCTGGCGGCGCGCGCCTGTTCCAGCTGGTTGTGGAGGCGGGTGATGTTTTTGATGGGGCGATACACGACAAATATCGCCATCCCGAATTGAATGACTTTCGTAACGTCGGGATTAGGTTGAAAAGCAAAGTAGCCGAACAACAGGGCCACGCCGATGGCGGCGAGGAATTCATTCAGCGGGCCGGGAATTTCCTCCGAGCGGACGATTCTCATGCGGTGGCTGACGAAGCGTTGGGAAACCTCCCTGAATTGTTGAACTGATTTTTCCTCGAGGTTGTAGGCCTTGATGATGCGGTTACCGGTGAAGGATTCGTGCATCACCGTTGACAGTTCGGAGTAACTGTCCTGGACGACGGCTGCGGATTTTCGCACCTTGCGGCTGAAGATGATGATTGGAATGAGGCACACGGGGAAAGCCAGCATCGTGATTAGCGTGAGTTTGGCATCCACTTTGAAAAACATGACACACACCATGAAAATCACCGTGGCAGGGTCTTTGACGATGACGGCCAGCGTCCCGGTGATGGTGTTTTGCAGGGCCGTGGTGTCCGCGTTGATGCGTGACATCAAATCGCCGGTGTTGGACCGGGCAAAAAAACCGACGGAAAGATTTTGGAGATGGGCGAACAACCGGACGCGCAAGTCGGTGATGGCGCGGACGGCGGCCCATTGAAGGCAATAAACATTCAGGTAGCTGAACACGCCGCGCAAAACAAACACGAGCGGCACCAGTGAAATCGCCAGAATTTTCATCGTGGCGGCGGGCGAAGTGCCGGATGCTGAAAACCAGTGAGCGACGGTGTCCGCGAAGGTTTGCAGTTTGGGAGACAAATTTTTGAGAAAGGTCGAGGCGTTGTCCCCGCCTGCGCCGGCAAAAACCACCCGTCCGACCAGCGGCAACAGCAGCACCATCAGCGGTTCGACCAGCCCGCCGAGGAATCCAAACACAATGCCCAAGGCCAGCCGCGGCCAATACGGCTTTGCCAGCTTCAACAAGCGGCGGAGAAATTCAATCATGCAATTTGCCGGAGTTTGCCGAAAAACGGGCCGGTCTTGCGAGACTTTTCGATTGCCGGCTGAATTGTCCGCGAAGCCGGCGATCCTTTGCCGCCAGACGGGTTTAGTTTAATCAGCGCGCAACCCGCTGGGAAATTTTACGGAACCATTCCATTTTGCGCAAACGACGATAGAAACGGGCGTGGGGCGGCAACGGCCAATTCTTATGGATGTAATGGGCGTGCTTGAACGTGGCCAGAAGATGGCCGTGGTTTCGCAGCCACGAGTCAACGCGCTTCTCAAAGAGTTCGCCTCCATATCGCGGATAACGCGCGGAGTCGGGATGAGATTCGTTGTAGATGCGCTGGCGAAAATCTTCCGTTCGAACAAGGTAACATTGGTCGGAAAAACCGCGCCCGATGTAGAAGTCCTCCGTCTGATCCACCAAGTCTTGCTTTTCTCCGCCGGGATCTTCGCCCGGATGGAGATTGCAAATTTTAATGCGCGAATCCTGCGACATCAATCCCACCGCACGGGACACCCAATCACTGGCGGTAGCCGGCATGCAATCGCCGGCGTAATGCAAGAGAAAATCAGAGCGGCTCAAAAAAATACCCACCAGTTCGGCGATGGAATAGGGATAGCCGATGCCCAACGATTCACGGCTGACTGAAAAGAAGTCGAGCGCTTCGGTGGCGTGTTCGGCCACAATGATATATCTGGTTATCCAACCCCGCCGGATGGCGCGTTCCGCGTGTCTGGAAACAACGGAGTGGTTTTTCACATTGTTGATCATCAGGATTTTTTCGCTGAACGGATAAGCATTCCGCTCCGCCAGAAGGCGCAACCATTCACCTTCAAGAATGTGCTTCCAGTCGTGTTCCCAACATTTTGTTTCGAGCGTTACTGTCGGCGTCATAGGAGAACTGGAAGGTCTAACGATTTGTTTCTCCGCCGGTTTCAGGAATCGTTGATGTCGGCTTGAAATCCACCTTGCCATCCCAATAGTCATCCAGGAACCGCTTCATCTCGGCGCGCAGCCAGTCGGGGTCGTTCCCATCCACCATGCCGGTTTGCCCATAGACCTGGCCGCTATACCATTGATGATACGCCATCGGACGGTCATTGAAGAGGTATATCTGTCCGAACCCGTAGCCGGTGTGTCTGCCGTCCAGCATCAGCACGCCATCCGGTTGGTTGCGCCTGACCAGTTCAGTCAAACCGTAGTAACGCTCCAACGGATGCTTGCCCCAGTCGGCCCGCCAGTTGAAAGGCTTGGCCGACCACCGGCGAACGCGCGGCGCGTCCATCACCATCAGGCTGGCGTGAACAAACTCCGGACGATTTCTCAAGAGCTGTCCCGCGAGTTTTGGAAAGCGCGCGCAAAAGCCGGGATGCGTGAATTTGAATTCGTCGCGGGGACCGGCAAGGACCTTCCCGGATTGGATTTGTTGGACGAGTGGATCGAGGCTGTCCAGCAACAAACAATCCTGGTCGAGGAAAATCGCGACGCGGCTGCGTATCCGCCGGAACATGTAATTCAACAATCCGGTGTGCCGGTGCCGCGTGGCCAAAGGATGCAATTCGGCGCGATGCCGGCGGCAGACGGACTTTGCCGCCAGATATTCGCGCCATTCCGAACTGGCGTCCGCCACGATGACCCGCGCGTCGGGATGAAAACGGCGGATGGAATGCAAGGTGGCGTCGAGAAACTCCGGCGAGTTAAAGTGCGCGATGCAAAAGGTCAACGCAGCCGGGTTTGCCGGAGCGCGATGTTTCCAGTCAGCCCAAAATTTTGCCGCTTCCACCAGGCGATATAGTTTTTCTCTGCGCATATTCTTCAATTTCCGGCAGTCCGGTGAAAATCAGGAGTCTGTCCTGTTTCCATCCAGCTCAATGCCTGACTCACGCGCTTTTCCGTAGTGTGAAATTGCAGCAGCTTGCCGTGCGCTTGATTCACAAGGCGGTCGCGCAAGTTGGAGTCATTTTGCAAACAGCGGATTTGCCCGGCAAGCTCCTCCGGACTGTCATACAGAAGAATCTCGCGTCCGTTCTGGAACAACTCCTCCATTTGCGGGCGGTTCGGCACGCGATGGGCGAGCACGGGACGGCCAACAGCCATGGTTTCCACGACGCGCGGACCATAGCCGAAACCGGCTTGCGGCAGATTGACCATCGCGAAGCCTTGCGCGATTGTGTCCAGCCAAAGCTCAAAATTCTTATGGCGGCACGCGCGGAACCGTTCCATGTATCCGGCCAGCAATCGGTTGATGTCCTGACCCGCAAGAGATTCGAGTTGAGGCGCAATGCCATCAGGCGTTTCTGCTTTCCGCCAGTTCTTGAATGGGCGCCGCAACAACCACCATAACCGCCGGTTCAATCTTTTAACCATCAGTCCCGGATTCCAAACGTCCTGCGCCGCCAGTTGGCGCATCACTTCGATGTTTAACGCATCAAAAATTTGCGGATGCTGCGTCTCATGTTCGAGCGAATGATCGGGACGCACGAGCAATCCGGACAAGGCCGGATCGTTGAGGTATCGAATCCGCTCGCCATACGCCGCGCCAAAAAACAGCGCGGTCGAGGAAGATCCGGCGGCGGGTCTGGTTTTGACGAACCTTTCCGGCACATGCACCGGACACCACATCGCCGGGATGCCGCGTGCTTTGAGCACAGCGATGTCCGCTTCATCCCAAACCAAGCCGTGAGTCAGATATGGGAGCGAAGCCAGCGCGCTTTTCCGCTTGCGCTTTGAAGCCTCCGAGGGATTTGCGTCCCAATACGGCTCCATGCTTTCAACGAAATATCCGACCCGCACTGGCGCCACTTCCTTCACCCATTCCAAAAAATTAGGATCGTATCCAACATGAGGAATTGTCAGCCAAACCGCATCGAACCGCATCTTCGCGAAAAGCCGCCGGGCGTGATCCAAAAACGTCTCCGGCGCATAAAACTGCGTCCAAATCAAACCCGGCAGGACGAAACATTCCACGCCACTGCCCGCAAAACCCTCTTCCAATCCAAGTCCTTCCGGATACGACCAATATTGCGCCACTTTCCACGTTGCATATTCCAGCGGCACGTAAAGAATTTTCATGCGCGTCGGCGACCAAATGATTAGCTCACCTTGAACTGGACAAGCATCTCCATGGCAATGCCGCAATTACGGCACGCTTGCAACAAATGCTCGGCGGCTTTTGAATAACTTCGCGGCAGCGCGATCAATGCGGCCAGCAAATGGATCAGCGCATGAAACGGCGCGGCAATGATTCGCGCCACCCGGTATGATTCGCGATCCCAGCCGCTGCGGCGCGCTTTCAATCGTTGAATGGCAATGGAGCGTCCCTCGGCAAGCCGCCCGCGCATTATCTCGCGGAATTTCATGCGGCTGACCGGCACGAAATGCAGGATCGCCGCGCCGGGCAGCCACCAGATTTCGTGGCCCGCGTCCTGCAAACGGATGTTCAAATCGCTTTCTTCACGGCTCATCCTTCCCCCGCCTTTCCGCCCCAACTGCGTGTCAAACATCCCGGCCGCAAGCGCTGTTTCCCGACGGTAGGCAATGTTGCCGCCAAACAGACTGCCACCGTAGGAAAGACGCTTCGGCGAATCGCCGGGATTGAAAGTTGAATCCGAGCTGGCCCATTTCGGCGGGGCGATTTCAAATTCACTAAACACGGCGCCGCCAACCGCCGCGATTTTTTCCGAAGGCGGCGCGGACAGAAAACGCTGATAAGCCGCCAGCCAGTCCGGTTTAGCCGTCGCATCGTCATCCATGAAAAGCACAAATTCCCCGCATGCCTGCTTCAGTGCGGCGTTGCGCGCTGCGCTCAATCCCAATTCCTCCTCCCGGAAAACTTTCACGCAGGGATTGGCCGCGGCCAGTTGCGCGGCCACCGCCGGCGTGTCATCAATCGAGGCGTTGTCTATGATCAAAAGTTCCGTGTCGCCGGTTATTTGCCGCAGGACACTACGAACGGCCTTTTCCAAAAAGGCCGCGCGATTGTGCGTGCAAATGGCCACTGTAATGAGTGGACCGGATGCTTGAGCGTTTGTTTTGGTATTGTCAGCGGGCCCGCCAGTATTCGGCATTTTTGAATATTTAGATTGCGGATATTAAAAGCGGAAAAAGCCGCGCCAACAAGGCTAATTTGAAATATCCAACGAAATAAAACAGATTGGGGACTTCACCTTGACACTGTCATGCCGGCGTCCAAGACTGGCCGCATGAACTTGCGGCAATTTGTGAAATACTGGCTGTGGCGCGACACCACCCATCACGGGGAGTTTGTCGCGCTGTGCCGGTTGATGACGCCAGATTTTCCCCGCATTGTGGTGGATGTCGGGGCGAACGACGGTTTTTACGGCTCAAATTCATTCCCTTTCGTCGCGCGCGGCTGGCGGTCAATCCTCGTGGAGCCGCACCCGAAAGTTTTTGCCAAGCTGCAAAAGCTTCACCACTCCAGACCCAAAGCGACGTGCCTGAATCTCGCGTGTGCTGAAAACCCCGGGACTTTTCCTTTGTATATTGGTGATGACGGCGAGGCGCCCAGCACTTCCACATTGTCGGACGATCCGGAACTTTTGAAAACGCGCACCAAGGGCACGATGATGGTGCGGGTTGAGCGTTTGACTGATGTTCTGGCCGCGCAACAAATTCCACAAGATTTTGGCCTGCTGACAATAGATGCAGAGTGCATGGACCTGGAGGTTCTGCAAGGGCTGGATTTTGTCCGCTGGCGTCCGCGCATTATCATCACGGAGGATTATATGCCAAAATATCCGGCCAAGTCGGAATTGCTTGTGGGAAATGACTACCAACTTCAAAAACAGATAGCCGGGAATTCGATCTGGACCGCAAATGGAACCACGCCGTCAGCCTAATGGGAATCAGCATCATCAGTGCGACCCAAAATTCGGAAAGGTGCATTTCGGGTCAGACATTCCGTTGCAATCCCCAAGGATCAATCAGCTTTGCGCCGGAAGGAAGTTTGAGATTTTGATACTGTGGCCAAGGGCAGCAAATGACAACGACCTTGATTTTCGGTTGTGTCAATAATTCGTCGGGCGTGTCCACATTTTCGAATTCAATCAGGCTCGGGCTGTTGCCGGGCTTGGCTTGGTAATCGTGAACGAGCAATCGACAACCGTGCTGCTTCAAATGCTGCGCCAGATACAAACCGGCGGATTCCTCGACGATGTAAGTATTGGGACGGTAGGCCATGCCCAGAACCGCGACTGTGTCGCCCGGTCCGACCAATGAAAGCACCTGGTTGAAGAGCGCCTGTTTGACGGCTTCATTCATGCGGTCCGTGGCTTCAGCCAAAGGCGCCTCTGCGCCGTGCTGTCGTGCCACATAAGCGACCAGGCGATTGTCCCGGGGAAAACATGGGCCGCCATAACTCAACCCCGCCCGCAGATATTTGGCGCCAATCCGCGTGTCAACTCCGACCGCCGCCAGAATGTCGTGGATGTTTGCATCCGGAAATTTTTCCGCGATGAGGCGGAGCTGGTTGGTGAAACTGATTTTCATCGTGACAAAGCTGTTCACCGAAATCTTCGCCAATTCTGCGCTGGTCAGCGACATGCGCGCTATCTCCGGCTGGTTGGTGTTGTAACGTTGATACAAAGCAGCCAGTCGTTCGCCGCTCGCCGTGTCCGACTCGCCGATGAGAATGAGGTCCGGCTCAAGCAAGCCGCGGATGACATTTCCCAACGCGATGAATTCTGGATTGTAACACAGGCCAAATTCATGTCCGCAACTCCATCCCAGCTCGTGTTCCAGCGCCGGCAGAATGATGCTTTTCATGGTTCCCGGAGTGGTGGTCGAATTGACCACAAAGAGATGCCCCGGTTTGTTTGCATTACGAATCACCCGCGCCATGGACTGCATCGCTCGCAACAGAAATTCACACGAAAAACTGCCGTCCAGCAGGCTGGGGGAAGGCGGAATATAGAATGAGGCGTCTGTGTCTTGCGCCTCGCGCACGTCGGTCGTGGCTCGCAGGCGGCTGCGCCCTTCACGCATCGTTTCGCCCAGCAGCGGTTCTTCAACCGGCGGCTCGCAGGCGTTGACGCGCCGGACCTTCTCCGCATCCACGTCCACTCCCACAACTTGAAAACCGCGCGCAGCCAGGGTGGACGCGATGCAGGCGCCAAGTTTGCCGAGGCCAAAAACAGCGATAGATTTCAAGGGTCGCATGATTGCGCGAAAGAATATGGAACGAGGCGCGGCAAATCAAGGTTACCCGCATTAGCCGCCGCCAACACCGGACTCCGGGCGCTTCCTCACAATTCTGGTCAGGAATTCAATCATACGTCGCGCCTGTTCGTCCCAAGTGAACTCCCGGAGAATCCGGTTGCGGATGGCTGTGCCTCGACGTTGGAGTTCGGTGCGGTCCATCGCCGCAACCTCGCGCAATTTTCGGCGCAATGAGTTATCGAAGTCTTCCGTTTCAAGGTAGATGCCTTCCTCGCCAAGCACTTTATCCACACCGCCAGTGCGGGTGGAAAGGATGGCCTTGCCCGTCATGCCAAAGTCGAAAATTTTCGACGGGAAACTGTTTTCAAGACCTTGAATGGGGAGCCGCGGGTTGATGAGAACATCAACCTTCTGCGCCCAAGCCGGACAATCAGATTGTTTTGCCAAAAGACCGTCAAAATGAAAACTCGAATGGCGTCCGGCAAGTTCCTTCAGAACATTTGATAATTTGCCATACCCGCAAACATGCAGCGTCCCCGGCACATTGGCATCGAGGAATCCCTGGACCATTGGAAGAACGGTGGTGCGCTCCGCCAATTGCCCAAAATAACCAAATCGAATCGGCCCGGTTTGTGCGGAGTTTGCCGGCGGCGGGTCGTAGCGGAAATTGGAGGCCGAAGGCATCCACATCCACGGCACCCCACGCGGGTCAAAATAGCGCCGCGTGTCGAAGCTGAATGAAATACAGGCATCAAACCATAGGATGACCTTGTCCTCGTCCAATGTTACCATCGGCTTGAATGCATAACGCAGTCGTTTGGCAAGTGGGATTTTTTGTCCCAGTGTCCCGGCGTCGGCGAGCAGCAATACGATTAACGGACGGGGATGTTGCCGTCGCAGCCAGCGCACAAAACAGCCGTATGCCGGCCCCGGATTCTTCACCAAAACAACACCGGGCATGCCATGTCGGGCGGTTTTCTCAAGATAGAAGCGACGCAACTGGCGCCACGAGTTCCAGCGATGCCAAAGTTCAGGCCTTCTATCCCAAAGCAGAAGTTCATGTTCCAAGCCGATGGAATCATCCCTTGGTTCCAATTTGCCGAAAATTTCGCGCGCCAGCATGCCGACCGTTGAAACCTCGGCCAGCCGCGATAGCGCTTGCGTCATGCGGGTCTCCGTTGCATGGCCTGAGGGATTCAATGAAGGAAACCGTTCGATCACGCCCGGTGGAAAAGCGTAAGTCAGGTAAAGCAAACGAAGGCGGTCGTTCGTCACGGAATTAAATCTAGTCGTATCACCGCGGTATTCCAAGCTTATTGAGTTGAATCGGAAGAGGAGTGTGCAGCGTTCTGTAGTGTTTGAGCAACGCGGGTGGAGGGGTGTTTTGGTGGAGCCGATCACCAGGAACTGCGAATTGTTGCGCCAGCAACGTCCCGGCAGCCGGGTTTTCCAATGCGCCCTCGGCGCGCCGGAGCAGCGTGGCCGGGCGCAGTTAAATGTGGCGGCGGGCAATGACGGTTTGTCGGGGCTGCGTTTGAACGCCGGTGTCGTCGTTGACCGGATGGAAGAAGTGGAAGTGCGAACGCTGAATGAAATCCCGGCAGAGGCGGACAATCCAAAACGTGACTTTGTGTCCATTGATGTTGAAGGCTTGGAATTGCAGGTCTTGCGCGGCTTCGACCTGACACGGCACCACCCGTCGGTGTTGTTGATAGAGGATCACTTGCAACAACTTGGCGTGCATCGTTATCTCGTGCGGCATGGCCATCGCGTGGTGAAGCGAACGGGTGTCAACAACTGGTATGTCTCAAAACGGCAGCCGTTCCACATGACCACATGGAGGGAACGGCTGAAATTATTTCATAAAATGTTTCTGGGGCTTCCTTTTCGGAAGATTAGAATGTCGCTCCGGCGGCGCAAAAATCGCCTTGCCATCGGTGGTTGACATCGTTGGAGCAACAATTTTCCGCGTTATTTTTGTCAATCAGATTCCCCACGACTCGCGGTTCAAACTTGTCCGGCCTGCCGGTCACGCTAGACTTTTCTCAATGGCAGCTTCCGATCCTGAAAATTTTCTCCAGCGCACGCGCGGCGCGGGGAAAGTCATGGTCCTTGACCTCGGCTTTCTGGGCGACACGGTCCATTTATTGCCGGCGCTGTGGATGGTTCGACAGGCATATCCGCAAGCGGAGCTGCACGTCGCCGTTGCTGACCACATCACGTCATTCATGGACTGTGTGCCATGGGTGGATCGTGTTTGGGGTTATATGCGCTACCCGCACCACGCAACCTTGCTTGAAAATTGGCAGATGATTTCGCGCCTCCGTCGTGAAAAGTTCGACGTGCTCATCAATCTCAACGGCTCCGACCGCTCAAGCTGGCTTTCATTTTTGAGCGGTGCGCGGGAACGCCTGGGCCGCGTGCCGGACGACGGCGGCCCGTGGTTCTGGCGGCGGATGTTCACCGCGCGCGTCGAATGTCCGCCCGCGGCCGAGCCGGTTTATTTTCTGAAATGCCGCAGCCTTGCGAAGGCTGGTTTCCCTTTCTCACAGCCGGAATTTCACGTCGAAATCCCCGCTGAAAATCTGCGCGCGGCGGAAATTTCAGGGACCGATGTCGGAACGTATTTCCATATCAGCCCGTTCACTACCGCCGATTACAAGGAACTGTCGCCGGCGCAGCTTGTGAAGTTCCTCGTCGCGCTGGCGGAACATTTCCCTGGAAAAAAGCTGGTGTTGTCCTGCGCCCCGACGGAGCGCGAACGGGAAAAAATGGCGGAGCTGCTCGCGTTGCTTCCGCAAAAGCCGTGGCGTGTTTTCGACGGCAATGTGAACCTCACGCAGATTGCCGCCGTCATCCAGCACAGCGCCATCCATTTTTGTGGCGACACCGGCACGCTCCACCTCGCGGTAATGACGCAGACCCCGGTTGTCGCGTGGTTCTGGCCGAACCCGGGCTGGCGCGAATGGGTTCCCGCCGGTGATAAATATCGCGTCGTCGTTGGCGCGAACGAACACGACGCAACACATCTCGGGAAAATTTCCACGGACGATCTGATTTCTGCCGCGCAATCCGTTTTACAATCTGTGGGAACTTGAAATAGAATCCAAAAATTCATGAACGCACACGTCAACCCGGAGGCTGAGGAGAAAGAGCTGGTCTGGAAGTTTTTCGGCCAGAGGCGCGACGGCGTTTTTGCGGAAGTCGGCGCGAATGACCCGGTGGCGGGTTCACAGACCTGGCTGTTGGAGCAAAACGGATGGCGAGGCGTCTTGGTGGAACCACAGGCCTCGCTCTGCGGAAAACTACGACCCGCCCGACCCCGGTCGCAAGTCTTTCAGGTGGCTTGCAGTTCTCCGGGCAGTGAGGGGGAAGCGGATCTCATCCTCACCGAATATGACGGCAACGCTACTTTGAAACCACAGCGCGATTCGCATGGAATCAATTATGTCGGTGCCGAACGCGTGCGGATTACCACTTTGGATTCGGTGTTGCAGGCCGCCGGCGTTTCGCGCATAGACTTTGTTTCATTGGACGTGGAAGGACATGAAATTGAAGTCATGCACGGCTTCAATTTCGAGAAATATAAGCCTTCGTTGATCTTGATCGAAGATGGTGTGCGAGATCTGGCCAAACACCGCTTCCTCAAGCGCCGGGGCTACAAACTGGTCAAGCGCACAACGCTCAACAACTGGTATGTGCCCAAGGAACATCCGTTCAAAATGAGTTCGTGGCGAGAGCGGTTGGAGCTGGTTCGGAAAATGTATCTTGGCCTGCCGTTCCGCAAGTTGCAGATGTTTTTGCGCCGCCGCCGCGAACGGCGCGCGCTTCACAAGAAGGAAACGGCTCGTTCGCATGAGTCCGTTCAGTGAGATTTTGACTTGCCGCAACTTCTGTGACAGGCTGGCCGCCCATTTATGCCGCAGTCATTTGTTGTGGATGCCGTCGTGGCCGCAGTCAAAGAACTGCCGGACTTTCCCCGCTTGCGCGTGCTGGACTTGAGCTGCGGCGAGGCGGAGATTCTCAACCGGCTCAAGGCGCTCGGATGCGAGGTTCAAGGCACGCATTACCGGGCTGACGATTACATCGTGGAAGACCGGAAGGGTCTGGCGAACGTGCCCGTCGTTTCGGGCGTTGATTTGCACAAGCCGCTGCCGTTCGAAGACGCGAGTTTTCAAGTGGTCATTCTTTCGGAAGTGCTGGAGCATCTGGAATGGCACGGAACGGTGATTCGCGAAGCCGGGAGGGTTCTGAAACCGGGCGGCCATTTGCTTTTCACCACGCCGAACATTTTCCGGCTGCATTCCCGGCTCCAGTTTTTTTTCACCGGCAAGCACAAGCTCATCCGGCGGCGGCTCGGTTGGGATATGAAATACGACGAGCGTTACGCCTACCACATCACGCCGGTGGACTTTCCGCTGGCTCACGCGCTTTTGAATCAGGCGGGATTACGCGTCCGGGAACTGCGGTCCACGCGGGTCAAACCCATCAAGACCGCGCTGCTGGGGATTTTTTATCCCTTGATTTGGTTGAGCTGCCGGTTGACCTTGGATCGAAACCTGAACGGGACGGGACCATTTCTGGACGGGGAAAAGGACTTGAACCGCTGGCTGTCGCACCCCGCGCTCCTGTTCAGCGAACAATTGCTTGTGGTGGCCCAAAAAACAAAATCTTGAATGAGCCGGCCCGTTTCACTCTACATCATCGGCTACAACGAGGAAGCCAACCTGCGCGAGTTGCTGCCCACGGTCAAATGGGCGGACGAAATCCTTTACGTGGACTCCTTCAGCACGGACCGGTCGGCGGCGGTTTGCGCGGAATTCGGCGTGCGCCATGTCAACGTGCCGTTCACCCGGTTCGGTCGGATTCGCAACCAGGCGCTCGATCTGCTCTCGCACGATTGGGTCGTCAGCATTGACACCGACGAGCGCGCCACGCCTGAATTTGCCGCCGAAGTGCGTGAAACCCTGGTTGACCCAAAATTCGACGCCTATCACGTCCCGCGCCGGAACACATTTCTGGGCAAGCCGGTTCGCTTCGGCGGGATGTATCCCGATTACCGGCAGCCGCAGGTTTTTGACCGGCGCAAACTCCGCTACCGCGACGATCTGGTGCATGAAGGTTTCGATTGCGACGGCACGATCGGATATTTCCGCAATTTCATCTGGCAGCATCCCTGGCCCACGCTGGCGGTGGCCGCCCGCAAAACCGACCGTTACACCGCGCTGATGGCCCGGAGAAAATTTGACGCCGGCCAGCGCGCCACCGTGCTGAATCTGGTGGGCGCGCCGATCGCGGGCATTTTCAGGAAATACATCATCCAGCAGGGATTCCGCGACGGCATGCCCGGCTTCATCCTCGCCGGCCTTCATGGTTATTACACGTTTCTGAAATATGCCTGCCTCTGGGAACTGCAGAACCGGCCGCCTTCGGAACAACCTGACCGCAAGCAACCATCCTGACGTATGGGCAGTGCCTTCGCGCTCACGCTGGTCATCAACACCTTCAATCAGCCGGATTATCTTGGCCGGGTGCTCAACGCTGTGGCGCGGCAAGGTTCATTGCCGGAGGAAGTCCTTTTGGCCGACGACGGCTCGGCGGACGAAACCAAATCTGTGTTTGAGCAATGGCGCGTGGAACAATCTATCCGCTGCGAGCACGTCCGGCAGGAACATCAAGGCTTCCGTCGCGCGCGCATTTTGAATCGGGCGATCGCCTCGTCGCGTGGCGATTACCTGGTTTTTCTCGACGGCGACACGATTCCTCATCCGGATTTCATTGCCGACCATCGCGCCGCCGCGAAACGCGGATTTTTTGTGCAAGGCCATCGCGCTCTCATCGAGGAAAAGGCCGCCGCGTGGTTCGGCCAAAATGATTTTCTCGCCGACCGCCGACGCGCTGTTTTTCAAAATCAGATTTCCGGCCTGAAGAATTCCTTCCGCTGGCCGTTTGCCATTCGCAAAATCAAAAACCGCCTGCGCGGCATTCGCGGTTGCAATCTCGCCATCTGGCGCGACGACCTTGTCCGCGTTAACGGCTACAATGAGGCGTTTGTCGGCTGGGGTCGCGAAGATTCTGAACTGGCCGTCCGCCTGACGAATTCCGGCGTGCGCCGCTTGGACTTGCGCGGCCATGCACTGTGTTATCACCTCTGGCATCCACCCGTCAGCCGCGACGAACTTGCCAGCAACGACGAATTGCTGGCGAAGGCTATTCTGGAAAAGCACACCCGATGCGAGCAGGGTTTGGATCGGCACCTGGCGGCGCCTCAATGATTTTCACCGCACCAGCCGGTAATGTTTCTTGCTGAATTGCATGCCAAACATTTTTTCCAGCTTCATCATCAGCCGGTGCTTTTTCTCGCGCGAAGTCAATTGGTGGTTCGGATCGGCTTGAAACAATCCATCAGCCTTCGGCAGCCAGTCCCGGACAATTTCCGGATGTTCGCCGATGAAAGGTTTCAGCGCCTGCGGATCAATTTTTGAATAATCCACCTTCGCCGCCGGCTTCGCCTCCCAATACTTGTGAACCGCCGCAGCTTTCAAATTCATCTGCGCCTCGCTACGCACCCAGCCGTAATGATAAATCGTCGCGCCGCTGTGCGCCGCGCGCGGATAGCGCGATTTTTTATGCGCCGTCACCACGTTGAAAAACAGCGCCTCGCTCGACCACGACGGAATGGTATTGCGGATGATGCGCACCTCACTGCGATACCAGCCCGGCGACCAGACGACTGTGTTCGCGTTGCCGTAGAAATGCAGATAATCAAAAATTAGCGCCTCGACCCGCGGGTCGGCCAGATGCTTCTCCATCGCTGCGCGGATTTTCGGCAGATCATTTTCGTGAACCACCTCGTCGGCTTCCAGATAAAACGCCCAGTCGCCGGTGCAGTTGAACAGCGCGACGGATTTCTGCTGGCCATAAACGAATCCGTTGACGCTGTAGCCAGGTTGGATGCGCTCGTTCCACTGCGTCGGGATGATGCGGATTTTCGGGTCGCCGATGGAGCGCACCAGATTTTCCGTATCATCGTCGCACAGGCCGAGCGCAATGACGAATTCATCCACAATCGGCAAAATGGAGCGGATGGACTCGGCAAACGGATAGCCCAGCCTTTGCCCGTTCCGTAAAAAGGTGAATCCGCTGACTTTCACGCGCGGAGTTTAGCGGAGCCGGCGGCAAATCATAGTTGGAAAATAAAATTTCGCCGCGCACAGACTGTTTCTGGCCGGAAATTTTCATTGCAATCAGCCCCCGTTAGCCTTGGAATAAGCGGAGTTCAAGCATGGTTTTCAGTTCGCCATTGTTCCTGTTCCTGTTCCTGCCCGTCGTGCTGACGGTGTATGCCGTGCTGCCGGGCGTGCGGACGAGGAATTTCTGGCTGCTGCTGGTGAGTCTGGCGTTTTACGCGTGGGGCGAGGTCGGCTTCATCCTGCTCCTGCTGGCGTCCACCGTGGTGAATTACCTGCTCGGCCTGTGGGTGGACCGCAGCGAAGAGCCGGCCAGCCGCAAGCTCGCCGTGGCCGTCGCGATCTTCTTCAACATCGGGTTGCTGGCGTTTTTCAAATACGCGAATCTCGCCGTCAGCACGGTGAACTTCATTCGCGGCGGACTCGGCCTGCCGCCGGTGAACGCCTCGCACGTTCCGCTGCCCATCGGCATCTCGTTCTTCACCTTTCACGCACTGTCCTACGTCATTGACATTTACCGGCGCAAATGGCGCGCGACGACCGACCCGAAGGACGTGGCGCTTTACATTTTCTTTTTCCCGCAACTGATTGCCGGGCCGATTCTGCGCTGGAGCGGCATCGCGCCGCAATTGCAGCAACGCACGATGACCCGCGATTTGTTTGCCGAGGGAGTGCGCCGTTTTGTCGGTGGACTCGCAAAAAAAATGATTATCGCCAATGCGGTGGCCGTGCCGGCAGACCAGATTTTTTCGCTGCCGGCGAACGAATTACAGCCAGCGGTGGCGTGGTTCGGCGTGCTGTGCTACACACTGCAAATCTACTTTGATTTCTCCGGCTACTCGGACATGGCGGTGGGGCTGGGAAAAATGTTCGGGTTCACCTTCATCGAAAATTTCCAATTCCCCTACATCTCCCAATCCATCCGGGAATTCTGGCGGCGCTGGCACATTTCGCTGTCGAGCTGGTTTCGCGATTACCTTTATATCCCGCTCGGCGGCAACCGCGTTTCCGAGGCGCGCAACCGGATGAACCTCGTCATCGTTTTTTTCCTGTGCGGCCTGTGGCACGGCGCGAGCTGGACATTTGTGGCGTGGGGACTTTACCACGGCGTGTTTCTCGTGCTGGAACGGACGCGTTTTGGCGCGGCACTGGGAAAATGGCCGCGTCCTCTGCGGCACGCCTACGCGATTTTTGTGGTGATGATGGGCTGGGTGCTGTTCCGCGCGAATACCTTTGGCGGCGCGAAAATGTTCTTCACGGCGCTGGCGGGTCTTGGTCACGCGCCCGCCGTGCAGCCGCTTGCGCGTTACGCCGATAATCAGGTGCTATGGGCCATCGCGTTCGGCATTCCGTTCAGCGGACCGCTGTGGGGCTGGATCAAATTGCGATGCGTGCGGTTGGCGGCTGCGACACCACAAGCGGGGCGTTCCGCCTTGGAAATTATCGGCGCAACACTGGAAATCGCGCTGATCGTCACCTTGCTGCTGGTCTCATCCGCCTGGCTGGCCGGCGGCACTTATAATCCGTTCATTTATTTCCGGTTTTAAGGAGCCATGACTCAAGCCGCCGCCAATCCTGTTCTGACGCGCTGGACGAATCGCATTCTCATCGGTTTGTTCATGGTGTTCATCTGGCTGCCGACGGTTGACACATTTTTTCATTTTGACCACGCGCGTCAGCCAACTGAAAAGCGGTTGCTTGCCGCTTTTCCCAAACTCACGTCGGGCGTGGACGGTTTGAGAAAATATCTAGCCGGCTTGGATGCGTATTTCAGCGACCACTTTGGCTGTCGCAAACTACTAGTGTCTTGGAATAACAAACTAAAATGGAAACTGTTCCACGACTTTAGCACTCACGGCACCCTCATCGGGCGCGATGGCTGGTTCTTTTTTGCTGGCGACCAGATGGTGGAACACCAATGCGGCGCGCTACAGTTCACGCCAGAGCAATTGCGCGACTGGCAAGACTTGCTCGAACGCCGCCGCGACTGGCTCGCGCAGCGCGACATAAAATTTCTCTTTGTCGTCGCGCCGGACAAGGCGTCCGTTTATCCCGACGAGCTGCCCTCATGGATGCCTCAGACACACCCGGCAACAAAGATTGACCAGTTCGTCGCCTATATGAAGGCGCACTCAACAGTCGAAGTGCTGGATTTGCGCGGGCCGTTGCGGGCCGCGCGGCGGACCGCGCCGACGTATTTCAAAACTGACACCCACTGGAATCTTTTCGGCAGCTTCATCGGCTATCAGGAAATCATCAAGGCGCTCGCGTGCCAGTTGCCCGGGCTGACCTCGTTGCCGCTGGATGCGTTTGAGCAAAAAAAAGTATTAAGGCCGGGTGGCAACGAGACGACTTATCTGGGGACCAGCGCCACCGAGAGCAACGCCGTTGTGTTCACGCCCAAGGTCGGCCTGCCGCCGCTGCAAATGACCGCGAACCCGCTCGACCTGGCTTACGAAGCCCCGGCTTTCACCACCAACGCACAGGCTTCCGGCAGCTTGATTGTTTTTCGAGACTCATTCGGCAACGCGCTGGAGGGGTTTCTAGGCTACAATTTCGCCAAAGTCACCTACCTCTGGCAATATGACCTGGACACCGCGCGCATTGAACGTGAAAAACCCAACGCGGTGATCGTCGAAATGTATGAACAACATTTCGACGTCACCGACCCGAAGGATTTGATGCACCGCGAGGCCCTGCCGTGATTTCAATCGCCAAACAATTTTTTCAAATGCTCGCGCGCGGCGGCTTCGCGTTGGTTGGTTTTCGATTTTAGTGTCCAGACCCGGCTGGCAAATTCAAAATATTCGCAGAAGTTGCCGACGTGCTTTTCCAGCACCGGCTCGGCCCGGCGCTCGCGGCATTGCTGGGCCACGCGCGGGTCGTGGTGCGCGCAGTTCAGGCAGACCCGCAGGTCGGCCCGGCATTTCATGCACGTCTCGCCGCGACCGGGCTGGCCGGAAAGAGTCCAAGGCTCGCCGCAATTATGACAATGACGGTTCACAGTTCAGCGTTCAGAGTTCAGTGTTGGAAATCAAACCGCTTTTTGCAACTCTGAACCCTGAACTGTGAACTCTGAACTTAAAATCGGCATTTACGGCGGCTCGTTTGACCCGGTTCACCTCGGCCACCTGCTGGTCGCACAGGCGGCGATTGAAGAACTTGGACTTGATCGGCTGTTTTTAATTCCGGCGGCGCAATCGCCGTTCAAACCGGACAGCTGGCCCGCGCCCGCCGCCGTCCGGCTGCAACTGCTCCGGCTCGCGCTCGCGGGCCGGATGAATTGTGAGATTGACGACCAGGAAATCCGGCGCGGCGGAGTTTCCTACACCGTTGACACGCTGCGCGATTACGAGAAGAAATTTCCGGGAGCGGAATTGTTTTATCTCATCGGCGCCGACAATGTGGCGAAGCTCAACGGATGGCGCGAAGCGAACGAGATGGCAAGGCTGGCGGAGTTCATCGCGATTCCACGTCCGGGCGATTGCGTTTGGAGTTCCGGCTTTAGCCGGTCCGGTCCGCCTGAAGGCGGAACTCCAAACCTGATTTTTCCGAAACCGTTTCGAGGTCGGATTTTGAAGGGCTTTCCAATTGAAATTTCCTCGTCGCAAATCCGGGCGCGGGTAAAGGCGGGTTTGCCCATCGAATTGCTGGTGCCGCCCGCCGTGGCCGAGGCTATCCGCAACAATCGGCTTTATCTTTGAGCGGGGGCGGCGCACACTTTACGCAGATGGATTCAAAGAAACTTGCCCAGCT
>Ga0181537_10000582_pt1 | contig 34436 bp, 24 predicted proteins | sample PEATcosm2014_Bin_39_FD_119765 | JGI IMG/M metagenome (GOLD analysis project Ga0181537, IMG submission 119765) | Peatland microbial communities from MTU Mesocosm Facility, Houghton, MI, USA - PEATcosm2014_Bin23_10_metaG | ecosystem: Environmental > Terrestrial > Soil > Wetlands > Peat | place... | reverse complement strand
CGAACAGAAGTCGGCACTGAAGGGCGAGCGCAGCGCCGCACTCACGCACCGCGAACTGGAAGTGCTGCAGATGATTGTTGACGGCAAGTCGAACAAGGAGATTGCCGCCGTGCTCGACCTCAGCGCTAACACCATCGCCGTGCACCGCGCCAACATCATGAACTCGCTGGGAATTCACAAGACTGCGGAACTGGTGGTGTATGCGATTCGCGCCGGGCTGGTGAACGTTCCGTGAAAAGTTCCGTGACGGGTTTCGTGAATCGCAGATCTTTCCTGCAGGGAATGGCTGGACTGGCGGCGTTGTCGCGATTGCCTGATTTGCGCGCTCTGGGGGCGCAGACCGGTATGCCGACTTCTCCAGGGTTTCGATTCACCGACGTGACCGGTCCTTCCGGAATCCACTTTCAGCATAACAGTGGAGCTTTCGGGGGCAAGTTCCTGCCTGAAACTCTTGGCTCCGGATGCGCGTTTCTGGACTACGATCGCGACGGCTGGCAGGACATTCTGTTGGTCAACGGCGCCGACTGGCCTGGCCACAAGAAGAGCCGATCCACGCTGCGCCTTTATCACAACAACGGCAACGGCACTTTCACGGATGTGACCCTACGGGCGGGACTCGACGTTGAGATGTATGGCATGGGAGTGGCCGTAGGCGACTACAACAACGACGGCTACCCTGACATTCTCATCACTTGCGTGGGGCAGAATCGTCTGTTCCGCAACACCGGGAAAGGCACGTTCGTTGATGTCACCAATACGAGCGGCCTGGGAAAGCGCGAGGGTTTCAGTACGTCGGCCTTATGGTTCGATTACGACCGCGACGGCCTGCTCGATCTTTTCGTGTGCAACTATGTGAAGTGGTCGCCGGAACACGACGTCTTCTGCAGCCTGGATGGAAAACATAAGTCATACTGCACTCCCGAAGCTTATCGGGGGGCGACCTGCTGGCTATTTCACAATCGCGGCGATGGGACGTTCGAAGACGTCACCGCAGCGAGCGGAATCTTCGACAGCAGTTCCAAGTCGCTGGGAGTGGCGCTGTTCGACGACGGCCACGATGGCTGGCCTGATCTGGTCGTTGCTAACGACACGCAGCCCAACAAGCTGTATCGCAACCAGCGCAACGGCACTTTCAAAGATGCCGCCGTGGAAGCCGGACTCGCTTTCAGCAGCGAAGGCAAAGCCCGCGCGGGCATGGGCGTTGATGTGGCGGATTTCGACAACTCGGGCTCGGCTGGCGTAGGCATCACGAATTTCGACAACGAAATGATCGGGCTATACCGCATGAGCGGGAAGAGCTTCGAAGACATCGCGCCGCAATCCGGCGTCGGCCTGGCTTCCAGAAACAGTCTCGGATTCGGCTGCGCATTCCTGGATGTCAACCTGGATGGCTGGCTCGACTTTGCCGTAGTCAACGGACACATTGACGAGACGGTACGCAACATTCGCGGCAACGTGGGATATGCGCAGCCGCCTCAACTTTTTCTCAACAACGGCAAGGAAAGTTTTCACGATGTTGCGGCCGCGGTTGGAGGAGGCTTCGATCAGCCGAAAGTCGGCCGCGGGCTCGCCTATGCCGACTTTGATCGCGACGGTGACCTCGATCTTCTGCTGACCACCAACAACGGGCCCGCCTATCTGTATCGCAACGATCAACTCGCGGGCAACCACAGCGTCCGTTTTCGTTTGGTGGGAACGAAGTCAAACCGCGACGGAATCGGTGCGACCGTGCGCGTTTTTTCAGGTGGCCTAACCCAGTCTCGCATGGTGAAAGGCGGATCCAGCTACCTGTCGCAGTCTGAGTTGCCCGTGACATTTGGCCTGGAAAAGCACGACGGCATCGAACGCGTCGTGATCGACTGGCCGAGCGGACGGTCCGAAGAGTACAAGAATCTTTCCGCGGGACGCTGCTATGAGTGCACAGAAGGAAAGGGAATCGTGCCGCAAAACGGCTATTGAGCGGGACTTGTGGCGGAGTGTTTCGCCACGCTTCCGGCCGCCATCAGGTCGATCTCGACTGTGTCGTTGACTCGCAAAAACAACGTGCTCGGATTCTTCATTCCCCACTTGGCATAGGGAATCGTGAAATGAACGTTCGCAGTCCAGCGGTCCGCGGAGATCTCCACGTCCGCGGGCACCATGATTTCGCGATCAACGCCGTGGATGCTGAACATGCCGTGAACCTTGACTGAAGACTTTCCTTGAGACGCAACCGCGCCGTCAATCCTGTCGGGGCGAAAAGTAATTTCAGGATAGCGATCGCTCTCCAGAATTTCCTTGTGCATCTTGCGGTCGCGCACGCCGCTGCCGCTCTCGCCGCTCCTGGCGTCCACCACAATTTCGCCTGCCATCTTTTCCGAGGCCGGATCGAACTGCAGCGCTCCGTGCTTCAAATGAAAAGTTCCGTGTACCGTGTGGAGAACGTCTCCCAGCGTCCATTTGACGGACGTTTGCGCGGGATCGAGCTGGAACGAAGTATCTTGAGCCGCCGCGGGGACGACAAGCAGCAAAACGAGAACCGCCGACCCAACTCTGTGCCTCGGAAAAAACGTGGGAGCCCTACGGTGGATGAGGTGCATGGCCCTATGCGGTGAGCAGCCCCCATCCCAGAGTCAGTCCGTCCCCAAGAGCGCGCAACGGTGGAAGCGTTCCGACATGCACTTCGAGGAACCGGCGGAAGACCTCTGGCCGCTGCTGGAAGACCTGCAACGTGCGATGCTGCACCCAGGGGCGGCGATCGAGAGTAAGCATCAGCCGCGCCATCCACAGCGGACGCAGAGCCAGCCTCCGATGCTCCATCTGATAGCGGTGCAAGTCGCCGGACTCGAAACACTTCGCCAAAGCGACTGCCTGGCTGAACGCGAGCCCAAGGCCTTCGCCAGTGATTGCATCCACGGTGCCACTCGCATCGCCGACCAGCGCCACATTGCCTCGCCACACGCGAGCAAGCGTGCGATTGCCGGTGATGGCTCCTCTTTCGGCAGAGACGATTTCGGCGCCCGCCAGTCGCGCGTTCAAACTCGGCAAGGCGCGCAGGCCATCCTCAAGACGCAAACCGGAATCACGAGAAGCCAGCGCGACGCAGACTTGATCGCCGCTCACTGCAGTGGCATAGCCCTGACAGTGCTTGCCCCAGTAGACCTCCATGTGGTCGCTCCACGGCTCAACGCGATAATGCCGGCGGAACGCATAACGGAGACGAGGCCGTAATCCGCGATCAAGCCCGGCCCAGCGCCGGACGCGCGAATTCGACCCGTCGGCGCCCACAATCCAGCGCGCGCGAACCATGCGATCGCCAACTCGATCTCGAAGCCGAACTCCCTCAGAAGAAATACCCATCACCACGGTCCGCCACAACAAACCAGCGCCAAGTTGTGCCGCTCGTTCCATCATGAGGCGATGCAGAGTAGTGCGGCGAACTGAAATGCCGCAGCCGTCGCCGGGAAATCGAGCTTCTGCCGACAACGCAGCGCTCACAAAGCGGATTCCGCAGAAGGGATAAGCGTCGGCCAGGGGCACATGAATCCCCAGTTGCTCCAGCGCTGCGCGGCCATCCGGCAGTAGGCCCTCGCCGCAGGCCTTGTCAATCGGGGGTTGCGAGCCGTCCGCCACCAGGACGCGGAAGCCGCGCTCTCGCGCCGCGATGGCGGCTGCCAGTCCCGCCGGGCCTCCACCAATCACGAAAACGTCCGTCTCGTATGGGGTCGCGTCTGGCAAGCTCTCACTCATGTTTTCCCGACCTTACCACCGCAGCAGCAGCAGTTCCGAACAAAACCCCGGACCCATGGCCGCCAGAACTCCCAGCGTGCCCGGTTCAGGACGCCGGTTCTTCATCACGTCTTCCAGCACGACCAGTACCGACGCGGATGACAGGTTCCCGACTTTTTTCAGGCAATCCCAGGAAGCGTCAAGCTGCCCATTGTGCAGATCGAGCGCCGCCGCAGTCGCTTCCAGAACCTTGGGCCCTCCGGTGTGCAGAACCCAGCTTCCAATGTCAGTGCGCTTGTGCCCGTTGTCGCCGAGGAACGAGTCCACGTCGTGCCCCAGATGTTCGCGAATCAGCACCGGAACTTCTGGCGAAAGCGTGATGCGAAAACCCTTCTCGGTCACTTTCCATCCCATCATCTCTTCGGTGTCAGGATAGAAGATGGATCGAGTCGCCAGAATCTCCGGGCCTGTCGCATTGAGATCATCGCCCGTGACAATGACGGCGGCTGAACCATCCGCAAACAATCCTGAGGAAATCAGGTTGGCGACGGAGAGATCGTCTCTTTGAATCGTCAGTGAACACAACTCGACAGAAACGAGCGCAGCCGCTTGCGAGGGATAGGCACGCACGTAATCCGCCGCGCGCGCGATTCCAGCCGCTCCCGCGACGCACCCTAGTCCAAAAATCGGCACGCGCTTAATATTTGCCGGCAGCCCCATGCGGTTGATCAGCAGAGCATCAATGGACGGGCTCGAAATGCCGGTGACGGAGGTAAAAAACAAGGCTCCCAGTTCGGAGGGTGCGAGCCCGGCGTGGTGCAGGGCGCGGCACAGCGCCTGTTCGCCTAATTCTTGAGCGACCTGAATCCAGATGTCATTCGCCTGCCCCCAGGTCGTAATCTCATAATATTTTTCCGGAGGCATCGCCAGATGCCGGCCTTCCACGGCGACGTTGCGATGCAGACGAGCCAGCAACTGCGGATTTCTCAGCTGGTCGCCCCAGTATTCCTGGAGCTTTTCCAGCAGGAATTTCTGGGAATAATAATGCTTGGGGAATGCGCTCGCGGCGCTGGCAATCTTCATTTTGGTGGACCCCTAGTCCCGGTAAAGTTCCGACATAGTCTCGGCAAAGAGCCAGGAACATTGCTGCTGGAGATCGAGGATTTAAAGTCAGGCAACCGGGCCGGTTTCGCGGCCCATGCCCGTATCCCCGAAATTCTTCACCGTATTGTCCCAATGCTGCCCGCTCGAATTGTCACCCGTCTGTCAAATCCGAGACCGGTTGCAGGACGCCGAAGTCCAAAGGCTCAACCCGCGAGCAACACAGTCGCTACTGGGTTACCACAATCGACGTGGGAGTATACGGAACTCCGTACGACGAAACCGAAGTGAGTGCTCCGTCGCCGGTGTCCACGCTGAAAGACTGAATCGCTGGGCTTTTCTGATTCCCCACAAACAGGTACTTCCCGGAAGGATCGATGCCAATCGTGGCCGGCTGCGCCGCCGTGGTGAACGGCGAAGACGTCAACAGAGTCAGACCGCCGTCAGAACCGATCGAGAACGCCGCCAGATTGCCTGAACCTTCATCGGCCACGTACATATAAGAGCCCGAAGGGTTGATCTGAAGAGCAACCGGACCGGAGTAGGTTTCCCCGATCGGGGAACTAGCCAGTGGGGTGAGCGCCCCGCCTGAGGCGACGGTGAACTCCGAGAGCGAATCGTCCACGTTGTTGGCCGTGTAAAGAAACCCGCCAGCGGGCGTGATGGCCAGACCGTAAGGATTCGTTCCGGTTAAGTAGAGGTTAGTAAAAGTCGGTACTCCCTGGTTAAGAGTATAGGTTTCTATAAGCCCGTTCGAACTGACCCCATTCGAACTGCTGCCGGTGATGTAAAGAATTCCGGCAGACGACAGCGCCATGTTGATCGGACTCATTCCGAGCGGAACCGGATTCCCTGCGGGAATCTGCACTGGCGTCAGCGCGCCGTTGCTGGCGCTGATCGAAAATACCGAAAGGTCAAAGGAGCCGGAATTCGCGACGTAGAGATACGCTCCCGCCGCGTCGATGGCGAGAAGGTTGGGGCCTGTACCCGTCGAGGTGCGCGGCAGCTGTTCCTGCAGCACGCCGGTCGAGGAAATCGTGAACAACGAGACCGTGTCCTCGCCGGAATTGGCGGCGTAGAGGTACTTCTTTGAAGGATGGAGCGCCAGGGCCTGGACGGCCTGGCCTGCGGTGATTGGACTCCCGACCAGTTGCGTCAGTACACCCGAGTTGGGGTCTTCGCGAAAGGCAACGATCTCGTTGGACACCGGAATGGAAGCGTACAAATAACGGCTGCTGGTAGACCCACAACCCACCCATGTGGCCAGGCTTGCGCCAACCAGAAACAAAGCCGCTGCTTTCTTTAGCATCCGTAACTCCTGAAGGAATTTGTCGAAAACGAAAAGTCGGAAACTGGCCGGCACCCGGCAACCCTCGGGGCGAAACCTCTCGCTCAAGCGCTATGACGCGAAACCTCTATCATACGGGACAAACTGCCCCTCGCGCATCCGGCATGCGGTCCTGATTGGCTCCGATAACTCCTGCGATGCCGGAGTTTGCCGGCGAGGTTGCACGAATCCACTAGTCTAGTCGATTTGCAGGCCGGGAATGAAGGCCGGGAATGAAGGCCCTGCCGAGACGCACCGGTCAGTGCGCCGGACTCGGACTTGGACCGCCGGGCGACGAAGGTTCGGGCAGAGACTCCCGCTCGCTTCCCTGGAAGAACAGCCTGACCCGGTCAAGATATACGTACACCACCGGCGTGGTGAACAGGGTCAGCATCTGGCTGACTGCCAGCCCGCCGACAATGGTAATGCCCAGCGGCCGATGCAATTCGGAACCGGTTCCCGTACCCACGGCCAGCGGCAGCCCGCCCAGGAGCGCGGCCATGGTGGTCATCATGATCGGCCGGAAACGCAGAATGCAGGCATCGTAGATTGCCTCCGCCGGCTTCTTTCCCTGGGTGCGCTCCACGTCGAGAGCCACATCAATCATCATGATGGCGTTCTTCTTCACCAGGCCGATCAGCAGGATGATTCCAATCGTGCCAATCACGTTCAGCTCATTGTGCGTCAAAAGCAGCGCCAGAAGCGCTCCCACGCCCGCCGACGGTAGAGTGGAAAGAATCGTAATGGGATGGATGAGGCTTTCGTAGAGCATGCCCAGCACAATGTAGACGGTGATCAGGGCGGTGATCACCAGCATCAATTCGCCGGAAATGGAATCCTTAAAGGCCGCCGCGGTTCCTTGAAAACTCGCCTGAATCGTGGACGGGAAACCGATGCTGCGCTCGGCGTTCTCAATCGCCTCGGTAGCCTGGCCAAGAGAAACTCCCGGCGCCAGGTTGAATGAGATGGTGGCCGACGGCACCTGACCCTGATGATTCACGGCCAGCGGCGTGTTGGACGACTCGTAGTGGGTGAATGCCGCCAGCGGCACCGGAGTTCCGGCAGTCGATCGCAGATAAATGTTCTGCAGCGCTTCGGGAGTCTGCTGGAACTGCGGGGCAACCTCCATCACCACGTGATACTGGTTGAGCGGCCGGTACATCGTGGAAACCTGACGTTGACCAAAGGCATCGTAGAGAGCATTGTCCAGAGTTACGGCGCTGATGCCCATCCGGCTCGCTGTATCGCGATCCACGACCAGCTTGGCTTCGAGGCCCTTATCCTGCTGGTCGGAATTCTGGTCGCGTAATTCCGGCAGGGCCTTCATTTTCGCCAGCAGACGCGGCGCCCAGTTGTTCAGGTCGTTGAGATTGGAGCTTTGCAGCGTGTACTGATACTGCGCGTTGCCGAATCTGCCCCCGATGGTGAGGTCCTGCGCCGATTGCAGAATCAGCGTGGCTCCCGGCACGACTGCCAGTTTTCCGCGCAACCGGTTGATGACGTCATCCGCGGTCACATTCGGGCAACGCTGCCAAAAATGCAGGTTCTTGCAGGTCCCCCGCTGCTCCAGCGGCTTCAACATCATGAAGAATCGTCCTTGATTCAAGGGTGAACCGCCGCCGGCAAATCCCACGACGGTATCAACCGCCGGATCTTTCATCACGATGTTTACATAAAGCTTCATCTTGTCTTCCATGGACTGGAAGGAAATGTCCTGCGCCGCCATTACTGCTCCCATGATGCGGCCGGTATCCTGCTGCGGGAAGAAGCCCTTGGGCACGATGATGTACAGATAGACACTCAGGCACGCGACCAGGACGGTCACGATCAGCGTCGGAAATTGATGCGCCAGAACCACTTTCAACGACCGGGCGTAAGTGTCCAAAAGCCAGTCGAACACGCGCTCACTCCAGCGGTAGAAGAAGTTGTGCTTCTCGTGTTTGGGCGGCCGCAGAAACTTGGCGCACATGGTGGGCGTGGTGGTCAGCGAGACCAGCAGTGAAACCCCGATCGCGATGCTGAGCGTCACGGCAAATTCACGAAACAGCCGCCCCACAATCCCGCCCATCATCAGCAGCGGAATGAATACCGCCACCAGCGATACGCTCATCGAGACCACGGTGAAGCCAATCTCCGCGGCCCCTTTGAACGCCGCCTGCACCGCGCCCATGCCCTGTTCTACATAGCGGGTAATATTTTCCAACACCACGATCGCGTCATCCACCACAAAGCCGGTGGAGATGGCCAGCGCCATGAGCGAAAGATTATCCAGGCTGTAGCCGAGCACATACATTGCCCCAAACGTTCCCACCAGCGACATGGGCACGGCCACGCTCGGAATGATGGTGGCGCGCACCGTGCGCAGGAACACGAACACCACCATGATCACCAGGAAAATCGAAATCAGCAGCGTGGTCTCAATATCCTTCACCGACGCGCGCACCGTGACTGTACGATCCATGACGACGCCTAGATTGATCGCGGGCGAAATCGAGGATTGCAGGTACGGCATAAGCGTGCGTACCCGGTCTACCGTCTCGATGATGTTGGCGCCGGGCTGTCTGAAAATCGGCATCAGGACGCCCGGTTTGCCGTTGGCTAAACCCATGTTGCGCACGTCTGCAACGGAATCGCGCAGTTCAGCCACGTCGCTCAGCCGCACCGGCGCTCCATTGTGGTAGGCGACAATCAACGGGCGGTATTGCTCGGCGGTGAAAAGCTGATCGTTGTCACTGAACGTATCGGACCTCGCGCCGTCGGAGACTTCCCCTTTCGGAGCGTTCGAGTTCGCCGCGTTGAGCGCGTTCCGCACCGTGTCGAGCCCGACCCCCAGCTTGTTCAGCAGAGTTGGATTCACTTCTGCGCGGACTGCCGGTTGCGATGAGCCCCATACAAAGACTTGGCCAACCCCGCTCACCTGTGCCAGTTTCTGCGACAGGATAGAGTCGGCAACGTCGTACATCTGCGCCACGGTTGCGGTGTCCGATGAGAGAGCGAGAATAAGAATGGGCGAATCGGCGGGATTGACTTTGCGGTAAGTCGGATTGCCCGGCAGATTCGCGGGGAGCTGGCTGCGCGCCGCATTAATCGCGGCCTGGGTGTCGCGGGCCGCGGCATCAATGTTCCGGTTCAGATCAAATTGCATGGTGATGCTGGTCGAGCCCAGCTGACTGGAGGAAGTCATCTGGTTCACGGCCGCAATCCGTCCGAACTGCCGCTCCAGCGGCGTAGCCACCGCCGAGGCCATGGTCTGCGGGTCAGCTCCGGGCAAGCTTGCGCCTACGCTGATGACGGGAAAGTCCACGCTGGGCAGCGAAGCCACAGGCAGGAAATTGAAGGCCAGAATTCCCGACAACAACAGCGCGGCCGCCAGTAAAGACGTGCCAATCGGGCGCCGGATAAATGGAGACGAGATGCTCATGCTTCAATGTTCTGATCTTGCGTCAATCAGCCGGCATGTCCTGCGGAATCGGATTGCCGATCCGGTACCGCGAAAACCGGTGGGCCAGCCGGTCAAACCACAAATAAACCACCGGCGTCGTGTACAGCGTGAGCAACTGGCTGAGCAGCAATCCGCCCACAATGGTGATGCCCAAGGGGCGCCGCAGCTCCGCGCCGGTCCCGGTTCCGAGGGCCAGCGGCAAACCGCCCAGCAGCGCCGCCATGGTCGTCATCATGATGGGCCGGAAGCGCAGCAGGCATGCCTGATAGATTGCTTCCTCCGGCGGTTTATGTTCTACGCGTTCCGCCTCGAGCGCGAAGTCAATCATCATGATGGCGTTCTTCTTCACAATCCCTATGAGTAAGATGATGCCGATCAAGGCAACTACGGTTAGGTCATTGCCTGTAATCATCAAAGCCAGAATCGCGCCCACACCCGCCGATGGCAGGGTGGAAAGAATGGTCACGGGGTGAATGTAGCTCTCATACAAAACGCCGAGCACGATGTAGACAGTGATAACCGCCGCCAGAATCAGATAGGGCTCCGACGCCAGCGAGTTCTGAAACGCCGCTGCAGTTCCCTGAAACGCCGCGTGGATGCTGGGAGGAAGCTCAATGTCTTTCTCCGCCTGCTGGATCGCCTTGGTTGCGTCACCCAGCGACGCGCCCGGGGCAAGGTTGAACGACAGCGTGACCACGGGGAACTGTCCCTGATGGTTATTAGCCAGAGAGGCGCTGCTCGACTGCATTTTGGTGAAGGTTGACATCGGAACCGGCGCGCCGCTGGTGGTGATGGCAGCGCCGTTGGCGGAGGGCGCGCCTGAGTTCGGGGTCTGCGAACTGGGGCGAATGTAAATGTCCTTTAGAGACTCTGGATTCTGCGCGAAACTGGGCAGGACTTCGAGGATGACGTGGTACTGGTTCAGCTGGGTGAAAATAATCGAAACCTGCCGCTGCCCGAAAGCGTCGTACAGCGTGTTGTCGATGGCCTGCGGAAGGATTCCGAGCCGCGACGCGGTGTCCCGGTCAATCGTCACGTTCGTCTTCAGTCCGTTGTTGAGCTGGTCGGTGGCTACATCGCGCAGTGCCGGCAAGGCTTTCAGCTTGGCCACCAGCTTGGGAGTCCACTCCGCCAGTTCCTGCGCGTCGGCGTCTTCAATGGAGTACTGGAACTGGGTGCGGCTCACGCGGTCTTCCACCGTGAGATCCTGCACCGGCTGCATGTAGAGCGTAATGCCCTCGACCTTTTCCAGTGCCGGCTGCAGCCGCCGGATGATCGCGGAAGCGTCGTCCGAGCGTTCATCGCGCGGCTTCAGATTGATCTGAATCCGGCCCTGGTTCGGCGTCGTGTTGGTGCCGTCGACTCCGATGAACGACGACAGGCTCTCCACCGCCTTATCCTGCAGAATGATCTTCGCCAGTTCCTGCTGCCGCTTTGACAGGGCGTCAAAGGAAACGAAGTCCGGCGCTTCCGACACGCCGAGAATCACTCCCGTATCCTGCACCGGAAAAAATCCCTTGGGCACCACTACGTACAGGAAGAGCGTCAGCACCAGGGTCCCGAAGGTGACCAGCAGCGTCGCCGTCTGGTGCCTCAGCACGATTTTCACGGTGCGTCCGTAAAACGCGATGATGCGGTTGTAGTAGTCCTCGGTGACCTCGTAGAAGCGGCCCTTCTCGCCTTCCTTGCGGTGCTTTAGCAGCTTGGCGCACATCATGGGCGTCAGCGATAGCGACACGCCTGCCGACACCAGAATCGTCACCGCCAGCGTCACCGCAAACTCGCGGAACAACCGGCCCACAATGTCGCCCATGAACAGCAGCGGGATCAGCACCGCAATCAGCGAAACCGTCAGCGAAACGATCGTGAACCCGATCTGCCCCGCTCCTTTCAGCGCGGCGTCCAGTGGCGAGTCTCCCTGCTCCAGGTATCGGTCAATGTTCTCGATCATGACGATAGCGTCATCCACCACAAAGCCGGTGGAAATCGTCAGCGCCATCAGGGTCAGATTGTTCAGGCTGTAGCCCAGCAGGTACATCACGCCGAAAGTTCCGATCAGCGAGAGCGGCACCGCTACGCTGGGAATCACGGTGGCTGCAAGATTCCGCAGAAACAGGAAGACCACCAGGACCACGAGCGCGATAGACAGCATTAACTCAAATTCCACGTCCTTCACGGAAGAGCGGATAGTGATGGTCCGGTCGGTGAGAATCTGAACTTTCACTGCGGTGGGCAACGACGCCTGCAGCTGCGGCAGAAGCTTCTTGATCCGGTCCACCACGCTGATGATGTTGGCCCCCGGTTGCCGCTGAATGTTGACGATCACGGCCGGGGCAAGATTCATCCACGCCGCGAGCCGCGTATTTTCCGTTCCGTCGATGACGTTCGCGATATCGCTGATCCTTACCGGCGCGCCGTTGCGGTAGGCGATGACGATGGGCTTATACTGTTCGCTGCCGAAAAGCTGGTCGTTGGCGCCGATGGTGTAGGACTGCCGCGCGCCGTCGATGACGCCCTTGGCTTGATCCACGTTTGCCTGGCTGAGCGCCGACCGCACATCCTCTAGACTGAGTCCGTAGGAAGCCAGCGCAGTCGGGTTGGCCTGAATCCGCACCGCAGGTTTTTGCCCGCCGCTGATTGAAACCAGCCCCACCCCGGGCAGCTGCGAGATTTTCTGCGCCAGGGAAGTGTCAGCCAGGTCTTCCACTTTCGACAGAGGCAGCGAGTCCGAAGTCAGCGCCAGTGTGAGAATCGGCGCGTCGGCAGGGTTGACCTTGTTGTAGATCGGGGGATTCGGCAGGTCCGTCGGAAGATACGTAGCAGCGGAATTGATGGCTGCCTGCACCTGCTGCTCTTCCACGTCAATGTTCTGATCCAGTCCGAACTGCAGCGTGATGACCGAACTGCCAAACGAGCTGGTTGAGGTCATCTGGCTCAGGCCCGGCACCTGGCCGAACTGCCGCTCCAGTGGAGACGTGACCGAAGAAGCCATCACATCAGGATCGGCACCGGGATAGAACGTGACCACCTGAATGGTTGGGTAGTCAACCTCGGGCAGCGCTGACACCGGCAGTTGCAGGTACGCAACCAAACCCACGAGAACCACGCCAACCATCAGCAGGAAGGTCGCGACCGGCCGCAGAATGAATAAGCGTGAAGGACTCATGAACCTGGTTTACCTGAACCTTAGCTACCCGAAGCTGGGTTACTTGAAGCTTCGCCGCCCGGGCCTGCCGGAGTTACGCCTCGTCCGTTGGGAGTCGGGTTGCGAGGTTCAATCCGGCTGCCTCTTTGCAGCTTGTCTTGCCCATCGGTGACCACCATATCGCCGGGATTGAGCCCGCTGGTGACAACGCTGATATCTCCCTGCGTAATCGAAACCGTGACTGCCTTATCCTGCACTGTATTGTCGGGATTCACGGCGTAAACGAACGTGCCCTGCGGGCCGCGCAAAATCGCTGCCGTGGGAATGACTGTGCTGTTTTTTCTGGTCTCGAGCAGCAGGTCCGCGTTCACGAACTGGTTCGGCCAAAGCTGGTTGTCTTTGTTGTCGAACACCGCCTTAAGCTTCGCGGTCCCGGTCGTCGGATCAATCTGATTGTCAATAGTCAGCAACTTGCCCACGGCCAGCTTGGTCTGATCGTCGCGGCTGAACGCATCCACTTCGAGCGTGCCCTCTCTCATATGCTTCGCCACGTTTGGCAGCACATCCTCGGTGAGGGTAAAAATCACGGCAATGGGCTGCAGCTGCGTCAGAATCAGCATAGGAGTCGTATCCGCGGCGTGAATAATGTTGCCCGGGTCGACTTGCCGCAGTCCCACGCGGCCGCTGAACGGCGCCGTAATGTGGCAGTAGACGATGTTCAGCTTGGCGGTCTCGACCTGCGCCTGGTCCGTGCGCACCGTTCCATCCAGCTGGTCAACCAGCGCTTTCTGCGTGTCCACCTGCTGCTGCGAAATGCTGCCGGAGGGAATCAGCGTGACGTAGCGGTCGTAGTTCAGCTTAGCGTCGCGCAATTGCGCCTGGTCGCGGAACAACTGCGCCTGCATCTGATCCAACTGCGCCTGATAAGGGCGAGGATCAATCTCGATCAGCAAGTCGCCTTCTTTGACGTTTTGTCCTTCCTTGAAGTTCACCCGCATGATCTGTCCGTCCACCCGGCTCTTGAGGTTCGCGGTGTTGAAAGCCGTCACCGCCCCCAGGCCCGTCAGATACACCGGGACGTCTTTTCGCTGCACCTGCGCCGTCGCCACCGAAACAGTGCGAGAAGTTGCCGCCTGAGCCTTTTGCTGACTGGAGTTGGCGTTGCTGCAGCCCGCCAACACCGCGCAAACCGCGGTCGTGAGCAGCGTGGCGATGTGTAGCATCCGGCCCGCCCGGGCGCGTGGATTATTTTCAGAAAGGTCGTTTATATCCGGAACGTTCGCGGACAAGTCATTCATAGCCAGATCATTCATAAGAAGATCAATCATGTTCAGACGTTCGTCCCCGTCGCCCTTTTGCTGCGACCGGCAGGCTCGAGGCGCAAATAATTAGACGCAACATTGTAGCCGTGGTTTCGCCAAACGGAGGATAGGCAAGAGATTTTCTATGCCAATAAGAACCTCCTCTGGAATGGCTCAAGGTAGGAACCAGGGAATGCAGTCTCTACGGCAAAACCGCGCCTAACCAGCATCAACTGCGGACCTTCGGCAGGTCAATACCAGGGGCGAAGGTTTTACAAATCTTTACTCCCTTTGACCCGCTCTTTACGCTCAGGAGGCGCTGAGTGTGGCGGGAGCCGGATGCCGCGCCTCATACGCCGCAATCTCTGCCTCATGTTGCAGAGTCAGGCCAATATCGTCCAGTCCGTTCAGCAGGCAATGGCGGATGAACTCATCCAGGGAAAACTTCGCGAGAAACCCCTGATCGTCGCGTACCTCGCAACGCTCCAGATCAATCGTGAGTTGGTAGTCGTCAATCTCCTGCGCATTGAGCATCAACTGCGCCACTTCGTCCTCGCTCAGGCGCACCGTGAGAAACCCGTTCTTGGTGCTGTTGTTGGCGAAAATGTCGGCGAACGAAGATGAGATCACACCGCGGAAACCGAAGTCTGCCAGCGCCCAAACCGCATGCTCGCGTGACGATCCGCAGCCAAAATTCTTCCCTGCGACCAGAATGCTTGCACCTTCGTAGCGCGGCTCATGCAGCACGAAGTCAGGCGTAGGTTTCCCGTCCGCGCCGAAGCGCCAGTCGTAAAAAAGAAACTGGCCAAAGCCCGTGCGCTCAATCCTCTTCAGAAACTGCTTGGGGATAATCTGATCGGTATCCACATTGATCCGATCGAGCGGCGCCACACGCCCGCGATGAACGGTAAAGGGTTTCATTGTGTCCCTCCACTGGACAGCGAGTGGTTCTGGGAAGGGCACGACTTTAGTCGTGCCGTAAGACCTTCGAAATTGAAGGCGGCTTTAGCCGCTGAGGGGCGGCCCCAATGCAACTGCAAACTTTTTCCAGGTCCCATCATCACTGAAATTTCCAATTCCGAATATCCGTGAAGTGCCCCGCAATGGCCGCCGCTGCCGCCATCATCGGACTCACCAGATGCGTCCGCCCTCCGCGACCCTGCCGCCCTTCAAAATTCCGGTTGCTGGTGGAGGCGCAGCGCTCTCCCGGCTGCAAAATATCAGGATTCATTCCCAGGCACATCGAGCATCCGGACTCGCGCCACTCAAACCCGGCGTCCTGAAAAATCCGGTGCAGCCCTTCCTGCTCGGCCTCCCGCTTGACGGTCTGCGATCCCGGCACGACCATGGCTCGCACTTTCGCGCTGACATGATGTCCTCTCGCCACTCGTGCGGCGGCCCGCAAATCTTCAATGCGTGAATTGGTGCACGATCCAATGAAAACGCGGTCGATCGCGATATCCTCAATCTTTTTTCCCGGCTCCAGCCCCATGTATTGCAGGGCGAGTTCAGTGGCGCGCCGGTCCGCGTCGTCTAAAGTCTTGACGTCCGGCACGCGCCCGGTCACCGGAGCGACCATCCCAGGATTCGTTCCCCAAGTCACGAACGGGCAAAGCTGCGCTCCATCGATCTCAACAACTTTGTCGAAGGCCGCTCCTTCGTCCGTCGGCAGGCTCCGCCAATATGCGACCGCCCCCTCCCATTCCGCATCCCGCGGTGCGAATCGCTTGCCCTTTACATATGCGATGGTGGTTTCGTCGGGCGCAACCATCCCCGCCCGCGCGCCCGCCTCAATGCTCATATTGCACAGCGTCATGCGCCCTTCCATCGAAAGCGCCCGCACCGCCGGACCGGCGTATTCGATCACATGACCGGTCGCGCCGTCGGTCCCGATCTGCCCAATAATTCCCAGCGCCAGATCCTTCGCCCCCACGCCGTCCGCCAGCCGCCCGCGCACGTCAATCTTCATCGTCTTCGGCGTCTGCTGCGCCAGGCATTGCGTGGCCAGCACGTGCTCCACTTCCGACGTTCCAATGCCAAACGCCAGCGCTCCAAAAGCCCCGTGCGTGCTGGTGTGCGAGTCGCCGCACACAATCGTCATGCCCGGCTGCGTCAGCCCGAGCTCCGGGCCAATCACGTGCACGATCCCCTGGTCCGGCGAATCCATGTCAAACAGCCGGATGCCGAACTCCTTGCAGTTGTTCTGCAGCGCGGAGATTTGTTTCGCAGCAATCAAATCAGTAATCGGAGTCCCGCGCGGCTCGGTTGGAATATTGTGGTCGACAGTCGCAACAGTCCGCGCCGGTTGCCGCACTTTTCTTCCGGCAACCCGCAGGCCGTCAAATGCCTGCGGCGACGTCACCTCATGCACCAGATGCAAATCGATATAAAGAATAGGCGACCGCCCCGCCGGTTGCGCCACCAGGTGTGCGTTCCAGATCTTCTCGAATAATGTTTGCTTCTTGCCCATAGATGCCACTGAACATACGCTGAATAAAAGCCGTAATACTTAGTTTTTCACAGCCGCCAGATCTGAGCAACATGGGCAGACCGCCCGCCCTCGCCTGCCCCGGTCGATGAAGCTCGAAGACGTTGCCGCCAAAAACGATTGCAGTCTCACGACATGCCCGGGTCGTAGAAGAGCCGCCCAGCACGGCATCTGCGCGATTCGGCGTGTATAATCGCCGGACGCCGGATCGATGGCCTCGATCGCTATCTCGCAAGATTAACCCTGCCAGACGGCGAGCCTCGAACCGGCATCCGCAACTGTCAGCCGCGACCGTCAGCCATGATTGTCAGCTAATGAAAGGGCCACTGATTCCAATGCGATCCGTCTATCTCGGGCACCAATCTCTTCTCGCATTACTTCTGCGCCGAGCCACAATTCTTATGCTAGGTCTGCTGCCGCTGACCTTCGCGGTTGAATCCGCAGTGGCGCAGACGGGTTATACCGGAATCTTCGGCGGTGGTCCGTTTTATAAGAACTCGGCGGCCAACATTACGGAAATCGAGAATTCCGGTTTCACCGAAGCCATTGTCTGGAGCGTCGAGGTCAGCAGCACAGGCGACTTGAACTTCAACGGAGAATTCCCGCTCACCTCCGCTGGCGTATACGTCGGCAACCAGACCTGGCCCGATTTCCCCGCGCAGATGGCGCAACTGAAGCAGGGAACGGTCAAACGGGTCACCTTCAGCGTCGGCTCCTCCAACTACGGAGACTGGGAAAACATCACGGCGCTGGTTAAGGCGCAGGGCGTCGGTCCGACCAGCATTCTCTATAAAGACTTCGCAGCGCTGAAAGCTGCCATCCCGGCTCTGGATGCCATCGATTTCGACGACGAAAACAGCTTCAATTCCCCGACTACGATTGCGTTTGGCGTGATGCTCGGCGAGTTGGGTTATCACGTGATGCCCGACCCGTTCGACAACAGCAGTTACTGGACAAATGTGGTTTCAGAAATCAATACCAAGCTTGCCGGCACGGTGGACGGCGTCCACCTGCAGGCCTATGCGGGCGGCGCTGGAAACAGCCCGTGCTCAGGATGGAATTTCGGCGGCGTTCCCGTGTTTCCCGGACTGTGGGATCAAGACGACACTCCCAGCCAGGTTGAGACCATCATGAGTGGCTGGCACACCGAGTGCGGAATTCTCGGCGGCTTCATGTGGCTCTATGACGATTTCGTCGGCACCGGTCTGGCGGCGCAGTATGCCAGCGCGATCAACACCGCAGTCGGCGCTCCCGGGTTTACGCTGTCGGGACCGGGCACTGTGTACCTGAACCAGAGTTCAAAGTCCAGCGCGGCAATCACCATCGCCGACGTGAATGGGTTCAGCGGCACCGTGACCCTCGCGCTGTCGGCCTTGCCGAAAGGCGTGCTGGCGCGGATCCAGCAGCAGGGGAATCAGGCGAAGGTGGGGTTCCAAGCTGGTTCCACCGCCGTCACCGGATTCACTTCACTCACTCTCACCGGCACTTCCGGCAGCATTGTCCAAACTCTCCCCATCACGCTGGCTGTTAGCGCGGGAGTAGGAACGTCTGGCCCGGGCACGCAGGTGGATCTGTCTTCGCAGTTCGATCTGTACGGAATCTACACCGACGGCACCATCTATTCGACGGGTGGCATCGACGGCGACGGATACTCCTACTCGGCGAACCTGCTCACCCCTTCGCGGTTACTCAATGGCGTGCTGTTCACCTTCGGGCCCGCGAATGAACCGGATGTGGTCGGCTGCAGCGGCCAATCGGTGGCCGTGCCGCAGGGCCAATATTCCACGCTGGCACTGCTGGCGACCGGAATCGAAGGCAATCAAATCTCCGAGACCTTCACTGTCAACTACACTGACGGAACCAGTTCGCACTTCACGCAGAGCTTCAGTGATTGGTTTACTCCGCAGAACTTTCCCAACGAGTACGAATCGGTCGCGATGGCCTACCGGAATTATGAGGACGGCACCAAGGACCAGCGGCCCTTCAATCTGTATGCCTACCGCTTTGCAGTAAATCCCGCGAAGGTCGTGCAGAGCATTACGCTCCCCAATGATGCCGACGTCGCTCTGCTCGCGGCGACTCTGTTGCCGGCGAAATGAAAGGAAGACCAGGACGTCGCGGCGCGTGCAGGCAGGGACGCTCGTCGGTGATGGCAGCCGTCACCCGGCATGATCCGGCCTAGCGCGGCTGCGTGATCGCGCCCTGTGACGCCGACCAGACCAGCGCCGCATATTTCGCGAATACGCCCTTCGGATAGCGCGGCTGCGGCGGCTTCCACTGTGCCATTCGCTGCCGCAGAACCTCGTCGCTGACTTCAACCTCCAGCACGCGCTGGTTGACATCGAAGCGAATCATGTCGCCTTCGCGGACGCCGGCGATTGGTCCTCCCAGCGCCGCTTCCGGAGAAACGTGCCCCGCCATTAACCCGCGAGTCGCGCCGCTGAAGCGTCCGTCGGTCAATAGCGCCACCGAACCGCCGAGTCCCTCGCCCACAAGCGCCGCCGTCACGCCCAGCATCTCGCGCATTCCGGGCCCGCCCTTCGGCCCTTCGTTGCGGATCACAACGACATCCCCGGCTTGAATCTTCTTCGCAGTAACCGCGGCCATCGCATCTTCCTCGGATTCAAACACACGCGCCGGCCCGCGTTGTTCCACCCGCTCATGCCCGCTGATCTTGGCCACACAACCTTCCGGCGCAAGATTTCCCTTGAGAATCACCAGACCGCCCGTCGCCTTCAGAGGCTTGTCCAGCGGCGCAATCACTTCCTGCCCCGGAGTCTCGACGGCGCTCTCGGTTTCGGCGCCAATGCTAAGTCCAGTCACCGTCTTCGCCGACGCATGCAGATACTTGCCGCGCAGCAGTCGTCTCGCCAGGAGACGAATTCCACCCGCGCGATGCATGTCCGAAGCCACAAAGCGTCCGGAAGGTTTGAGATCGGCGAGCAACGGAGTGCGTGCGCTCACGGTTTGAAAATCATCAATCTCAAGTGCAACGCCGGCCTCGCGCGCAATCGCCAGCAGGTGCAGCACCGCGTTGGTCGATCCGCCGCTGGCGGCCACTGAAGCAATCGCATTCTCGAACGCGTCGCGAGTGAGAATGTCGCGCGGCTTGATTCCGTTCTGCAGCACATTCATGACGACCTTGCCGCAATCGAAGGAGACCTGATCTTTTTGGGGATCCATTGCGGGCACGCTGTTGAATCCCATCGGCGACAGCCCGATCATTTCCATAACAGTCGACATCGTGTTCGCCGTGTACTGCCCGCCGCACGCGCCCGCTCCTGGACACGCCGCATCTTCCAGGCCGCGCAGGTCCGCATCACTCATCTTGCCGGCCATGTTCGCGCCGATGGCTTCATAAACGTCCTGAATGGTTACGTCTTTCCCGCGATAACTCCCCGGCGCGATCGTGCCGCCATAGAGCACTATGCCCGGAAGATTCATGCGAGCCAGCGCCATCGCGGCCGCCGGAATGGTCTTGTCGCAACCGACTACGCACACGACCGCGTCAAACATCTGCCCGCGGCAGACCAGTTCAATTGAGTCGGCGATCAGTTCGCGGCTCACCAGCGACGCCCGCATGCCTTCGGTGCCCATGGTCTCGCCATCGGAAATCGCGATCGTATTGAACTCCATGGGCGTGCCACCGGCCGCGCGAATTCCTTCCTTCACCTTCGCCGACAAACGCCGCAGATGAAAGTTGCACGGCATGGTTTCGATCCAGGTATTGGCCACGCCGATGAGAGGCCGCGCCAGATCGGCGTCGGTGAATCCGACGGCCTTGAACATGGAGCGCGCCCCTGCCCGGTCGCGTCCCTCGGTAATTCCTCGGCTAATGTGTTTGAGATCCATAGTCAGAGATTACAAGATGCGCAGCGGAGATGTGAAACGTGCTCCGCATCCTTCATGGACTTCCTTCGTGAAACTTCGTGTCCTTCGTGGTTCAGGCTCTTCCCGGCAGCTAGAACGAAAAACGGGGAACCTGCCGAGCAGCAGGCTCCCCGGAAACACATGATGCCCATTACAAACTTGAGCCTACGCCCGCGCCGCCGCGCGCGAATCTTCGATCGGAACGCCTGCCGGGGGATGCGCCGCCGGCCACACGCCCGCGTGCGCTGAGCCGGAGCCCACATGTACGACATCCGCAATCCCATACCACTCGCGGTAAAGCTGGCCCGCCTGCTTCTGATTCACTTCGAGCGCCAGCGTGACCTGATGATCCTGTTCGGCCGGTTCGGCCTGTACCACCGGCAGGTCGAGCGCACGGCGCGAAGCCGCATTCAGAATGCGCATCAACGTCCCCTGCGTATTGCGATAACGAATCCTAAAAGTCTGCATGTGTCTTGCTCCCCTATTGTGTCGGTTCTTCTTCCAGCAACATCTCCGAAAGCGCCGCGCCCGCCGGAACCATCGGAAAAACGTTGGCTTCCGGCGCGCAGTCAAATACCAGCAACTCCGGCTCCTGCGACTGCAGGAACCGGTCAATCTCGTCCCCGGTTTCCGTAGACACCGGAAACTCACGCATGGCGTCTTCATTCAGCCGGAAGCTGTGAATCTTGTAAGCCTTCGCAATCTCGACGAAATCCGGATTGTCGCTCAGGTCGGTCTCGGCGTAATTCCGCTGATAAAAAAGCTGCTGCCACTGCCGCACCATACCCAGATATTTGTTGTCGATGATGACCATCTTCACCGGCAGGCCCAGCCGCCGCACCGTGGCCAGTTCCTGAATGTTCATCTGAAATCCGCCATCGCCGGAAACGCAGAGCACGCAAGTCTCCGGCTTCGCCAGTTGCACACCCACCGCGGCCGGCAGCGCGAAGCCCATCGCTCCAAGCCCGCCCGACGTGATGAATCCCCGCGGTGAGGACGACCGGTAGCGCTGCGCCGCCCACATCTGGTGCTGGCCCACGTCTGCGATAACCACACTGTTCTGCGGCAGTCGGCTGAAAAGTTCATCAAGAAAACGGATGGTCGGCTGGGCCAGACCACGTGGATCAAGCTCAGCCCGCTCAGCTCCACATGCAACCGCGCGCCAAGAGCTGAAATCAGGCACTTGGGTGCCCCATGTCTCGCTGTTTTTGCGAGACGCCTGCCCTGAGCTTGCCGAATGGGTGGGAATTTTTCTCAACTCCGCATGAAACGCCGGAATCGTATCCGCCAGATTTCCAATCACCGGAACTTCACAAGGACGCACCCGGTCGAGCTGCGCCGGATCAATCTCAAAATGCACGATCTTGGCATGCGGCGCAAACCGCGTCGGTTCGCCGGTTACGCGATCATCGAGCCGCGCCCCAAATACCATGAGCAGATCGGTTTCGTTGAGCGCGGTGTTCGCTGCGCGGGTTCCGTGCATGCCCACCATCCCCAGGTAATACGGAGCCTCCGGTGGAACCGCGCCCAGTCCGTGCACGGTCGCAAACGTCGGGATATTCAAATCATCGAGCAATCGCCGCAACTCCGGAATCGCTCCCGACAACTTCGCTCCTGCGCCCACCAGCGCGACCGGCTTCGCAGACTGCTGCAGTAGGGCCACGATTTTTTCAGTAATGCCCGTCTCGGCAAATCCGCCGTCGGCCTTCGCATCGGCAGGCCGCGCGTGCGGTGTGAACTTTACCGGCCCGGAAAACTCTTTCTTCGCCTTCAGCATGTCGGTGGGGATATCGATCACCACCGGCCCCGGCCGCCCGCTGCGCGCCCAGTAAAATCCCTCCGCGATGGCCTCGGGAATTTCGTCAAGCGTGCGCACCAGCCGGCTCCACTTGGTCAGCGAAAGCGTCACGCCAAAAACGTCCGTCTCCTGAAACGCATCGGTGCCGATTAGCGCACTGCGCACTTGGCCTGTAATGCACACCAGAGGAACCGAATCCATTTTCGCGTCGGCGATGCCCGTAACCAGATTAGTCGCGCCCGGACCGCTGGTCGCCATGGCCACGCCCACTTGGCCCGTGACCCGCGCATAGCCCTCTGCCGCAAAAACCGCGCCCTGCTCATGCCTCGTCAGGATGTGCCGCACTCCGCTGCCCTCCAGCGCGTCATACAACGGCATGATCGCGCCCCCGGGATAGCCAAACACCAGCTCCACCCCTTCGGCGCGCAGGCACTTCAGAACGATGTCGGCTCCCTTAAGCATTCACCACCTGTTTGGGCGCGGGCGCTTCCGCCGGCTTCTTGCCGTCCTTGGGCAGCCAGCTCATCATGCCGCGCAGTTGCGCACCCACAATCTCGATCGGGTGCTGCTTCTCTTTTTCCCGCAACTGATTGAAGTTCGGGCAGCCCGCCTTGTTTTCCGCAATCCACTCGCGCGCAAACGCGCCGCTCTGAATGTCGGCCAGCGTCTTCTTCATCGCCGCCCGCGTGGCATCGCCCACCACCTGCTCGCCGCGTGTCAGATCGCCATATTCCGCCGTGTTCGAAATCGAATAGCGCATCCGGCTCAGCCCACCTTCGTAAATCAGATCCACGATCAGCTTCACCTCGTGCAGGCATTCGAAGTAAGCAATCTCCGGCGCGTAGCCGGCTTCAACCAGAGTTTCGAATCCCTTCTTGATCAGCGACGTCAGCCCGCCACACAGCACAGCCTGCTCGCCGAACAGGTCGCTCTCAGTTTCTTCTTTGAAAGTGGTCTGCAGAACTCCTGCGCGGGTCGAGCCAATGCCATGCGCATAAGCCAGCGCCAGTTCGTGCGCGTGACCGCTCGCATCCTGCTGAATCGCAATCAACGACGGCACGCCACGGCCTTCGGTATACACGCGCCGCACCAGATGCCCGGGGCTCTTGGGTGCGATCATCACCACGTCAACGTCAGTGGGCGGGACGATCGTCTTGAAATGAATACTGAACCCGTGCGACACGCCCAGAACTTTCCCGGGATGCAGATATGGCTTGATGAACTGGTCATAGGTCTCAGCCTGGGTCTCATCGGGCGTGAGCATCTGAATCCAGTCGGCGCGCTTGGCCGCCTCATCCGGCGCGACCACGACCATGCCGTCGGCGCGAGCCTGCGCCGCGCTCTGCCGCGTGGGGGCCAGCCCGACGATCACTTTGAATCCGCTGTCGCGCAGATTCTGCGCCTGCGCGTGTCCCTGGCTGCCGTAACCAATAATGGCGATCGTCTTGCCCTTCAGCGCCTCAGGCTTGGCGTCGCGTTCGTAGAAAATAGTAACCACCGGATGCTCCTCTCGGATCACGAAATATTGCGTTGCATAATTTAGCCACACAAGGGAGGAAAGAAGCCCTTGCTGGTTGGGCAAATCCGATTCTAGAATGCGATACCGACCGGTCGGTCGGTACACAGGAATGCTAACTGGCCACCCTTCCCGTGTCAAGGGCGAAGTCGAAATACCTTGTCACCCATCTCTACCGCAGGGGTCGCGATCACCTGCCCGGTCTCCGCATTGGCATTCCCGACCGCAACTGTTTACCATGTCCCCCGATGGCGCGCGCGACTCACCTTGATTCCCGGCAGGAAATTCTGCGCACGGCCGCGCGCCTGTTCCAGCAGCGCGGCTACGACGCGACGTCCATGAACGATGTTGCCGCCGCGCTCAAGCTCAGCAAAGGCGGCCTGTACCACCACTTTCAGAGCAAAGACGAAATCCTGTTCGAGATCATGAATCACGCCATGGAGATCACCGAGGAGCGCGTGCTCGCGCCCGTGCGTGGCATTGCCCATCCGGAAGACCGCCTGCGCGCCCTGATCCGTCTGCACGTTGAGGTCGTGCTCAGCCCGCGCGACCGCGAGATTACCGTCATGCTGCACGAAAACCATCCTCTGCCCGCCGCGCTGCGCAAGCGCATCAACCATCGCAAGAAGGAATACGTGCACTTCGTGGAAAGCCTGATCGCCGATGTCCAAAGAAAGGATGCTGAACGAAGGCGGCAGGCAAAAGGTGCGGTCAGCCCGCGCGCCGCGGCCTTTGCCCTGCTCGGCATGATCAACTGGATTTACCAGTGGTACAAGCCGGAAGGCGAACTGCAGGCCAACAACCTGATTCCACAATTCACCGAGCTGCTTTTCGGCGGGATTCTGGCGTGAAGGATTCCGTCATGGGGATCGTGGCATGAAAGCCCAGTTCGCGAACCTAGTCGAGATTGAGGTGCAAAGAGCTCAAAGCGGCAAGCTGTACGAGGAGTTTCTGCGCGTACCCCCCATGAGCGCGGGACTCTACGTGCTTGCGCCCGGAGCCACCGATCTGCAACGCCCGCATCACGAAGATGAGATGTACTACGTTCTCCGCGGCAAAGCCCGCTTCGAAGCTGGCGACGAAGATCGAGAGATTTCCGCCGGAAGCCTGCTCTACGTTGCCGCCGAGGTCGAGCACCGCTTCTACAACATCGCCGAAGAGCTGGCCGTGCTCGTCTTCTTCGCGCCCGCGGAGAACTCGGGGTGACGGAGTTCGGGATCATTCCTACGTTGGATGTTGGAATCAACGAGCAGAAGACATTTTGTCATCCTGAGCGGCGGCAAAGCCGGCGCGAAGGACCTTACATCGGTCGGAGCCGGATGCGCCGTGGATAGGAATAAATTACGCTGCATGCCGCATGGCGTTCTCGCAACTGCATCGATGCAAGACCTGTCGTAAGATCCCTCACCGCGGCTTCGCCTCGGCTCAGGATGACAATGAACGCAGACTCCAAGACCACAACTCGGTGCTGACGAATCGCAATTCGGATCCTCGCTGCTACTTGTGCGGCGGGATCCAGTAAACCTCTTCCTTGACCGCGCCCTTGTCGGTGAACCCGCGCCGCTTCAAAATTGCCTTGCTGTGCTCGATCATCTCCGGATGCCCGCAGATGTAAGCCATGGTATTGCTGGCATCCAGTTCCCACTGGTCGGCGTACTTGCGCAGAATGTCGTCCGCCCGCCCGATCTCCCCCGGCCAGTCTGCGTGATCCCATGGCCGGCTCACCGTCGGAACATATTTGAACCAGGGCAATTCTTTGTCGAACCGGTTCAATTCATCCAGATAGCCGAACTCCCATGGCCGGCTCGCGCCGTTCAACAAGTACAGTTTGTGAGTGCCATCGAAGCGTCCTTCTTTCCATTCCTTGCTCAGCCAGCGCACGTAGCTCACGAACGGGGCCACGCCCGTGACCGTTGAAATCAGCAGATGATTGGTTTTGCCATTCTGCATGTCGAGTGAGAATCGTCCCTTGGGAACTTTGCGCATTAGTAAATGGTCGCCGGGCTGCAGTTTGTGCAGCAGCGGGGTCAACGCACCTTCCGGCACTAACTCGAAGAAAAATTCCAGTTCATCTTCCGCGGGTGAAGATGCAATCGAATACGGCCGTTCCACGCGCTTCTCGCCTGTGTCCATTCCGAGCGTCGCATACTGCCCCGGAACGAACGGGAACTCCCCTCCGCTGCGGATGCGGAACATCCACAGGTCAGGAGCAAAATCGACCCGCCGCGTAACTTGAGCGTGATAGAACTTTTCGTCGGCAGCGGTCATCTTATTTCCCCACAACCAGCACCACAAAGCTGTTCGGAACAATCGCCGGCCACGGATGCGGGTTTTCCGTCGTGGCCGCCGGGCTGGCGCCGAACTGCGCCGTCACCACAAATACGTTGTGCGTCTTCGCGTCGAGTGCCAGCGTGCGCGCGCCTTTCTGGGTCGGCACATTTTCTACTACGCCGAACTTGCTGGGCGATTCTTCTTTCACGACCGTGAGCACGCCGTCGGCGCCGCAGGAAGCGAAAGCTAGACCCGTCGCGGGATCAAATGTAGTTGCGTCTACGCCCTCGCCAATCGGCAGAGTGGCCAGGACCTTGCCACTGTCGGCGTCCACCACGGCCATCATCTTGTTCCCGCAACCCACGAACAGGCGCCGGTTCTTGCGATCGATTGAGAGCCCGCTCGGTTCCTCGCACGGCGCCAGCGGCCACTTCGCCTTGATTTCCAGCTTGTTCGGATCAATCGCCACCAGTTCGCTTTTGTCCTCGATGTTGACGAAAATCTCGCCCTTGGCATCGCTGGCTGCGAACTCCGGCTTGCCATCCAGTTTGATCGTGCCCAGCACTTTTCCGCTGGCGGCATCGATGGCCGTCGAATCCTGGCTGCGCCCGTTGAACGTGAAGACCCGCTTCGTCGCAGGATCATAAAGAATGGCGTCCGGATTGTCGCCCGCTTTCACTTTGCCGCTCGTCGCCAGCGCCTTGAGGTCGAAAATGCTGACTGTGCCCTCCCGCCCGTTACTGGTAAACCCCCGTCCCAACTCCGGCGCCAGCGCGATCCCATGCACTCCGGGCGTGTCGGGAATATCGCCGACTGTCTTGCCCGAATCCGCGTCAACCACCATCACATGAGTTCCGCGCGAAATATACACGCGCCGGGCGTCCGAATCGGCAGTCAAGTAATCCCACCCTCCGTCGCCGCCGACTTTATAGGTCGTCACCACGTGATAGCCCGGACCCATCGCAGCCCATGCAACCGCGGCCAGAACAACACTGCTTGAGCAAACCAACCACCTGGACCTGTCTCGCATCTTCTTCTCCTGATTTCTGGGTTGCACCCGGTGGGATTCGAACCGAAGTAACTTTACCTCATTTCCAACGTGACCCTAAACTTCTAGTATATGGATGCATCCGAGCCGCGCTTTTCGGCAACAGGACCGCAGCCGGAATCCGTGCCTGTGGCGGATCCCCGCTTGCTGCCGACGCCGGACTACGGCACGCTCGGCCCGAACCCGGACATTGCCAGCGGTGAGCCCATCTCCGTTCCAGCTCGCCGTTTTGAGAACCTGCGGCGTCTGGCCCCGTTCTTCGCCGCCGCCATCGGAGTGCTCTGCGCAGTCCTGACTGCAAACATCGGCAGCGCTCGGTCCAAGCTCGAGAGCCAGTTTGGCAATCAGTCCAGCCATCTTGTTTCGGCGCCGTCCCGCCTGCCCGTGTCCGCCAAAGATTCCGGCCAGCTCGATCGCATGAAACCGCAGAACCAAGCCGAAGCTCTGCTCGAACTCGCGGTCGCCCGCAGTGATGCCGGCCGCAGCGACGGGGCGGTGGATCAGATTTCATCCCGGGTCGACCGCTGGCAGGGAAAAGTTCAGTGGGACTCGCAGATCGCGACCCTGACGACCGCCGCCTTGAACTCCAGCGACCTGCGGGTACGCGAGTCCGGCATTGAAGTGGAACTCGCGGCTTACGGTTTGGCCAAGAATTCCGCCAGCCTCGACTACCTGCTGCGCACCGCGGAATCTCGCGATCACGCACAAAAGATATGGGCGCTGTGGGCGCTCGGCCTGATGGCGAACCGCGGCGTCGAAACCGGCCGCGTGGTGCAGGTCTTAACCGCTCACCTGAAAGATGCCGATGAAGATTCACGCCGCTGGGCCGTCGAAGGCCTCGCGCTGACCGGCTCCGGCGAGGTGCTGCAGCCTTTGCTCGAGACCATGCATGACGACTCCTCGCCCAGCGTGCGCGAGCGAGCCGCCTGCAGCCTGGCGGAGTCGGGAATGTTTACGCCCGAGCAGCGCCTCGCCGCCGTTCCCCAGTTGTTGACCTATACCGATGATCCCTCGCTCGATAGCCAGACGCACCTGTGGGCTTTTCAGGCGCTGAGCGACATTACCCGCCAGCGGCTGCCCAACGACTCCACCGCCTGGCGGAGCTGGTGGCAGTCGACCCGGGACTGACTCCTAACCATCGATTTCCTGATGTTCGACTTCCTGACCGTCAATCAGTTTGGTTCATGTCGAAGAATTTTGCGTCAACGCCATTTGTCTGTGAAACAATCCAGCACGCAAGAGGACCCCCGTCGAACCCATGGATAAGTTGAACGTAGTTGTTGCTCTTATCACAAGAGAAAACGATTACCAGGCCGAGCAGGCAGCTGCTGTAACTGAAGTAGGCACGCGCCTTGGCATCAAGATTCAAATCATCTACGCCGACAACGACGCGGTGAACCAGACTCAGCAACTCGTCAAAATCATTCAGGACCCCGTGCGGCGGCCCTCCGCCATTCTGGTCGAGGCCGTCGGAACCGGAATGCCGCAGATCGCGAAAGCCGCGGTCGGTGCCGGCATCGGGTGGGGAATCCTAAACAGCGATCATGAATATATCCGCGAGCTTCGCCTGGGAGGTTCGGTTCCAGTTTTCTCGGTCAGCACCGACCAGACCGAAGTTGGCCGAATTCAGGGACAGCAGATTGGCGCACTCGTTGCGCAAGGAAACGTCCTCTATATCGAGGGTCCCTTCACCAGCGCCGCCACGCAACAGCGGACCAAAGGAATGCTCTCCACCAAGCCAGCTTCAGTCCAGCTCAAAATGCTCAAAGGTGACTGGACCGAACGCAGCGCGCATAACGCGGTGAAGTCGTGGCTGGCGCTCGGTTCCTCGCGGCAACTCCAGATTCGCGCGGTCATCTGCCAGAACGACGCCATGGCCATGGGCGCCCGCAAAGCCTTTGTTGATCTCACCGAGGCGGATCGCGAACAGTGGTTGAGCATTCCCTTCACCGGATGCGACGGCGTCACCAAAACGGGACAGGAATGGGTCCGCCGCGGAATGCTGAAGGCAACCATCATCACTCCCCCCTCGACGGGAACCGCACTGGAAATTCTCGCCAAAGCAGTCAACTCCGGCTCCATGCCGCCCGACCGCACTTTGATTCCCCCTCAGTCCTTCCCGCCCATCGCGCAATTGAGCGGAAAGAAATAATCTCGTCTCTAGCCACTGATCACTGACGCCTGGCCACTGATCCTTGGCCCCGGTTTTGTTCACTCCGCCATCTTCGCCACGTGCACGTCAAACCCCGTCTTCGGCAGCAGAGACGTCAGCAAGAATGCCTTGAAACCATCGCCACTCGCCTCCGTCTGCCGGTAAATTCCCGGCTCGGTCTCAATCGTCTCGCGGCGTCCTTCCATGTCCCCCAGAAAGGCCTGTGCCTGGCCCACGCCGACTTCCATTTCTTTCGCCCGCGTGACGACCGCCTCGGAAGCATACGAACGCACCAGCTTCGGCCAGTATTTTTCCAGAAGATCCGTGCTGGCAAAAACATCCGCCCAAATGATGCGCCCGTTCACAGCGACCACCACGCCCACCGCATTGCGATCCCGCAGCTGCCGGATCAGGCTCTGATAGTTCTGTTCGATCGGCTTCGCGACCGCGTCCACCTGTTTCTTGACCTCCGCATTTTCGTTGACCTGGGCATACGAAGTTGTGCGCGAAATCTTGCCAGCCTCTACGGGAGCTGAGCCGGCCACTGCCACCGTCACAGCCTCCCGCTGTTTTTTCACTTCGTCCCAAACCTCCGCCTGATTCTTGTCGCCCATCGCCTTGCCGCGGACTGACGGCTGCACCATCATCGCCATGGGAGGAGGAGCGCTTGGGACTGGACCGCCGACGTTGCGGCCGTTGCTGCCGTACATTGCCTCCGACGCCCCGAAATTGTTGCTGGTCGCGACCCACCGCCCCGGTTCCACGCAGAACACGCTCAAGTCCACCGGATCACTCTCCGCCGGAACGATGCGGTCTTTACCGATAACGCGGTCTTGTTTGCCTCCGCTAACAATTTCGCCGGCCAGCAGCAGCAGCGGCCGCTTGGAATTGTTCACTAGCACCAACCGGTTGACCTGCGCGCCGTTCGCCTGCACGACATTGTTCCGAATGGCCGACGCCGGACGTCGCCGGATCAGCCCCTGTACGTTGCCAGCTTCAGTAACGATCACGTCTCCCGACCGCAGCCCTTCATCCAGCGTCAAGAATTCGCTCGTCGGATAACTCTTCGCCGCGACCACCGGAAACACTGTCAGATTCCCGTGCCGGATCGGTTCCAGCACCTTGTAGCCCGGCGCCGCCGTCACCTCACCCGCTTGCGCATCGCGCTGGTCGACCAGCACCAGCCCAGCTGCGATCATCAATCCCGCCAACACCATAAAAGTCTTCGGACTCAAATTCGAATTCATAAGCCGCCCCTCCCTCGCATACACACCGCCGCTACAAAACGGGTGCCCCATTTCTCGCGCGTGTTCTGCGCGAGAAGTGGGGCTCTCCCCACCCGCACCACTCATCTCGACTCCGCAGAAAGAACGACTCTCCCCGCAAGCCTTGCGGAAAATAAGTGTGGGGCGGACACTCCTGTCCGCCGCCCGTGACGGTGATCTTCCATAAGTTTGGCGCCGATTTCCGCAAGCCAAGATCAAAGGCGGCGGACAGGAGTGTCCGCCCCACATATTCCCCTGTAAAATCGAAGCAGCGATCCCGGAGCCACTTCCGCATTGTCTTTTCTCGACCAACTCAATCCGCAGCAGCGCGAAGCCGTCGAAACCACCGAAGGCCCGGTGCTGATTCTCGCCGGAGCCGGCAGCGGCAAGACCCGCGTTATCACCTACCGCATCGCCTACCTGATCGAACACAAGGGCGTCATGCCGGAATCCGTCCTGGCGATGACCTTCACCAACAAGGCCGCCGCCGAAATGGGCGAGCGCGTCGAAAAGCTGGTCGGCGGCTTGAGCATCGCCAAGCCCGTTATCTCGACTTTCCATTCGTTCTGCGTTCGCGTCCTGCGTCGTGATATCGAAGCCCTGCGCATTCCGTCGAGCGTCCCCGGCCAGCCGCCAATCGGCCACACGAAAAACTTCGTCATCTATGACGAAAGCGACCAGCAATCCGTGGTTAAGTCTGTGATGAAGCGTCTCGGCCTCGACGACAAGCAACTCACGCCGCGCACCGTGCTGGGCCGCATCTCGTGGGCAAAGAATCACATGCTCGATCCGCAGGAGCTCTACCTGAAGTCCGCCGACCCCAAGACGGAGAAGATCGCGCACCTGTACGAGGAATATCGAAAGGAACTGCGCAAGGCCAACGCCCTCGACTTCGACGATCTGCTGCTCGAAGCGGTTCGTCTGCTGAAGTCCGCCGCGCAAGTGCGCGAGTACTACAACCGCCGCTTCCAGTATCTGCTGATCGACGAATATCAGGACACCAACCGCCCGCAGTACGAACTGATGCGCATGCTGGCCGGCGAGCGCCACAACGTCTGCGCCGTGGGCGACGAAGACCAGTCGATTTATTCCTGGCGCGGCGCCGACATCCGCAACATCCTCGAATTCGAGCAGGATTTTCCCGAAGCCAAGATCATCCGCCTCGAACAGAACTACCGCTCCACGCAAAACATCCTGCAGGCCGCGTCGACCGTGGTCGCGAACAACCTCCGCCGCAAAGGCAAGAATCTTTGGACCGCGCGTCAGGGCGGGACAAAAATCGGATACTACGAAGCGCCCGACGGCGAAAATGAAGCCCTGTTCGCCGCCGACCACATCGCCAAGTACTTACGCGAAGCCGGCCGCGCCGAAAATTCTGCCGGCGAGACTCCGCGCGCCGCCGTGCTCTACCGCACCAACTCGCAGTCGCGCCTGTTCGAAGAAGCCATGCGCCGCTACGGCCTGAAATATCACATCGTCGGCGGATTCTCTTTCTACGATCGCTCCGAAATCAAAGACCTGATCTCCTATCTCAAAGTCATCCTGAATCCTGACGACTCCATCTCGCTGTTGCGCGTCATCAATACCCCCACCCGCGGCATCGGAAAAGGCACCCTCGACACCCTGGAAAATTTGGCACTAGAAACCGGCCTCTCACTGTGGGGCGCAATCGGAGAAGCCATCCGCCGCCAGCTCCTGCCGCAGCGCGCCCTGCAGTCGCTAAAAACGTTCCAGCAGCTGATCGAAGACGGACGAGCCTTGCTCGCAGGAACGTTCACAGAGCAACTGCAGCAATCCGGACACGATGAGCCGGTGCCATCACAGGTCATGTGGGGACAGCCGCCCCCGGTTGTCCAGCGGGGCGAAGCCCCGCAGTCGCTTGATGATCTCGCTGAGACCACAGACGACGCCACCGCCTTCGATCCCACCGAATTCGGCAACTTCTCCTTCGACTTCGGTGCGGCAGAAATCAATGAGCCCGCGAACGGTGACAACGGAATCTCTCCCGCGGAGAATCACGGTGAGCCAGAGCGCGGAAGCGCACCGGCCGAACCCCAAATCGGCTCAACGCCCGCCGAATTCCCCACTCCCACCGTCTCGGTCGCCGACCTCCTCAAATTCCTCATCGACCGCACCGGCTACATCAAGCTGCTCGAAGAAGAGGACACTCCCGAAGCCTTCTCCCGCATCGAAAACCTGCGGGAACTGGTGAACGCCGCCATGGATTCGCGCGACCGCGCCGAAACTCTCGACCAGTTCCTCGACCACGCCGCCCTCGTCGCCGACGCCGACGACTACGACGCCCGCGCCCAAATCACCCTCATGAGCCTGCACGCCGCCAAGGGTCTCGAATTTCCCCTGGTCTTTCTCAGCGGCCTCGAAGAAGGACTCTTCCCGCACTCCCGCACCATGCTCGTCCCCGAAGACATTGAGGAAGAACGCCGCCTCTGCTACGTCGGCATGACCCGCGCCATGGACCAACTTATCCTGACCCGCGCCGTCTACCGCCGCAGATACGGCACCGACCTGCCAGAAGCCAGCGTCCCCTCACGCTTCTTAGAAGAAGTCCCCGCCCCGTTGCTCGAAGAATTAGGCACGCGCCGTGCCGCTGCCATAGGCAGGAACCATGTGGGGACGGCCGCCCCCGGCCGTCCGGCGGGGCAAAGCCCCGCGGCCTATGCCGACAGCACGCACTACTCCTACGAAGACGAAGACCAAAGCGCTAGTTGGCACGGAGGAGACGCCACTCGAACCGCCACTCGCGCCCCGAAGCCCACCGCTCCGGCCCGTCCCTACAACTCCATCGAGAACATCGCCGAGTTTTTCGCCAGCCGCGGCAAGAAGTTTTCCGTCCCCAAAACGCCTGTCGACGAGCCCACCGGCAAGCGCGGATTCCGCCCCGGCCAAAAGGTTCGCCATCCTAAATACGGCGAAGGCACGGTCTACCTGCGCGAAGGAGAAGGCGAAGAAGCCAAGATTACGGTACAATTTCCTCGCTTCGGCTTGAAGAAGTTGGTAGAGAAGTATGCCCAGCTGGAGCGGGCATAGCAGCCGCGAAGCGGCGCAAGAATGCAGCCCACGGCGTAAGCCGTGGGGCAATACGCACAAGAGATCTCAGCCCCGAAGGGGCGAAAGAAAACCGAGCGCGATCCGCCGGACATCCGTACGAATAGAAGAGGAATTCACCGCATTCATGGCAAACACATCAAAGCTGACTAAAGAAGAACGCAAGAAAGCCAAACGTACCGCCCGCAAGAAACGTAAGGCGGAAAATCCGCTCAAGCCCCGCGACTACGCTCGCGGATCGAAAAAGCCCAAGGTCAAGAAGCTGGCCCGCGGCCAGGCGAAGCGGTAAAAGCGGAACTCGTGGAGGAGCGGGCGCTTCGCCCGCTCCATCGCGAAGCGACGCTGACTGAAAGCTGAGAGCTGATAGCTGAAAGCTGAATTCAGGAGCCCACAACCGCTTGTCACAACCCACGGAACCCGCCGCCGTCATCCGTAGCTCCGACAAACAGGTTTTTTGCTGCAAGTCCATCGACAAGCTGATCTCCGATTCCGAACATCCGGAGCACCGGCTCAGCAAGTCGCTGGGTCCCTGGTCGCTGACCGCGCTGGGTATCGGCGCCATCATCGGGTCGGGCATTTTCATCCTGACTGGCACCGCCGCCGCCGGAGAATACTTCCAGGCGTCCTCCATCTGGCATGCGCAGGCTCTGGACGTGATTTTGAGCCTGCTGCGCACAGGCAGCACGGCGGGAGCGCTCATGCACGGCCGCCCGCCCGCCGGCCCATCGATTGCAATTTCTTTTTTCCTGGTTGCGATCGCCTGTAGTTTCGCCGGATTGTGCTATGCCGAACTGGCCAGCATGATTCCCATCGCCGGCAGCGCTTACACGTACTCCTACGCAACGCTCGGTGAAATCTTTGCATGGATCATCGGCTGGGACCTCATCCTCGAATACGTGGTCTCGAACGTCGCAGTCGCCGTTGGCTTCGCCGGTTAT
>Ga0181537_10000581_pt1 | contig 34475 bp, 27 predicted proteins | sample PEATcosm2014_Bin_39_FD_119765 | JGI IMG/M metagenome (GOLD analysis project Ga0181537, IMG submission 119765) | Peatland microbial communities from MTU Mesocosm Facility, Houghton, MI, USA - PEATcosm2014_Bin23_10_metaG | ecosystem: Environmental > Terrestrial > Soil > Wetlands > Peat | place... | reverse complement strand
TGCAAGTGACAGGAAAGAACGCGGTTACAAAATTGGAAAAATTATTTTTGCGGTTTACCTCTTGACAAGATTTCCACAGGGGGGCGAGAAAGCGAGCCGGTAGCCAGTAGCCAGGGCAGGGCTCCGCGCTTCGCGGCGGGGTGCTGGACGTTGCACGGTTGGCATTTGCCATACGAGGCCAGTCAAGGAACCGCGTGTTGTTTGCGGTCAGCAGTAGAGGTGGGATGGGAGTGGTTCGTCGGTTGCCCGATTGATGTCGTCGGTGATGTCGATGCCAATTCCAATCATGCGCTGGGAAGCATCGCCCATCATCACACCGCGTGCATCAACCCAGCAGGTTGAACCATCCGGCCTCAGAATGCGATATTGAGCCGCGTATTCGTTTGCCTTGCCAGAAATGACATTTCGAATTGCCGATTCCACGGACGCGCGGTCTGCGGGGTGAATTCTGGGAACGGCATCGGCGACGTTGCTGGAAAACGTGTTGCGCGTGAATCCCCATTGGCGGTAGGACTCATCGGACCAGACGACGGTATTTGCTCGAATATCCCAATCCCACAGCCCGATGTGCAACCCTGCGCTCTCGACCAGTTCGATTCGTTTCTTCCAGCCGGTTTCGACGAGTTCGATTCGCTTCATGTCTGTGATATCCCGGAGCACACAGGCAACCGCTTCCACTTCGCCTGAGACCTCAATCGGCGAATAGGAAACACTTAACTCCCGCACTCCGAGCCCGGGCAGCTCATACTGCATGCTGAAAAGAACAGGATGCCCACGGAAGCACTGGTCGAGGTTTGGTATGACAATCTGATCGATCACATCCTTGTCTGTGAAATCCTGAATCGGCTGCCCTTCGAGCCTCGCGCCGGCTCCGCCGAACACTTGAAGGAAAGCGCGGTTTGTAAGTACATAGCGATAATTCCGGTCGATTACGGCGACCATTTCATCCAGACCTTCGACGAGACGTTCGTATTGCCGAAGCTTATCCTCGGCAATTTTTCGATCGGTGAAATCCACCACCGCGCAAGATATGCCTACGACCTCTCCGGCCTCATCAAATGCGGGCTGGTACGAGGCAAGGAAGGCCTTCTGGCTGTGCCCGAGAGATGCAGGCGCGCGAATCTCCAGGCCCTGAGTCCCTTTTCCATTCAGGGCATCTTTTACGTGGGCCTCGAGAAACGGGTATAACTGCGGGACGACCTCGGCGAGTGTCTTGCCATAGTGGTCCTCGATGGAGAGACCATGCATCTCGGCGAGCCTGCGGTTGATGTTGATGTATCTCAGATTTCGATCGACAAAAGCCAACCCAACGGGCGCGCCATCGTAGACTGCCTGGAGTTGAGCCAGACGTTGGGACGGAAGCCCCTCGGTACAGGTGACCGAATGCCCAACTACCTCATCGCCGCTGCGCGAAACCGCGCGCGGCCGTCGAAGCTGAATGAGTGACGGAAGCTGCTCAGCCGGCGCCGGGCGTCCGTAGTGCCAACCCTGCCCCATGTCGCAGCCAAGGCGCACGAGCATGTTCGCCTGTTCCTGAGTTTCGATGCCCTCGGCTATCGTTTTTAGTCCGAGACTCTGTCCTAATCCCACGACGGCGGCTACGATCTTTCGGTTCTCGCGTTCAGTGGTCATTGAGCCGACGAAGGACCGGTCTACTTTCAATTCGTCGAAGGGAAGGGACTTCAAGTGATAGAGACTGGAGTATCCCGTTCCGAAGTCGTCCAGTGCGATGCTGCATCCCATCGCCTTCAGCTCCGCGGAGATGGAGCGGGCCGCGGTCATGTCTTCTGCGATTGCGCTCTCAGTGATTTCGACGGTGGCGCATTCAAGGGGAAATCCAGCGTCCTCGGCGATCTGCCGGATATGTCTGGGCAAAGTCAGATCTTTGAGTTGGAGCGGGGAGATATTGAACGCCAGGCGGAAACCTTTTCCATGGAGCGTGATCGCCTCGAATGCCCGCTGCAGGATCTGGCTGCTGAGCTCACCGATCGAGCCATCGCTCTCCGCCATGGGGATGAAGACATCTGGAGGGATGATGCCGAGATTCGGGTGCAGCCAGCGGGCGAGCACCTCAAAACCGTGAAGCTCGCCCGTCGCGAGCGCCACAAGTGGTTGAAAATACGGGAAGAATTCTCCTCTTTCCAATGCACGGCGAAGGCTTCGCCGGTCGAGTTTGTGTGGCTGGCCCATATTAGGATGCTAGATCGATATCATTGCCAATCGTGTGATTTAAATCACACCGATTCTGAACAGACGCCACTCACCTTCACAGGATGAACAAGAGGTCGGTTCGCCTCATGCTCGTTCGGTCCTGCGGTGGTTGGCGGAGGCCGCGGAGCCGGGCGGTTCGCGGAACGGTTCGACGGCGATGCGCTCGTAACGCACTTCAAGCACGGTCAGATTTTCTGTGCCGCCGGGGGCGAGGAGCACTACGGTGTCGCCCTCTGCAGACCGCATCAAGGCGCGGCCCAGAGGCGAGACAAAACTGACGTGGTTGCGGTTGAGATCGACCTCGTCGGTGCCGACGATGCTGACCTCTCGCTCCTCTCCAGCGGCATTGGCATAGCGCACGGTGGCGCCGAAGAATGCTCTCGAGGCGCCCTGGCCGGAGCGCGGCGCCGCGGGGTCGACTACTTCGGCGGCCTCGATGCGCTTGGTGAGAAAGCGAATGCGGCCATCGATCTGGCGCAGGCGCCGCTTGCCGTATTGATAGTCGGCGTTTTCACTGCGATCGCCGTTGCCGGCAGCCCAGGCGACGACCTCGGCCACGGCGGGGCGGTCGCGTTTGAGCAGGAACTCGTGCTCCTCTTTGAGGCGCTGGAGGCCGCCGGGGGTTATGTAGTTCTTGACGTGGGTGGCGGGATCGTCGGGTTGTGGTCTTCTGGTGAACCCTTTCCGCATATCGCAATTCTCTCAGACGTGGTGACGGCTAGGCGGTGGGGAGGAAGAGGGAGAACACGGTTCCGGAGCAGCGGTCGGTCTGGCTGGAGCGGACCTTTAACACTCCTCGATTGCGGTCGACGATTTCGCGGCTGATCCAAAGGCCGAGGCCGGTGCCTTTGTCGCCCTTGGTGGTGAAGAAGGGCTCGAAGATTTTGGACAGGGTTTGAGGAGCCATGCCCGAGCCGGTGTCGGCCACAGTCAACACGACGCCGTGCCGCCCGGTCTTCCAATCGGACGCATCGCGACTGCGAACGAGGAGGCGGCCACCGTGGGCACGCATCGCGTCAATGGCGTTGGCGACCAGGTTGCTGAGGACCTGGCGTATCTCTCCATCGAAACAAGTGACAGCAGAGAGGGCTCGATTGCGGCGCTCAATCGCGATTTGGGTGCTGGCCAGGCGGCCATGATAGAGGGGCAAAGTGCCATCGAATAGTTGATCGGCGGTGACGGGGATGGGATTGGTGGACTGCCGGTAAAAACGAAGAGTCTGACTGGCGATGACCGAGACGCGGCGCAGCTCGATGTCAGCGTCGGCGAGATACTTTTGGGCCATCGGACTTGTGGCGGCTTGCTGCGCAAGATAGATGAGGTTAGTGACCGCCTCGAGGGGGTTGTTGATTTCATGAGCGATGGAACTGGCGAGGCGGCCGACTGCGTTGAGTTTTTCAGATTGCAGGAGGAGCTGCTCGGCGCGCCTGGATTCAGTGACGTCGACGCCCAGCACGATGACTCCGGAGACGGAGCCGTCGGGAGCACGGCGCGGCTGATAAACGAAGTCCAGGTGACGCAACTCGAGGGTCCCTGAGCCGCCACGGGCCAGCTCGACGGGAGTGCTGCGCCCGACATAGGATTGCCCGGTTTTGTAGACCTGATCGAGAAGAGCCACGAAGCCTTGTCTCTCAGTCTCTGGTATGGCGTCGCGCAGAGGCTTGCCCAGGAGGTCGCGGTCTCCGATCAATTCCTGGTAGGGCGGATTGATCATTTCGAAGATATGGTCGGGGCCCTGGAGCGCGGCGAAGAAGGCCGGAGCCTGATGAAACAGGGCGGCGAGGCGCTCGTTCTGCTGCTGCAACTCGCGCTTGGCGAGCACGGTTTCGGTGGTTTCGGTGCAGACGACGAGAACACCGCCGATGTCTCCAGCGGAGTTGCGCACGGGACTATATCCGTAGGTCCAGTAAACGTCTTCCAACTTGCCGTTGCGATGGATGGGGACGAGGGCGTTCTCAAACCAGCAGGGCTCGCCGCGGGTGATCACCGCATCAACCTGCGGACCGATGATGTGCCAAATCTCAGGCCAACATTCTCGTCCACGCTGGCCGAGGGCGCTGGGGTGCTTGTCTTCGCGAATGCTGGGGCGATAGCCATCGTTGTAGAACTGAATGAGCTCGGGACCCCACCAGAGGAACATGGGATGACGCGACGCGAGCAGAGTGTTGACGATGGTGAGCAGCGCATCGGGCCACTGATCGACGGGCCCCAGAGGCGTCTGACTCCAATCGAAGGCGCGGGTGCGGTCGGCCATCTCGCCGGCGCCGATGATTTCGCGTTGAACGGACATTGATCCTGATGGAATGAAGGAGGGTTCCTGTTCGGCGCGTGCATTCACGGATCGTGCCTCTCGCAAGCAAAACCATGGAGTCGATGGAAGGCCCATCCAATCCTAAACAAGGATCAGGTCAAAAATTCGGAAATTCTAGGCGGCGGGGGCGCGCATGGCGTCGACGGCGGCGGTCATGTCGTCGGAGAGAACCTGCTGGGTCTGGGGAGTGAGCTTGGCGCCCTGGCTGGTGAGGTAGAAGACGTCGATGGCGGTTTCACCCTCGGTGTCGATGAGGGCGACCTCGATGTTGCACTGATGCTTGCTGAGGGTGAGCGCTATCTGGCGGAGCAGGCCGGGCACATCCTGAGCGACGACCTGGAGAAGCGTGGAGTGAGTGGAGGATTCGTTGTCGAAGGAAAGGCGGGTGGGCACCTCGACCTTGATGTTGCTGGAGTGGTTCAAGTGAGCGCGGGACTCGAGCAACTGCTCGACGGGAACTTTTTGGGCGACGACATCGTGGACGTAGTCGAGGAAGCGATCTTTTTCGCTGGGGTTGAGCTCGATGGTGCGGAAGACGTCGGTGAACTGGAAGGCGTCGACGACCACGCCCTCTTCGTTGGAGAAGGCGCCGGCCTTGACGATGTTCATGCCCCAGGCGGCGAGTGCGCCGGCCACGTCGGCGAAGAGGCGGCGGCGATCGCGCACGATGACGGTGAGATCGAAGAGCTGGCGGAGGGGGCGAAGCTCGAGTTGCACAGGATCTTTGTCGAGGTTGGCAGCGAGCTGGAAGTGATTGCGGATGTGTTCGGGGAGGCGGGTCTGGAGATAGCGCTGGGGCAGGCCCTCGAGGAATTGCTGGAGCGCCTTGTGCTGATTGGCGGGGACCATGGAGCGAATGCGATTGAGCAGGGAGGGATCGATGGCGGCGTGATAGCGGACCTCGTCAACGCTGCGGTCCATGAAATTGGCGGTGGCCATGTAGAACTGCCAGAGGTTCTCGGCCTTCCACGGGGTAAGGGCGTCGGGATTGACGGCCTTGATATCGGCATAGGTCATCAGCGTAAGCATCTTGAGTAGGCTGGGGCTGCCAATTTTTTCAGCGAAGGCGCGCACATTTTCAACGTCGAAGATATCGCGGCGCATGGCGTTGGACATTTCAAGATGCATGCGGATGAGCTTGAGGATGGATTCGCGCTCTTCGGTGTCGAAGTCGAGGCGGGCAAGGAAGCTGTCGGCGAGCTCGACGCTCTGCACGGTGTGTTCGCCGGTGCGACGGCCTTTGCCGGTGTCGTGGAGGAGCAGCGCGAGCAGGAAAAGATCGAGGCGATCGACCTCGGGGAGCAACTGGGCGAGGCGGTGTTCCCAATCGTGGGTGGGCGTGCGCAGGGCGTGCACGTTGTCGATGGTGAGGAAGGTGTGTTCGTCGACGGTGTAGCGGTGATAGCTGTCGCGGATGACGAGAGCATCGATGCCGTGGAACTCGGGAATGAGCATCTCGAGGATGCCGAGAGCATGCATGGTGCGGAGTGCGTGGGCGGCGTGGGGGCCGAGCAGGACTTCGCGGAGGGCGTTCCAGAGATAAGGGCCCTCGGGGACGTGGATGGCGAGAGCGGGCAGGGCGTCGGTGATGCGATCTTCAGCGGCTTGCGAGAGCGCGTAGCCGTGGGTGGCCATGAGCGAGAAGATGCGCAGGATGGCGATGCGGCCCTGGTCGAGGATGAAGTCAGTGCCGGCGATGGGAGTGCGGCGGCGGCGGAACTGGCGGTAGAAACTGACGGGCGCGGGCAGATGCTCCATCAGCAGCGCGGCGCGGCGATAGATGATGCGCGCGTGGCGATAGTAGGTGCGCATCCAGTAGGCGGGGTCGGCGGTGCCGCGGGTTTCGAGGCCGATGGAGAGCGCTGCGGCTTCATCCTGCGATTGCCAGTCGAGCGTATTGTCGTCGCGGCCGTGGCGGAAGTGAAGGAAACATCGTGCGGCGGCGAGGAAATCGAAGGCGGCCTCGGCGTCTCCGCGAGCAGATTGAAAGACGCCGCCGCGCTGACGGGGCCACTCCTTGGTTTCTTTCAAGTGGAAGAGCAGGGCGAACCAGACGGCGAGGTGGTAGTCGCGCAGGCCGCCGGGACAATCTTTTAAATTTGGCTCGAGGTGAAAGATGGTGTTGCCGAATTTGGCGTGGCGGGCGCGGGCCACCTCGCCAAGCTTCTGGGTGATGGTGTTCCACTCGCTGAGCACGAGGCCGGGCAGGACGGTCTGGTGGAGCTGCTGGTAGAGCGGAAACTGGCCGGCAAGGAAGCGGCGGTCGAGAGTAGCGAGGGTGAATTCAAGATTGTCGGGATCGAAGCGGCCGACCTCTTTGATGGTGCGCGAGGCGGGGCTGGCGCGGAGGCCGATGTCCCACATGCCCTGAATGATGGAGCGAACGGCATCGACGGATTGTTCTTCGGATTTTTCGTCGGCGAAAGCAAAGAGGACGTCGATGTCGGAGTAGGGAAAGAGGTCTTTGCGTCCGTATCCGCCGAGGGCGAGGAGGGAGACATTGGGCGCGGGCTGGCCAAAGAAGGCGCGACGCCACATCTCTATAAGGATGCGGTCGACGACGGCGGAGCGTCGGCGAATGGCGGCGGTGCCATCGCCCGTGCGCTCACAGGTCTGGCGGACGAGCGCCATCTCGCGAAGATACTGGTCCCGGAGATCGTCAACCGCCAAAGCGACTGGAGTCATGTGAAATGTGCGTGGTTCGGCGCAGCCTACAAGGGTGTTAACAGAATACTAGATCAGCGGACAGTTGACAGAAGACCAGGGACTAGGGACTGAGGGGCCATGGACCGGGTAGCGCGATGGTTGCAGCGCGGTGCTTGCTTCAGATGCCTGCGTACCAGGAGTAGCCGTATTCGGGATCGACGGAACCGAGCCCCTTGCCGAACTTCTTCATGGAGTCAGTCGCGGTGATTTGTGTAACGAACTTGAGGCTCTTGTAGCCGAGCTGGCGGGGCAGCCGCAGGCGCAGCGGTCCGCCGAAGCCGACGGGGAGATCGCCGTTGTTCATGCCCTGGGTGAGCAAGGTCTGGGGATGGAAGGCATCGGCCATGTCGATGCTGCCCCAGAGATTGGGCTCGATGGTGCGGTAAACGATGTAGCGGGTTTCAGGATGCAGGCCGGTTTCGTTGAGGACGTTGTAGAGTGGCGTGCCGATCCATTCGGCGACATAGGACCAGCCTTCTTCGCAAACGACCTCAGTGATCTGGCTATGCGTCGGCATCTGGTGCAGGTCGGCCAGCGAGAGGGAGAGCGGGTGGTTGACCATGCCGTCGACCACCAGACGCCAGTCGGCGAATCCGCCTGCCTGGAGCTTTTTGAAGGTGTCGTTGGGCGGTGCGAGCGCGTTGGCGAAGGGTTTCTCAGAGATTTTGCTGCGCGGGAACTCGCGCGCCAGGGAGTGCCGGGTGATGAGGCGCTGCGCGGCGTAGGTAAGAGTCTCGCCGGGGCCGAAAACACCGCCGCAGTCGGGAGGAATCAGGCCGTGACGGCGCGCGATGCGATCGGCGGCCGCGAGTCCGGTGACCCCGACCGCGGCTGCAGCAAGTCCCGACGTGATGAGCTTGCGGCGAGAGATGGTCATGGGCGCTCCTCGGTTGGGATTGCGGCGACCCGACCGGTGATCATGGCGCGGGTTCGGGTCCAGAATCCTGAAAGGGCGATCATCGCGACGTGCACTACAAGAAAGATCACGAGAGCCCAGGTGACAAAAAAGTGCAGGGTGCGGGCCGACTGGCGGCCTCCGAGCACGTCGACGAAGAAAGGAAAGGCCGAGTTGAAGGAGGGTGAGAGGGCGAGGCCCGTCAAGATAACGAACGGGAAGAGAACGAAGATGACGAGAATATAGCTGGATCGTTGCAGCACGTTATAGGTGGAAGACTCGTCTGTCGAAGGAGGCTTGCGGCGCAGGTATTGCGCGATGCGCTGGAAGTGCGCGCGCAGAGTGCGTTGGCCTGGCTCAGGCACGAGGTCGCGACGAAAGTGGCCGTTGAGCAGACTGATGATGCCGTAGAAGGCGCCGGTGAGCACCAGCACCCATGCCGATTCGAAATGGAGATAGCGGCTCCAGCCATTCTGGTCGGGCATGGAAGAGCCGTAGCCGTTGTTGATGGTGTCGCGCGAAGTGGGGAGCGGCAGGCTGAAGAGGGGACGCATATTCACGTTGCCGGTTTCGCCCCAGTAGAAGCGGGGATGAGAGATGACGAGTTCGAGACCGGTGACGAGGAGCGCGAGGAAAGCGATGACGGTGAGCCAGTGGGTCACGCGAACGATCGCGGAATGACGCGGAGTTTGCATTGCTGTAAGCGAGGGGAGCCGACCTTGGAGGGAGGATAGCACAGGGCGGGAATTGACGAAGAAGATTGTGCGGGAATGGGTTGAGGGCCGCAAAGGCGGCCCCGAACAGGAATGAGCTGCAATGCGGAGCGGAGTTAGAGTGCGGATTCGCCGCGTTCGTCGTTGCGGATGCGGATGGCTTCGTCGATTTTGCTGACGAATATTTTGCCGTCGCCGATGCGGCCGGTGCGGGCAGCGGATTCGATGGCTTCGATGGCCTTATCTTTAAGTTCGTCGACGACGACCAGCTCGATCTTGACCTTGGGAAGAAGATCGACGGTGTATTCGCGTCCGCGGTAGAACTCGGTGTGGCCTTTTTGGCGGCCGTGGCCACGGGCCTCGAGAATGGTCATCCCCTCGATGCCTGCTTCGAGCAGAGCGTCTTTGACTGCGTCCAACTTGGAGGGCTGAAGAATCGCCTCGATCTTAAGCATGTGCAATTGCCTCGTTTGGTAGCGTAACAGGCTCGACGGCAATGTGCGCCAGGCAGAGCCAATCTTTTCAACAGAACATCATCAGTACCGATCAGGGACCAGGGACGAGGGACCAGGGACCAGGGGCTGAGGGGCCAGGGACGGAGGGACCAGGGACGGAGGGACCAGGGACTGAAGGGACTGCACCCATTTTCGTGTAGAGCGAAGCTGTCAGAAACACACCTGTTCGCGCAGAGCGGGCTTCGTGTCAATTGCCGCTCATCCATTGAGATCGTACCCTTCTTCGCCGTGCTGGGAGAGGTCGAGGCCTTCGTGCTCGTCTTCGGCGGAGACGCGCAGGCCGATGGTTTTGTCGACGAGAAAGAGCAGGACCAGGGTGCCGACGATGGAGATGCTCCATGCGATGCCGACGCCTGCAGCCTGGTGGAGAACCTGCGCCCAGTGGCCGTCGATGGCGCCGGTGGGGACGCCTTTGCCGAATGCGGCATTGATGGCGCTGGTGGCGAAGATGCCGGTGAGCAGAGCGCCGATGGTTCCGCCCATGCCGTGAACGCCGAAGGCGTCGAGGGAATCGTCGTAGCCGAGGCGGCTTTTGACTTCAAAGACCATGAAGGAGCAGAAGACGCCGGCGATGAGGCCGATGAGGAGGGCCGAGAATGGCTGAACGAAGCCGGAGGCCGGAGTGATGGCGACGAGGCCCGCGACCGCGCCGGAGATGGCGCCGAGAGCGGTGGGCTTGCCGTTGTGGATCCACTCGGCAATGGTCCAGCCGAGAGCGGCGGCGGCGGCGGCGAAGTGGGTATTGACGAAAGCGCTGGTGGCGAGCGAACCGGAGCTGAGGGCTGAGCCCGCATTAAATCCGAACCAGCCCACCCAGAGCAGGCAGGCGCCGATAAAGCTGAGCACCATAGAGTGGGGCGGCATGTTGGTGTGAGGATAGCCGAGGCGTTTGCCGAGGTAGATGGCGGCGACGAGCGCGGAGACGCCGGAGGTGATATGGACGACGGTGCCGCCGGCGAAGTCGAGAGAAGGGATGTGACCGCCGGAGGCGTTGAGGAGGCCGCCGACTCCCCAGACCATGTGGGCCATGGGGCTGTAGACGAAGAGCGACCAGAGGGAGAGGAAGACGGCCATGGCGCTGAACTTCATGCGCTCGGCAAAGGCGCCGGTGATGAGCGCGGGGGTGATGATGGCGAACATGAGCTGGTAAACCATGTAGGTCTGCTCGGGGATGGTAGGCGCGTAATCGGTGTTGGGGGTGAGGCCGACGCCGCGGAGAAAGGCGTGTTCGAAGCCGCCGATGAAGGCGTTGCCGTGGCCGAAGGCGAGCGAGTAGCCGAGGATGGCCCAGAGGATGGTGACGAGGCCCATCATGGCGAAGGACTGCATCATGGTGGCGAGGATGTTTTTGCGGCGGACGAGGCCGCCGTAGAAGAGCGCGAGTCCGGGGCCGGTCATGAGCAGAACGAGCGCGGCAGAAATGAGCATCCAGGCGTTGTCAGCGTTGGACTGGGCCTGCGCGACGGATTGCTGGAGAGCGGCGATCTGAGCTTGTGTTGCGGGCGCCTGTGGATCGGAAGGGGCGGAGGACTGAGCCAGGGCTGCGAGCGGAAGAAGAAAGAGGGCAGAGAGGACGAGCAACGTGCAACAACGACTGCGCATTTTGAATTCGCTCCGAAAAGTGTGACCGGCGGATCAGGCAGAGCCGGGTGAGCAACCGCAAATTGGAGTGTTTACCGCGTGGCTGAATCCGCGTGATGCACCTGCGAGCGGCACTGGGTGCGGCAGCGCTGAGGAGTTCGAGCCTGTTTGGTGAACCTTGAAGAATACAGCATGGTCGCGGGCCCTGCATGAAGAAGGCATATAGCTCGCGGGCGCGTTGGAAATGGTCGACTTTACCGAGGAAAGTGAAGATCGCCTGGCGCTGCGATTTCGGCGGGAACGTAGATCGGTTTATACTAGGAGCATGGCAGCGCAGCAGGAGCGGGACCGCTACGTCTTCGGGAACCTTGAAAGCTTTGCGATGAATCGCGCGAAGCTGAAGGAAGTGAGCTACGGATACGAACAGCCCGAGGGTGTTCTGCTGACATCGCTGGACTTTGCCATCAACTGGGTGCGCAAGAGTTCGGTATGGCCGGTGACGTTTGGGCTGGCGTGCTGCGCGATCGAGATGATGTCGATGGGGGCTTCGCGGTTTGATATCGCGCGATTTGGCGCGGAGGTCTTCAGGCCATCGCCCCGGCAGGCAGATCTGATGATCGTGGCGGGCAGGGTTTGCCAGAAGATGGCGCCCGTGATTCGGCGGCTGTATGACCAGATGCCGGAGCCGAAATGGGTGATCTCGATGGGCGCCTGCGCGACGTCGGGGGGAGTTTTTAACAACTATGCGGTGCTGCAGGGAGTGAACCAGGTAATCCCCGTAGACGTGTACGTACCGGGATGCCCACCCCGCCCCGAGCAACTCTTATACGCGATTACGCTTCTACAAGAGAAGATCCAACGTGAACCGCGGAGCCTGCTCAAGACCTTAAATGCAGGTTGACCACAGGCAGAATTCATTCATTTCCAGGGAATGTTCAGCTCGAATCAGGCTTGTCTATCCCATTTTCAGGGGAGATTTGCGGGGGGCAAATTGTTGAAAAAATGGTGCCTGTCTACCTGTAATGTGTTAAATTCAATGACGTTGAGTCATTCTCTTCCGGCAATTCACGACCAGCCCCCCAACGATTCAACTGGAAAGCGTTTCCCATCAAGACATCGCTTCCAAATGAACGATCAGTTTGATTGTGGAGGATTACCAGAATGTTATTGCAAACTATGAAGTCTTTGTGCCGAGTGTCTGCGCTGGCGTTGGTTGTATTGACGCCGGTGGCGCTGGCTGCCCAGGATTCTGCGAAACCGAAGCCCGCAGCGGGGTCGGACGATTATGCATCGCGGTGGGATATCTTCGCGGGATACAGTTACATAGCGCCGCATGGCACGGTGCAGGTTCCGCAATCGGGTCTGCCGACGCAGCCGTATTCTTTCGATGCGGTGAATCTGGGCGGCCTGTTTAGCGGGGCATACTACTTCAACAAATATGTGGGCGTGCAGGGCGAATACGGCTTCCACGAATGGGGCGGGCAAAGTTGCTGCGGAAGCAATATCGGCACTGAAGGGAACGACGACGGGTTTCAGACGATTTCAGGCGGCTTAATCGCGCGGTACCCGACGCGCGACATTACGCCATTTGTCCATGCGCTGTTTGGCGGCGCACTGGTGAATGGTCCGGACTTCAATCCCAACAAGTGGGGACCGGATTTGACGCTGGGCGGCGGGCTGGACTACGAAACGCCCTGGTTCCACCATCATTTTGCCATTCGCATTTTCCAGGCTGACTACAACTACATGCATGCGGATTGGGGCCAGGTGCCGAACGGCGGCCGCGCGAACATCAATGCGGCAACCCTGAGCGCGGGCATGGTTTTCCATGTCGGATCGATTGCGCCTCCAGTGCCTCCGACGATTTCGTGCTCGGCCAACCCAGCTTCGGTGTTCCCCGGAGACCCGGTTACTGTGACGGCGACGGCGAGCGGGTTGAATCCCAAGCAGAATGCGATCTACTACTGGAGCGGCGATGGCGTGACCGGCAACGGCACCACGGCCACCGTGGCGACGGGCAACCAGGCGCCTGGAACTTATACCGTGAAGTGCGGTGTGAAGGAAGGCAAGCCGGGCAAAGAAGGCCTGAAGCCGTGGGAAGTTGCCGACGCGTCGACGACCTATACGGTGAAGGAATTTGAGCCGCCGACGATCAGCTGCTCGGCCAGCCCGACGACGCTGAAGCCGGGCGACACGTCGACGATTACTGCGACCGGCGTGAGCCCGCAGAACCGTCCACTGACCTATAGCTACTCGGCAACCTCAGGCACGGTGAGCGGCACGGGTACGACGGCGACGTTTAACTCAGCCGGCGCACCGACCGGATCAGTCGATATTACGTGCAATGTGGCAGACGACAAGAACCACACAGCGACAGCGACAACGACGGTGACGATTGTGGCGCCGCCGCCTCCGCCGCAGCCGCACGCACAGGCACTCTGCTCGATCTCGTTTGAGACCGACAAGAAGCGCCCGACGCGCGTGGACAACGAAGCCAAGGCTTGCCTGGACGAAGTCGCACTCGACCTGCAACAGCAGTCGGACGCGAAGGCCGTGCTGGTTGGCCTCTCGAGCGACAAGGAAAAGGCAGCGACGGCGAAACAGGAGAAGTACGCCGAGAAACACAAACGCGCGGTCGTGATCGACTCTGCGGCACAGCGCGCGGTGAACACGAAGGCATACCTGGTGGGCGAGAAGGGCATTGACGCCTCGCGCATCAGCGTGACCACGAGCGCCGAGGATGGCCAGAAGGTGGAAGACTACCTTGTGCCGGCCGGAGCGAACTTTGGCGCCGACGTGCAAGGGACCACACCGGTGGATGAAACCATGGTGAAGCCGCAGGTGCGCAAGCCCCTGCCCGAGCGGCACCATCACAAGAAGGCGGCAGCGGCCAAGTAGGCGCGGCACAAAACAATGCTGACTGCCGGTCTCTTAAATGGGGCCGGCAGATGGCAAAACAAATTCCCGCAGGACTTTTGGAGGTTGACCGGATCACCGGTCAGCCTCTTTTATTTAGTAGAGCCTTTTTATTTTTTTCTGGAGCTGCCTTGCAGATTGGTTTAGTGCGGATTTGTCCCGGTTTGATCGGCCGCGGAGCGCGGCGCGTGTGTGGTTTGATTGCAGTGCTTGTGGCCGGAGCCGGGTTGGGGTTTTGTGGGCAGGGGCAGTGGAGCGCAGTGGGGCCGGAGGGCGGCGACGCACGATCGTTTGCGGCGGTTTCCGGCGAGCCGAATCATCTGTATCTCGGGACGACGACGAGCTGGATCTATGAGTCGGAAGATGGCGGCGCCAACTGGCATCGGCTGGCGAAACTGGACTCGGATGACACGCTGGTGGTGGACCACATCGTGGTCGACGAGGCCGATTCGAAGATTATTTTTGCTGCGGCTTGGTCGCTGGCGCATGCGGGTGGCGGATTGTGGGTGAGCCGCGATGGCGGGCGAAGCTGGAAAGAGTCCGCTGGACTGCACGGGCAATCGATTCGCGCATTTGTGCAGGCGCAGTCGAATGCGGCGATGCTGTTTGCGGGCACGCTCGAAGGAGTGTTTCGCAGCAGCGACAGCGGCGCGACGTGGGACCAGATCAGCCCGGCGGGAAGCCATGAGATTCACGAGATCGAGTCGCTTGCGGTTGATCCCTCGAACCCGGACGTGGTGTATGCGGGCACGTGGCACCTGCCGTGGAAGACCGACGACGGCGGCAAAAACTGGCACAACATCAAGAAAGGCGTGATCGACGACTCGGATGTGTTCTCGATCATCATCGACCCGGAGAAGCCGCGCATTGTGTATGCGAGCGCGTGCAGCGGGATCTACAAGAGCGAAAGCGGCGGCGAGACGTTTCGGAAGATTGAGGGGATTCCCTCGACGGCGCGGAGAACGCGCGTGCTGCGGCAGGATCCGGTGCATCGCGATACGGTGTATGCGGGGACGACCGAGGGACTTTACAAAACGACCGATGCGGGCAGGACGTTTAAGCGGATGACGGGGCCGGACGCGATTGTGAACGATGTGTTCGTCGATCTGACAAATCCGCAGCGGGTGCTGCTGGCGACGGATCGCGGGGGCGTGCTCGTAAGTGAGGATGCGGCGGTGACGTTTGCGCAGTCGAACGAGGGCATCTCGGAACGCAAGGTCGAGGCGCTGCTGGTGGACAAGGACAACCCGGCGCGGATTTATGCGGGAGTAGTGAACGACAAGGCGTATGGCAGCGTGTTTGTTTCAGAGAATGGCGGCGCGCGCTGGAAGCAGATTGCCGATGGGCTGGACGGTCGCGACGTGTTTGCGCTGGCTGAGGCCCCGGACGGAACGATTTTGGCGGGAACGAATAGCGGGATTTTTGGGCTTGATGCAGGCGCGACGGCGTGGCAGGCGCGGAGCACGGTGGCCAACACGGTGGTGAAGACGCAGACCGAGACGGTGCGCGGCACCAAGGTAAATATCGAGAAGCGCGTGAAGGATCAGCCGCACGTGATCGATGGGCGCGTGTTTGCGATCGACCTCTCGAGCGACGTGTGGCTGGCGTCGACGACAGGCGGTGTTTACACGAGCAAAGACAAGGGCGCGACATGGCAGGGCGGCCCGGTGATGGGAATAACGGGCTACCTGTCGGTGGCGACGCACGGGGATTTGATGGCGGCGGCGCGGCCGGATTCGATTGTGTTTTCGCACGACGCCGGGCAGACGTGGTGGCCGCTGGGGATTCCGACGGTGCTGACGCGGATTCATCGCATTGCGTTTTCGCCGGATGGGACGCTATGGATAGGGGGGCGCGAAGGGGTTTATTTTTCGCGCGACAAGGGCAAGAGCTGGATGTGGGTGCACCGACTGCCGCTGGTCGACCTGGACGATCTGTATTATGACGCGCAGTTTGGCAAGGTGCTGGTGAGCTCGCGGGGCAGCGATTTTGTGTACGCCATTGACGCGAAGACACTGGACTGGAAGTGGTGGCAGACGGGCTATCGGCTCAGCGCGGTGCGCGCGGCGGGCGGGCGGCTGCTGGCTGCTTCAGTCGATGATGGAGTGCTGATTGAGCCGGAGGCCGGCGAGGCCGAGGTGGGGAAGCGGTAGGGGTCCCTTTTCGGTATCATTGAGCTATGCAGGCTGAGACGGGCGTTCCCCGCACCCAATCCGGATTCAGGACGTATGACGCGAAGCTCGAACCGATCGCGGCCAAGGTGATGGCCGGGGAGCGGCTCGATCTTGACGAGGGGCTCGCGCTCTACGGCTCGCCGGATGTGCTGGCGGTGGGCTGGCTGGCCAATCATGTGCGCGAGCGGATGCACGGGGACGTGACCTACTTCAATGTGAATCGCCACATCAACCCAACGAATGTGTGCGTGGCGGCCTGCAAGCTATGCGCGTTTGGCCGCAAGAAGGGGGACCCGGCCGGCTACACGATGGCTCTGGAAGAGGCGTGGGAGACGGCGGCGTCGGGCTACAGCGAGGCGGTCACGGAGTTTCACATCGTCGGCGGGCTGCATCCCGATCTGCCGCTTGAATATTTTCTCGACCTAGTGCGCGGGCTGAAGGAGCGCTTTCCCAAGGTGCATATCAAGGCCTTCACCATGGTGGAGGTGGCGTATCTGGCGCGGCGCGCGAAGTTGACGATTGAGCAGACGCTTGTGAAGTTGCGCGAGGCGGGCGTGGACTCGATGCCCGGTGGCGGCGCGGAGATTTTTGCGGCGCGGGTGCGGTCGATCATCTGCGACCACAAGATCGACGGCGACGAGTGGCTGGAGACGGCGCGGCTGGCGCACAAGCTGGGATTCAAATCGAATGCGACGATGCTCTACGGGCACATCGAAAACGATGAGGACCGCGTAGATCATCTGTTGAAGCTGCGCGCGCTGCAGGATGAGACGGGCGGATTCCAGACATTTATTCCCCTGGCCTTTCATCCCGAGAACACGCCGCTCGATCATCTGCCGGTGACGACGGGGCTCACAGACATTCGGCAGATTGCGGTGAGCCGGTTGATGCTCGACAACTTTCCGCACATCAAGGCGTATTGGCAGATGATGACGCCGAAGATTGCGCAGATCGCGCTGCGGTTTGGGGCGGACGATCTGGACGGCACGGTGATCGAGGAAAAGATTTATCACGATGCCGGAGCGACCACGCCGCAGGGCATGACGCGCAAGGAACTGTGCCACCTGATCACCGAGGCCGGGCGCGTGCCGGTGGAGCGCGACACGCTCTATCATGCAGTGACGCGCGACGAGCACAGCTTTACGGTAGCTGTGTAGAGCCGAAAGAAGGCGCATTCCATGGCTGAATTCAGCCTGTTTGGACTGATCGGACTTTGCATCGGATTTCTGTGGGGAATCGGATGCTCGCTGGCGATTCTCTACTCGATTTATCTGGGCGGATATCGCAGGGCGGTCGAGGACTCTCTCGCCGAGCGGAAGTCGAAGCGCTGGAACGAAACGCTGAAGAAGATTGTGGCGCGGCGCGCGGCTGAAGCGGCTGAAACGAAGTAAGGCCGCCTCACTGACGGATGACGGCGCCATTTTTCATGACAAAACTCACATGCTCGCAGACGGAGATGTCGCTGAGCGGGTTGCCGGGCACGGCGACGATGTCGGCGTAGTAGCCGGGCTTGAGTTCGCCGATCTGGCCATCCCAGCGCAGCAATTTGGCTCCGTTAATCATGTCTGCCTGGAGCGCGGCCAGCGGCTTCATGCCGAATTGCACCATGAGCGTAAGTTCGTGAGCCTGCGTGCCGTGGGGGAACGGGCCGACGTCGGAGCCGACGGCGAAGGGGATTCCGGCGGCGATCTGCTTTTTGAATTCGCGAATTTTGTAGTCGAGCATCTCGGCTTCAGTGGCGGCCTGGTCCTGCGATTCTCGGTGGTGCGCGAAGTAGTCGAAGATGGTGAAGGTGGGGACAGCGAAGATGCCTTTTTCCTTCATGAGGCGCATGGTTTCATCTGACAGTTGAGTGGCGTGGTCGATGGAGGCGACGCCGGCCTGCGCGGCATAGAGCGTGCCCGGTTCGCCCATGGCGTGCACGCCGACGTTGGTGCCGAGGCGATGAGCCTCTTCAACGGCGGCGGTGAGTTGCGCGGCGGTGAATTGATAAGGTGTGTGCAGGGCGCCGTCGATCATCTTGTCGGGGCCGGTCTCGTAAATCTTGGCAAAGTCGGAGCCCTCTTTGTGTTGCTGGCGCATGACCGCGACGATTTCGTCGGCGGAGTTGGCGTAGTCGGCGTTGGAGAGAACGTGCTGAGCGGGGTTGTAACCGATTGCGTCTTCGTGGCCGCCGAGAATGTCGATGGCGTTGCCGCTGATGCGGAGGCGAGGACCGGGGATGAGGCCCTGATTGATGGCGTTGCGAATCGCGGAGTCGGCGGAGCCGGCGCCCTCGGTACCCATGTCGCGCTCGGCGGTGAAGCCGGCAAGCAGATCGGCCTTGGCGGCTTGCTCAGCGAGAATCACGCGCCAGGGGACGGCCTCCTCGACGGTCTGCAGGTCTTCTGCGCCGGGATGCAGGAAGAGATGGACGTGCGCGTCGATGAGGCCGGGCAGCAGCGTGGTGTCGCCGAGATCGATGATGCGCGCGCCCTGCGGGTGATCGACAGAAGTGCCGACAGCACGAATGCGTTCGCCGATGACGAGGATTTCGCCGGGTTGCAGAAGGACTCCGGTGTCGACCTGGAGAAGCCGCGCGGCATGGAGAACGATGGGGGCGCTGGCCGGCTGCTGGGCCGAGGCAATCAGCGCGCCGAGAGCACAAATCAGCAGCATCGCAACGGTGCGACGAAGGCGAGAGGAAGTGGATCGATCAGACGTATTCCGCATGACTACGAATATCGCGCAAGCGCGTCAGCTTGTCGATGGTGGAGTGGAGTCAGAGCTCGTTGCGGGTTTCCGTGAGGGCAGGGGGGACGCTTCTCCATCAGCGGAAGCGGGGAGATGAACGACGAATGCGGCGCCTCCCTGCGAAACATGGATGGAAGCGGGCGAGCGCAGTTCAATTTTGCCGCCGTGACGATCAACGATCTCTCGCGTCACCCACAAGCCCAATCCCGTGCCGACATCTTTTTTTGTGGTGAAGAAGGGATCGAAGATGCGCTCGATGAGTTCGGCTTCGACTCCGGGGCCATCGTCTTCAATAATGAGCTCAGCAGCAATGCCTTCGTGGGTTTGAAAGCGGGCGCAACGAATAGTGATTTGGCCGCCGACAGAGACCGCGTCCATGGCATTGGAGAGAAGATTTGAAACCACCTGGCGCATTTCTCCGGCAACGCCGAGGATGGGTGGACAGTTATCAACATGGAGCTGGATGCGGATGTTTTTTGCCGCAATTTTGTTGGAATAAAGCCGGAGCACGGATTCGACGACCGAGCCGATCTCGACCAGTTCAGGCTCGTTGGAGTCGTGATAGAAGCCAAGCGTCTGACGTGTGAGATGAGCGACGCGTTCCAGCTCCTGCTCAGCCATAGCGAGGTGCTGCCGGAGCGAGGGCGTGGCGTCGGGCGATGCTTTGGCGAGAAAGACCAGATTGACGACGGCTTCAAGCGGGTTGTTGATTTCATGCGCGACCGTCGCAGAGAGGCGCGCGGCAGCGGCCAGCTTTTCGGTCTTGCGAAGAACTTCCTGAGATTTGCGCTCGGACGTGACGTCATGGAAGACGAGCACGACGCCGATGATGGCGCCATGGTCGTCGCGGATCGGCGCGGCGCTGTCTTCGATGGGAATCAGGTGCCCGTCCCGGTGGCGCAAGACAGTGTGGTTGGCGAGGCCAACAACTTTGCCAAGGCTCATCACTTTGACAACGGGGTTCTCAGTGACATTGCCGGTGACTTCGTTGAAGATGGGGAAGACTTCCTCGATTTTTTTGCCGCGCGCGGCGACGACGGGAACGCCTGTAAGCGCCTCGGCGGTGGAATTGAGAAATGTGACGACTCCGTTGCCGTCGGTAGCAATGACTGCGTCGCCGATGCTGGTGAGTGTGACGCGGAACCACTCTTCGCGCTCTTGCAACTCCCGGGCATGGCGCTCGCGCGCGCTTCGTTCGCGAAGAATGAAATAGGCAAGAACCACCAAGCCCGCTGCGGCAACGGCGGTGGCGAGGTAAATGCAGGCGATGAGAACGTTAAGGCTGCGCTGATAGGCGGCGTCGCGGGTTGCTCCGAGGGTTATCTCCTCCTGTTGCATCTGGTCAATCTCATGACGGAAATCATTCATGAGCATGAGTCCACGATCGGACAAGACGATCGAGCGGGCGTCATCTGACTTGCCAGCGCGAACCAGCGAGATCGTTTGGGTGAGCTCCTGGAGTTTGAGGTTGGCCAGTTCGCGAAGGGTGCCGATGTGCTGCTGCTGGTGAGGATTTTCGGCTGTCAGTTGGGCAAGGTGCTGGAGATGAGACTCAAGGGTTGCGACGGCGTCGTTGTAAGGAGCGAGGTACTTTGGATCGCCGGTGTAGAGATAACCTCGCTGTCCGGTTTCGGCGTCTGCGAGCAATAGCTCAATCTGTGCGAGCTCAAAGCGAACCTGCAGGGTGTGATTAACCCAAACCTGGTTTTGAACCTGCGCGGCCAATTGACGCCGGGTGACCACGGTGTTGCCAATGAGCAGGAAGATTAGCAACGAGAAGCCGGTGATCACACTGAATCTTTGGATCAAGATATTCATAAGTTTGGGAATTGCCGTTGCACAATCAATCTCAGGGAGATGCGGTTAGCAAGGGCGTTCAGGCGGTTCAAGAACGAGCAGGCATCAGCAGAGGAAGAAAGCCACACGTGGGCTCATCGTACTTGGGGGCAGGAGAGCGGGTCAAGCATTTGCCCTCGGCAAAGGCCGACGGAAAAGCGCAAGGAGGGGGAGCAATGGAAGGCGGCAGACGCACGGTTCTCGGGTTTGATTTTGGAGGCACCAAGACGGCATGCGTTGAAGGGACGGTCGAGGGCAGCATCTTGCAGCGAATTGAAGCGCCGACTCGTGCCGCGGAGCCGTTTGACAGGACGTTCAATGGATTGGTGGATCAAGGCCGGGCGGTGATCGATGGAGCGAAAAGCGCGGGCCGGCAGGTGGCCGCGATCAGCGTGTCGGTGGGAGGGCCGCTGCGGATTGAGGAGGGTTTTCTCATCAATCCACCGCATCTGCCGGGCTGGTATCAGACGCCCTTGAAGGCCAAGTTGATGGAGGCGTTTCCTGGAATGCCAGTGAGAGTGGAACACGATGGGAATGCCGGAGCGCTGGCGGAATTCTTTTTCGGCGTGGGAAAAAACCGGGAGGATTTGCGGCACCTTGTCTTTTTGACTTTTGGAACAGGGATCGGCGCGGGAATTATTGTGAATGGGCAGATTGTGCGCGGCGCAAGCGATACGGCAGGCGAAGTGGGACATTGGCGGCTTGCGGAGGATGGGCCGTTGGGATTTGGAAAGCGGGGATCGTGGGAGTCGTTTGCGTCGGGCGCGGGACTGGTTGAACTGGCAGCGCAGATGTTTCCAAAGAAGTGGAGCAGCGACACGCCTATCAGAGAACTGGTGGAAGCGATGTTGGCGGATGAGGCCGAGGCATTGCAGGTGGCTGCTGCCGCGGGCAAGTGGATGGGGCGAGGGCTGGCGCTGTTGATTGACGCGCTCAACCCGCAGGTGATTGTGTTTGGGGCGCTCGGCGTGGTGCTGGGCGAGCGCATTCTCGGGCCGGCGCGAGAAGTGATTGCAGAAGAGGCTCTTCCGCAGGCCGGGGCAGCGTGCGAACTGGCACCGTCTGCGCTTGGAATGCGCATCGGCGATGTTGCGGCACTGATGGCGGCGCTGACGGATCCAGCGGTGAAGAGAATGATTGAGGATTGATCGGATCGCGCGGGATCGGAGCCAATCGCTTTTGGAAAAAGGTTGCACGGCCAATTGAAAATCTTGAGTCATTTTGCGAACAGATCTGCTAGTTACCGATTGATGTGGACGATGTTACCTGTGAAGTAATCGGCGATGTTACTTTTCAGGACGGACGCGAACCGATTGAAAGTTGACTTATCTTTTGCGTGCTCATTCGTGATTGAAATGTTGATCGAGCGGATACAAAGTTAGATAAGTGCCGAGTTATTCACAGACGAGTTAATAACTCAATCTAAGCCAACTTCCTAGCATGCTAGTATCGCAGCGAGGATCAGACAAATGTCTTTAAATGGCTATGATAGTGCATTCGATCTAGCGACCAACGAACGTGCAGAGATTCGCCTGGAGATTGAAAGACTGCTCAGCCGCGGCGAATTGCTGGACAAGCTGCTGGAGTGCCTGGCCCCTTTCGTAACCAGCCCCAAGGCGGTCGAGGGATCGTCTCCTGAGCATCAGGAACAGCCTCAGCACCATCACGAAGAGCACCACGAATATCACGAACACCAACACCAGGGCTGAAGTTTCAGCGCCAGCCTGGTCGGCGCTTTAACGGCAGAATCGTTGGCTTAATAAGCGGCGATGCCGGTGAGGTGTTGGCCGAGGATGAGTGTGTGGATGTCGTGCGTGCCCTCGTAGGTCTTGACGGACTCGAGGTTCATCATGTGTCGCATGATCGGGTAGTCCTCGGTGATGCCGTTTGCGCCGAGGATGTCGCGAGCCATGCGCGCGGACTCGAGCGCCATCCAGACATTGTTGCGCTTGGCCATAGAGATATGCTCGTGGCCGACCGCGCCCGCGTCTTTAAGGCGGCCGACGTGTAATGACAGCAACTGAGCCTTGGAGATTTCAGTGGCCATCCAAACCAGCTTTTCTTGAATGAGCTGGTGGCTCGCAATGGGCTGGTTGTGGAATTGCTTTCGCGTGCCCGCATACTGGAGCGATGTGTCGTAGCAGGCCATTCCAGCGCCAATCGCTCCCCAGCCGATGCCGTAGCGGGCCTGATTCAAACACATCAGCGGACTCTTGAGGCCACCTGAGCTGGGCAGCAGATTGGCCGCGGGAATGTGCACGTCCTGCAGTGAGAGTCCGCTGGTGACGGAGGCGCGCAGAGACCACTTGCCGTGGACCTCGTCGGCGCGGAAGCCGGGACGATCGGTCTCGACGAGGAAGCCGCGCACGCGATTGTCTTCGTTTTCAACCTTGGCCCAGATCACGGCGACGTCGGCTATATTGCCGGAGGTGATCCACATTTTTTCGCCGTTGAGGATGTACTCATCGCCGGACCTGCGCGCGGTAGTGGTCATGCCGCCGGGGTTGGAGCCGAAGCCGGGCTCGGTGAGGCCGAAGCAGCCGAGTTTTTCGCCGCGTGCGAGGGCGGGAAGCCAGGTGTTCTTTTGCTCCTCGGAGCCGAAGGTGTAGATCGGATACATGACCAGCGCCGACTGCACGCTGACGAAGCTGCGAATGCCGGAGTCGCCGCGCTCCAGCTCCTGCATGACGAGGCCGTATTCGACGTTGGACATGCCGGCGCAGCCGTAGCCCTCAAGGCTGGCGCCGAAGAAGCCGAGCTCGCCCATCGTGGGAACCAGCTCGCGGGGAAAACGGCCGGTGCGGAAGCACTCTTCAATGATGGGAATGAGATTGTCTTCGACAAAGTCGCGCGTGGTGCGGCGAACGAGGAGTTCGTCTTCGCTGAAGCTGGTATCAAGATGAAGAAAATCGAAGCCTTTAAATTTGAAGCCCATGCTGTTACCTGCCGCTCCTGGAACTTGAAGAGCAAGGGTAGCAGACGGGCTTTCGTCTCAGCCACTCTTTCAAAGAATGGGTCACTGCTCCACGGCGGGCAGCCTTTTCAGCATGATCTCCTTCACACGCTCGGGCGAAATGCCATGGTGGTACTCTTGGGCGAGCGGATGGTTGGATTTTTCCAAGCGAAAATACGGGCACACTCCCGGCTCCTGAACGTGGGCATACATCTTGAGGTTCAGCGTGTCTGGATATTCTGGGATCTGCGAACTCAGCCATGAAAAAGCGGGTGATATTTCGATTCGATTCGGATCGTTTTCGGTCCTGAGAAACGTCTCAAAGCTTTCTCGACTAAGTGAGCCCCAGACGCCCCATCGAAAAGTTTCGGCGGCGCCAATAATTGGCAGATGAATCATGCCGCGCACAAAGAAGTCCCTATCGTCGATCGCGCAGTAATTCCTGCATAAGAAGCTCTTGCAGGTCTTCTCGATTACCCCGTTTGTAAGGACTTGCCAGGGAGAATTGGCCTCGTAGCTATCGGGCCAATAGTCTGGTTCCTTGAATGCAATGTCGAGGATCGGGCCAGTATGCCATCTTTCGCAGTGACCGCATTTCCATCGCAGGCCTGCAAGGTCGTCGAGGCCTACTGAGGGGCGCGTGTTTCGGATGCGCGCCCGCTCGTAGCATTCCGAGCACAGCAACTCGATCTTTACTAGCTCTTGCGCCTCGTCGGTCCATCCGTCGTGGGCTGCGCGTATTACTTCACAGTTGTCACACCAGGCGTCAGGAAATGGATCGTCGTCAGAGGGGTTTTCCCGATTGAATCCAAGCCCGCTTGTCTCGCCAATGAGATGTTCACAGACATACGTCTTGTCGGATTCGCCATGGGTCGCGCATTGGATTTTATTGGTCACGCAAGCATCTTTACCAAGACGTGAAGGCCAAGTCAATTATTTGGAACGCAGCATTCTGATCGGAGAACTATTCGTTGCTTTGCGCGTCGTCGCCGTAGGTGGGGTAAGGCTTGGCCTCGGTGCTTGTAGGGATGGTGGCAAGTGTGGCGAGATCGGCCTGCACCTGCGCCCATTTGGCGAGGTCCTTTTTTGTGGAGATGGGCGCGGCTGGATTAGCGTAGTAGGCCTGAATGTCGTGCTTGATGCCGGGAGGAATCGGCTGCGCGGGCTGCTGGGCGATGCGATGCAGCAATAGAGCGTAGGTGTAGTCGGTGAGCGAGTAGCCGCCGGGCTGGACGACGTGGCCGGTATCAAGATCGCGGTTGGGCAGCAGATTGCCCGGATCGGGGGAGCGCATCAAGGCGTCGGGATCGGTGCCGGCGCTCAAAGCAAGCAGGTTGATGGCGGGCAGAGCGGGCTGCCCGTCTGCAGTCTTGCCGTTTGTCGTGGGCGGCGTGATGCGCGTGAGAGTGCGGCGGAGAATTGCAACGGAGAGAGCGACGCTTTGCATATAGTCGGACTCGGTGGCTTCGGTGGGGCCTTTGATGGCGACCATTTTCAAGGGGCCAAACTTGGGTAGGATGAAGATCAGTCCGGCGAGGGCATAGGTTCCGATTCCTGCCTTGCGGCGATATTGCGCCCAGTTATATTCATTGGCGACTGCCGCAGCCTCATTTTGAACGGCAAGGGCTGCCGGCGTTGTGAGGTCGTCGGGCTCGTGTTTTCGATGGAGCAGGGTGAGCGCGTATGCGATGCGGGGAATGAACGTGTGAACCGCAAAGCGATAGGCTCGCACGTTGAAGCGTCGGCCGCGGGTGGAGGAGAAATCTTCGCTGAGCCCGTAGGTCTGGTAGTAAGCGAGAGCAAGCTGTTTGATGGGAACCTGGAGCCCGATGTGACGCAGAAAACGGAGTGGCGCCATGCGGTGATGGGCGATTTCATTGATGTCGAAGGCGAACTCGGTCTGCACGTGCGCGTGGCGGCCTTCGGCATAGTTCACAACCGGGCCGTATTTTTGGCCGAGCTTGGGAAACTCGATGGCGACGGCGCGATTGGTGGCGAGGTCGTGGCCGATGGAGTCGCCGATGTAATGGGAGAGCGCGCCGACTGCGAAGGCCAGCTCGTCGGCGTTTTTTGCGTTGCGCAAGAGGCTGACCACGAAGTCGCCGGAGCGCACGTAGTGGGTGAGGTCAGAGAAAGACGCGTCGCCAAAGGGATAGTAGCCGATGTCCTGAATCACGCAGCCGCCGTAAGCGTAGGCGCGGGCCTCCTCGAGCTGGGCGGGAGTGAGGTTGGGGTAGTGGCTGAGAAGCAGAGGGACGATCGAAGTCTGCCAGGTGAGATCGATAAGCTGCTCGTGGGTCAGCAGCGAATAAGCCGCGGCCTGACGGTGCCAGGGCATTGCCAGCATGAGGAGCAGCAGAAGAGCCATCCGCAATCTTTTGAAGATCGTCATTCCAGGATCAAGCTGTTACATAGATTGGATGCACAGAGGCTCAAGAGCGCACAGCTATTCGAGGAATTCGCGCACAAAGGGGTTTTGGCTCGTGACCAGTTGATGGAGCGTGCCATCGAAGATGATGCGGCCCTCGGAAAGCATGAGGAAGGTTGTGTTGGGGTCGGTTTTGTCTTCGGGCAGCGGGACCATGCGGCCGGAATCGGGATCGAAGCGGTTGCTGCACATTGCGAAGGCATCCTGGAGACGGTGGGTCACCATGATCGAGGGGGAGTGGTAGACATCGCGCTGCTTCACGATCAATTCAATGATGGTGTTGGACGTGACCGGATCGAGGCCGCCGGTGGGAGAGTCGTAAAGCAGGAGGTCGGGCTTGTGAATGAGGGCCCGGGCGATGGCAACGCGCCGGCGCATGCCGCCGGAGAGGCTATCGGGGAAGAGATCGAAGGTCTGATCGAGTTCAACGAAGCGAAGGGCCTCGTGCACTCTGCGATCGATTTCATCGTCGGGGACGCGCTCTTGTATGAGTTGGTAGGCGACGTTGTCGCGGACGGTGAGGGAGTCGAAGAGTGCCCCCTCCTGAAAGACCATTCCAGTGCGGGCGCGCAAAGGGAAGAGCCGGTCTTCGCTCATGTTGGAGATATCTTCTCCGAACAAGAGGATGCTGCCCTCATCGGGACGGATTAGCCCATTGGACAACTTGAGCAGAACGCTTTTGCCCACACCGGCGGGCCCGAGAAGGATGCGGGTCTCGCGGGGAGAGACCGTAAAGCTGACTTCGCGCAGGACGGGTGGCCCCGCGAAGGAGAGCGAGACATTGCGGAAGGCGAGGACCGGGCTCGCAGAGGGCTCAGGTGCGGCCGCGGTCGCGGATTGGTAGACCGGCGGAATTACATCCATGATGCGAAGACTGACAGCAGGATGTGGGTGATCAGGAAGTCCACAAAGATGATGATGATGGAGGCAACGACGACGGCCTGAATGGTGGAGCGGCCTACTCCCTGGGTTCCACCGGTGGTGCGCATGCCATAGAAGCAGCCGATGGAAGAGAGGACGTATCCGAAAAAGAGCGGCTTGACGAGCCCCTGAACGACATCGGGGAAGCGGAGATGCTCCCAGGCCATCGAGAAGTATTGGGTGCCGTCTTGATGGTTCATCAACACGGTGACCAGACCGCCGCCAACGATGCCAAAGGCGTCGGAGATGATGGTGAGGAAGACGAGCATCACGATGGTGGCGAAGATGCGGGGGGTGACCAGCTTGCGGATGGGATCGACGCCGAGAGCGCGCATGGCATCGATCTGCTCGGTGACGACCATGGAGCCCAGTTCGCTGGCCATGGACGATGCGTTGCGACCGGAGACCATGACGCCGGTGAGCACGGGCCCGAGTTCGCGAATCATGGTGAGACTGACAAACTGGCCGGTGACCGCGGTGGCGCCGAAAGACGAGAGCGTGGCTGCCGACTGCAGGGCGAGCACACCGCCGGTGGAGAGCCCGGCCAGCACGACAATCGAGAGCGAGCCCACGCCGACGACGTCGGACTGAATGAGAAAGTCAGTCCAGTAGACAGGCGGCCGGAAGATATCGAACAGGGCGCGATAAGCAAACACGGAATAATCCTGCACCGTGAGAACCATTTGCTTGGCGGTTTTATCGATCGCGTCTAGCGCCATTCGTTTACCGGAGAAGGAGATGGAGGACGAGGGACCTGATCCTGACACTCACAGAATAGCGCATTGGGGGAGCGCGGCCGGGAGAGACGCAGGGGTGTTGGAAAACTATGCAGAAAATACGCGGGTGGCCGAGCAAAAGGAGACAGCGGGCGCCGCAGATGGGGGCATCTCATTGAGAAATCGGTAGATCGTCTTTGGAGTTTAACGTGCAGGGAAGTATTCGGACCCTAACCTGCATCCAACACTGTATCGAGGGGGACTGATATGCATTCGTTTCGCCTCCGCCTGATTCTCGCGTTGGTGGCAAGTGTGACTGCAGTTTCAGTCGCCTCAACCTATTTTGAGGTGCTGGCGCACAAGCATTTTTTGCGCGCAGACTTGGATAAGCGTTCGCAGTGGATGGGCGCGAGCTTGCGGCCCTTTGTTGAACAAACTCTTGCGGCAGGGAACGCGGCCGGTCTTCCGGCAATTCTTGAAGAATCCAAGGCCAGAAGCGGCGTGTTGGGGCTGGCGGTATTCGATGCGCAGGGCCGGTTGATGGCTTCTTCAGCTCCGCCCGAGCTGGTGCAGACGCTGCCGCCAGCGACCATCCAGAAGTCGCTGCGCAAGGGCGCCAACATGAATGCGTTTGGGCACACAGGCGATGTGCAATGGCTGGAAGAATCGTTTCCTCTGCACAATGGCAACCAGCTTGAGGGAGCGCTGGTGCTGATTGCCGATGCGACCTACATTCGCACCGAGAGCTACGACTTGTGGCGCAGGAGTTTCTGGCACATCGTGGCGCTGGTGGTGCTGATTACGGGCATCACGTTTGTGATGGTGCGGTGGTTCCTGCTGAGTCCAATGACGCGCATGGCGGAACGGATGCGGCGACTGCGTACCGGAGATGTTGACCCGCCAACTAAGGCCGGAGCCAACGAAATCAATATGTTTACGCCGTTAGCGCGCGAAATGGAAACGCTGACAGAGAGCTTGATTGCCGCGCGGGCCGCGGCCGAGGCCGAAGCACGCCTGCGTGCGACCGGTGAGAATGTGTGGACCGCCGAGCGACTGGCAGTGCAGATGCGCGAATACACGGGATCGAGCCGTATTTTTGTAGTGTCAAACCGCGAGCCTTATATGCATGTGAGGCAGGGGCGCGAAATCGTGTGTGTCGTGCCGCCCAGCGGGCTGGTTACGGCGATCGAGCCGGTGTTGCGCGCCTGCGACGGCGTCTGGGTGGCCAGCGGGAGCGGCAACGCCGACGCGGCGATGGTGGATGAGTTTGATCGGCTGCGCGTTCCGCCCGACGATCCACGCTACACGCTACGGCGCGTCTGGCTGTCGGAGGAAGAAGAGTCGCGTTACTACGACGGCTTTGCGAATGAAGGGCTCTGGCCTTTGTGCCACATCGCGCATACCCGTCCGATTTTTCGCGCCGCAGACTGGGAATGCTATCAGCGCATTAACGAACGCTTTGCGCACGCGCTGCTGGAGGAGATGGAAGGCAGCGTCGACCCGGTAGTGTTTGTGCAGGATTATCATTTTGCCTTGTTGCCGCAACTGGTTAAGGCGGCGCGGCCCGACGCGCGCGTGGCGATTTTCTGGCATATTCCATGGCCCAATCCTGAAGCATTTGGAATTTGTCCTTGGCAGGCGGAGCTGCTGGATGGCTTGCTGGGCGCAGATCTGATCGGCTTTCATATTCCGCTACACTGCAATAATTTTCTCTCCACTGTGGATCGGGTCATCGAGTCACGCACCGATCGCGAGCACATGACGGTGAGCCGTCATGGACACGTCACATCGGTAAGGCCGTATCCGGTGAGCGTGGCGTTTGACGGGAGGGGCGATGGCTCCGCGGTGGGAGGCGGCGACGAAACAGAGAATGAGCAGGAGCGCGGATTCGCACGGGAAGAACTGCTGCGCGAATTTGGCGCGCGCGCCGAAACCCTGGCCGTTGGTGTGGATCGGATGGACTACACAAAAGGGATTGTGGAGCGGTTGCTTGCTCACGAAAACCTGCTCGAAGAGCATCCCTGGCATCGGGAGCGGCTGACGATGGTGCAGATCGCAGCGCCGAGCCGCACCCGCATCCCCGCGTATGAAGAACTGCACCGCCGGATCAACGAAGAAGTGGAGCGCATCAATCAGCGCTTTCAAACGCCGCGCTGGAGACCGATCATCCTGATCGAGCGGCAGTGCACTCACAGCGAAGTAGACCGGTGGTATCGCGCGGCCGATCTTTGCCTGGTGACGTCGCTGCACGATGGAATGAACCTGGTGGCGAAGGAGTTTGTGGCGGCGCGCGGCGACGAGGATGGCGTGTTGATTCTCAGCAAATTTACGGGCGCGGCCGTGGAGTTGCGCGACGCACTGATTGTGAATCCGTATGACATCGCCGAGGTAGCCGAAGCCATGCATCGCGGGTTGGAGATGAGCCGTGGAGAGCGGCGGGACCGCATGCAGAAGATGCGCCGCCAGGTGATGGACCACAACATCTACCGCTGGGCCGCCAATGTACTCGGCGCTCTCAGAGAGATCCGGCTGGAGAGCAACGGGTCGCTGGACGCGATGGGGCCTGCACCGGTCGTTGCGGGAACTGTTGAGGCCGCGCAACGTAGACTGGCATAAGTCGTTTCCAGAGAGAGCCAACATTGAAAGATCGGGCAGCAGAAAAGCTGGACGTGTTTTTTCGCGCCGTCGCGGAGGCGCGCATCGCGCTATTGCTGCTGGACTACGATGGAACGCTGGCGGGATTTCGCTTGGATCGCTTCGAGGCGCGTCCATGGGCGGGCGTTCCGGAGTTGCTGGCGCATATTCAGGGCCTGGGTCGCAGCCGCATCGCGATTGTCACAGGACGGCCTGCAGCGGAGATTCCAAAGATGCTCGCGCTCGATCTGCCCGTGGAAGTGTGGGGACTGCATGGAGGGGAACGGCTGCGTCCCGATGGACGCCGCGAGATGGAATCGCAGGCGCCTGAAGTTCGCAAGGCTCTGGAAGAGCTGCGCATGATGCTACGGCGCGACGCGCTGGGCGGCCTTTTTGAAGACAAACCGAATGCGGCGGTCATGCACTGGCGGGGAAGATCGCCGCGCGCCGCGCGGGAGATAGAGCGCAGGACACGCGCGCTTTTTGAACCGGTGACAAGGATCGATGGGCTGCGGTTGCTGGAGTTTGAGGCAGGACTCGAACTGCGCGCGGGCCGTGACAAGGGCGGCGCAGTCAAAAAGATAATGCACGAGAGCGATCGAAACGCGCCGGTGACCTATCTTGGCGATGACCTTACCGATGAAGCAGCGTTTCGCGCAGTGAACGGGGCCAAGGCGCCGCACTTGAGTGTGTTGATGCGGCGTAGTCGACGCAAGACTGAAGCGGATGTCTGGCTCAAGCCGCCGGAGGGATTGCGTATCTTTCTTAAACGATGGCTGCAGGCGCAAAGCGCGTAAAAAGGGAGCCTCGGCGATTATGGCCCGGTGACCGTCAACTGGTGGAAGCCTGCTCCCGGTGAGAGATTGGAATTGATGGTGTTTCCACTGCCATCGGTCCAGTAGTTTGCTTTGGGTCCGCTGAAGATCTGGAACTGCGCACCGGTTTGCGAGTCAGCGACGGTGGTGAGGCCGGTGAGGATTTCGCCGAAGTTTGAGACCTGCTGGGCCTGCGCATTCTGTTGCGCCTCGAATCCGGCGACCTGCTGGTTCATCGCCGCCTGGCGCTGCTGATCGAAGGCCTGCATCTGCTGCATGAACTGACCGAAGTTTTGCACGATCTGGTTGAGTCCCATCTGCGTTATCTGCTGCTGGTGTTGCTGCCAGGCCGGGTTGATCTGCCAGCTGTCGATCATGTGCTGGGTCATGGATTGGGCCAGCTGCAACTCTGCGGGGGTGGCAAGGATGCTGATGATGGGATCGACGGTCCAGAATCCCTGACCGGGCGGCAGCGAATCGCGTGCGAAGACATTGACGACGCGGGCGCCGGCCGACGTTGCGCAGTCGTAGCCCAGCGAGGCCTGGGTAACTTTGGCTCCGGCAACGGCCTGCCATGGGCCGGGCAGATTGGGCGTCCAGGCGGAGGTATTCGGAGTGAGGGATGTGCAGACGCCGGTAAAGAGTTTCTTCGCGTAAGCCGGTGCGTAGATCGATGCGTCCTCGTAGTTCTCGACGACCATCTGATACTGGTTTGGCTTGTTGTCGAGGTGGCCGACGGCGCCGGAGTGGACGCTGGGCAGTTCATAGGGAGGAACGCCGGGGTCGTCGATGCGGATGATGACGTTGCCGTCGAGCGAGCGCACGATCATGGCCCAGCGCACATCGAAGTAGCCGAATCGATACATGCCGCCGGTGACCTGCCAGCCCAGGGGCACATCCATTGAGAACGCGCCCTCGGCGGAGTCGGTGTAGTTGACCCATTTGATGGTCGCAGCCGCAGGAGCGGGTGAAGCGGAAGCGGCCGCAGGACCCGACGAAGCATGACAGCCAGCGCAGGCTAGCGAGACGGCTGCAGTGAAAAAGGCGAAGCGCAACGGGTGCATAGCGCACTCCTCATCGGGGAGCAGGTGGGCTTTCAGACTTCGAAATTTACGCTTGGGCGATGTGGATTCGCAAGGCCAAAGATTTATCGTTGGGCGATACGATTGTGGAAACAGTTTGATGTGACAAGGGTAGTCTGGAGGCACGATGGATAGCTCCGAGAGACTGTTGCGGTCGATCAACGTAACTCCGGCCACGCTGGACGATGAGCCTATAGTGGCGAATCTGCTCGAGCTGTATATGCACGATTTCTGCGAGATCCTTGAGGGCGAGTTGGGAGATAACGGACGGTTTGGCTACAAGAATCTGCCTCTCTACTGGAGCGAAGAGGGCCGACACCCATTTCTGATCAGGGTTGACGGCAAGCTGGCTGGCTTTGCGCTGGTGAAGGCGGGTTCGGAGATTTCAGAAAACAGCGCGGTCTGGGATATGGCGGAATTCTTTATTGTTCGTGGCTATCGCAGACAGGGGGTGGGGAGCGCCGCAGCGAGTGAGGTGCTGGATCGGTTTCCGGGCCGATGGGAAGTTCGAGTCATGGATGTGAATTATCTCGCGCAGAGATTTTGGGAGCGCGCCATCTCAGACTTTGTGGGCAAGACGGTCCGCCCGAAAGAGATTGAGAAGGGCGGCCAGGTGTGGCACGTGTTTGGATTTGAATCTGCGCCGTGAGGAGAGGCGATCGCCCCAAATAGACATAAGTGCAGGCGGCTCGCTGCGCGACTCTGGCCTTATTCTCTGCCGCGCTTGCGGATCTCGATGTTGAGACGCTTGATCTTCTGGTTGAGCGTGGAGAGCGGGATACGGAACTGCTCGGCGGCGTCGGTCTGATTGCCGTTGCAGCGCTCCAGCTTCTCGACAATGATGCGGCGCTCGATGTCTTCGAGAATGTCGAATAGCGAAGCGTTGGGATTGTGCTCAAGCAGCGCGTCTTGAAAGCTGCGGCCGGTGATGTGGCCGGGCAACAGATCAGAGCCAATAACGGAACCGGACGAGAGCACAACGCCGCGCTCGATGGAGTTCTCAAGCTCGCGCACGTTGCCGGGCCAGTCGTAGTCGACCAGGGCGCGCATCGCGTCGGACGACAAGCGGCGCGGCGAGAGGCCGTTTTCATTGGCATAGAAATCGAGGAAGTGCTGGGCGAGCAGGGGAATGTCTTCGCGGCGCGCGCGCAGCGGCGGCAGGTCAACGGTGATGACGTTGAGCCGGTAGAAGAGATCTTCGCGGAAGCGGCCATCGCGCACGGCCTGGCGCAGGTCGATGTTGGTGGCGGCGAGAATGCGTACGTCGACCTGAATTTCCTGAATGCCGCCGAGGTGCATGAAGCGCTTGTCCTGCAATACGCGCAGGATTTTGGCCTGCGTGTCCATGCCCATGGTGGCGATTTCATCGAGGAAGAGCGTGCCGCCATTGGCGACTTCAAAGAGGCCCTTTTTGGAGGCGACAGCAGAGGTGAATGCGCCTTTGACATGGCCGAAAAGCGTGGACTCGAGCAGCTCTGACGGCATGGCGCCGGTGTTAATGGGGACGAAGGGCTTGTCTTTACGTGGCGAGTTGGTGTGAATCGCCTTGGCGATGATCTCTTTGCCGGTGCCGCTCTCGCCCTGGATGAGCACCGTGGAACGGCTCGGCGCAACCTGCGCGATGAGGTCGAAGATGCGGAGCATCACTTCGCTCTTGCCCACAATGTTGGTGAAGTTGTAGCGCTGCTTGAGGGTGCGCTTGAGCTGAAGATTCTCTTCTTCGGCGCGGTGGCGGGCGACGGCCGAACGGATGTCGGCCATGAGCTTTTCGTTGTCCCACGGCTTCTGAACGAAATTTTCAGCGCCGGCACGAATGGCCTCGACCACGTTTTCGACTGTGCCGTAGGCGGTGATCATGATGACCGGCGTCTCGGGCTGGCGCTCTTTGATCTGGGGCAGCAGCTCAAGGCCACTCTGTCCGGGCAATGCGAGATCGAGGAGGACGAGGTCGAAGTTTTCAATCTCGAGGATGCGCAACCCCTGCTCGCCGTCATTGGCTGTGCGAACACCATAGCCCTCGAGCGTCAACAGCACCTCAAGCGACTCGCGAATGCCCGCCTCGTCATCGATTACCAGGATGCTGGCGGCGCTTGCGGTCGCGGAGAATACGGGCGCTGACGCAGATATGTTTAAAGGCTGCTGGACCTCAGACATTGACGGTCTTCCTTAGAAGGGGAAATTCAAGATGAAAAGTTGTTCCGGCGCCTATGGCGCTCTCTACGTGGATCTTGCCTGCATGCTCCTGAATGATGCCGTAGGAGACAGACAATCCCAGTCCCGTGCCGCGCCGCTCACCCGGCTTGGGCATGGTCTTGGTGGTGAAGAATGGATCGTA